>Ga0209006_10001853_pt1 | contig 19120 bp, 12 predicted proteins | sample JacPin_JW_Ref_O2_FD_188567 | JGI IMG/M metagenome (GOLD analysis project Ga0209006, IMG submission 188567) | Forest soil microbial communities from Algoma, Ontario, Canada - Jack Pine, Ontario site 1_JW_Ref_O2 (SPAdes) (version 2) | ecosystem: Environmental > Terrestrial > Soil > Boreal...
GCGCGGAGCAAGGCGCGATGTTGCGCCTCGAAGGCTGGCTTCTGGTCTGTTTTGGACTGATCACAACAGCCAGCGCCTTGCTGCTCCCGATACACCTGATCGCTCCCACAATGGGATCGCTGGGGCTTGCGATGCTCGCCGCGGTTCTACTCAAGCGCCGTCAACTGCGGGAGCAAAATTGATCCGGGCTCGCTCCTGGTTTGCTCGTTGCGCCTTCTGCGTCGTTTTCGGCGCGATGGCGTTGCCCGCGCTCGCCGATACGCGGGCGCCACTTGAGCTGACGACGGACGCGCTCGGCAGCGTGATCGACCCGCCGATGGCGGCGTGGATCGGCAAGCACAAGGGCCCCGGTGCTGTGGTCGTGGTGGTGACATCAGATGCAACGGTCTTTGCCGAGGGCTATGGCTTTGCGGATATCGAGGCCAAAAAGCCGTTCACAGCCGATACGACGCTGGTGCGGCCTGGATCGATCTCGAAGCTCTTCACCGGCATCGCGGTGATGCAGCTGGTCGACGCGGGCAAGCTCGATCTCGATCGCGACGTCAACTTCTATATCGATTTTGCCATCCCGACGCCGGACGGCGGCGTTCCCGTCACCCTGCGCCGTCTTTTGACGCACCGCGCCGGTTTCGAGGAACATTTCAAAGGATTGTTCACAAGGGACCGCGAACCCGAGCCGCTCGGCCGCTGGCTCGCGAAAAGCCTGCCGCCGCGGCTGTTTCCCAACGGCGACATCGAGGCCTATTCGAATTACGGTTTCGCGCTTGCCGGATATATCGTCGAGCGTGTTTCGGGTGAGCCTTTCGCCTCCTATATCCAGGCGCATATTCTCGACCCGCTCGGCATGAGCCATTCCACCTTCCGGCAGCCGTTGCCGGACGATCTTGCGCCGCTGATGGCAAAAACCTATCGCCCGTGGCCGTTGCCGCAGATGGAGTTCCAAACGATCATCGCGCCGGCTGGCGCGCTTTCGGCGACCGGAACGGACATGGGCCGCTTCATGCGCGCGCTGATAAACGGCGGTGCGCTCGATGGCGTCCGCATCCTTCCCAAGGCGCGGCTCGACGAGATGATGGCGCCAGGCCAGGCGACGCCTGCCGGATATCTCGGCCTTGTGTTCTTCGGAACGAAAGTGGCGGGCCACGATTCGATCGGACACGACGGCGACACCACGACCTTTTTCAGCGACTTGAAGATTTTCCCCGAGCAGGGCGTTGGAGTTTTCGTGTCGCGCAGTGGAACCGGCGAAGTCCAGGCAGTCAACCAGATACCCGATCCCGCGACTGCGATCGCGAAGCGTTTCCTGCCCAAGGTGCGAGAGGCGGCCGACGTGCGCGCCGCCAGCTTCCCCGCTGACCCGGGCGTGGCCGGCATCTACCATTCGAGCCGGCGCGCGGAGTCGTCATTCGTCAGATTTAACGATCTGGTTGCGGAGCGTGTCCTCAAGATCGACGGCGCCGGCAATGTAAGATCGTATTCTGCGATCTGGCCGTTCGGTGAGGGCAGGATGCTGAAGCGCGTTGAGCGGAATCTGTATGAGGCGCCGGAAGGCGGGCGCAACGCCTTCGTGGACGATACCGGCTCCGGGTCCTATTGGGCCGTGCCGGCACTTCGTCTGCAACGCGTTCCCTGGTCTTTCGATGCGCGGTGGATCGTGCCGGCGTTTCTCGTGAGCACGGTGATCATTCTGCTAACGCTGCTGGCGTGGCCGGTTGCCGCGCTGTGGCGTTACTGGCGCAAGAAGCGATGGAGCCAGGACAGCGGCGACCTCCGCAGACATCTCGCCGTCAGGCTGGTGTTGCTCGTCGATGCGGCCGCGATCGTCGCAAGCGCGGTTCTTTTCATCATGGGTTCGATGGACCTCACCAGGCTCAATGATGCTCTCGATCCGCTGCTGATAGCGCTCTATGCCCTGGCATGGACAGGCGTGTTCGGCGCGATCCTCGTTCTATGGGCCGCCCTGCGCTTCTGGCGAAACGGCGTCGGCAGCCGATGGTCGCGCATCCACCACTCGTTGATTGCCGCGAGCAGCGTCATGATCGCGTGGTTTTTCCTCGCGTTCCATATCGCGGGTACGACGTTGAACTATTAGATCGCGCTACGAGAGTGACGCCGGCAAGAAATGGGCACAGCAATCAACAGGGATGGCGCAGGCCGTCCCTTCCAAGGAAGGTGCCGGACGCCGGGTCGTAGGAACGGTAGCGCCGGGCGCAATAGGGCTGATCGGGCGCCGCTCCAATGATGACTTGCGAAGGGTAGGGCGTGGCCGAGTGCCACGGGTTGCTGCCGAATATTCCGGCGGCCCCGATCGCCGCGTTGGCTGGATTGGCCGCGAAATTACCCGGAAAACCGCCGTTGGTGGGGAAGTCGCGGTTGTCGTCGCGGCCGTCGAAATACCAGCCGCTGGTATAGCCGAAGCGCAGGGGTCGGCCCCCGTAATCCTGCGCAAGCGCAGTCGTGGCCGTAGCGGCGGACGCCAACACGGCCGCGGCCGTCACCAAAACTCTCAGTCTGATCATAGCAGTGCCACCATTCGCATCATGGCCGGATGGTTCCCCAATCGCCTTTCCAGCCCGTAAGTCGTCCCCTTCGAAACTGCAGATAAAGTCCATCGCTGCGACTCGACAATGCCGCGCCCTTCACATTGGGCAGAGCGAGGTAGAGTTCGTCGCCGGGGCGGCCACGGACATAGTTCAAATTGGTCCCCAAAGCCCGCGACGCCTCATCCGCATCCATGCCGAAAAACAGCGGCGTATTGTTCGGCACCGGCAGGGTGCCCTGCTGCGCAAGTGCCGGCGAAAACGCCGCGCCAGCGATCGCAATCGCCAGCATGGCCGCCGACCCAAAAGTCATTTTTCTCATGACCCGTTTCCCGACATGGCGTTCCTTCAATTCTGGCCTGGCGGCTGCAGCGAGGCCAGCGTCCCGCCCGGCGTCCATCCGCCGCCCAGCGCCTGGAACAGGCTGCTCGCCGCCAGCAATTTCGACAGCCGTACCAGCACCAGGGTGTTCTCCGCCGTGAACAGCGTTTGCTCCGTCTGCAGAACGGTCAGCAGGTTGACGGTGCCGCCGCGAAATTGCGTTTCCGATACGTCGAAGGCTTTCTGGGACGCGGCCACCGCCGCGGCCTGCAATCGCTCCTGCAGGGTGAATTTTGCCAGCGCCACCAGCGCCTTTTCGACATCGGAAAAGGCCGAGAGCACGGCTTTGCGATAGGCCTGCAGGTTTTGCAGTTGCACGCCCTTCGCCTGCTTCAGCTCGCTCTCCAGCAGGAAGCCGTCGAACAGCGGCTGGGTCAGTGCCGAAGAGAGGGTATAGAACCATGCGCCGGGGCCGAACAGCGAGGCGAGCGCCGCGCTCTGGACTCCGGTCTGGGCGGTCAACTGTATCTGCGGAAAGAACGCCGCGCGGGCCGCTTCGACGCTGAAGTTGGAGGCTGCGAGTTGCGCCTCGGCCTGGCGAACGTCCGGCCGCTGGTAGAGCAATTCGGAAGGCATGCCCGGCGTCACCCGCGGCACCACGATGGCCGATGTCGTGCCACCGGTCACATTGAAGTTCGCCGGCGCGCGTGCGACCAGCAGGGCAAGCGCGGCGATATTCTGCTCCACCGTCACCTGCAGCGGCGGAATTGAGGCGCGTACGGTCGCGACCAGCGCTTCCTGTTGCGACAGGTCGAGCTGAGACGCCGTACCGCCGGCAAATTGCTGCTTGATCAGGGTCAAGATGCGGTCGGCGGCGGCGAGATTGCGGCGTGCGACGCGCAGTTCATCCTGCGCGGCCAATACCTGGAAATAGGTATTGGCGACGGTCACGATCGTGGTCAGCGTCACGACTTCGCGGTTGTAGCGGGCAACGCTGGCGCTCTCTTCCGCCGCATAGAGCGTCGCGCGGTTCTTGCCCCAGAAATCCACCATGTAGCTCGCGGTGAGCCCGAGATTGTATTGGGAGAACGTGGTCGGGCCGCTCGGGCCGAGGCCGCCGCCGCTGCCGCCGGAGGAGGACGCAGTGCGTATGCGCTCGGCCGTCGCGGTGCCGGTAAGTGAAGGCAGCAAGGGCGCACCTGATATCCCGACCTGGGCGTCGGCCTGAACGATCTGGGCAACGGCGACCGCGATATCGAGATTGTAGATTTGCGCCGCTTCCATCAGCATCGTCAGTTCGCTGGAGCGGAACCCGCGCCACCAGTCCGCGGCCGGGAGCGCGGCGTCGGGAGCGCCGCGGGATCCCTCGCGATACGTCGCGGGCACATCGAGATTGAGATCGGGCCGCTCGGATCCGAGGATGCAGCCCGACAATCCCGGCGCAAGCACGAGCGCCGAAAGCGTCGAAGCGATACGGACAAATCTTGCCCGTGATGTCCCGGTCCCGGCATCGCGACGGCAATTTTGGAGGACTCGGCTTGTCATGGGAACCGCTACTGACATCTATTCGCCCGGTTGCAGCCTGGCATTGGGCGCCAGCGGTGCCGCGCCGCCTCGGCGACGCCGGCTCCATAGACTGAACCGATCCATATACAGGTAGATCACCGGCGTCGAGTAGAGGGTCAGCATCTGACTGAGGATAAGACCTCCGACGATGGCGATGCCCAGCGGTTGGCGAAGCTCGCCGCCATCGCCCATGCCGATCGCCAGCGGAAGGGCGCCGAGCATGGCGGCCATGGTCGTCATCATGATCGGCCTGAAGCGCAGCAGGCAGGCTTCGCGGATCGCGTCCAGCGCACTGAGCCCGCGCTTTCGTTCTGCCTCGAGTGCGAAATCGATCATCATGATTGCATTCTTCTTGACGATGCCGATCAGCAGGATGACGCCGATCAGCGCCATGATGCTGAAGTCGGTCCGGAACGCCATCAGCGCCAGAAGGGCGCCGACGCCGGCGGACGGCAGTGTAGACAGAATTGTGAGGGGATGAACGTAGCTTTCATACAACACTCCCAGCACAATGTAGATCGTGACCAGGGCCGCCAGGATCAGATAGGGCTGGTTGCTGAGCGAGTCCTGAAACGCCTTCGCCGTACCCTGGAAGGTGCCGCGGACGGTCGCGGGCACGCCGATCCGGTTCATGGTGGCCTCGATCGTGGCGACGGCGGTGCTTAGCGACACATTCGGCGGCAAATTGAACGAAATGGTGTTGGCGACCAGCAGGCCCTGGTGGTTGACGGCCAGCGGGGTCGCTCCTTGCGTAAAATGCGCCACGGCGGACAGCGGGATCATGGTCTCCTGGCTTGTGGAGACCGCCGAACCGGTCGAGGCCACGCCCTTGCCGGTGGCGCCGATCGAGTTGGTCGCGAGATTCCGGGCAGCCTGAGCATTGGCGGAACTGGCCGAGGCCGATCCCTTGGTGGCGGTGACGGTTCCTGCCACCGCATTCGTCGCCTGCGAGCCGCCGACCGAACCGCCGGAAGTGCTGACATAGACGTCCTTCAGCGTCTCCGGATTTTGCCAGTAGCGCGGCGCCACTTCCATGATGACGTGATACTGGTTGCGGGCGACATAGATGGTCGAAACCTGGCGTTGGCCGAACGCGTCATACAGCGTGTTGTCGATCTGACTGACCGTGATTCCCAGTTGGGCGGCCGCATCGCGGTCGATCACCAGGTTGGATTCCAGCCCCTTGTTCTGCTGGTCGCTGTTGACGTCGGCGAGGGTAGGCAGTCCCTGCAGCGCCGCCGCGATCTTCGGCGTCCATTCGTTGAGTTCCTCCAGCGTCGGGCTCTGCAGCGTAAATTGATACTGCGCATTGCTGGCCCGGCCCCCGACGCGGATGTCCTGCACGGCCTGCAGGAACAGGGTTGCTCCGGGAACCACCGCCATTTCACGCCGCAGTCGCGTGATCACGCCATCCACCGAGAGCTTGCGCTGGTCGAGCGGAAGCAGTGAGACGAACATGAAGCCGGAATTGGTTTGACCGCCGCCGGTGAACCCGACCGCGGTTTCGACCGCGGGGTCGTTCTTGATGATGGTGACGAACTGCGTCAGCTTCTGCTGCATCAGCTGAAACGAAATGCTCTGATCCGCCTGGATGACGCCGATCACCCGCCCGGTATCCTGCTGCGGAAAGAAACCTTTCGGGATGATGTCGTACAGGTAGAAATTGAGGCCCAGCACCGCGGCGAGGACCAGCATCACCGAGCGCGGGTGATTGAGCGCGGCCGTCAGGGTTCGGCGGTAGAAACCCAGCATCGCCTCGAAGAAGCGCTCGCTGGTATCATAGAGCTTGCCGTGCCGCACGCCGGAGCCGCCGCGAAGCAGTATGGCGCACATCATCGGCGTGGTCGCCAGGGAAATCGCCAGCGAAATCATGATCGAAATCGAGATCGTCATCGCGAATTCGCGGAACAGGCGGCCGACAATACCGCCCATCAGCAGGATCGGAATGAAAACGGCGATCAGCGAGATGCTCATCGACAGCACGGTGAAGGCGACCTCGTTGGCCCCCTTGAGCGCGGCCTGCAGCGGCGACATTCCGGCCTCGATGTAGCGGGTGACGTTCTCGAGAACGACGATCGCATCGTCGACCACAAAGCCGGTGGCGACGGTGAGGGCCATCAGCGACAGATTGTCGAGGCTGTAGCCGATCAGGTACATGGCGGCGAATGTCGCGATCAGCGACACCGAGACCGCCACCACCGGTATCAGCGTTGCGCGCAGGTTTCGCAGGAAGGCGAAGACCACGAGGATCACCAGCATGACGGCGAGGACCAGGGTCCGCTCGACGTCGCGCAGGGAGGTGCGAATGGTCGTCGAACGGTCGACCGCCAGTCCGACATCGATGGCAGGTGAAATCGAGGCCCTCAGCTGGGGCAACAGCCCCTTCACCAGGTCGACGGTAGTGATGATGTTGGCACCCGGCTGTCGATAGAGGATGATCAGGACGGCCGGCTTGCCGTTGGCAAGTCCGGCGTTGCGGAGATTCTCGACCCCGTCGGTGACCTCGCCGACATCCGACAGGTGCACCGCCGCGCCGTTCCGGTAGGCGACGATCAGCGATTTATAGTCATTGGCCTTGTTGGCCTGGTCATTGGCATAGATCTGATAGCGCTGTTCGCCGACGTCGATGCCGCCCTTCGGGCTGTGCGCGTTGGCGCTGGCCAGCGCCGCGCGCACGTCCTCCAACCCGATGCCGTATTTGTAGATCGCCTGCGGAATCAGGTCGACTCTCACCGCGGGCAGCGAACTGCCGCCGACCACGACTTCACCGATCCCCTCGACCTGGGACAATTTCTGCGCCAGCACGGTCGAGGCCGCGTCATACAGGTCGCCGCGCGTCATCGTATCCGACGTCAGCGTCAGGATCAGGATCGGCGCGTCGGCGGGATTGACCTTGCGGTAGGTGGGGTTGGTTCGCAGGCTGGTCGGAAGGTCGGCGCGGGCCGCGTTGATCGCGGCCTGAACGTCGCGCGCCGCGCCGTTGATGTCCCGGTTGAGCCCGAATTGCAGCGTGATGCGCGTGCCACCGACCGTGCTCGAGGAGGTCATCTCGGTCACGTCGGCGATTTGCCCGAGATGGCGTTCAAGCGGGCTTGCGACCGTGGTGGCGACGTCCTGCGGGCTCGCGCCCGGCAGGGTCGCCTGCACCGAAATGGTCGGGAAATCCACCTGCGGCAACGGCGAGACCGGCAGCTTGAAGAACGCCACGGCTCCGGCCGCCGCAAGACCGAAGGTCAGCAACGTCGTTGCGACCGGCCTGCGAATGAACGGGGTTGACGGGTCCATGGCTCAGATCGGTTCATTCGCCGGGCCGGCGTCGTCCGGACGCCCGGCAAACCGCAGCGCCAGACGGTCGAACCAGAGATAGATCACCGGCGTCGTAAACAGGGTCAGCATTTGGCTGACCAGCAGGCCACCGACGATGGAAATGCCAAGCGGGTGCCGCAATTCCGAACCCGCGCCGGTGCCGATCATCAACGGCAGGGCGCCGAGCACCGCGGCCATGGTCGTCATCAGGATCGGCCGAAACCGCAACAGGCAGGCCTGATAGATCGCCTCGCGCGGCGGCTTGCCCTCGTTGCGCTCGGCATCCAGCGCGAAGTCGATCATCATGATCGCGTTTTTCTTGACGATGCCGATCAACAGGATGATGCCGATGATGGCGACGATGGTCAGATCGTCGCCGGCGATCATCAGCGCCAGCAGCGCGCCGATGCCGGCCGAAGGCAGGGTCGAAAGGATCGTGAGCGGGTGGATGAAGCTCTCATACAGCACGCCCAGCACGATATAGACGGTGACGATGGCCGCAAGAATCAGGAACAGCTGGTTCGAAAGCGAGGACTGAAATGCCAGCGCCGCGCCCTGAAAGCTGGTGATGACCCCGAGCGGCTGGCCGATCTCGATTTGCGCCTGTTTGACCGCATCGACCGCCTCGCCGAGCGACGCGCCCGGCGCCAGGTTGAAAGACACCGTGGCCGAGGGGAACTGTCCGAGATGCGAAACCTGCAGCGGCGCGGTCTCCTCGCGCATCTTGGCCATCACCGCCAGCGGCACCGGGGCGCCGCCCACCGAAGAGGGCAGGTAGATGTCGGACAGCGATTTCAGGGAGGTTTGCAAGCTCGGATCGGCCTCGAGGATGACGCGGTACTGGTTCGAGTTGGTGAAGATGGTGGAGACGATGCGCTGTCCGTAGGAGTCGTAGAGCGCGTTGTCGATCGTCGCCGGCGTGATCCCGAAGCGGGCGGCCTGGTCGCGGTCGATTTGGACGTATACCGACAGCCCCTGCTGCGAGATGTCGCTGGTGACGTCGGCGAACTGCGGAAGCTGGTTGAGTTTATCGACCAGCTTGGGAGTCCATTCGGCAAGCTGCGCGGGGTCGGCATCCTGCAGGATAAACTGGTATTGCGTGCGGCTGACGGTACCTTCGATCGTCAGATCCTGAACCGGCTGCATATAGATCGTAATGCCGGCCAGCGAGGACGTAGCGTCCTTGATGCGCTGCATCACCGCCGTGATGTCGGATTTACGCTGTTCGTGCGGCTTGAGGTTGATCAGGATGCGGCCGCTGTTCAGCGTGTTGTTGGTGCCGTCGACACCGATGAAGGAAGACAGGCTGTCGACGTCGGGATCCTTCAGGATGACGCTGGCAAGCTGCTGTTGCCGCTCCGCCATCGCGGCGTAGGAAACCGATTGAGGCGCTTCCGAGATGGCCTGGATGACGCCGGTGTCCTGCAACGGAAAGAACCCCTTCGGAATCTCGACATAGAGAAAGGCGGTCAGGCCGAACGTTCCCAACGCCACCAGCAGCACCAGGGTTTGGCGGTCGAGCACCCAATTGAGCATCTGCCCGTAGACCGCGATGATGCGGTCGAAGCCTTCGCGGCTGTAGCGCTGGAATGCATTCTCGTGGGACTCGGTTTCGGTCTTGAGCAGCTTGGCGCAGGCCATCGGCACCAAGGTCAGCGACACCACGGCGGAAATCAGGATCGTGACCGACAGCGTGATGGCGAATTCCCGGAACAGCCGGCCGACGACGTCTCCCATGAACAACAGCGGGATCAGCACGGCGATCAGCGATACCGTCAGCGAGATGATGGTGAAGCCGATCTGTTCGGAGCCGTGAAGCGCCGCCTGCAGCGGCGATTCACCCTCCTCGATATAGCGGGAGATGTTTTCGATCACGACGATCGCGTCGTCGACCACGAAGCCGGTGGCGATGGTCAGCGCCATCAGCGAAAGATTGTTGAGGCTGAAGCCGAACAGGTACATGGCGCCGAGCGTGCCGACCAGCGACAGCGGCACCGACAGGCTCGGGATCAGGGTTGCGCGCGCGTTGCGCAGGAACACGAAGATCACCAGCACGACCAGCAGGACCGCGAGCGCCAGTTCATATTCCACGTCCTGCACCGAGGCGCGGATGGTGACGGTGCGGTCGGTCAGGATATTGAGATCGATCGCGGCGGGCAGGGTGGCCTGCAGCTGCGGCAGCAGCGTCTTGATGCCCTCGACCACGGAAATGACGTTGGCGCCGGGCTGCCGCTGAATGTTGAGGATAACGGCCGGCACCTCGTTCATCCAGGCGCCGAGCTTGTCGTTCTGGGCGCCATCGACGACGTCGCCGACGTCGCTGAGCCGGACCGGCGAACCGTTCTTGTAGGCGACGATCAGCTGCTTGTAGTCGCTGGCGTTGCGGATCTGATCGTTGGCGTTGATGGTATAGGCGCGCATCGGCCCGTCGAAATTTCCCTTGGGCGTGTTGATGTTGGCGTTGCCAAGGGTGGTGCGCAGGTCGTCGATGTTCAGTCCATAGGCGGCGAGCTTGCGGATATCGGCGCGAATCCGCACCGCCGGCCTTTGCCCGCCGGAGATGCTGACGAGGCCGACGCCGGGAAGCTGGGAGATCTTTTGTGCCAGCCGGGTGTCGACGAAGTCTTCCACCTGCGTCAGCGGCATCGTCTTCGACGTCAGTCCCAGCGTCAGGATCGGCGCGTCGGCGGGATTCACCTTGGCGTAGATCGGCGGCGCGGGCAGGTCGGCGGGAAGCAGATTGCCCGCCGCATTGATCGCCGCCTGCACCTCCTGCTCCGCGACATCCAGCGAGATGGAGAGTCCGAACTGCAGCGTGATGACGGAGGCGCCCGCGGAACTCACCGAGCTCATCTGGTTGAGATTCGGCATCTGGCCGAACTGCACCTCGAGCGGAGCGGTGACCGAGGATGTCATCACATCCGGACTGGCGCCGGGATAGAAGGTCTGCACCTGGATGGTCGGATAGTCCACTTCGGGCAAGGCGGCGACGGGCAGGAATCTGAACGCCAGCATGCCGGACAGCATGATGGCGATCATCAGCAAGGTGGTCGCCACCGGCCGCAGAATGAACGGCTGCGATGGATTCATTGTTTTTGTCCGTCGTCCGGACGCCGCTTCTTGCCTCCCGACTTGCTGTCCGGGGCCGCGGCCGGTGTGGTGGCCGGTGTGGTGGCGGCGCCGGTCTCGGCCCGAACAACGATCTTCGCGCCGTCACGCAGCTTGTCGGCGCCATCGATCACGACACGGTCGCCCGGCGCGAGGCCCGAGAGAATCTCCACCCGGTCGCCGTCGGTCACCCCGAGCTTGACCGGGCGCACCGCTACGGTGCTGTCGGCATTGATGAGATAGACGAAGGTGCCCGGCACGCCGCGCTGAATGCCCGCCGTCGACATCGTCGTGACGTCCTTGTGCGTGTCGAGCAGCAGCCGGACATTGACGAACTGATTTGGGTAGAGCGTCCTGGCTTCGTTGGGAAACTGCGCCCGCAGCTTGATCGTTCCGGTGGTGGGATCGATCTGGCTGTCGAAGGTCTGCAGCGTGCCGTCGGCGATCTTGTTGGCGCCGCTGCGATCATAGGCCGTCGCGGGCAGCACGGCTCCGCCCTGAAGCCGCTTCGAAATGGCCTGCAGGTTGTCCTCCGGCAGCGTGAACAGGACGCTGATCGGTTGCAGCTGGGTGATGACGACGAGCCCGCTGGCGTCGCCCGGCGTAACATAGTTGCCCTGGTCGACCTGACGCAGCCCGACGCGGCCGTCGAGCGGCGACAGGATGCGGCAATATTGCAGGTTCACCTCGGCGGATTTGACGGTTCCGCGGTCGGCTTCGACCGTGCCCTGGTCCTGTGCGACCAGGGCGACTTGCGTGTCCAGTGTCTGATGCGGCACCGCATTTTGCGCCGCCAGGCCCTGGTATCGTGTGAGGTCGACCTGGGCGCCTTTCAGCAGCGCTTCGTCGCGCGCAAGTTGGCCCTTCACCTGCGCCAGCGTCGCTTCGTAGGGCCGCGGGTCGATCTGCGCGAGCAGGTCGCCCTTCTTGACGTCCTGCCCTTCCGTAAAATCGACCTTCAACAGGTAGCCGCTGATCTGGGTCCTGACCGTGACGGTCGCAAGCGAGGTCACCGTGCCGAGGCCATTGAGATTGATCCCTATATCGCCCTTGCCGACCGTCTCGGGCACGATTGACATCGGCGGCGCATTGCGGCCGCCGGCCGCTTGCTGCGGTGCGCTCCCCTGCCTGCTCCACCAGACGACGCCACCCAGGACCAGCAAAACCAGAACGGATATCAGCGCGACGCGCCGACGCGATCGCGGCTGGGTCGTCTGCGAAGGCTCGACCGGAGCAGCTTCCTTGAGAGATTTTATCGGTTGGTTCATGACCCGCCATCGATTCCACGCTATGGGTGGTTCTATGTACCATAACTTGCCTGTTTGGCTGTCTTTTTGGCGTTTCACGCCGCGCTATTTGAGCGCGTCCGCGGGCGGTTGTCGCCTTAACAATCGGCAAGAAATGCGTTCCAAACCTGCAGTTTTCGGTTTCGGTCACGCGTCGGCCACGATTCGGCTATGCCGGGCGCCATAGGCAAAGTAGATCACCAGTCCGACCGCAAGCCAGACCGCCAGCCTGAGCCACGTGTCGGCCGGAAGGCTGAACATCAGGAAGATCGAGGTCGCAGCGCCGGCCGGGGCGACCAGCCAGATCGCCGGCGCCCTGAACGGCCGGTTGAGTTCCGGCTGCGCGACCCGCAACGCCAGCACGCCCAGTGATACCACGGCGAAGGCAAACAATGTCCCGATACTGACGAGTTCGCCGACCAGCCCGATCGGTAACAGGCCTGCGAGCACCGCCACCACGGCGCCGGTCGCGATCGTCGCGATGTACGGCGTGCGCAGCCGCGGATGTATCTTCGCCGCCACCGGCGGCAGCAGCCCGTCATGCGCCATCGCGCGAAAAATCCGCGGCTGCGCCAGCAGCATCACAAGGATGACCGAGGTGAGCCCGAAGACGATGCCCAATTTGATGAACGGGGAAAGCCAGCCCACGCCGGCCGCATCGATGCCGACCGCAATGGGATCGGGCACGTTCAATCGGTCGAACGGGACGATTCCGGTGAGAACGAAGCCGACCACGACGTACAGTACCGTGCAGATGATCAGCGAACCCAGAATGCCGATCGGCATGTCCCGCTTCGGGTTTTTGGCCTCCTGGGCCGCCGTCGAGACGGCGTCGAAGCCGATATAGGCAAAGAACACCACCGCTGCGCCGCGCGCTAGGCCGGACCAGCCGTAAATCCCGACACCGGCGTTGGGCGGGATGAAGGCGCCCTGCGGATTGCTCGGCGTAACCCAGTTCGCCGTACTGAAGGCGGGCACCGCGCACAGGATAAACAGCGCGATCACCACAAGCTTGACCGCGACGATGAAGTTATTGAACCGCGCCGTCTCCCGTATGCCCGCGACCAGCAGCGCCGTGATGACGACGATCACCGCCATCGCCGGCAGGTTGAGGATCGCCCCGGTGGACGACCACGCATGTTCCGCCGCATCGTAGCTGAAGGGCGACGAGACAAATCGCGTCGGGAGATCGAGACCGAAATCCCTGGCCAGGCTGACGACATATCCGGACCAGCCGATCGCGACCGTGGTGGCGCCGACCGCGTATTCGAGGATCAGGTCCCAGCCGATGATCCAGGCGACCAGTTCGCCCAGCGTGGCGTAAGCGTAGGTATAGGCGCTGCCGCTGACCGGAACCGCGGACGACATTTCGGCGTAACAAAGACCGGCGAAGGCGCAGGCGACGGCTCCGAAGAGAAACGACAGCGCGACCGCGGGGCCAGCGTTCGACGCGGCCGCATGTCCCGTCAGCACGAAAATTCCCGCGCCGATGATGCCGCCAATGCCGAGCGCGACGAGGTTGAGGGCGGACAGCGTGCGCCTCAGCGTCCGCACCTCGCCGTTGATCCCGTCTCCCTCCGCGGCCTCGTTCAGCAATTCGGCGGTGGATTTGCGCGCCCAGATATTGGCCATCGAGGTAGAACCCCATGCCGGAGAGGCCTTGAGACTATCTCGCAGGCGGCCGAAGTCCACACGGCGGCGCCGCCTTCAGGGATCGATCAGGACGCCCGGGTTGAGCATGCCCTGCGGATCGAGCTCCTTTTTCACGGCACGAAGTGCGCTTGCGAAGAGCTCCGGACGCTGACGGTCGTACCAGGGCCGGTGATCGCGGCCGACGGCGTGATGATGGGTGATCGTGCCGCCGGCCTCGATCAACGCATCGCTCGCCGCGTTCTTGATCGCCTGCCACTGGTCCAGCAGCGCGCCGTGGCGGCCGAGCGCGTGGAAGGAGAAATAGGGCGCCGGGCCATCCGGATAGACGTGGGTGAAGCGGCAGGTGACCTCGCCCTTCACGCCAGTCGCTTCCTGAATCGCGCGTGCCGTCGCCGCCTTCACATGATCGTGGAAACTTTCGAACCGGTCCCAGGTGATGGCGGTCTCGAAGGTGTCGTTGATGAGACCGGCAGGCGTCAGGAATTCGCGCGCATAGGGCATGCGGATGAAAGCGTTGCGCCAGATGCCCGCCGCGCCTTCGAGATGCGCGTCGCCGGCGTTTGCAGTCTCCGGCATCCCGCCATGGTCGGCGCAGCATTCGAGCGCGCGCGCCATCCAGGCGTCCGGCGCATGATCGCCGGATTCAAAGCCGAGCACCATGATGGCGACGCTGCCGTCGGCGGCACCGGTGTTGAAGGCCTCCTGCGCGTCGAGGATGCGGCAGTTCGAGGGATAGAGGCCGGCCTGCGCGATGGCGCGCACCGCGCGCGCCGCGGCGAAGAAGGTCCGGAAGCGCACCGATGCGCCGGCGCGGAATTTCGGACGCGGCTGTAATCGCATCCAGGCGCGGGAAATCACCCCCAACGTTCCTTCCGAGCCGATGAACATGCGGTCGGGACTCGGCCCGGCGCCGGATCCGGGCAAGCGGCGCGTTTCCATCACGCCGCGCGGCGTCACCACGCGCAGGTTTTCGACGAAATCGTCGATATGGGTGTAGAGGCTGGCGAAATGGCCGCCCGACCGTGTCGCGATCCAGCCGCCAAGCGTCGAATACTCAAAGCTCTGCGGAAAATGCCGCAACGTGACGGCATGCGGCTTGAGCTGGTTTTCCAGCGACGGACCAAAGGCGCCGCCTTCGATCAGCGCCGCGCGCGAGGTCTGGTCCACCTCGACGACCTTGCCGAGATGGCGCAGGTCGAGCGTGACGGCTGACTTGTAACGCGTGCCGTCGACGCGCGGCTCGACGCCGCCGCAGACGCTCGACCCGCCTCCGAACGGCGTCAGCGAAGCGCTGACGCCGCCGGCCCAATCCATCACGGCGGATATCTCCGCCTCGCTGCGGGGATAGGCGACGACATCGGGCGCGCATTCGTAGTTGCCGAGCATGCCGTGCACATAGTCCGGATAGGATTTGCCGTAAGCATGCGCGGCGCGGTCGTATCGCTCGGTGGTGCAGAAGGCGGCAAGCGAGGCCGGCGGCGTAACGCGCGGAGCGCGCAGGGCGATATCCTCCAGCCCTGGCACGGCTATGGTCTCGAACCTGTCGCGGGAGAATTTCTGGTTGTAGCGGCCCAGGACAAAAGCCTGTTCCGCTTCGCTCATGCCTTCACCCTCGCGGCCCCAGCCGTAATGCTTCAGCCTTGCGCCGTTCATGGCCGTTCCCTCGCGTTTTTGTCCCGGAATTCTCGGGTTCGCGGCGAATATTTCCCGCCAATCCCGGCTCCGGATACCCGGATATTAAAACCATCTCCCGGTAGCCCATAACACAAAACAAAGCTTTCGTTGCCGGTTGAACATTGAAAGTTCCGACTATTGTTTTGCCGGGTGGTGTTGCGACATAAATCATCGCAGGAACGACGCCGGAAAAAGCGATGTTGACCGAGAAATTCGACGCTTATGGTGAGGTATTGCCGGGTGCCGCGCGCGGTAAGCGCGACGCGGCAGGATCGGCGTCCGCGGTTCTGAGCCGCGTCGGCCAGTCCCTGTTCTGGCTGCTTGTCGTCATGATCGTTTCAGCCCGGATTATCTACTACCCGGCATCTCCGACCTTTGTGGTCGGCAGCGCGGGCGAGCCGACGCACACGGTTGCACGCTAGCGGCCGATCCGGTCTCCCTTTCCGAAAAGTTGAACAACCGAATCCCACCCTTTCGAAGGCGCGGGCCGAGGGCATAGCGAGTCCGCCGGTCATGCGGAATTGATATTATCCATTTCCGTTGATTTGGCGCATACTTCCTTCTCTTTGAAGGAGATCGCGTGCCAAATCGTGCCAACTCATCTGACGACGCCGGCCGCTCTGCCGGAATAATCGCGAAAGCCGTGCCGTTGCTCTGGGGAGTGCTGCTCTGCGCCCTCGTCACCCTGATCGCGGTGACGATCCAGGCGGGTGAGGAGACCCTGGTTGGGCACCCCTATGTCGAAGCCATCGTGATCGCGATTCTGCTGGGGACCGCCATTCGCACGATTTGGGAGCCCGGGCGCCGGTGGACCGCGGGGATCGCTTTCACCGCGAAACAGCTGCTGGAGGTGGCCGTCGCGCTGCTCGGAGCGTCGTTGACGTTTGCGGCGATCGCCGCATCGGGCTTCGTCCTGCTTGGCGCCATCGTCTCGCTCGTGATCGTGTCGCTCGCGGTCTCCTTCGGCATCAGCCGGGCGCTCGGCCTGCCGATCCGTCTGTCGATCCTGATCGCCTGCGGTAACTCGATATGCGGCAACTCGGCGATTGCCGCCGTGGCGCCGGTGATCGGCGCCAGCACCGACGACATCGCTTCGTCGATTTCCTTTACCGCCGTGCTGGGCGTGATCGTGGTGCTCGGTTTGCCGCTTCTGATCCCGCTGATGCATCTGACGGCAACGCAGTACGGCGTTCTGGCCGGGATGACCGTCTACGCCGTTCCGCAAGTGCTCGCGGCGACGGTCCCGACGGGGCTCGTAAGTACGCAAATCGGCACCCTGGTAAAGCTGATCAGGGTGATGATGCTCGGTCCGGTCGTCGCCTGCGTTGCGGTCTCGGCGCGAAGCCTCCGGGGCGATCGCGCCTCGGGCGCTTCCCAATCGAACAGCTTCTTCAAGACCGTGCCATGGTTCATTGTCGGCTTCTTCGCGCTGGCCGCGCTGCGTTCGCTATCGCTGATGCCGGACGGCGCCGTGTTCCCGCTGCAGAAGACGGCGAGCATCCTGACCGTGATGTCGATGGCGGCGCTGGGTCTTGGCGTCGACCTGCGCATCATCGGCAAGGTCGGAGGCAAGGTCACCGCGGCGGTGACGCTGTCACTGCTGTTTCTTCTGATCGTCAGCCTTTGCCTCGTCCGCAGCATCGCGCCGGCCTGACGGCGGGCGCGAGATGTTTTTTCAGCCAAAACCGAAATTGCGGGGTTCAAGGCAGAGCGCGTCTGGATATATTGGCGTAAGCCCCGGTATATTCTCGGGCTTTGCGCGGAACCATGATGAGCAAGGATCCACCCCAGCGGACAAGTGCGACGGGCGATCGCGAGAGCGGACAAGCCCGGTTCGGCGCGCTGCTGATGACCGACGGCGGAGCGCAGCGCAGCGGTCCGCCGCCATTGTTCCGGGGACTGACCGAAGCCGAGAAGGCGCGCGTGTTGGGTTCCGGAAAACGCAAGGTGCTCTACCGTGGCGCGCAGTTGTTTCGCCAGGGCAGTCCGCAGGACGGCATCTATTTGATCGAGAGCGGGCGGATCAAGGTCTTCTATATCGCGCCGTCGGGGCGCGAAATCACGCTGGCTTACTGGCATTCCGGCAATTTCGTCGGCGGGCCTGAGGTGTTCAAGCAGGGTCTGCACGTCTGGTCGGGCTCGGCCGCGGTCAATAGCACGGTGCTTCATTTACCGGGCGATGTGCTGCGCCAGATGGTGCTGACCATCCCCCAACTCGCCATCGGGATCATCGAAGGCCTGAGCTTCAAGGGCCAATGCTATTCGGCGCTGGCGCAAATGCTCGGCACGCGGTCTCCGACGGAAAGACTGTCGCAACTGCTGCTGCATCTGATGAATCTGTACGGCGTCGAGGAGCGCGACGGCACGTTGATCGCGGCGTCGTTCACGCACGCCGACCTCGCGCACATGACCGGCGTGACGCGGCAGTCCGTCACCACCAGCCTCAAGCGATTTGCCGATCTCGGCATCCTGCACGCGCACGGTACCAACCTCGTGATCATGGATGCCGAAAGGCTGGCAAAGATCCGCGACGGCAAGCTCGCCAGGATCGCCGCACCGAACGAGGATTAAGACGGCCGGATCGGTTTCGCGCAAGCGACCTGTCTCGGATACTACCAGCAAGCGTTTCTACGTCGCGTCGCAATCTCGACGTTCATCGTTTTCATCGAACAAGCGAACGGCCGGTGTTCGCCGCCATGCGCCGATAAGCGCAGAAGCCCGCGCGCCTGCCTCAGGCGATATTGACTAAACGCCGGTCACTTCGCCCACCGGATAGCCAAAACCAGGGCCAGCAATGTCCATTAATTGGGCAGCCCCGAATTTCTTCGCAAAACGTTGCTCGCTCGCGGCCTTTGCCGTTTCAGATTGAGGGTGAGCCGCGCAGAACTCATGCACCGGACGACTCATCGTTCGTCACGAGCAGGCGAGTTCACCGCGAGATGACATCACCTCTTCCCATTGCGTGTCTTCGTCGCGAACCGGGTTCGGAGCGCGCCAGCGACATCAATTCGATGGCACGTCGCTTGCAGCACCGGGAAGCACGGTTGTCCGCTGTCCAGCTCGTCAAGCCGCATCCGTTGGCGGCCGAGGCGCGATGTGTCGGCATCATACGGCGCAGCTGCACGGCTTAGTTCGAAAGGATGTTCTCATGAGCACCGGTTCCGCCTCCAAAGCCCCTGGTTTGCTTTTTTTGCTCGCGGCCGCGGCCATCGCGCTCACGCCGGCGCAGGCGAACGCGCAGACCACGCTCGAGATCGGTATCGGCATTCAGAATACGACGACCAATACCGTCACCGGCGGCGCGGTCCTGAAAGAGCTCGGCCTGTTCGAAAAGCACCTGCCGACGACCGGCAAGTACAAGGATTTCAAATATTCGCTGTCCTGGCAGAACGCGACGTCAGGGCCGCCGATCACCAACGGCATGATGGCCAACAACATCCAGATCGGGATGATGGGCGACTACCCGCTGATGGTGAACGGCGCGACCGGGCAGGCCACCGGCAACGAAACGCAACTGGTGGCGATCATCGCCTACAACGCCAAAGGCAGCGGCAACGGCATCGTCGTTCACAAGGACTCGCCGTATTACGAGCTCGCCGATCTCAAGGGAAAGAACGTTTCGGTTCCCTTCGGCTCCGCCGCGCACGGCATGATGCAGCGGGCGCT
>Ga0209006_10001854_pt1 | contig 19117 bp, 11 predicted proteins | sample JacPin_JW_Ref_O2_FD_188567 | JGI IMG/M metagenome (GOLD analysis project Ga0209006, IMG submission 188567) | Forest soil microbial communities from Algoma, Ontario, Canada - Jack Pine, Ontario site 1_JW_Ref_O2 (SPAdes) (version 2) | ecosystem: Environmental > Terrestrial > Soil > Boreal...
TCAATACATTCTATCGAAAGCGCTCACGCAGACTGATCTTAAGCTCCGCGGCTGTTCGCACGTGAGCGCTCCCGATAGAATGCTCTTCATTAACGGCAAGCTTCTCGGAACGGCGTTTCACTGGAGTAACTTCTCATCTGGCCCGCCAACTGTTGTGCAGATCGCAACCGAGGGAACCTGAAGGGCACGACCTCAGGGGGAACGTAAACAGCCAATTGCATTCAGGATGTTCCGATCGTTGACAACGCTAAACTGCTACCGGAAGGCGCGCGCCAAGCGTCGCGTACCTTCGCGTATCGCGCTTCGATTGAACGGTAAAGCTGACATTTTCCTACCTCGAACAGAATTTTGGGTTCGGGCTGTTGCGGGCGAGGAACACATCCTCCCCATATCGGTAAGAACGCCCGCGCGAGCAGACGAGAATCGGGGAGGGGTTCGACGCACTCCGGCCCTTCTTTTGTAGGTTGAAGTAACGGTGTTTTAGCGGTGTCTGAGAGGAAGCGCGGTCAAACGCAGTTAGAAAGGACTTGCCGTACTTCTTCCGATCTCAAAAAGCATGCTTCTAGATCGGGTTCAGTTATATTCGCGCGGATCGTCTGAATCAAGCCGGCCGCTAACCGAAAGGCTTCTCTAGCGGCGGCTGGTCGATCTCCGAATCGGAGGTACAACCTCCCAAGTGCAGCATGCGTTCTCCACGCTCCTAGTGGCACCGCTTTCTTAGCGAAGAGATTCGCCGAGAGCGTGAGTTGTTCCTCGGCTGTGTGCAGATCACCCGAACGCGCGGCGGTTTCGCCTAAAAGCCTGCGGGCGACGGCAACATACTTAGGGACTCCGTATCTTTCGGCGCTCGACAGCAACCTAAGGGCATACTCTTCAGCTCGCTCTAATTCGCGCGTCCCCACGCAATATTCAGCTCCTGCAGCCTGAAGCCGGATGTCATGGAATCGCCAGCGGTTCCAAATCTCGCGATCGAAAAGGGAATCCACACGATGCATCGCCGCCAAGGCCTTCGCCGGATCTCCGACAAGAGTGTAGTCGTAGACCAAATTGATCAAAGCGTTGGCCTCAGCTTCGCAGGCGCCGGCGCGGCGCGCGGTCTCAACACCAGCTTCATCGAATTCGATTGCAGTCTTCAGGCTTCCGACTTCACGATGAATCCACCCGACGCCGTTGGGAGCGCGTGCGAGGACGATCCGGTTTTCGTTGCGCTTTCCGAGATCGATCGCTTCCTTGAGGCTGGAAATCGCCTCGGAAATCCTACCCTGATTGGCCAGGCTGAATCCAAGGTATGTGTGTGTCAGTGCCACATAGAAGGCATTTCGCGATTTGGATGCAAGATCGAGAGCTTCCCTTTCCGCCGTCACAGCCTGTTCGTACTCGCTTTGAAAAAAATGGGCAACACCGCGATAGGTCAATCCTTGCAGCAGCGCAGGAATATGTCGAATAGATCGCGCCGCCGGAATGGCCTCTTCATACAGGCCATGCGCTTCCGGAAGCCGGCCGACGACCTGGTGACTGGCGGCAAGTTGCGCCTTGGCCTCGCACCACATTGCACGGTGACCAATTCGCTCGGCGACCTCCAATGCTTGCCCCGCACAAATCGCCATTTCCTGCGGCTTCCGGGTGTACAGATGAATGTTAGCTAGATCCGTTAACGCACGACACTCAACCTCGGCGTTATTTACCGACTTGGCGGTCGAAAGAAGCGAAGTATAATCTTCCTCTGCGCTGCTGGAGTCGCCGCAGGAAAGGTTCGCGTCCGCGCGGCGCTTGAAAAGCGTCATCAGCTTTTCGGAGCGGGCATCTGGCGGCAGTTTTTCTGTAAGCTCGAGTGCGCGACTGAAATGTTCGCAGGCTTGTGTCGGAACCAAAAGTGCCGCTGCGTTGTCACCGGCCTGGATCAGAAAATCGATCGCGCGGTGAAAATCACGGCCGCGCTCGAAGTGCATGGCGAGCTGTGTGGCAAACCGCGGCGCTTGATCGCCGTAATACCGGATCATCAGCTCGCCGGTCTGGCGATGCAGCCGGACGCGGCGTTGATTCACCGCGTCATTGTAAAGGCTATTCTGGTACAGAACGTGGCGGAATCGATAGCGAGTGGTCGGCGTACCATCCGGGAGTTCATCCACTCCGGTTGTTTGGATGAGTTGATGAACTTTGTCCAGGTAGTCCAGACGCTCTTCCATCGCCAATTCGTCCATCTCGAGCAGCTTGGCCAATATCACGGAAGTAAACTCCTCGCCCTGAACGCTTGCATATTCGAGCGCTCGTCTGTCCTCGGCGTTCAGCGACTCCACTTTTCTTCGAATCATTTTGCGAACGTTCGCCGGAGTTTCCGGGTCCAGATCTTGCAAAGGACTCGTTAAAATCCAAACGTCCTCTGCTCGCGCGACATCGCCGCGTTCGACCAGGAACTGAATCAGGCTGGTGGCAAACAGCGGTTGACCTTCGGTCTTCCGGTGAATCAGGGCCACGAGTTCCGGCTCAAATCGATTAGGCCTGAAGCGCGCGTCCAAATAGCTTTCCAGATGGTGCTGGCTCAGCAGCCCGAGCGCAATCCCCTCACATTGCTTATGTGACTCCGTCTCGAGCAAGAAACTCTTCAGTGGACGATTGCACTCGACGTCTTCGGGCCGAAACGTTCCGGTGACGAGGAGCCGGCGTGTTCCCACTTCCAGGCAGAGACGGCGAAGGAGATCGACGCTCGATACGTCGGCCCAATGCAAATCCTCCAAGTGCAAAACGAGTGGTGAGACGGATGCAACGGCGCCCAGAGCATCCGCCATCTCACGCAACATGCGCTCCTTCGTCGCGCCGACGGTTTCGCGGTACAGGAACTCCAGCGATTCCGCGGAGCCGAAAAACGCCGGGAATTGAAGACACCAGGTGGGTGCGTGAGAGCGGAGAACGTCCGCAACGAATTTGCCGCTAGGTCCGGACAGTAACCCAGAAAGCGCGTCGAGAAACGGAAGGTAGGATTCTCCCGCTCCGTAGAGTTCCAGGCAACGTCCCCCGCAGACAGTGACGAAAGGGAACCGCGACCGCGCTTGCCGCAAGAAAGCTTGAGACAGCGCAGTCTTTCCAATGCCGGGCTCGCCCGTAACAAAGATCATGCCTCCTGTCCCATCGATCGCGCGGGATAAGAACCCCTGCAAGATCTCCAGCTCGATTTCGCGGCCTACGAGGATATTCGAATCTGGTTCAGTTGATCGAAAGTCGTCTGGCGGCTTTGCCGTCCCTGAAGTCTGACTCGCAGGAGTCTGGCTCACTGCTCCGGCGAACCGGTACCCTCGGCGCGGCACCGTCTGAATGAAGTCCTGACCTGACGAAGCCTTCCACAGCGCCTTTCGCAGAGCGGACATGTTGACGGTGAGATTGTTTTCTTCAACAAAGGTGTCCGGCCACACCTCTTGCATGAGTTCTCGTTTTTCGACCATGCGGCCCGCGCTCCGGACCAAGGTTACGAGAAGATCAAACGCCTTCGGACTTAATGTAACGGGGTGCCCGCCGCCTGTTAGCAAACGTTCCGCCGGATCCAGCCGAAAAGGCCCGAATTCGTAGATTGCGCAACCCTGCTGGTACATGTGGGCCATGATCCTAGCAAATCCTTAGCAAGGATTTAAGCGAATGCTAAGGACTTTTCCTTTCATCCCCGACTACTATCTTCGAGTGCTCTAGATTGTAATCCCGTGCCGCACGTCCAGGCAAGGAGCGTCATCCTGCGCACATTCGCCCTCACAAGGAGAGAAAGCCAAAATGGAAACAACTAAGAAACAAAGACTAGCATCGCGGAGTATCCGCACTCTCGATTGGTTCTTCATCGGAGCTTGCGTTTCGGTCCAACTTCACGCCACCAACGTGATCACCGACTGGAATTCAATGGCATCAAAGACTATCGTCGCGAATGCCGGAATATCGCCCGCGGCCTCGGCGATCTGGTTCGCCTATACGAGCTTGGCCATGTACGACGCCGTCAACGCCATTACGGGCCAGTATCAGCCTGTGTACTACCGGACCCCCGGCGCGTCCGACGCTTCCACCGATGCAGCGTCGGCGGCCGCCGCGCATCGCATCCTCGTCAATTATTTCCCCTCGCAGCAATCCCCCCTGGATGCCTTACTCGCCACGTCGATCGCGGGGATCAACGCCAGCCCCCAAGCAGTAAGCGATGGCAAGACGATCGGTGAAGCGGCCGCTCAGGCGGTCATTAGCGCGCGTGCCCGGGACGGCCTGGCGGCCAATGTTTCCTATGTGCCCGGGTCGGGGCCCGGAGCCTGGATCCCGACACCACCGAATTTTCCCGCGCCGGTAACGCCTTGGCTCGGACAGATGCGCCCGTTTACGATGCGAGCCCCCGACGACTTTCTTCCCGACCCTCCGCCCGCGCTAGCGAGCGAGACTTGGAAAAGAGACTACAATCTGACCCACCTTTATGGAGGCACAACCAGCACCGCCCGATCCGCCGCGGAAGCCGAGATCGGAATCTTTTGGACTGAGCATACCGGTCAGCAATACGCCCGCGCCTTTAACAACCTGGTTGAGAACTACAATTTGAGCACGACCGAGTCGGCGCGATTGTTGGCGATGCTTTGGACTGGATTTGCCGATGCCGGCATCGCTTGTTTCAACGCCAAGTACAAGTACGGCTTCTGGCGACCAGTCACGGCGATCCAGGCCGGTGGAGGCAGCTCCGACTTGACCGCCGATTCGGCTTGGTTGCCGCTTGGTACAACGCCGGGCCATCCCGAGTATCCCGCCGCACACGGTTGCGTGACTGGAGCAGTGTCCTCGCTGATCGCGAGCTATTTTGGGACTACTCGGGTAAACATCTTGACGGATAGTGTGGTCTTCACGGACGGAGTTCATCAACATGTCTTCGAAGACTCGCGCGATCTGATGGATGAGGTCTTTTGGGCTCGCATCTATGCCGGGTTTCATTACCATAATTCACTACAAGTAGGACAGAAACTTGGAGAAACGGTCGCGCGCCAGTTAGTCCGGACGCACTTCCAGCGGGCAAAGTAGCACTGCTCGAAAACGAAAATGCGAGAATGGAGACGCGCTCGGCCTGCTTGGACCGTCCGGCAGACGTTGTCGCATGCAATTCTACCGGCGCGATAGACGCTGACGCCGTGCCCAGTTCGAATATCAGTCGCATTTGCGATTCGGCAGATCGTGAAATAACAGGGATACCAAATGAGGTCAACGGAGACGCGCGGCCTTTTTGGGGCGGCTTCGGCGCCTCCGTTCTCCGATGAGGTCCGGCTGCGGCCGGTGTCGGAGACGCCCTCGGCCTGCTTGAACCCGCCATTTGCGGTAACTCATGCGGATCTGAAGCCACAGCGCCCGTGAAACAACGGGGATAGAAGTTCGATCGATACAAGCGCGTCCCCGCACATGATTCGAACCTCGGTTCACGCAAATCTAAAGCACTTACGGGATTAGAGTGGCAGCCGATTCGAAATTCTGGTGCCTTCCTCTCGAATTTCGCTATCCGCCGGCGGAGCGACTCGAATCGCGTTACTCTCGGCGGTGGGACGTCCGCACGCCTGATTGGGTAGGGGCCAACATGTCGGCGGAAGGCTCGCAATTGAGCCTCCGACCTTCCGAATCCGCTGATCAAGGCAACTGCAACAATCGGTATAGTTCTGTGTGCGGGCAACGGATTTCTGTTCAAGCCATGTTTATTGCAAGGTGGAAGGAATTGCAGTGCAGTCGCTTGTAATCCACCGTCCTTGGCCTTTAAATAGGGTGTCGTCCAAAAGTTGGTTGTCAAGTCGGCATAGGAGTGTGAAGCCAGGTGAAGAGATTACTCAATGTGAGACGGATGTTCGTTTTGGCGGGACTCCTTTTGCCGCAAGCGCTCCGGGCAGACTCGAACTTCGATATACGGAGTTTCGGCGCCAAGGGCGATGGATCGACAAAGGATACAGCGGCGATCCAAGCGGCAATGGATAAGGCCGGTTCGGCCGGTGGAACCGTTCTCATTCCACCCGGCAATTACCCCAGCGGCACGTTGCACCTGAAATCGAACATCACCCTGCGAATCGAAAAGGGAGCGCGGCTGATGTTCAGTCCGGATGACAGCGATTTCGATCCGTACGAAGAGCTGCCGTATCGGATGACTAAATCGACGGAAGCTCGGGAAGCCCGTCCTGCCCCTGCGAATCCTAGCCCGGAGGTGAAGCGACGCCTCGCCGCTCCCCCCGCCTACGACGACACGGAGACCAGCTATGCACACTATGCGCTGCTGCTAGGCGATGGTGTGCACAACGTCACGATTGAGGGCCAGGGTGAGATCGACGGAAACCGGCCGAAACGAGGCGGTCCCAAGCCGATTGCCTTCAAGAATTCGGAATGGATCACGATTCGCGGAATTACCGTGAGGAACGCGCCGAATTACAACATCAGCCTGATGGGCACGGATCATGTCGAGGTGGAAGGCGTCAGGCTGCTGAATGGCTATGCGGACGGCATCGATCCGGATAACTGTCATTACGTCCGGATCACGAATTGTTACATTGATTCCTCCGACGACGCGATTTGTCCCAAGGCTAGCTTTGCGCTCGGGAGGAAGCGTGGCGCGGAGCACCTGGTGGTGGCGAACTGCATCCTGCGTACTTCCGCCAGTCACTTCAAATTCGGAACGGAAAGCGAAGGCGATTTCAAGAATGTTTCCGTGACAAATTGCGTGATGCTGAAGAGAGACACGGGTCACTTGCCCGGCACAGGCATCGCGTTAGAGGCGGTGGACGGAGCAAACATCGATGGTGTCGTGATTTCCAATATCTCGATTGAGGACGCTCGGGCGCCTATCTTCATCCGCGTTGGTAATCGCGCGCGCAGCATGGCGACAGCAACCCCTGGGTCGCTGAAGAACATTTCCATTCAGAACGTGACGGCAACCGGCGCTACGCTTACAAGTTCCATTACCGGTGTCGAGGGTGGACGCGTCCAGGATGTGATCATCGACGGATTTACGGTCACCGCGAAGGGCGGAGGCGCGCGAGGCACTTTAGACGTTCCGGAATTCCCCGCGAAGTATCCGGGTGGCGATATGTTCGGGGAACTTCCGGCGCTGGCGCTGTTCGCACGGCATGTGGACGGACTCACCCTGCGGAATTTAAAAGTCCACTCCGCGCAGCCCGACGTGCGTCCGTCGTTCATCGCCGATGATGTTACACGCCTCGAACTGTCGGGGTTCGATTCGACAAACATTCCCGAGCAGGGGCCGATTCTTCTGTTCCGAAATGTGGTGAGCGCGCTGCTCTATGGGAATCAGCTCTCGGCGCCGGTCAATTTGTTCCTGAGCGTCATGGGAGCGAACAGCAATGGCATCGCGCTAAGAGCGAACTCGCTGCAATTGGCCCGCAAAGTTGTGATGCAGTCTCCGGACGCTCCGGCGGGCTCGGTATCGATTGACTCGAAGGGGACTCCTTGAAAGTAGGATTGATTGGAACTGCGGCGGTCGCGCATAAGCACGCGCAGGCCTATCGGCGTCTGGGATTCGGGCTGGTGGTCTGCTCCAACCGCAACGAGGAACGCGGGCGGCGTTTTGCCGAACAATACGAGGCTGAGTTTGTGCCCAACTATGAGCAAGTGTGCGAGGACCCGCGAATCGATTATGTGGATCTCTGCACCTTTCCAGCATTCCGGCTGGAACCGCTGCTGTTGGGCGCACGAGCGGGAAAGCATTTCTTGGTTCAGAAGCCCATCGCGACTAGCCTGGATGTGGCTCGCCAAATGATCCACGCGGCGGAGAGTGCCGGAGTGACGCTAGGCGTCGTAAGCCAGCACCGATTCGATGAATCCAGCAGGTTTCTGACAGAAGCGCTTCGAGAACAGCGGCTGGGACGAATTCTGCAATGCGATTGCTACCTGAAGTGGTTCCGCTCCCAGGACTATTACGGGAGGCCTGAAAAGGGAAGCTGGCAGACGGAGGGCGGCGGTGTCCTGATTAACCAGGCGATTCACTCCATCGATCTGATCCGGTCTTTCGCGGGTCCCGTCACGTCTGTGTTCGGGATGTGGCAGATCGCCGCGGCGCACAAAATGGAATCGGAAGATCTGGTCTCGGCAGTGTTGCAGTATGAGTCCGGGGCAACCGGTGTGGTTCAAGCGTCGACGGCCGTGCGCCCCGGGTATCCTGAACGAATCGAGATTCATGGCACCAAGGGCAGCGCCATCATAACCGGCGATCGCTTGAGTGCCTGGGACGTTCCGGAAGATGGCGGCGAACAGCCGCAACTGCAAACTGAGGTGAAGTCCGGAGCTTCGGATCCGTTGGCTATTTCACTCGAATCGTTTGAGCTCCAGTTTCGGGATTTTGCCAATGCCATCCGTGAAAGGCGACAGCCCCTGGTTTCGGGCCGGGAGGCATTCGATGCGCTGGCGATTGTGGAGGCGATTTACGAATCATGCCGGAGCGGCCAGCCCGCGAAGGTAGAGCAACTGTGAAGAGCAATTTATGGATACTTTCGCTGTTCTGGGCGATGGACTTGTCCAGCGACAGTGCCCTCTCCGTTCGCGATTTCGGGGCCAGGGGCGACGGCATCACCAAAGACACTCTCGCGATACAGACGGCGATCGACACGGCGGCCAGACAGGGGGGAACAGTCGTGTTTCCTCCCGGCTCCTATGTGAGTGGAACGATTCACCTGCGTTCGAATGTCAGCATAACTATAGAGAGGGGCGCGATGGTGTTGTTGAGTCCGGACGATGCCGATTTCGACCCCTACGAGGCTCTGCCATATCAGCCCGCACACGCCGCTAAATATCATCCTTCCGTCACGATTCCCGCCGACGCGTCTCCCGCTCAACGGAGAAGGCGCTCGGCTCCGGTTGCGTATGACGATGAGGAGACGAACTACTTCCACTACGCGTTGTTTGCGGGCATCGGCATACACAATGTGGCGATTGAGGGGGATGGCGTTATCGAGGGGAATCGCGACCGCCGCTATGGGCCGAAGCCGATCGCCTTTAAGAACTCAGAGTGGATTACGATACGCGGGATTACGATAAAGAACGCGCCGAACTACGCTGTCAGCCTGGGTGGGACGGACCACGTGGATGTGGACGGGGTCAAAATTCCGAATGCTTTCGCCGACGGTATCGATCCGGACGGCTGCCATTTTGTCCGCATTACCAACAGCTATATCGATTCGCACGACGATGCGATTTGTCCAAAGTCAAGCTGGGCCTTGGGAAAGCCCAGAAGCGTGGAGCATCTGGTGGTGGCGAATTGCGTCCTCCGAACGGCTGCGAATTGTTTCAAGTTCGGGAGTGAAAGCGCTGGCGATCTAAGGGATGTAGCCGTGACGAATTGCGTCATGTCGAGGCGCGATACGGAGCGAATTCCCAACTCCGGGATTTCGCTCGAATCGGTCGATGGGGCTAATATCGAAAACGTCGTGATCGAAAATATCTCGATGCAGGATGCAGCGGTGCCGTTGTTTATCAGGCTGAGCAACCGGGGGCGAGGCTTGGACTCGGCGGTCCCGGGCTCGATTCGCAACGTATCTATTCGCAATATCGTGGCGACAGGGGCAACGCTGACAAGCTCGATCACCGGGATTCACGACGTAATCATTCGGGACGTCACAATCGATGGATTCTCGGTTACGGCGGAGGGCGGAGCGGCAATGAGCGATGCCGAAGTACCGGAATTTGCCAAAAAAGATCCGGATTCGACCATGTTCGGTCAGCTACCCGCTGTCGGTCTTTACGGGCGATTTGTAGAAGGGCTGACGATTAACGGATTGCAAATCCATTCCCATAGACCGGACGCCCGGCCGGCCGTGGTTTTGGAGGAGGCTGGAACATTGGCTATCTCCGGTTTCTCTTCTACCGTTGGTTCTCCCGCCGGTCCCATGATTCTTTTACGCAATGTTGCGGGAGCCGTGTTGAGCGGGATCCAGCTTTCTTCCGATAAGCAAACGTTTCTCGCCGTTGAGGGAGCGAAGTCCTCCGCGATCACGATGGAGGGGAACGATCTCCGCCGGGCCGCGCAGCCGCTCCGGCGCTCAAAGTAAGCGCTGGCTGATCTGCTATACTTCTTGACTTCTCGCCAGTTCTCAGCATGAGAAATCTTGAAGAGTCGCTGTTTTGGGAGATCTTCTACCGTCACGAAGTGGTACGTGCCGACCTGGCTCGTCTATTCAATGTAAGCGCAGCTACGATCTCGCGATCGGTGGGCGTGCTTCTCGCGAAAAAACTGGCAATTGAAGTAGGAGTGGCCAATCCGTACCGGGGACGCCATCCGGCATTGCTCTGCATCAATCCGCAGCTCGCATACGTCGCCGGCCTGGAGTTGGATCGGGATCGGGTGACGGCAGTCATTACCGACCTTTCCGGGATGCTGCTCGGGCGCGGCGCGGTTGCCTCGGCGCCACAAAACAGCGTCGAGAGAACGTTGAAGGATTGCCGAAGGGCGCTCGAAACGGCTCTTCACGACGCGGGTTTGGAGATTGGCCAACTGGCGCGCATCGGAGTCGGACATACAGGAACGCTGGACGTTCAAAACGGCATTTGCCTGGACTGGGAACGAATGCCGCACTGGCGCGATGCGAAGCTGCTGGCGGCGCTCCGCGAGGAATTTCAGATCGAGATCACGCTGGACGACCGGGCGCGGGCTGTTGCGCTCGCGCTTCATTTGCTGGTGCCCGAACACCGCTGCTACCGGTCCGCGATCTACGTGCAGATTGGAACAGGGATCGGGGCAGGCATCTTCGTGAATGGAAGGATGCTTCGCGGCGCGACGCTGGCCGGGGGCGAACTGGGGCACATCGTCATCGACCGCAATGGTCCGTTGTGTTCCTGTGGCAAACGAGGCTGCGTGGAAGCATTCGCGTCCATCCGCGCGACGATCAACCGGGTACGGCACGCCTTGGAAGCGGGCGCGAAAACGTCGCTGCGAAAGGCAGGGTCTGTCGCGACCGATCTGACGGCGGAAGCGATCATATCGGCTGCCAGGCATGGCGACCAGGTGGCGCGAGAGGCTTTGCTCGAGACCAGCGAGGCGCTGGCAACGGGCATTGCCAACGCCGCCCAACTGTTCAATCCGTCATTAGTGGTGCTGGCCGGAAAATTTGCCAACGCAGCCCGCGAGATTCTACTGGAGACGGTAACACGGGTCGTGCGGGCGCAGTGTTTCGATACCGTTTCGCGAGGCCTGGAAATCCGGGTCGCACCTTTCCGAAAAGACTTGGGACCGGTTGGCTGCGCGTTGCTCGCGTCGCTCGATGTAGCCGCCGAATTGTTACAACGAGAATTTTTTCTTCCGCTGATGCCTGCGCGGTCAGAAGATTACCTTCAAGGAGAACTGGAGAATACGGGGCGGCCCTGACACCGCGGTAATTTTGCCGAACGTCGCCGAGGCAATCTTGTTGCCGGGGTTTGCCAGATTCACCCGGTTGAAGATGTTAAACGCTTCGGCACGGAAGCTGAGACGTCCCTTTTCGCCCAGGAAACGCAGCGGCACGCTCCGCGTGAGGGAGGCGTCAGTATTGGCATAGCCGGGGCCGACTAAAACGTTACGGCCAAGGTTGCCATAGCTGCCTGGCGCCGCTTGCTGCACGGCACTGGTGTTGAAGTATTGTGCGATTTGCGCGCCACGCGATCCGGAGGTTATGTTAAGGTCGCCGACAAGTTGGCCCATCGCCGTCCCGGCGCTCGCCAGGCCGCTGTTCGAACTCAGAATACTGAACGGGCTGCCCGACTGAAGGGTCACGATGCCGCTCACCTGCCAGTTGCCGAGTACGGCAGAGACGACCCGGGAATGCATCGCGGCGCCGGCGTCGGGAATCTGGTACAGAATCGAATCGACAAACCGGTTGCGGCGATCGAAATCGGCGGGGCCGCGGAAGCGAAAGAAATCGAACGGATCGGAAATGCTATTCGACGTGATTTGCGCGTTGCTGGAGAGAAAATCGAGATCCTTGGACCACGTATAGCTGAGTTGATTGCTGAGGCCCCTGCTCAGGTGCTTGATGAGCGACAGCTGAAGAGAATTATAGGATTGATTCAATCCCGCGAACAGGAGATCCAGTTCCTGGTATTGCGGCCTAGGGCGCCGCGACTGCACCGTCTGTTGGTTGGCAGTTAGCGAGAGTGACGTATTGTAGATCGGCGCGTTGTTATCGTAATCGCCCCAGAGGTGCGTGCCTTTGGTTCCGACATAGCTGGTACGTAGCAGCCAATCGCTTCTAAACTGATGTTCGATAGTCAGATTCCAGTTCTGTTCATAAGGCAGCGGCTGAGTGGCCTGAAGGGCGGCAGCGGTTAAAGGCAGCTGAAAAGCCGAATTTGTCTGGAAGTCTCCCGAATAGGGGAATATATTGTATTGCGTCCTTCCGGCGTAGGGATTATCAAAATATCCGCTCACGAAATTAACCGTGAAACTGAAAGGCGATTGATCGTTGATGTTGTTATAAGCGTAAAGCTCCGGCGTGTCGTAATAGATGCCGTAGCCGCCCCGCAGGCTGGTTTTACCATCGCCGCAAAGATCGTAGGCGAAGCCGAAGCGGGGTTCAAAGTGATTGTACTGTGATGCGACGACTCCGGTCGGCACAGTTCCTCCGGACGGAGTAGGGTCTCCCGGATAGAGCAATCCGGGCGGCGAGTTAGCAAATTTTTTGGAGCCTGTTCCCGCGACGTAGGCTTGTTGCGAGAACTCGACAATGCGATTGTTCAGATCGGTCAGCGGCTGATAGGGCTCATAGCGTGCTCCAAAGTTGAATGTCAGGCGGCGGCTCAGGCGATAGGTATCGCCAAAGTAGAAGCCGAAGTAATGCAGCCGCTTGAACTCGATCTCGCCATTGCCTTGGGTGAATGCGTTGAATTGGCCGGTCAAATAATCGGACTGATCGAATCCGGTCCACTGACCGTTGAATCCGAAGATGCCTTCTCCGTCGAAGGTATTGTATTCGTTGTAGCGCGAGTCTTCCAGGTTGGCGCCCCAGACCATGCTGTGCTTCCCTTTTATCCACTGCCAGGAATGTGTCAGCTCCAGGTTGGCACGGGCGAAAACGGCGGGAGTTCCGGAGCTGAGACTGATGCCGCTGGTCCCGTCGATACTGATGCCGACGGCATTCGACGAAGGGTTGACGTTGACGCCGAGAGTTCGCATGGTGCCGGGGAACGCATAGACGCGATCTCCGTCGTATTGATTGGCGGTGAAGTGGGTGTCCACCAGCAAACTGGGCGAGATTACATAGGTGTGGCCGGCAGTCGCGGTTTCGGATGTAGCGCTAATGCCCTGAGTGCTGGAGAAAATATTGTTGGCGTTCATCTCGGCTGGAGTCTCGGTGTGATTGCGGTAGAGCCGGAGATAAAAACTGTTCTTGTCGTTCAACCGGTAGTCGACTCTCGTGATCCATTCCTCGGCATTCTGTAGGTGAGGCACCGCGTAGTGAACCAGCCCGTCTGAACCGGGAGGCGGTGCGAACGTAAGCAGGTTCTGCGCCGCCGGGGATAACTGAGAAGTGGGGATTTGGTTATTGGGGTAGGGGATGCCGGTGGTGGGATCGTTAATGACAATGGGCTTTGACGAACTGAGAAGATCCGAGAAATTTCCAGTGCGATGAGCGGCCGGAATGCTGATCGCCGAACCGCTGCCATTCAGTGAACGAACCCACGTCTGCTGGTAGCCGCCGAAGAAAAACAGCTTGTTTTTGATAGCCGGGCCGCCGAACGTGCCGCCGGCCTGATTCTGTTTCAATTGGTCGGGGGTATGCGCGAAGAAGCTGTTGGCGTCGAACTTGGTGTTACGGACGAACCAAAACGCATCTCCATGGAACGCATTCGTGCCGCTCTTGGTGACGATGTTTACCGATCCACCCATGCTCTTGCCGAACGCCGCGCTGCCATTCGCCGTTTGCACGCTGAACTCCTGGACCGCGTCAGGAAACGGGAACGGCATATTCGCGTTTTGCAGCGTGTCCTGGTTGTCGCCGCCATCCAAGGTGTAGGACAGGTTGTTCTGCCGCGACCCGTCAACGGAGAACTGGCGCGCGGCGAATGCCAGTTTGGCCCCGTCGCCCGTTCCGCCGGTTGTACCGGAAGCCGACTGAATCCCAGGCACCAGAAATGTCAGGTCAGCCAGGTCGCGACCATTCAGCGGGAGGTCCACGACGCTGCGGCTGTCAACGGTGCCTTTAAGGGCAGCGTCGCTGACGTCGACTGCCATGGCGGTTCCTTCTACATTAACCGTCGCGGTAGTCGATCCCACCGCCAAGGCAAGGTCCACGCGCCGGTTATCGTTCACCTGGAGCACGACGCCGCTCTCTTCTATCCTGGTGAAGCCTTCTTTCTGGATCGCGATCCGGTACTCTCCCACAGCAATGGCTGGAAACTCCCAGTCTCCGTCCGGATTGGATTTCGCGACGCGCACGATTGCGGTGGCGACGTGGGTGAGAGTTACCGTGGCCCCTGGCACGACCCCACCCTGCTGATCTGTAACGCGACCGTAAAGACCAGCCGTGCCGCGTTGCTGACCAGAGCAGACAGCGCACAGAAGCCAGAACGCTATGCCACCTAAAATGAGCCGTGAGAAGCGAATCAAGAGAAAACTCCTTTGGTCTTCCGTAACGCAAGCCCAAGCGGGACTGTCCTCTTATACGGTTAAACACCCCGAATTGCAAGGCAGTTCGTTGCGGCTTCTTTTCAGCTTGAAAAGATGGCCGCCGTCAGGGGTGTCTTTCACGCGATGTTCATTGCAAGCTGGAAGGAATTGTAGTTCGAGAGCTTGTAATCCAACGCCTTCCGCCTTTAAATAGGATGTCGTTCATAAGTCGGGTGCTCAAACCGAGCGGGAGTGTGAAGTCCGGTGAAGAGATTCTTACATGCGGGACAAATGGTCGTTTTGGCGGGCGTGCTGTCGTTACAGATGCGCGCGGCGGACTCGGCCTTCGATGTGCGGAGTTTTGGCGCCAAAGGTGACGGATCGACGAAGGATACGCTGGCGATCCAGGCGGCCCTCGATAAGGCCGGCTCGGCGGGCGGAACCGTACTTATACCTCCCGGCAATTATCCGAGCGGTACGCTGCACTTGAAATCGAACATTACGCTGCGGATCGAAAAGGGAGCGCGGCTCATGTTCAGTCCGGATGACGGCGATTTCGATCCGTACGAAGAACTGCCGTATCGCATGACCGCGGAAACTCGAGACGTCCGCCCCACGCCGCCCGATGCCGGCCTGGCCGCGAAGAGGCGCCTGGCTGCGCCGCCTGCCTACGATGACACGGAAACGAGCTATGCCCACTATGCGCTGCTGGTGGGCGATGGCGTGCACAATGTCACGATTGAGGGCCCCGGTGAAATTGACGGGAATCGCCCTAAACGAGGGGGTCCGAAGCCGATCGCGTTCAAGAATTCGGAGTGGATCACCATCCGCGGAATTACGGTGAAGAACGCGCCGAATTACAACATCAGCCTGATGGGAACGGATCATGTCGAGGTCGAAGGTGTCAGGTTGCTGAATGGCTATGCGGACGGCATTGATCCCGACAACTGTCACTTCGTTCGCATTACGAACTCTTACATCGACGCCTGGGACGACGCGGTTTGTCCCAAGGCCAGCTTCGCGCTCGGAAAGAGGCGCGGCACGGAGCATCTGGTGGTGGCGAACTGCATCCTGCGAACTTCCTGCAACCATTTCAAGTTCGGGACGGAGAGCGAAGGCGATTTCAAGAATGTTTCGGTCACGAACTGCGTGATGCTGAAAAGGGACACCGGACGCCTGCCCACTTCAGGCATTGCGCTGGAGGCGGTGGACGGGGCTAATATTGACGGCGTCGTGATTTCCAATATTTCGATCGAGGACGCGCGGGCTCCGATCTTTATCCGCATTGGGAATCGCGCCCGTAGCATGGCGACCGCCACGCCGGGATCGCTGAAGAATATTTCCATCCAAAACGTGACGGCGATAGGGGCGGACCTTCCGAGTTCCATAACCGGTGTCGCGGGTGGTCGCGTTCAGGACGTGATTATCGACGGACTTACGGTAACCGTGAAGGGCGGCGGCACACCCGGAACTTTGGATGTTCCGGAAGTGCTCGCGAAGTATCCGGAATCGACCATGTTCGGAGAACTTCCATCGATCGGGGTGTTTGCCCGGCATGTAGACGGACTCACTCTGCGGAACATTAAGGTGCATGCAATGCAGCGAGACGGGCGGCCGTCATTCATCGCGGATGATGTCACGCGCCTGGAGCTGTCGGGGTTCGACTCGGCCAACATTCCCGAGCAGGGGCCGATTCTATTATTCCGAAATGTAGTGAGCGCGCTGCTCTATGGGAATCAGCTCTCGGCGCCGGTCAATTTGTTTCTCAGTGTCATGGGGGCGAACAGCAATGGCATTGCGCTCAGAGCGAACTCGCTGGAATTGGCGCGTAAGGTCGTGGCGCAGTCGCAGGATGCTCCGGCGGGCTCGGTATCGATTGAGTCCAGCGCAAGTTCGCCGGGCCGCTGAAATGTCCTTCCTCTGTGGCCGCGGTTGTGGGAGGAACACGCACGTTCCAGTTCTGGTCGCAGACTGCTTGAAAGAGAGGAAATGATTGTGGCCGGAGTGGAATACGATGTCATTGTCGTAGGTTCGGGGGCGGGCGGCGCGACGGCGGCCTGTGTCCTCGTCAACCTCGGCCTGAAGGTAGTTCTGCTCGAAGCGGGACGGATGCTGACTCCGGCCAAGGATTTCATGACCCATGATCGCCCGTGGGATTTGAAGTTTCGCGGAAACGGAAAACCTGGCGAGTATGAGGGGCTCTGGAAGATCAACGAATATACGGCCCACCTCTACACGAATCCGCGCAAAGACCAGTACGATTCGATGGACCAATTTCACTGGACCCGATTGCGCGCGGTCGGGGGACGTACCAACACCTGGGGACGCTCCTGCTATCGGCACGGTCCGATGGATTTTAAAACGAAATCGATGCAGGGTTTCGGTGAAGATTGGCCGATCGGTTACGAGGACATCGCGCCGTACTACGACCGGGTGGAGCGGCTGGTTGGGATTTCTGGCGTCAAGGACGGATATTTCAACATGCCGGATGGGGTGTATTCGGCGCCGCCGCATCCCTGGCGATGCACGGAGATCGACTTGCGTGACAAACTCGCCCGCATTGGCGTGCCGGTTATCAATGGGCGGACAGCGGTTTTAAGCGCGCCCTACGATGGGCGGCCGGCGTGTCATTACTGCGGCGAATGCGGCGTCGGATGCGATGTGCGCGCGCGCTTCAGTACGCTTGATGTGATTATTCCGAAGCTGCGCCGAAAACCCAATTTCACTTTGCGTACACACGCGGTGGCCCACCAGGTGCTTGTGAACGGGGAAGGACGCGCCTCTGGAGTCTCGTTCATCGACGCCAATAACGATCGTAAGGATTACGAAGTGCGCGCCAAGGCCGTAGTGCTGGCCGCAAGCTCGGCCGAAACAGGCCGCATTCTGCTCAACTCAAAGTCGCGCTTTCATCCGAATGGCCTTGCGAATTCGAGCGGACTCGTCGGTCACTACTTAATGGACACCACGAAGAGCGGAGCGATGGTCGGAATCGTGCCCGGTTGGCGCAATCGCAAGCGCCAGAACGAAGACGGCGCAGGCGGAGCACATGTTACGATTCCGCGGTTCAATTATAACCGCAAGTGTAATTTTCACGGTGGCTATTTTCTGCTCTTTGGGACGGGATTCGGGAGATCGGTAAACGCGGGTGTAAAGGGCTGGGGATCCGCGCTCAAGCAGGAAATTTATTCGCAATACGGCAGTGTCCTCTCGCTGCGCGGCTATGGCGAACGCCTCCCAGATCACAAAAACTTCTTCGAAATAGACCCCGTGCGCATGGACCAGTATGGGATTCCGCAGCTACGCTTCCGGTGTGGCCATGGCGAAAATGAAATCAAAATGATGGAGGATATGTATGGCTGGATGGAGCAGGTGATGAAGGCCATGGGAGCCGAAATCCTGCCGTACAAGCAGCAACTGGAGCCGTTGGGCGATGCGACGCATGAGTGCGGAACGGCACGAATGGGGACCGATCCGAAAACCAGCGTGCTGAATCCATATTGCCAGTCCCACGACGTGCCGAATCTAATTGTGACTGACGGGAGCAGCTTCGTTTCTTTACCCGCAACGCACGGAATTACGACGTGGATGATGTCGCTCTCCTGGAGAGCCTCGGAACATCTAGCGGAAGGCCTGAAGAAGGGAGAGATTCACGCATGACGGATCGCCGCACATTGTTAGCGCTGTTAGGGGCCGGAGTGCTTCCAGCGCGCCTCACGCAGGCGCAGCATCAGATGAACGCGGCGCGGGAAGCTCCACAGGGCTATAAGATTCAGTTTTTCACGCCCGTTGAATACCGCGTGCTGGATCGATTGACGGAAATGATTCTTCCAGCCAGTGAGCGATCGCCCGGAGCAAGCGCGGCGCGCGTTCCCGATTTTATCGACCTGATTGTGGCGAATAGCGCGGCAGAAGCGCAGAACCAGTGGAGAAGTGGCATTGAGGCATTCGGCGGAGCTGCATTTCTAAAGATGACCACGGAGGAACAGGTGGCGGCGCTGGACCGCGCGGCGTTGGACGAGAATGCGCCGGTAAGCGCCGCGGGCGAATTCTTCGTCGAGCTGAAGGCGATGACCTTGCGCGGATACTATACGTCAGAGATCGGACTGAGACGCGAGCTGGGATATCTGGGGCCGCAGGTGCTTTCGTCGTTTCCCGGGTGCAAGGCATGAGCCGCCTTCGTTTGCTCAACGTGCTCAATGTGGGACAGATTATCGTTTTGGCGGGGTTGCTCTTGCCGCAAGCACGGGGGGCAGACTTCGATATACGGAATTTCGGCGCCAAGGGCGATGGATCGACGAAGGATACAGCGGCGATTCAGGCCGCTATCGATAAGGCCGTTTCGGCGAGTGGGACCGTTCTCATTCCGCCCGGCAACTATCCCAGCGGCACACTACATTTGAAATCGAACATCACGCTGCGAATCGAGAAGGGAGCGCGCCTGATGTTCAGTCCCGACGACAGCGATTTCGATCCCTTCGAGGCGCTGCCCTATCGAATGAGCGCACCGCAGGCCGCGCTGGGAAAGGCGCCGGGGGCGTTCGAAAGCCGTCCTCTCCC
>Ga0209006_10001855_pt1 | contig 19114 bp, 18 predicted proteins | sample JacPin_JW_Ref_O2_FD_188567 | JGI IMG/M metagenome (GOLD analysis project Ga0209006, IMG submission 188567) | Forest soil microbial communities from Algoma, Ontario, Canada - Jack Pine, Ontario site 1_JW_Ref_O2 (SPAdes) (version 2) | ecosystem: Environmental > Terrestrial > Soil > Boreal...
TATTCGACTTCCGTGAATTTTCAGGCTCCAGCATCCTGCAATATGTCTGGAGCCTGCCGACCATGGCCGCGGTGGCGCGGGAGGCGAAGGGTCCGGTTACCCGGGCCGATATGGCCGACGTCGAAGGCTATGCGCGCGGCGAGTTCCTGGCCGACCTGATCAAGGGCCTGGCCGACACCCAGGCCACCACGCGGCTTGCCGATCACGTCGCGGCATTGACGGGAATCGACCAGGCCGTGAGCCGCCGATTGGCAGGGCGCTTCGATGTTGCCGAGTTCCGCCGCGAATTCGACCGCAAGAACGGCAAGGTGACCGGACGCTACGACGCCTCCATACTGGGCCTCGATCCCTATCCGGATTCGAGCTTCTATCATTTCAACGATCCCTCCGGCGATCCCTTGTCCGCGCCGCTGACCAGTGCCGCGGTCGACCTCATCACGCGCAAACTGAACTGGCGGCCGGACGGGTCCTACGAGGTGCTCAACCCCGCGGTCGAGAAGGCTTGGGATTTCGGCCGCGGTCCCGCCGAGTCGATTTCCCAACTGCGACAGATCCTCGCGCTCGATCCGAAATTGAAGCTGTTGGTGGGCCACGGGCTGTTCGATCTGGCCACGCCGTATTTCGGCTCCAGGATACTGCTCGACCAGATGCCGGCCTTTGCCACGCCCGACCGCGTCAGGCTCGTGGTCTATCCGGGCGGCCACATGTTTTATTCGCGCGATGCTTCGCGTCAGGCTTTCCGAGCTGAGGCCGAAGCGCTGATGAAGTGAGGGCGGTCAAAACAAAACCGGCGCAATCCCCGAGGATTGCGCCGGTTGAAACTGCCTCGGCCCGCGCTCAGTAGACGAGGCCGGTGCCGGGCGGCTTTTCCATCGCCGCCGCCAGCGAGCGGTATTCCTCGCTGTTGGTGCCGGCGAGCTGGGCGATGCGGTTCAGATGGTATTGCGCCTGATCGCGGTTGCCCTGTTCGAGCTGCCACAAGCCATAATACTGCCAGGTCTTGACGTGGTCGGGGTCGGTCTTGAGCGCGCGCTCGTACCAGACCTGCGAGACCTTGTAGTCGCCGAGCTTGCGATAGGCGTAGCCGATCAGGGTAGCGACCGAGGCATTGTCGTCGTGGCCGAGCGCCTTCAACTGATCGATCGCGGCGGCGTAGTCGTTGCGGTCATAGAGCGTCGCGTAGGCCACCCGATAGCCCGCACGGAACTTCTGGTCCTCGATGGCCGAGTTCTTGTCGCCCTTCTTTTCCTTCTTGGTCTTGGTGCCGGCCGGCGGCGAGGGATTGTCGTCGCCCGAGGCATAGGCCGACGTGATGGCGGGCACCGCGACAAGCGCCATCGAGAACAGCGCCACCGTCAAAAGCCTGATCGCAAATCTGCTCATGTATCTCTCCCGTTGGTCGAGCCTGCAAGTCTGCATCGAAGTCTACACCGAAGTCTGTCGATGTGAACCCCCGCCGGGTCGGAACATTCCCGGCGCGATCGCCCGATTCGGGAATTTTGCGGCATCGCAGGGGTAACGGGGGAAGGCAACATGACCAACATGTCACCGAGATGAACGAAGTCCGCAGTTGCGCTTCAGCATGGGTTCAGCGCGTGGCCGATAGGGTTGCGAGCAGGATCGACGGGCCCGGCCATCCGACCGGCACTCCCCTCGGTTTCAGTTGCAACAGGAGACCACCATGCTGAAGACCATTTCCGCTGCGCTGCTCGCAGCTACCGTTCTCGTCGCGCCGGCGCTTGCCGCCGGCCCCGCCGCCAAGACCGCGCATCCGCCGGTTACCAAGACCGCGCAGATGAAGTCGAGCGTGCTCAACGCCAATGCCAGGATGGGCCATCATCATCACTCGCATCACCGGCATTATCGTCACTACCGCCATCATCGCTTCCACAAGCGCTGAGACCGATCCGCAAGCGAGGCTTGATCCAGCAGCCGCGACTGTGGATATCGGGCCCGTCCCGTCCGCCATTGCTTTCCCAATGGCGGCGGGGCGGTGTTCTGCCTGAACCATATACGAATTCCAATTCTCCGCCGCAGGGTCTAGGATTCGCCCGAGATCCACCGGCGAGTTTCAGAGATTGCATTTGGGGACACCAGCACAGCGCGCGGCGATCCTGCTGCTGCCGATCGCGCTCGCGGCCTGCGCCGGAGGCAGCGACGAGGTCAGGGGCATCAGCTATACCGCCGACCGCGGCGACTCCAACCAGCCGTTTCCCGACAACTACCGCACCGAACTGCTGGCGTTCATGAAGGTGTATCTCACCAATCCCGTCGGCGTGCACGAAGCTGCCATGGCCGAGCCGGTACAGCGCACCGTCGGCGGCCGGCTGCGCTATGTCAGTTGTCTGCGTTTCACCCCGCGTGAATCCGACGGCTCCTATCGCAAGCCGCGCGAGCGTACGATCATGTACGTCGACGGCCGGCTGGACCGCGTGGTGGAGAATGCCGGCGATGCCTGCGCGGGCGTCGCCTATGCGCCGTTTCCGGAACTGGAAAAAATGACGCGGTAGGGGATCGTGCCGGGCTAGACACCCCGATCACGTTTTGGCGAGCCCATGAACCGGATTGTGGCGCTGGCCGACCAAGCCACACGGCTAAGTGTAGGTCTGGCAGGCCAAAAACGCCGCTTTGTCATGGAACAAAAGCGCGTTGTTGCCGTGCCGTCACAGTTAGGCAGGATCGCTGCTCGGCATTGCCGCGAAGCAACCAAATTGAGGCCACGTTGTTTGATTGATGTCGAAAGCGACAAAACGGGGAATCTCGCATGAAGAAACTATTGCTCGGCACGGTCGCCTTGATCGCGTTGGCGGCTCCGGCACTCGCGGCCGATCTGCCGGCGCGCACCTACACCAAGGCTCCGGTCTATGCGCCGCCGCAAGTGGTTTACGACTGGACCGGCTTCTATATCGGCGGCCATGTCGGCGGCGCCTTTGTCGGCGATAACAGCCTGCTGGGAAACGACGCCCGGTTCATGGGCGGCGTGCAGGGCGGCTTCGACTATCAGTTCGCGCCGAACTGGGTGATCGGCGCCGAGGCCCAATACAGCTGGCTCAACAATAACAACAACGGCGTGCTGTTCCCCGCCGGCAGCCTGATCACCACGACGAACAACGAGATCGGCTCGGCTACCGGCCGGTTCGGCTATACGTGGGGTCCGGCGCTGCTCTATGCCAAAGGCGGCTACGCCTGGCGCGACAGCCCCAATATCGGTGTGAGCGTCGGCGGCGTACCGACGGCTTTTACCACCACTGGAAACCACCAGGACGGTTACACCGTCGGCGCCGGTCTCGAATACATGTTCGCGCCGAACTGGTCGGCCAAGGTCGAATACCAGTATTACAATTTCGGCGGCACCACCTTCACCGGCGGACCCGCCGAGATCGTCGGCTCCCACTTCCGGGACGACGACAATACTGTCAAGGTCGGCGTCAACTACCGCTTCGGCTGGGGTGGCCCGGTGGCGGCGAAATACTGACGCCCGTTACTCCGATTGCGGAAAAGGCCGGCGCGAAGCCGGCCTTTTTTCTGAAAGACGCTCTCTCGAGATCAAGGAGGGCGCGGTCCCGGGCCGGAATTTCCGGCGCCGACGGCTTTGCCGACCGGCGACCGGCGCGTCAAAAAAATAAAGTTTTGCGATCGTGCAACTTGTCACGCCAATCGGCTATTATGGTGGCGCCGGCTGATGGACAACGATTATGCGTAGCTTGATTTTGGGACTGATTTTATCCGCGGTTGCGCTTCCTTGCCTCGCCCAGACCATCCTCAAATCCGAACCGCTGATACTCGCGCCCTACGAGGTGGTCTTCGTTCAGGACGCATCATGTCGGGCCGGAACGGTGCTCAAGGTTACCGGCGCGATCAGGGGCCTGCACCGCAAGAAGGTCTGCGTCACGCTCACGGCCGCCGAGCAGGCCTCGTTGGCGGTGGCGACGCCCTAAGATTACGCAGATCACGGCTTGCCCGCCGCTATCACGAACTGAACTCGGGTTCGAATGGGACGTCGCGTTCGGCCTCGGGCTTGTTCTGTCCAAAATCCTCCTGCGGGTCCGGCGGGCAGGGCCTGATCTCGTAATCGTTGTCCAGCAGTGGCGGTGTTGCCGCTTTTTCCGGTTCCGAATCCCTCTCGACCACCAGCCCGGATTGCCGGGCACGCCGCCAGACCTCGGCTTCCGTCGGATAGGTCTTGCTCAGCCGGGCGTCGTTGCAAAACAGCGCGTAAGCCATCGCTTTGCTCTCCGCTAAACCGGCCTAACGCCCCGGATAGCCATTGGTTTCGCGCCCAGGGCGGCCGCGGCGCATCACGGCTGCTTGAGAACCCGATTCGTGCTTGCCCGCCGGCGAAGCCGGTTCCGCTCGGGAGTCCCTGAGTCGTAAACGAGTCCTGAATCCCGCGAAAAATATTGCCCGAGACTCCCGGGCCAGAATCGCCCGATGTTTTCGCCCATGACGACGACCCCGAAAACCTCCTGCGAGCGCGTGCATCTCACGCTGACGGTCGCGCTGCTGGCAGCCTGCGCGGCGAATCTCATGCTGGTATGCGCCTGGCTTTAGCCGATTGACCCGCAGCGCCGGTTCCGCCGATCATGCGGACGAAGCGAGCGCCGCGACGGGGAACGGCGGACTGCGCGCAAGGGCCAGGGGAGGGGCGGATGATCGAGGCGCTCAAGGCGCGGGTCAATGGCGACGAGGCGCTGGTCAGGCGCGGCCGCTATCTGACCACGACCATGCTCCTGGAGGTCGGCCCGAATGCCTGGCTGATCGCGATATCGGAGGGCCGGATCGTGTCGGTGACATCAGGGCCGTTCGTGATGCCGTCCTGGGCCTTTGCGCTGCGCGCCAGCGAAGCGGAATGGCAGAAATTCTGGCTGAACCGGCCGCCACCCGGCTCCAACGACCTGATGGCGCTGATCAAGCGGCGCGTGCTCAAGGCCGAAGGCGACCTGCAGATCTTCATGGCCAATCTTCGCTACTTCAAGGAAGCGCTCGCCAAGCTGCGCCCGGAGGCAGCTTTGCGATGAGCGCGACTTTCGAGCCGATCACCGGGCGCTACATGCATCTCGACCTGTTCGGGCGGCATCACCGCCTCTATGTTGAGGAGTCTGGCAGCGGCACGCCGCTGTTATGCCTGCACACCGCCGGCGCCGACGGCCGTCAATACCGCGCGCTGATGAACGATGCGCGCATCACGCAGCGTCACCGCGTCATCGCCTTCGACATGCCCTGGCACGGCAAATCCTCGCCGCCCTCGGGCTGGCACAACGAGGAGTACCAGCTCACTTCGGCGCAATACACCACCATGATCCTCGAGATCATGGCCGCGCTCGAACTCGAGAAGCCGATCCTGATCGGCTGCTCGATCGGCGGACGCATCGCGCTGCATCTTGCGCTGGAACATCCGGAAGCGTTCCGCGCCATCATCGGGCTGCAGGCCGGTGCCCATGTCGATCCCTATTACGACCTGAATTTCCTGCACCGTCCCGACGTCCATGGCGGCGAGATGGCGGCGGCCATCGTTTCCGGACTGGTCGGACCCGATGCGCCCGACGCCGAACGCTGGGAGACGCTGTGGCATTACATGCAGGGCGGTCCCGGCGTCTTCAAGGGCGATCTGTATTTCTACAAGCTCGACGGCGACATCAGGGGCCGCGTCGGGCAGATCGATACACGCCGCTGCCCGCTCTATCTGTTGTCGGGCGAATACGACTATTCATGCACGCCGGAAGAAACGCTTGCCGTGGCCGGGAGCATTGCCGGCTGCGAGGTCACTATCATGAAGGGGCTCGGGCATTTCCCGATGAGCGAGAATCCGCACGCGTTTTTGCAATATCTGTTGCCGGTACTGGAGAAGATCGGACGCTGATAAATTGCCGCTTATTTCCGCAGCGGCGCGCCGTCCCTGCCGATGGCGGTGTGGATTTTTGCCAGCGTGGCGCTGCAATAGGCCTCGCGCTCCCGGCTGACACGCTCCTGATGCGCGCGGAAGCTCGCGACCCGGCTCAGGATCTCGCTCCGGTAGTCGCTTTGCAGATTCATCTGCGGGATTTGCATGGTGTTCGGTGGGCCGGCCCTGAGTGTTTCGGCCCCGGGTGTTTCAACCTTCGGTGTTTCAGCCCTGGGTATTTCGGCTTTGGGCGGCTCGACGATTGCGATTGCGCGTTCCATCGCCTCGAACGTCGCGGCCTCGACGCGAGACTCCGGTTCAAAAGGCTCCAACGCAAAAGAGGGCGCAGCCGGCTTCTCCGCATCCGGCTTCTTGCCGGTGACCGACTGAACAAACGCCATCGTCTGCGCGATCAGGAGGTCGCGCTCTCTCATCCATTTCATCGCACACCTCAGCCGGCAATACTCCAGCAAGGCGCCCTAATGGAATCAAGACGAAACGATGACGTTTGCTGTTGAGAACGTCAGTTTGAAACGCGACGTGACAAAAGAGTTACATCCGGGCCAACCGGTTGGCGCCGCGTTCGCGCGATAGCGGCGCCAGTTCAATCCCGGCCTCCAAAGACAGGCCAACCGGGATCAATCCCGGGTTGAGCTCAAATGGTTAGGCGTCGGTTTCGCACTTCTTCATGAAGCTGTTCTTGGCCGCGCCCGAAAGCGGCTTGCCGTCGGCGCTCATCGCCTTGCCGGCGCAGGCGTCGGCCTTGCATTTCTTCATGAAGGAGTTTTTGGCGGCGCCGGCGAGCGGCTTGCCGTCCTTGCCCATCGCCTTGCTGTCGCAGGTCTCCTGCGCGAACGCCGCACCCATGCTGAACGACGCGATCACTGCAGCCAGAAAAATCTTTTTCACGGTATCCTCCCTTTGAAGAGCAGAAGCATCGAAATTTGATCAGGAAACACCCGGACGATCAAGCGTTGGAACCGCTGGGAGGAAAAAGAATGCGCGCTTTTCCGGGCAGATCATGTGTTGCGTTGAGTGGTCGAGACCATCAGACCAAAGCAGCCGATGGAGGCGAGCGTCGTCTACCGCCTGTTGTGGGCTGAGTTCGTGATCCAAGCGGCCAAGCCGTCCCAGAACCGCGGAAGGCATTGCGTATGATTTGGCTTACAGAGGCTGGTCTGTGCTTCAGATCACAGTTCTAGCCACTCTTCGCGCTATCGTGATTGGCTCAAGGGGTGAAAGTAGCGGGGCGCGCTTTTTCCGCGTCGTCCGGTCCTGGAAACCCCTTGATTGACGAAGTCAATTCCGACGGTATTAGACGCCCTCAGGTAGTGTATTGTTTTCGGCTCTCGCCCGGTCGGAAACCCGGGCTGTGTCAGCAGTTTGCATTTTTTCTTCGAGACACCAACAGGCGCCCACCTCCTAATGGCGTTGGGTCGCCAGACCGTCCGGGCGTTCGGTCCTATGTTTAGGCTGAAACACTTCTCGTCACCGGCAGACACTAGCTTGCCGATTGTAAGGGAGGAGATTCTCCATGGCCACCACACCGATACTTGGCGTTCCAGTTCCGATCGAGCCCGACTTTACGGGCCAAGGACCGAGCGCCCTTTCTAATGCGTTCATCCAATACGGGTATAACTTGCCGTTGCAATTTCGTTGGAAGTCAATCGCTCCCGTAAGAAACAAAAACGGCGAGATTATTGCAGCGAGGGTGAGGTTTATTAACCCGGCCAGCGGCACAGACGGCGGCCTGACTCCTTATGGGGGGAGACTCTATGAGGCGATGTCTTCAATTGACGACCTGTCATGGACACTGACTGGGGTTTGGACTCCCATTGGATCGTACGCTTCGATCGGCAACCTTCAGCCCCAAAACTACGACTTCTTGACCTCGCTTCTGAACGGCAACGTTAACGTGTCCATATTGGCGGGTCTGTCGGACTCCGACATTGAAGTCGGAGGTGGCGGGGGGACGGCGACCGTCGTCGACAACGCGGCCTCAAGCCTCTATGTCTGGCAACCAAAAAGTGTCGTCTGGACCAATAACGGCGGTGCTGCGGCTAATTGGCTGTTTTTTGCGCCGTTCGTCGGCGTCATTGATCCGGCACCAAATGAACTTGTCCTCAACCTTTTGACCGGGCAGGGTAGCAATCCGTACGGTGGAACGCTTCAGGTCAGTCGTGTCGATAACATCGATGTGGGAAGCGTCAACGGCGTCTATATCGTTGCCAACAACGATGGCGACCAGATCAATGCGACCCAGGGTGCCGATACCGGTAATGCGCTGATCGTCGGCGGGATCGGCAACGATACGATCGACGGATTTTATCCGGCATCGTCATCGACCATCAACGTGATCGTTGCGGGATCGGGCACCGACACGCTCCAGGGATGGACGTTCGGCGGAACCGCGTCGAATATCTTCGCCTACAATCTCGGCGTCGACACCATCACCGATTTCAGGGCAGGCGCCGGCAGCGGCGACCTGATCGATCTGAGTGCGATCTCCGGCATCAACAGCTTTGCCAATGTGCAGTCGCGCATGAGCCAGCAGGGCGCGAACACGGTGATCAACTTCGGCAACGGTCACACCATCACCTTGGACAACGTGACCGCGACAAATCTTGTCGCCGGCAATTTCCTCTTTCAGCCGGAAGCCGCCTATGTGAGCGCGGCTAGCGGCGATGCCTATGCCGGGCAGACCGTGCAATTGACCTTCGCCATGACCGGCGCGGTCACGGTCACCGGCTCGCCGACGCTGACTTTGAGCAACGGTGCAACCGCAACCTACGACGCGGCGGCCTCCAGTGCGTCCGGCCACATCCTGGTTTTCAACTATACGGTCGGGCAAAATGATACGCCTACCAATCTGTCGGTGACAAGCGTCAACCCGAACGGCGCGACGATCACCGACGCGAACGGCCACACCGTCAACTTCAATCCGGCCTTGAACCAGGCGGTCGGAGTTGAGATCGACCCCGCGACGGTGACCGGGGTCACGCCGTCGAGAACCGGCGAGTTCGATAGCGGCCAACAGGTGCAACTGACGGTCTCGTTTAGCCAGTCGCTGACGGTCCTCGGCGGCGATCCATCGCTGACCCTAAGCGACGGCGCCACGGCGACCTTCGATCACGCGTCGGGCAACCAGATGGTGTTCGACTATACCCCGGGAGCGAACGATCACAGTTCAAATCTGCAAATTATGGCATTTAACCAGAACTTTGCCACCGTCACCGACGCCAATGGGCTTACTCCGGATTTCTCCAAGGCGCTCGACGTAAACACCGGCGTGCAGATCGGTCCAACGCTATACGTGGCTGAGCTGGAAAATAGTCTCAACACATTTGAAAATGGCTTAACCGAGGTCGATTCGGGCCAGACCATTCAGTTGTATCTCTACATGAATGAGGCCGTCACCATTTCGGGCAATTCGCCAAGCCTGAGTCTGAGCGACGGCTCGACGGCGACCTATGATGCTGCTGAATCGGATCTGACATCCGGCCTCATCGCTTTCGATTATACTGTAGGCAGCAGCGATCATTCACCGGACTTGGAGATCACCGGCATCACCAATGGTGCGGACGTCAAGGACGCCAGCGGCAATGTTGCCAATTTCAGCGCCGCGCTGGATACTTCGACCTCATTGCAGATCGGCGCCTCGCCACTGACCGTAGCCTCGGTGCATGCCACGCCCGCGGGCCAGGCGAGCGAAAATCAGCTGATTACCATCACGATCACCATGAGCGAAGCGGTCACCATCACCGGGACGCCGGTTCTAGTGTTCAATGACGACGAGACCGCCGTCTACGATAGCGGCGCCTCGAATCCCGCCGGCAAGACGCTGGTCTTCACCTACAATGCCGATCCACAGGACTACCAGACCGGCAACTTGCAGATTACGGGCCTCTTCGTCAACGGATCAACCATCCAGGATGCCGACCACTACAACGCCGATTTCGCGGCGGCGGTCGGCGTACCCTTGGGTATTAGTGTCGGCGAGACGCTGACGCCACTGACCATTACCTCGATCACGACCAACGCGTCTTCGGCTGAACTGGATTCGGGCCAGAGCCTATTGATCACGCTCAATATGAGCGAAAGCGGCTTGACGGTGAACACCTCGGGCGGCTCGCCGACGCTTACGCTCGATAATGGCGCGATCGCGACCTACGACGCCGCGGCGTCGAACCTCGCCGCCGGCAAACTTGTGTTCGATTATGTGATTGGCGCCAACGACCGCGACGACGCCCTCTGGATCAGATCCGCGCAACTCAACGGAGCGACCATAACGGACGCAAGTCACAATGCCGCCGATCTGTCCGATGCCGCGTACGACATTATCGGGGTGCAGATCGGACCCGCCGTGGTCACTCAGGTATCGACCTCTCAGACCGGGGAATACCAAGCCGGGCAGATCATTGAACTGGCGCTCAACATGACCGATCCGGTGACGGTCAATACATCAGGCGGCTCGCCCACGCTCACCCTCAGCGACGGCGCGACCGCGACCTACGACACCTCAGCCTCAAACCCCGCGATCGGGGTGCTGGTTTTCGACTACGACATCGGCGCCAACGACCGCACCAAGGACCTCGAGATCACCCGCGTCAATCCGAACGGCGCGACGATCGTCGACCCCAGCGGAACTGAAGTCGATTTCTCCGCCGCATTGAATACGCCGACCTATATCCAGATTGCTGCCGTGACCGGCGCCAAGACCGACGATTTCCTCGACAGCGGCGTGTCGGATATCCTGTATCGCAACAACACGTCCGGCGACCTCGGTTTCTACGCGATCCAGAACGGCACGATCCAGGGCTGGCGCGATATCGGGGCGTCATCGACCGCCTACGGCGCGGTGGGGACCGGAGACTTCGACGGCGGCGGGACTGCCGATGTGCTGTTCCGCAACACCACGACCGGGGACATCGGCTATTACCAGATCGACAACGGCGTCCTGTCCGGCTGGCGCGATATCGGCGCCGCGTCGACCGCCTACAGCGTGGTCGGGACAGGCGACTTCACCGGCGACGGCATCTCGGATGTCCTGTTCCGCAACAACGCCGGCGGCGATACCGGCTTCTACCAGTTGAACAGCAGCGGCAGCCTGCAGGGCTGGATCGATGTCGGCGCGTCCTCGACCGCCTACAGCGTGGTCGGGATCGGTGACTTCTTCGGCACCGGCACCGACGACATCCTCTACCGCAACAACGTTACCGGTGACACCGGCTTCTATGCCATCAGCAATGGCGTCAATACCGGCTGGCACGATGTCGGCGCATCGTCCACGGCCTACAGCGTGGTTGGGGTCGGCGATTTCACGGGCAACGGCACCGACGACATTCTGTATCGCAACAATACGTCAGGCGATACCGGGTTCTATGAGATCGTCAACGGCGTCAACACCGGCTGGCATGATATCGGCGCGTCCTCCACGGCGTATTCGGTCGTAGGCGCCGGCGACTATCTGGGGACCGGCACCGACGACATCCTGTTCCGCAACAGCACGACCGGCGACACCGGCTTCTACGCCATCGTCAACGGCGTCAACACCGGCTGGCACGATATCGGAGCAGCGTCTACCGCATACCACGTCGTGAGTTGAGCTTGCGACGCGAGATCGCGCGTGGCGACAGGATCAGTACTGCGATCAGTATTTGGCGACGACGGGACCGCCGAAGCGGTAGCTCACCCGGACCGTGCCGATGTCCACGTCCTGGCTGGCGGCATTGGCCGCGCCCGCAAATCCGGCGATCGAGAGTAATCCGCCGATAACTACAAAACGATGCATTCCCGCTTTCCTCGTCACAAACAAGGGCCGGAAGCGTTGTGGCAGGAAAACTCCATGGGCTGAAGAGAGGCATCCCTCAAGGTTGTATTTTTCCGTAACGTGTTGCGGAAATACCGCCAAACAAATCGCCTCCGCACCGGCAAGCATTAAGAAGCCCTTAACGGCGGCATGCTTTAAATCAGTCAACCAAGGATTGACGGATGCTCGAAACAGGATGTACGGGCGATCGGCGGCCGCTGGCTTTCGTCCTGGACGACGAAACCGCCGTGGCGATGATGATTTGCAAGCAGCTTTCCATGCTCGGCATGGAAGCCTGGCAATTCAACGACCCGGTTAAATTTCTGGTGTCGTTGCGTGTTTCCAAGCCGAAACTGGTCGTGCTTGATCTGGCGCTCGGCAGATCGGATGCCGTCGAGGTCATTCAGAAGCTCGATGCGCTCAAATACCAGGGAAAGGTTCTGCTCGTCAGTGGCCGCGACGAGCGCACCTTGCGCGAAATCGAGAAGATCGGGCGCTCGCGCGGGCTGCACATGCTGGCCTCGCTGCAAAAACCCTTCCGCATCGCCGATTTGAAGGAGCGGTGCGAGCAGAAGCTGGAACAGGCGCCGTCCAGTTCGACATCAGCTTCGCCGGCACGTCCGAGGCCCTCGGTTGATCTGGCGGAGGCGCTCGGCAAAGGCTGGCTCGAGGTCTGGTATCAGCCCAAAGTCAATCTGAAATCGCTGACGGTGAGCGGCGCGGAGGCGCTGATCCGGGCAAATCACCCCGTGCATGGGGTGGTCGCGCCGCAGGATTTGTTGCCGCCGGCAGGCGATCCGCTTTACCAGCCTCTGACCTCGTTTGTTCTTCGCAGCACGATGCAGGATTGGCCGCTGTTCGCCGGGCGCGGGTATCCGCTCAAACTGGCCATCAACGTCCCAGCGTCGGTGCTCGCCGCGCCCGGCTTTGTCGACGAGATTCGCCGGGCGGTGCCGCTTGATCAAAGCTTCCCCGGTCTGCTGATCGAAATCACCGAGGATGAAGCCATCGCCGATCTCAAGGGGATCGGCGAAGTCATGACGCAGTTGCGGCTCTATAACACCACGATTTCGATCGACGACTTTGGAACCGCGCATTCGTCGCTGTCGCGCGTGAAAGACCTGCCCTTCAGCGAGATCAAGCTCGATCGCAGTTTCGTCACCGGCTGCGCTTCCGATCCGCTCAAACGCGGTCTTTGCCAGACGGTTGCGGATCTGGCGCACCGCTTCGAGGCTTCGACATGCGCCGAGGGCATCGAGACGATCGACGATCTGCGATGCCTTGTCGGTCTCGGCTTTGACAGCGGGCAGGGATACCTGTTCGCCAAGCCGATGCCGAAAAAAGCTTTTCTCGATTCGCTTCTCACCCAGAGATTCGAGCCTTTGCCTGCGAGCCAGCCGAGACGCGCAAGGGCTTGAGCCAAATCTTCAGCGGCCTCGGACGTCGATTTCGATCGCAAGGTGCCATCCATGTCATTCGAACCTGCCGCAAACGTCAAACCCGCCACGCTGCAGTGGGACGGTTGGCGCAAGCTCTTCAATGATTTGGCACGGCTCAATCCCTTCAGTTTCTCCGAGGACGGCCCAAGCGGCGAGGGCACGCAGGACGACTCCGAAGAAAATGTCTTTCTGGCCAGCATGCCGGCAGACCGGGCGCAGAAGCGGGTGGCGCTCACGGTCGCCGTCATTTCGGTGGCCGTCTTTCTGGGTCTGCTTCCCTTCGTGCGCACGCCATTGTTCAAACTGCCGGCATTTATCGCTTCCTATGAAGCCGCCCTTGCGATCATCGACCTGATCGCTGCCATCCTGTTGTTCGGCCAGTTCACAAGGCTGCGCTCGTACGCGCTGCTGGCGTTGGCCTGCGGCTATCTGTTCAACACCTTCATCGTCATCCCTCACGCACTGACGTTTCCCGGCCTGTTTTCGGCGACCGGACTGCTATCGGCGGGCAGCCAGTCGACCGCCTGGCTCTACGTCTTCTGGCACGGCGGCTTTGCGCTTTTTGTTCTGGCCTTTGCGTTTCTGCGCGACGCCGGAGAAACGCTGGACAAAGCCCGGGGCGACACCGGCAAGATCGTGGCTCTGTCGGTCATATCGGTCGGGGCGTGCGTGGTGCTGCTGACGATACTCTCGACCGCCGGGATGGAGCTGCTGCCGACCCTCATCCAGGGCACCGACTTCTCGCTTCTGATCTCGACCGGCACGAGTCCGACCATCGCGATATTGGGCTTTGCGGCATTCGTGGCGCTCTGTCGACAACGGAAGCCCACGGTTATCGAATTGTGGCTCAGGGTCGTGATGCTGTCCTGGCTGTTTGACGTGGCCTTGTCCGCGATCGTCAGTTCGTCGCGCTTCGATCTCGGCTGGTATGCCGGGCGGACCTATGGCCTCACGGCGACGAGCTTTGTCCTCATCGTTCTTCTGCTCGAGACCAATAGCCTGCATGACAAGTTAGTAGCCGCTCGGACCCGGCTGGCGGCGAGCGCGCGCGACCTTGAACTGCGGGTCAAACAGCGCACCCAGGAACTGCTGCAGTCGAACGCTGAACTGAAGGTTCAGATTTCCGAACGCGAACAGGCGGAAAGGAAGCTGGAGGGAACGCGCGGGTTCTTTGTTTCCATCATCGAAAGCCTGCCGGCGATGCTGTTGGTGAAGACCGCGCCGGATGGCAAAGTCGTTCTTGTCAACAGCGCCGCGGAACAACTGCTCGGCTACGAGCGCGGCGAAATGGTAGGTAAAACGTCCGTCGATCTGTTTTCCAAACAGGATGCGGAATGCATCCAGCATCAGGAAGAGCAGGCGCTGTCGTCGGGCAGCGCCGTCGAGGAAGAATTCGCGCTGACCACCCGCAAATTAGGGGTTCGCCGGTTGCGGATGAAAAACTTTCCGCTGCTCGAGGAGCAGGGGACGAAAAAATACGTGGTGGCGCTTGCCGAGGACGTCACGGCCCAGCGTCAGACCGAGGAGCAGCTGTTCCAGGCCCAGAAAATGGAGTCGATCGGCCATTTGACCGGCGGGCTTGCCCACGATTTCAACAATCTGCTCGCCGTCATCATCGGCAATCTGGACGTGATGGCGGAACTCGCCCCATCCACTCCGCAACAGGCGGAGCTGAGCGCGGCGGCGCTGGAGGCTGCGCTGAGCGGCGCCGAACTCACACGCCGGTTGCTCGCCTTCGCGCGGCGCCAGCCGCTGCAACCCGAGGAGGTCGATACCAACGCGCTGGTCGACGGAATCACCAAGCTGCTGGCCCGCACGCTCGGTGAGGATATCAAGATCACGCTCGATCTGGACCCCGAGACCAAGCCGATTTTCGTCGATCGCGTCCAACTGGAAACCGCAATCGCCAACATGGCCAACAACGCCAGGGACGCCATGCCCGGGGGCGGTCAGTTGATCATCGCGACCAGCAACGGGCATCTGGACCGTGAATATGTCAGGCGACATTCCGAGGTCGCGCCCGGGGACTACGTGAAGATCGAGGTCACCGATACCGGCGAAGGAATGACGCCGGAAATAGCCAAGCGAATCTTCGAGCCGTTTTACACGACCAAGGGCGTCGGAAAGGGTACCGGCCTGGGCTTGAGCATGGTGTTCGGATTCGTCAAACAGTCCAAGGGCCATATCAATGTTTACAGTGAGCCCGGACGCGGAACCACGTTTCGCCTGTATCTGCGGCCGGCCCAGTCGAGCTCGGCGCCGGTCGTCGTTGAATCCCCGTCGCTGCAACCGCGATACGCCAACGAGGAAACCGTCCTCGTGGTCGAGGATAATTCCAGCCTGCGGGCCGTCGTCGTCAGGCAATTGGAGGCCGTCGGCCTGCGGGTGCTTGAGGCGGCCAACGCCCGGCAGGCGCTCGATGTGTTGAAGGGCGTGCCCAGGATCGACCTGATCTTTACCGACATGGTGCTGCCCGGGGAGATGGACGGCGATGCGCTGGCGCGCGCGGTCAGGCAGAGCCACCCCGATACGAAGATCATCATGACCTCGGGCTTCCCGGGCATGAGATTCAACGAGTCCGAACTGGCCAAAAGCCTGCCGCTGCTCAGCAAGCCCTACCGAAAGCAGGATCTGATCCGGATGGTCTCGGATGTCCTGAACGAGCGATCGACCGCGACGTGAGTTGCGAAACTCCGGTGGCGATCGAACTAGACCCTCTAAACAATTGATATCGTTGGTGCCGGTTGAGACGGCTGGGGTGAGCTTCACAAGACTCCTTGTGTGAGGAAGCTTGACACCTGGACCGTTATGCAATACGTAACGCGATATGATCCTGAGTTTCAGCGACCCGGAGACTGAGCGTCTCTTTCGCACGGGCAAGGTGAGCCGCAGGTGCCCTTGGCAACATGTCCTGAAAGTCGCGAAGCGCAAGCTGGACGGTCTTAACGCCGCCGAGCATATCGAAGACCTTCTGGCGCCTCCGGGCAACCGTCTGGAACTGTTGAAAGGCGATCTTGCCGGCCGCTGGAGCATACGGATCAACGATCAATTTCGCATCGTGTTTCGATGGGACAAAGGTTCGCCCAATCCGTTCGAAGTCGAGATCAGAGATTACCACTAGGAGACGGCCATGCCACGTTCTGTCACCCGTATCACGACACACCCCGGCGAATTCCTGCTGGAGGAATTCCTAAGACCGTTCGACGTGAGTGCCACGGCCTTCGCGAAGATGATTGGCGTCCCGCCCAATCGCGTGACCGAGATCATCCGCGGCCGTCGCGACGTTACTGCCGACACGGCTATCCGGTTTGGCATGGCTTTGCGCACGACGCCGGAATTCTGGCTCAACCTGCAGCGCGCACACGATTTGTCGAAGGCCGCCGCGAAGCACGACTATCGACATGTCCGGGTCTTGAAGCTTGCCCGTGCGGCGTAGGAAGATGCCTGGATACGGTTTTCTCTCTCGCCGCACCCCGCATGCGGGGCGCGGACCGTACCGTCCAAGTATTTGATATCGTTGGTGCCGGTTGAGAGGATCGAACTCCCGACCTTCGGTTTACAAAACGGCGGCTCTAGGCTTCTAAGTATTTGATTTTGCTGGGGAGGCGGCAGTTTTGCCTCTTTTTTACCTCTGGTGCCGGCTACAGGACTCGAACCTGTGACCCCCTGATTACAAATCAGGTGCTCTACCAACTGAGCTAAGCCGGCGACACGCGCTGTGTATCGGGAAACGGAGTGAGTTTGAAGAGGCTATCCGGCCTTCCGTCGCCCGGTTGTCCTTCGTGACTTTTACGTCCTGGATTTCGTCGAAATATTCCTTCTCATCCTCGTACGGATAGCGCAGAAGCGTCCCCATCAAACCGTTTTCGAGCGGCTACAGGGCAATGATGTACTCCCGGTTGGTCAACATCACGCGGCCGCTGGCTACCTTATGATACTGGTCGGAACCGAGGCAGACGGCGTTACCTCGGTGCTTGCATTGGGGTAGGTCGTGGTCGAGAGCCTGTCGAAACCGTCAGGGGTGAAGCTGGTGGCAAATCCGTTGGCGTTGGTAAGGCTGGCGATCAACCCGTCCGGCGTATAGGCCTGCTGCAACAGCGGTGTGCTCTGGATCGCCGGATTGGACATCGATATTTGCCGGCTCAGCGCATCGTAGGCATAGGTTGTCTGTCGGCCGAGCGGATCGGTCGTCATCGCAAGCCGATCGTTTGCGTCATAGGTAAATTTTGTGACGTTGCCGTTTGCATCCGTCGTCGTCGCAATCTGCCCGGTCGGCGCAACGGCGTGCCGCCAGACTGTTGGAGAGTCTGTAGCAAATGCCCGTCGTCACGTTATAATTAAGTGCACTGTCACAGCAATTACCGTGTCTCATTCATGGGGTGCAGTCCAGCACTCTCACCGTAATTCTGCAAATGTCAGCGCGCGAACTCGTCTGGCCAGCGTTTGGCTTCGATTGCGGCAAGGATGTCTCTCACTTTTAGACTTTTGTACCGGGGTTCAAGCCCCAGAATTTTCCCGATCGGACGTAGGACAAAGGCAAATGGAAGTTCGCGCGGTGCAAATTTAAAGGGACTTATGTTCGTCTTCACCCCAAATTCCTTTTCCAGCCACCACACGAGGCTGACTATCTCGTCCCCATAAATCCGCAAATCACCATACACCTCTGTATCTTCACTAATAGAGGTAGTTCTATATTGTGGTGCAGTCATCTTTAGAAGCTGCTCCACTACTTTTGGGAATATTTCTGAATTCCGGGGCATGGCCTCGTTCACTTTTGAGGCGCTTGGCCAGAATTGACACCTGCGCCTTCGGCCTCGCTGATCAGTCCACCCTGGATAGCACTACTTGCTTCCATAGTAGAGCCTATTGCTACCGAAGCAGACGATACCGCTCGGCCGACGGCGGCGGCATTTGCGCCCGTGCCGTAAATGCTCTGCAATGCATCCAAAACAACATTGCTAGTTGCATTGCTCACCCCGACCCCTGGAAAAACAAATCCACGCGCCGTTGACCGCGTGGTCGGCGAAGTTTTGGCCTGATTCCGCGCGTCGTTCGGGCGCTCGAATACCAGACTTGCCCGCAAAGGGCCAGAACCTGCGAGCGAGCCGAGCCAACGGCGGCCGTGAGGCGGGGGCAGGCTTACGCCGCTCCACGGTTCGTGCCATTCTCCGCGCATGGCAGAGGACCCTTCAAGAAAACTGATGTGCTTGCAACTCGTCAGCACAATTCTGATGGGCGTGGCGCTCGGCGGTATGCTGCTGAGCGCGTTTGAGAGCTGGCTGCGAGGCAATTCTTTTGTCTGGTGGCTTGGGTTATCGGCGCTGTTCGCGTTTACTATTGCAGTGAACACGGCCAGACTTTTGAAGCGAATGATTTAGCTCTATCGCTCCGGCAATTTCCTTCCCCTCCAAACTTTTCAGCCGCCGGCGGCCATGAAAAAGGCGGCCTCCCGGGCCGCCTTTTCGACTCCGTCGTGTTGCCGGCGATCAGCTTACAACGTGATAAGCCGTGGAGGACGCGCCGACATCGTGCCAGCCGGTATTGGCGCCGTTGACGATCGCATAAAAGCCGGTGTCACCGGTGGTGTTGTTCCTGAACAGGATGTCGTCGGTGCCGCTGCCCATATAGTCTCCCGTCGCCACGACCGAGTAGGCCGTGGAGGACGCGCCGATGTCATGCCAGCCGCTGTTGACGCCGTTGACGATCTCGTAGAATCCGGTGTCGCCGGTGGTGTTGTTGCGATACAGGATGTCGGAAGTGCCGTCGCCGTTGAAGTCGCCGACTCCGACTACGCTGTAGGCGGTCGAGGACGCGCCGACATCGACCCAGCCGGTATTGGCGCCGTTGACGATGTTGTAGAAGCCGGTGTCGCCGGTGGCGTCGTTTCGGAACAGGATATCGTCGGTTCGGCTGTCGGTGAAATGACCGACTCCGACCACGCTGTAGGCGGTCGAGGATGCGCCGACATCGACCCAGCCGGTATTG
>Ga0209006_10001856_pt1 | contig 19114 bp, 15 predicted proteins | sample JacPin_JW_Ref_O2_FD_188567 | JGI IMG/M metagenome (GOLD analysis project Ga0209006, IMG submission 188567) | Forest soil microbial communities from Algoma, Ontario, Canada - Jack Pine, Ontario site 1_JW_Ref_O2 (SPAdes) (version 2) | ecosystem: Environmental > Terrestrial > Soil > Boreal...
TCCGGCGGCGACCACTTTGTGGTCGTCCTTGAGTTCGAATTCCTCTCGCGCATAATCGCCTCCATGCAATCAATGAGATGGTGTCGCCGGTCGCAACGGCGCCTGTCGCGTCAACTCAGTCGACTCAAATGCGGAATGCTCCAGCGCCGATCGCGGCGCTGCTTACTCGCCGGCAGACCCATTTCGGCCGCCTCCGATTTCCGGCAGCAGCCGCCAGACCAGCGCGCCGAGGACAAGGGTCCCGCCGACGATCGCCATGGGACCGGGCTGTTCGCCAAAGGCGAGAAAAACCCAAAGAGGCCCGAGCACGACGTCGAGCATGGCGATCAGCCCCGCCTCGGCCGGAGGAATGTGTTTGGCGCCTTCCATGAACAGGAAAAAAGCGATGCACAAGGTCGTCGCGCCGAAGGCGGCGAGCACGCAAAGATCGTAGAGCGTCACGCCGGGGTGGGCGGGCGAAAAGCCGAAGCCGACCAGGGCCGTCACGACGGCGCCCATGCCGTTGATCGCCGTCATCGACACCCCCGGATGGCGACGTTGCAGGACGATCATCAGGCCGAAGGCCGCGGTCATCAGGAGGGATATCGCCTGCCCCAACAGCCTGCCGGTCCCCAAAGCGCTTGCGACCATGACCAAGACGCCCAGAAGCGCGACGCCGGCGGCGATCAGCGTGCGGGCGCTGGTGCGTTCCCGGTTGACTGCGAAAGCGAGGCCGGCGGCGACGAACGGCAACGTTGCGTAAATGACCATTACTTCCGCCACCGTCGTCGTCTTGAGCGCGGCGATGTAGCTGGTCATCGCCACCGCCGCGAGCGCGACGATCGGCAGCATCCGCGGCCCCAGCCCGAGATGGGGGCCGAGGATGCCGCGCCGCCATTCAACGATCGCGACAACGAACAAGAACAGGGCGCCAAAGAAGGCGCGCCCGCACAACATGGTCCAGACGTCGAGGTGGTCGATGAGACGGGCGAAAAATCCGGCCGAACTCCAAAGCACTGCCGCGATCAAAACAAGGATGAGGCCACGCCGGCGCGCCGAATTCCCGCCGAGCATGTTTTCTCCAATCGTCCGCTTTGGCTTTGCGGGCGGCAGACTTGGAGGTTGCCGGGGGCCCACGTCAAGCGGGTGGGCCAGGCTTCTCGAAAATATCGCCTCCGCCGCCGGATTTTGCGGTTGATTAAGCCTTTCGCCGGGTCGATAGGAGCGCAAGGCGAGGGACGCCGTGGATGAGAGGGAAATCGCCATGCCGGGGCCGATGCATCTGCTGGAAGTCGAAATTCCCCGTGAATGGGTCGACTATAACGACCATCTCAACGACGCCTATCACGCGGTCGCTTTCAGCCGCGCCGGCGACGTTTTCATGGAGCGTGTCGGACTGGGTCCGGAGGGGCGCGAGGCCACCGGGCGCACGATCTATACGCTGGGGTTGATCATCCGTTATCTCGCCGAGGCGAGACTCGGCGAGCGCATCGCGATCAGCGCCCAGGTGCTCGAGATCGACGCCAAGCGCCTGCGATTCTGGCTCGAGGCGCGGCTGGTCAGCGACAATGTGCTGGCCTCGACCAGCGAACAGGTCCTGATGTGCGTCGACCGGACCGGCGAACGGCCGCGCGCGGCCGATTTTCCGCCCGACGTCGCCGCCAGGTTGAAGACGATCGCCACTGAACATGCCGATCTGCCGACGCCGCTGGAAGCCGGCCAGGGCCTCGCGCTCCGGCGTCGATCCGTTAGTTCAGTGACCCCTTGAGCCCGGCCTGACCCGCTAACCTTCCGACGTCCGCGCATTCGGAGCGGCGGGCGCAATGCCGGGCCTGCCTTTATGTGCGCGAACTTTCAGACCTCCCGCCCATGTCGCCAGATGGTTGGCGGAACGTGAGAAAGGCGTCACAAAAGTCTTGAGCAATGTGTCGAACTGAATATGTTCGGCGCCGATTCCGAACGTGATTTTCTCGAATTTCTCGGGGACGTAAAGCGTCCCGAACAGCCAATCCCATACCGCCAGCGCAAAGCCGAGGTTCTTGTTGAAGTGGCGCGGCTGGTCGGAATGATGAATCTGGTGGTGAGCCGGACTTTGAAAGATCCGGCCGGCCACGCCTGTGAAGGCGATCCACATATGCGAATGGCGCAAATGCCCGATCGTCACGATGAAAAGCATCAGCACGAGATTGGCGTTGAGCAAAGTGAAGGGGCGGATTCCCGGTCCAAACAGATAGGTCATCGCGCCGAAGACGATGCCTGTGCACAGCGCGATCGCGTTCATGAAGAAGATGATTTCGACCGGATGGGTGCGCATTTCGGTCAGTGTCGTCAGCACTTCCGCCGAATGATGCACCTTATGGAATTCCCAAAGGGCGGGGATCGCGTGGAAAAGATAATGGCTGGCCCAATAGCCAAATTCGTAGGCGAGTAATTCGAGCAGAGTGACGCTCGCCAGGATCGCCCATAGCGGCCAGGCGGTTGGCTCATGAGGACCGAAAATCGACGTCGCCAGGGCAATCGTTCCGTTGCGCCACAGCAGGCTGCCAATCGCAAACATGCCATAGGCCGAAGTGAAAACCAGCGTATTGGCGATCCACAAACGCACGTCGAGGCGCGACGAGGGATGGCGGAGGATGCGGGCGGGGAAGATCGATCTGAAAAAGCCCGCGACGCTGACCCTGCGCCCGCGCCTGCGCCGCGCGTCGACATAATACAGCACCGCGAAGACGAAGGCGCCGCCGAGCGCGACCGGCCCATAGGGCGCCTCGAAATTGAATACCGATTGCAGGCGGCCGAGAATCAAATTCCCGGTCCAGGCGATCACTTCCATTCTGTCACCAAGCGGCGGGCGTAAGCTCACCCTAGGCCGGCAACGCCTTCCAACAGGTTAAATGGATTGCGGAAAAAATCGCGCCTCCTCAGCCGCGCGCCGCTTTTTCGGCCTGATAGAGCGCGCGGTAGCGGCGCAACCGCGGCGCAGAGCGCGCGGCGCGCTCGGCATGCGGCGCGAAGCTCCGGTCGATCGCAGGCCTCGCGCATATCGTCGCTTCATCGCCGGCCCCGGCGGCCAGCATGGCGAGCCGGGCGGCCCCCAGCGCCGCGCCGGCTTCGGCGCTCTCGGCGAGGTCGATGGTGAGCCCCGTCGCGTCGGCGATCATCTGCGCCCAGAACGTGCTGCGCGCGCCGCCGCCGACGATCATCGTCGAGCTCGGTTTCGCGCCGGCCGCGTCGATCACGTCGACGCCATCGGCGAAAGAGAAAGCGACGCCTTCCATGACGGCGAAGGCCAGCGCCTCGGCGCCATGCTCTGCCCGCAATCCGGCGAACAGGCCGGTCGCGCCCGCGTCATTATGGGGCGTGCGCTCGCCGCTGAGATAAGGCAGGAATATGGGAGCTGATGCGACATTGTCCTGCGAACGGGCGAAGGCCTCGGCCTCGGCGACCAGCCCGTCAATGTCCTTGCGTCCGAGAATCCCGGCGATCCACGCCAGCGAGGAGGCCGCCGACAGCATCACCGCCATGCCATGCCAGCGGCCCGGCAGCGCATGACAGAAAGCGTGCAGCGTCCGCTCGGGCAGGGCGACGAAACGGTCGGTGGCGGCGAAAATCACGCCTGAGGTGCCCAGCGAGACAAGACCCTGTCCGGCCGATACGGCGCCGATGCCGACCGCCGCCGCGGCATTGTCGCCGCCGCCGCCGGCGATGACGATTTTGCGCCCCGCGAGACCCCACTGGCTGGCCAGATCAGCCGACAGAAAGGCCGATGCCGCCGAACCTTCGACGAGGCGAGGCATATGCGCGGCGCCAAGCCCGGTCGCGCCGAGGAGATCGTCGTCCCATCGCCGCCCCGCGATATCGAGCCAGAGCGTGCCCGAAGCATCCGACATTTCCGAGACATGCTCGCCGCTGAGCGTCAGACGCACATAATCCTTCGGCAGCAGGACGCGTCGCGTCGCCTTGAACACATCGGGTTCATGCCGAGCGACCCATAGCAATTTGGGCGCGGTGAAGCCGGGCATGGCGATATTGCCCGCGCGCTGGCGAAAATTCGGCAATCGCCGCTCCAGCTCCGCGCATTCGGCGAAGGAGCGTCCGTCATTCCACAGGATCGCGGGGCGCAGGACCTTGTCGGCGCCATCGAGAAGAACCGCGCCATGCATCTGCCCGGAAAGACCGATGGCGGCAAGGCCGGCGAAAGCTTCAGGTCTGTCCCGCCTTATCCCCGCGACTGCCTGGTGAACGCCATTCGCCCAGTCCGCCGGGTCCTGCTCGCTCCATAGAGGCTGCGGGCGCGAAAGCGTCAGGGGAACGGACGCTTCGGCGAGAAGGCGTTGGCGCGCATCGACCAAAACGGCCTTGATCGAAGACGTGCCGATGTCGAGGCCGAGAAACGTATCTCCGGCCGGCGCAATCTCTGGCATCGTTTCGCTCCCCATTTGCGCTTTGGCGCTTCCTGGAGGCTCAATACACAAAAGCCCCGGCGTTGTCGCCGGGGCTCTTATTCTCACACGCCCGTTAGCCGAACAGGCTTCACGGAACGAATAGGCGACTCAGGCGGCGCGCAGGTTGCCAGCCGAGGATTTGCCCGTGCGCTTGTCGGCGACGATCTCGTAATTGACCTTCTGGCCTTCATTGAGTTCGCGCAGGCCTGCCTGCTCGACGGCGCTGATATGGACGAAAACGTCCTTGCCGCCGTCATCCGGCTGGATGAAGCCATAACCTTTCGTCGCGTTGAACCACTTCACAGTTCCCGTAGCCATGGGAGCGTTCCCTAATTTCGCAATAGACATAGCGCCAAAGCGCCGGCGGAATATCGATGGCGGGAGGGTCGTCAGCACGCATCGGCGGATGCGAGGCCAAGTCGTCGGCCAGAAATCGATGCCGGCTAAATAAGGGATCGCGATTCCGGAATCAAGACGGTTCGCCGCCATCGTTCGCTGAACGCCCGCCCAGGATCGCGACGGACGCGCCTTGGCTTGCCGCCGGCGCGTTGCGGGCCTATTTACAGCTGCCTAACGTCTTCGACTTTGCGGCGGCGCGAGGCCGGGACGCCGCGGCCGCGTCGGCGGCAAAGTTTTGCCGAGGATTAGGATGCTCGAAACTCTGCTTGCCCAAGGCCGCCCCCTTCTGGCTGACGGCGCCACGGGCACCAATCTCTTTGAAATGGGTCTGACGTCCGGCGACAGCCCCGAACTTTGGAACGTCGCCTACCCCGATCGCATTCACGCGCTTCATCGGAGCTTTGTCGATGCGGGCGCCGACATTATCCTGACCAATAGTTTCGGCGGCAATCGGCGCCGGCTAATGCTTCATCAACTGGAGGGCCGGACGCGCGAACTCAATCGGCTGGCCGCGGGAATTGCGCGTTCCGCCGCCGCAAGCGCCGGGCGGCCCGTCGTCGTGGCCGGCTCGGTAGGGCCGACTGGCGATCTCCTGGCGCCGCTGGGGCCGATTACGGAGGACCAGGCGTTCGATATTTTCGTCGAGCAGATCGAAGGGTTGAAAGAAGGCGGCGCCGATGTCGTCTGGATCGAGACCATGTCGGCGCCTGATGAAATCAGAGCCGCGGCGCGCGCCGCCGGCTCGCTCGGCATGCCTTATACGATAAGCGCGAGCTTCGACACGGCAGGCAGGACGATGATGGGGGTCGCGCCGGCGCCGCTCGCGGAACTGGCGTGCGGCTTTGATCCGCCACCACTGGCGTTCGGCGCCAATTGCGGGGTCGGCGCGGCCGATCTCGTCATGTCGATCCTGGCGATGTCGCAGGCGCGGCCGGAGGCGGTCGTGATCGCCAAGGCCAATGCCGGCATCCCGCAATGGCATGGCGCTCATATCCATTATTCCGGCACGCCGGAATTGATGGCCGTCTATGCGGGCCTCGCGATCGATGCGGGCGCGCGCATCGTCGGCGGCTGTTGCGGCTCGACTCCGGCGCATGTGGCCGCGATGCGCCGCGCGATGCACGGCCATGTGCCGGGCGCCCGTCCGCAATTGACGGATGTGGAGGCGGCGCTCGGTCCGCTTGCCGCGCCGCCGTCCGCCGCCGAGGGCCAGACGCGCACGCGGCGCAGAGGTTCGGCGCCCCGGTGAACTCGAAGGCCAAACAGCGCGCCTGGACGCAAATAAGCGCGAAGACGGAGGAGCCGCGCGCCGGGGAAGCGCGATCGGCGGTTGGCGTTGCGCCCTTGACAGCTCCGTCCGGCCGTCTGGCCTTTTCCGTTGGGGAGGGCGATGTCGGCGCACGGCTCGATCGCTTTCTGGGCCTTGCCGCCGGCGCGCGCCGCCTCGCGCTGTCGCGCACCCGGCTCAAGGGATTGATCGAAGCGGGCTATGTCACCGTCGACGGTCAGGTCGTTCGCGCCGCCGCGACGAAATTGATCGCGGAAGGGACAATTGAAGTCGAGGCGCCGCCGCCGGACGAATCGCGGCCGGTCGCTCAAGAGCTGCCGCTCAACATCGTGTTCGAGGATCAGCACTTGCTGGTGCTGGACAAGCCGGCCGGCCTCGTCGTTCATCCCGCCGCCGGACATGAGGACGGCACGCTCGTCAACGCGCTGATCGCTCATTGCGGCGACAGCCTGTCCGGTATTGGCGGGGTCAGGCGACCCGGCATTGTCCATCGTCTGGATAAGGACACGTCCGGCTTGCTGGTCGTCGCCAAAACGGACGCAGCGCATCAGGGCCTGTCCGCGCTGTTCGCCGACCACGGGCGCACCGGCTCCCTGGTGCGCGAATATCGGGCGCTTGTCTGGGGAACTCCGCCGATGCGCCAGGGAACGGTCGACGCGCCGCTTGGGCGTCATCCGCGCCAGCGCGAAAAAATGGCCGTCGTTTCGCCGGAGCAGGGCCGCCATGCCGTGACCCATTGGCGGCTGGAGCAACGATTCGGCCCCGTCAGCCTTGTCTCGTGCCGTCTGGAGACCGGACGCACGCACCAGATACGCGTTCATCTCACGCATATTGGCCATCCGATTCTGGGCGATTCCGTTTACGGCGCGGGGTTCAAGAACAAGGCGGCGCAATTGTCGCAACAGGGGCGACGCGCGCTAGAGCAGCTTGGTCGCCAGGCATTGCACGCCGCCAAATTGGGATTTGTTCATCCGATCACCGGGGAGGAATTGCTGTTTGACAGCCCGCTGCCCACGGATTTTGCAAATCTTATCAGTGAGCTGAGGGATTAACGGGAGGCGCGGCGACGGCGGGAGCGACGCGCCGTTGATGAACAAAATGTCATGGACATGCTTTACACCGCCTAATCTTGGCCCTCTTTCGGCCACGGTCGGGCGACCTTATATAGTGCAGTGCGGTGCGCTTTTGCGGCCGCCGGAGACCGCCCGTTCTGGGGGATCCGAAAGGAGGACGTGATGGCCGCCGCCTTACCGATGATTGCCGGAGAATCCGGCCTTTCCCGTTATCTCGCCGAAATCAAGCGGTTTCCCATGCTGGAGCCGCAGGACGAATATATGCTGGCCAAGAGCTGGCGCGAGCATGGCGACCGCGATGCGGCGCACAAGCTCGTCACTTCGCATTTGCGGCTGGTGGCCAAGATTGCGATGGGCTATCGCGGTTATGGCCTGCCGATCGGCGAAGTCATTTCCGAGGGCAACGTCGGCCTCATGCAGGCGGTCAAGCGCTTTGAGCCGGAAAAGGGTTTCAAGCTCGCGACCTACGCCATGTGGTGGATCAGGGCGTCGATCCAGGAATATATCCTGCGCTCGTGGTCGCTGGTGAAAATGGGTACGACGGCCAGCCAGAAGAAGCTGTTCTTCAATCTGCGCAAGGCGAAAAGCAAGATTTCGGCCTTCGAGGAAGGCGATCTGAAGCCCGATCAGGTGGCGCTGATCGCCACGCGTCTCGGCGTGCCCGAACAGGACGTCGTCGATATGAACCGCCGCCTCGGCGGCGACGCCTCGCTCAACGCGCCTCTGCGCGAGGAAGGTGAAGGCGAGTGGCAGGATTGGCTGGTCGACGAGACCTCGAGCCAAGAAGCCGTTTTGGCCGATCGGGAAGAGAGCGATGTCAGACTGGGCGCGCTGAAGAAGGCCCTCAGCGTGCTGAACGAGCGTGAGCGCCGCATTTTTGAGGCCCGGCGCCTGGCCGACGAACCTGTCACGCTCGAAGATCTCTCGACGGAATTCGGCGTCTCGCGCGAGCGCGTTCGTCAGATCGAAGTTCGGGCCTTCGAGAAGGTTCAGGCGGCGGTCAAGGCGGGCGTCGCGCTTGCCCAGGTTCCCACACAAGCGCCGCACGCTTTGCCCGCAATGTGAACGTCGGGCGACCCGTGAACGACAGGCTGTCGCCTCGAAGCAGGCGCGGCCTGGCCTGAATTTTTCGGAATGGGCGCTTCAGGGGCGCGCGGTAAGTTTGAGCCTTTCAAAGTCGCCGCTTGCCGCGGCTGCCGCGGCGGCAGAATGGTCTCAACAGACCGCAATCGCATGGCGACGGACTCATTGCGGAATGCCGCGGAGCTGTCGCACATTTCCTCCATGCGCGTTATCCGCTACGCTCGAAGCGTGCGGCATGAAGCTTTGTGCGACGCTCTACTTTTTGAGGGAAGTTTCCATGAAAATCATTGGTCGGCCTCACGGCCCGGCTCTGCGCAGGACGCTGCTCGCCGCCGTCGCTGTCGGCGCCATGCCTCTGTCGGCTTTCGCAAGGGATTTGCCGCCGACGCCCGAAGGCGCGGAAAAACTGAGCGCGATTTTTGCAACCTATCTCGGCAAACCGGCTACCGGGGCGCCATCGCCCGTCTCCGTAACGGTTGAAGGCGCCCATTATGCGGTCGCACTCGATCTCGCCGGCCTGACTGCGCCACTCAAGCAGGCGGACTTTTCTATGGATGCCGCGACCCTGACCTGGGCGCTGACGGAACAGGACGACGGAACCTGGCATGTGACGAGCGATAGCCTGCCGCCGCTTTCCATCCGGGTTAAGGAAGACACCATCGTCTATCATTTCACCGGATATAAGGCTGACGGAATTTTTGATCCCGCCCTCACCATGTTCAAGAGCGGGCAACAAAGCCTCGACAGATTGGAGGCGAAAGTTCATGGGCCGAAGATCGACGAGGCGATCGTCATTGGGGCGCTTCATGTGAAGCAGACGGCGACGCCGGCCGCCAATGGCGCGACTTCGATCGCAGCGCATGAAGAATTGGCCGATATGTCGGTCGATGTGTCGGGGACGCCGGACGGCGCCCAAGAAGGGGATGATTCCAAGCCGATCCAGGCGACGATCAAGCTTCCCGCCGCGCTTGCCGATGTCAACATCGACGGGGCGCCGCTGCGCAAGGCGCTCGATCTCTGGGCTTTCGTCGCCGCCCATCCTAGCCGCCCGGAAATCGCCGCCGACGAGGCGACGTTCAAGGATTTGTTGCGCGCCCTCCTGCCCGCGGATTTCAAGGTGTTTGAAAAGGCGGAGGCGAAACAAGTCGTCGTCGAGGCGCCGCAGGGCCCCTTCGGCGTGGCGGGGGCGAGGTTCCGCATCGGCGTCTCTTCCGCTCCGGGCCCGAGAAGCGCGGTGGAATATTCCATTGCGATGGACGGACTCACGACGCCAGCCGGCCTGTTGCCGCCCGCGATGAGCGATCTCACCCCGACCGCTTTCAACCTCGATCTGAAGGCCGCCGGTTTCGATCTCAATGCTGGCTTCGAAGAGGCGATCAACGACATGCATTTTGCCGGCGACGGGCCAATCATCGCCGAGGCGGATCGGCAGCAGATTTTCGCCAAAATGAAGGGGACCGCCCCGATTACCATTGAGCTCTCGCCGTCTCATGTCGTGGCGCCGCAGATCGATCTGACCCTGGAGGGCGTGTTGCATCTCGAAGGCGCCCGGCCGACCGGCATTCTGAAGGTTCGCATCGGCAATTTCGACAAGACCCTCGCGGCGATCAAGGCTCTCGGGCCGGCCGCGACGCCGCAAGTGCTCGGCGGCCTTGCGCTAGCCAAAACCCTTGGCAAGTCCGAGACCGACGGCGCGCTGACCTGGGTCGCCGAATATGGCGCCGACGGTTCGATGAAAGTGAACGGGCTGCCGCTCGGCAAGGCGCCGTAATCCCGACCACGCCGGCGACCGCTCGCCGTTAATTCCGCAAAGTCGCCCCGCGCGCGGCGAGCGCGCAGAGCGCCGCGGAGATGACGACATTCCAATTGGCGAGCGACAGGCCAAGAATGCGGATCTGGACTTCGTCGCAGCGCACGACCTTGATGTGCTGAAGCTCCTTGAGAAAATCCGCCACTTGCGGCGCGCCGGCGATTGCGCCCGTGCAATCGTCGGGCCCCTTCCAGAACGCCCATTCGACGCCGGAATGGTAGATTCCAAGCCCGGCGTTAACAGCGAATATGAGAGCAAGGCCGATCAATCCCGACACGACAATCGACTGTGCGCGGCTGCTGGTCGCCGCATAGGCGACGATCGCCGCCAGCGGAACGGCGCCGTAATAGGCGATGCGCTGCTTCAGGCATAATTCGCAAGGTACGATGCCGAAGCCCTGAAAGATCCAGGCGCCAGCCAATGCCGCGGCGGCGACGGCGCCGATGAGCGCGGCGCTCTTGCCCCGGGTATCAGGACTGACGGCGTTGACTTGAAGCATCAGAGCATCCGCGCGGCGATCCAAAAGCCGACGACGATCGTGATCGCGATCAGCCCGAGAAATAAGGCGAAATGACGCTCCAGCGCGAGACGCAAAGGATCGCCAAACCAGTTGAGCGCCCCAGCCAGGAGAAAAAACCGCGCGCCGCGCGTCACGATCGAGAGCAAGACGAATAAAGCGAAATTATAGCCGAGCAAGCCGCTGACGATCGTCACCAGCTTATAGGGTATCGGCGTCAAGCCCTTGATCAGGATGACGAGCGCGCCCCAGCGAGCGTAAGTCTCCTTCAGCGCCGCCATCCTGTCGGCATAGCCATAAAGATGGATCAGCCATTGGCCGAGCGTGTCGAAGAGCAGAGCGCCGATGCCATAGCCGACCATGCCGCCGAGGACCGACGCGACAGTCGCGATCGCCGCATATCGCCAAGCGCGTCGAGGCGTCGCCAGCGACATCGGGATCAGAATCACGTCGGGGGGGATCGGAAAGAAAGAGCTTTCGGCGAAAGCGACCGCCGCCAATGCGTATGGCGCGTGTTCGCTCTCGGCAAGCGACAATATCCATTGATAAAGGCGCTTGAACATTAATCAGGAATCGCTGGCATGAGGCTCTGATAGAGGAGGCGCGCGGACCTGTCCATGCGCGGCCGCTCCTTAGGCGATCGGCAATGCGGCACGGGCGCCGAATTGGGCGGCGAAAAAGGCGTAATAGGCGCCCCGACGCGCGATCAGCTCCTGATGTTCGCCGGTTTCAACGGCCCGTCCGCCCTCGATGACCCAGATCCGGTTGGAGCCGACGATGGTCTGTAGCCGATGGGCCACGACCAGCGTGGTGCGCCCCTGGCGCAAATCGTCCAACGCTTTCTGCACTTCGCGTTCGGATTCCGAATCGAGCGCCGCGGTCGGCTCGTCAAGAAGCAGGATGGGCGCATCTTTGAGAATCGCCCGCGCGATCGCGATGCGTTGGCGCTGACCCCCGGAAAGCTGGGCGCCTTGTTCGCCGACATTCGTTTCATAGCCGGCGGCGAACTGCAGGATGAAATCATGGGCATGCGCCTTGCGCGCGGCGGCGACGATCTCCGCCTCGGTGGCCCCCGTGCGCCCCACCGCGATATTCTCACGGATCGAGCCGCGAAACAGGAACACGTCCTGCGAGACGAATGCGATTTTGTCGCGCAACGACGGCAGATCGACCGCGCTGATATCCTGCCCGTCGATCGTCACCCGGCCGTGACTCAATGCGTAGAAACGCTGAATGAGGCCAAGTATCGTGGTTTTGCCGCCGCCCGACGGGCCGACCAGCGCTGTGGTCGAATTGGGCTCGGCGACCAGATTGAGATCGTCGATGACATATTCGCCAGGCCGAAAGGCGAAGCGAGCATCCTCGATGACGACCCGTCCGCGCTCGACCGTCAGCTTGGCGCAGCCCGGCTGCGGCGCTTCGCCCTGTGGCGCGTCGAGCACTTCATAGATCAGGCGCGCGCCGACGAGGCCGTTCTGGATGTCGACATTGAGCCGTCCCAGACGCTTGGCCGGCTCATAGGCGAGCAGCAGTGCGCCAAGAAACGAGACGAAGGCGCCGACATCGCCATGGCCGATGCTGACGCGCCAGGAGCCGTAAAAAATCGCGAAGCCGATCGCCAGACCGGCGAGCGAGTCGGCCATCAAGGTTGCGAGCGCGCCGCCGGCCGCCATACGGTTGGCCGAGCGTTCGACGACGCGAACGGCCGCGTCCATGCGCTTTCGCATCATGTCTTCGAGATTGAAAGCCTTGACGATGCGCATGCCGAACACGGTCTCGCTCATCGTCTGCATGATCTGCGTCGAGCCGTCGAAAGATCGGCGCGCAAAGGCGCGCACCCGGCGGATAACCCGTCCAAGGATCAGGGCCGCGACGGGAAGTACGCAAAGGGCCATGAAGGCGATCAGCGGGTCGCGCCATATCATGACCGCGACCAGGCCTGCCACGCTCAGGCTGTCGCGGGCGATGCCTTGCGCGAGAACCTGGAGGGAGTCGCGCACGCCATTGGCCGCCAAAGCAAGGCGGGCGATGAACTCACTGGAATGGCGATCCTGGAAATAGAGCAGGTTCTGGCGTAGCAATTGATCGAAGACGCGAGACTGGACCGCCGCGACGATCCGGTTTCCGGTCCGCGAAAGCACCACCAGCGAGCCATAAGTCGCAAGACCGCGCAGCACGAACAGTCCGAGCACCGCGAAAGCGAGCATCCGCATTTCGGAAAACCGCGCGGCCGTCGCCATGCCATTCAGAACCGGCCGCAACAGCGCGGCGGCCAACACGTTCGTCCCGGCGACGATCGCGAGCATCAATGCGCTGGCGGCGTAAGCCCATTTATGCTCGCTTCCGTAGTCGCGCAGCAGCCGCGACAAAACCGCTATCGCGCCGGCTTCGGACCGATAATCTGGGATATCGAGCATAACCCCTTGCTAAGGCCAAGATAGAAAAAGGGGAAGCCCGTTTCTCGCCCGCGTCGTCAGCCGCGGCCGCATCGCCGCATTCATGCGCGCCAGAGCCATCACAACGATGTGAAGCCGGGGGCGAGCCGCCGGCCATCCGCCTCAGCGCGTTCGGCTCGCGCCGCTCAACCTCTGGAGGCTGGCATCGCCGGCCGTGCGATCCGGGGCCGCTTGTATTGCACTACGACCGCGCGCCCACGCCCCGTCACCAGGGTCGGGCGTCCATTCGCATGAGGAGCAAATTTCGACGCCTGCGCCTTCACTTCTTCGACGGGCACACCCATCAGCGAAGCTGCGATCTCGATCCTTTGACCGAAATCGTCGGTCAGACTCTCGGCGGCGATGAAAGCTTCTTCAAGCGTCGGGGGACTCACACGAACCTTCCGCGTGCCCCATTTCGTGTTCCAAACCGCGCCCATCGTATCCTCAATGTCCCGCGACTCAGTCGTCTCAGTTGATCCTTATCGACCAATCCTGTCCAGCGGGCTATGAACTCAACTGGACGATAGCATGTGTGGTGCATCGCAGCAAACGACTTGTTGCTTTGCAGCATGCGGCGAATTGGCGCCTCAGGGCGGTCTTTATTTAGGAAGGCGGTCGCGGAAAGCAAATGGGCGCATCTTAGCCGACAATCGCTCTGGTCCGTCGACGCCAAATCGGCGACATTCTCGCTTCACGCCGGGACGAGCGATCCGCCGCCCGGGGCCGGCCGTTCCGCCCCCGGCCGGCCGTCCCTGTGTCTGGACGCGAAAATAGGTCACTACTTATGACTGGGGTAATAAAATCCGCCGCCTCTGCCTCGCCAATGAACCTCGGCGGCTCTATCGACACAGCGCCCTTCGCCGCTTTCCTCGCCGACATTCAAAGGCATGACGGCCTGCGCGCCGCCATCGACGCCCGTTACCGCATCCCCGAAACCGAATGCCTGCCGGCGCTGCTCAGCGCCGCGAAATTGCCCGAGCCGGTGAAGGTCAAGGCGCATGCCCTGGCGCGGCGACTGGTCGAGGGTTTGCGCGCGCGGCCGGCGTCGGGCCTGGTTCAGGGCCTGATGCACGAATATGCGCTCTCCAGCCAGGAGGGCGTCGCGCTCATGTGTCTTGCCGAAGCGCTTCTGCGCATTCCCGACAGCGCCACGCGCGACGCGCTGATCGCGGACAAGATCGGCGGCGGCGAATGGCGCGCGCATATCGGCCAATCGCCGTCGCCTTTCGTCAACGCGGCGACCTGGGGGCTTCTGCTCACCGGCCGGCTGGTTGGCACTTTCGACGAAACAGGCTTGAGTTCGGCGCTGACGAGACTGATCGCGCGCAGCGGCGCGCCGATCATCCGCGCCAGCGTCGACACCGCGATGCGGGTGATGGGCGAGCAGTTCGTCTGCGGCCAGACCATCGAGGCGGCGCTGCACAATGCCCGCAAACACGAGGCGCAAGGCTTTCGCTATTCCTACGACATGCTTGGCGAAGCGGCGGCGACCGCCGAGGACGCCGCGCGCTACCTGGCTTCCTACCAAAATGCGCTGCACGCCATCGGCGCGGCTTCCGCCGGGCGCGGCATCTATGAAGGGCCCGGCCTGTCGATCAAGCTGTCGGCGCTGCATCCGCGCTATCAGCGCGGGCAGCGCCGGCGCGTGCTGGAGGAATTGCTGCCGCGCCTCAAGAGCCTCGTCGTGCTGGCGCGCCGCTACGATGTCGGCATCAATATCGACGCCGAGGAATCCGAGCGGCTTGATCTGTCGCTCGATCTCCTGGAAGCCTTATGCGGCGATCCGGATCTGGCGGACTGGAACGGCGTCGGCTTTGTCGTTCAGGCCTATCAGAAGCGCAGCCTCGCGGTTCTCGCCTTCATCGTCGATCTTGCGCGGCGCACGAAGCGTCGGATCATGGTGCGGCTGGTCAAGGGCGCCTATTGGGACAGCGAGATCAAGCGTTCGCAAGTCGAGGGTCTCGAAGGCTTCCCCGTTTTCACCCGCAAGATCCACACCGACGTTTCCTATCTCGCCTGCGCGCGGCTGTTGCTGGGCGCGCCCGGCGAAGTCTATCCGCAATTCGCCACCCATAATGCGCTGACGCTGGCGACCATCCACGCGCTGGCCGGCCCCAATTTCTATGCCGGCCAATATGAATTCCAATGCCTGCACGGCATGGGCGAGCCGCTTTATCAACAGGTGGTCGGCGCCGCCCAACTCAGCCGCCCGTGTCGCATCTATGCGCCGGTCGGTTCGCATGAAACGCTGCTTGCCTATCTCGTGCGGCGCCTGCTGGAGAATGGCGCCAACACTTCTTTCGTCAATCGCATCGCCGATTCCTCGATCCCGATCGAGGCGATTTTGGAAGATCCGGTCGACGCGGCGATGGCGCTCGATCCCATCGGCGCGCCGCATCCTAAAATCGCCCTGCCGCGTGATATTTTCGGCGGCGCCCGGCCCAATTCGACCGGCCTCGACCTCAGCAACGAAGCACGGCTCGCCGAGCTTGGCGCGCGCCTGACGTCGAGCGCGGCGAAGATATGGCGCGCCGGCGATCAACGCGGCGACCTCCAGCCCATCTTCAATCCCGCCGACGACAGGGATGTCGTCGGCCATGCCGCCTTCGCCGATGCACGGGAAATCGCCAAGGCGGTCGCCGACGCCGGCGACGCATGGGCCGCCTGGCGCGACCGGGCGCCGGTCGAAAGAGCGCAATGTCTTCTGCGCGCGGCGGCGCTTTTCGAAGATCGCGCCAGCGAACTGGCGGGATTGATGGGCCGCGAAGCCGGCAAGACTTTGCCCAACGCCTTGGGCGATGTACGTGAGGCGGTCGATTTTCTGCGCTATTACGCGACTGAGGTCAGCCATGACTTCGCCAATGCGACGCATCGTCCGCTTGGAATCGTCGCCTGCATCAGCCCATGGAATTTCCCGCTCGCCATTTTCACCGGACAGCTGAGCGCCGCCCTGGCCGCGGGCAATGCCGTCATCGCCAAGCCGGCCGAGGAGACGCCGCTCGTCGCCGCCGAAGCCATACGCATTCTCCATGAGGCGGGCGTTCCCGAACATGTCGCGCAATTGCTGCCGGGCGCCGGCGAAGTCGGCGCCGCGCTGACCGCCCATCCCGCCATAGCCGGCGTGTTGTTCACCGGGTCGACCGAGGTCGCGCGGATCATCCAGCGCGCGCTTGCGCAAAGGCTCGGCGCGGATGGGGCGCCGATTCCGCTCATCGCCGAAACGGGCGGCCAGAATGCGCTGATCGTCGACAGCTCGGCGCTCGCCGAGCAGGTGGTCGCCGACGTCCTTAGTTCGGCTTTCGATTCGGCGGGACAGCGCTGTTCGGCGCTGCGCGTCTTATGTTTGCAGGAGGACATCGCCGAGCGAACGATCGCCATGCTCAAAGCGGCGATGGTCGAATTGACGATCGGCAGGCCCGACCGGCTTTCGACCGACATTGGCCCTGTCATTTCGCCCGATGCGCTGGCGATCCTGACCGAGCATGTCAGAGCGATGCGCGAGCGCGGATTTGCGATTCATGCGCCGGTGCTTGGCGAGGATTGCACGCGCGGGAATTTCATCGCGCCGACGCTCATCGAGATCCGCGCGGTCAGCGATTTGCAACGTGAGGTCTTCGGCCCCGTGCTCCACGTCATCCGTTTTCGCCGCGACGGCATTGCGGCCCTGATCGATGAACTGAACGCTTCCGGCTATGCTTTGACCGGCGGCGTGCATTCGCGCATCAATGGCGTAATCGATCTGGCGACCGGCCGCCTGGCCGCCGGCAATATCTATGTCAATCGCAACATCATCGGCGCCGTCGTTGGCGTGCAGCCCTTCGGCGGCCATGGCCTTTCGGGGACGGGTCCGAAGGCGGGCGGTCCGCTCTATCTCAAGCGACTACTCGGCGCCGCTCCGGCGCTGTGGCCGGACCTTGGAAAGCAAGCTGCGCCGCCCGACGCCACGCAATTTTGCGCATGGCTGGCGGCCAGTGGGCGCGGAGCGCTGGCGACCCGCTGCGCCGCGCTCGCGGCGTTGTCGCGCCACGGCGCCAGCGTCGAATTGCCAGGGCCGGTCGGGGAACAGAACGTCTATTCTCTTCACCGGCGCGGAGCGGTTCTGTGCCACGCGGCCTCGGAGGCAGCCGCGATCGTGCAAATCGCTTGCGCCTTGAGCACGGGCAATCGCGTTTTGCTCGACGGGCCCGCCGCGCCGGCGCTATTCCAGGCGCTGCCGCGCCCGTTGCGCTGGGATATCGCCCTCGCCAACGCCTCGACGCAAGCCGATGTCGTGTTGACGGACAGCGAGGGCGCAACATTGCTCGATCTTCTCCGCGAAATGTCTTTGAAGAATGGGCCGATCGTCAGCGTATTCAGCCTGTCGGCGACGAGGTTTGAACAGGGGGAAAGCTGGCCGCTGGACTGGCTTATGAACGAACGCGCCGTGACGGTGAACACCACGGCGGCCGGCGGCAACGCCAGCTTGATGTCGATCGGCTGATCAGGCGCAGCCTGTTGACGTCAAGCGCAGGACGGCGGCGTTCAAGAGCTGAGATCAATTTCTCGGTTGATTTCTTGGGTGCGGATTCTGTCGTTGTTCGAATTCCTCTCGCGCATAATTGCCTTCATGCAGTCAATGATGTGCTGTCGCCGCGACCGGCGGCCGTCTCATATCTATTGAACCGGCACATATCCTCGCGTTCGATCTCCTCCCGCGCAAAAACTCCGCCAAGAGATCAACGGTGACTTGTCGCCGAATGCGGCGGCGCGCTTCTACCTCGGCTCAAATGGAAAACGCACTAGCCACGCCAATGGGCGAGCAATGCAAGTTGCCCGAGCGGTGCGCAATCTTCTGGCGACGGCTGAAGCGTCATGCCCAGAACCTCGCCGGCGGCGCAATAGCGGGCAGTCAGGGCCGGCGAGCCGATCACGATGGCTTCCTGCGCGCCCTCAGCGCCCGACAGCAGTTCCGCGCCGATCAGCAAGCCGGACAGGTAATCCGATAATTGACCTGGCCTCAGGCGATCGAAAAGCCCGAGCGTTCGCGTCATGAAAATGGCGTGCAGCATATCGCCAGGCCGTTCCAGCCGCGCGGCCGCCCGAACCCCCTCGGCAAAGGCGGAATTGTCTTCCGATGCGGCCTCCATCGAACGGCCAAGAATCGTGTGATCCTTGAGAGCGGCGAAAACCTCGCCGGTCATATACGTCGAAAAGGACGTGATGCGGCCGGCTTCGACGCGCGCCCATTTGGAATGGGTTCCGGGCAGCACAAAGATTCCATCGGCGCGGTTCATCGCGGCCAGTGCGCCGAGAATCTGGGTCTCTTCGCCACGCATCACATCGGGCGAACCGTCGCGATCGAAGGTGGAGACCCCGGGGACAAGGCCGATCGCGCCAAGCGTCCGCGTCTCGATCGTCGCCATCGACGCGCCGATTTCCTGGAGGCCGGCGGGACATGGGGCGTAGGGCGCCTCGAGCCAGCCCTGGCGAGAGCCGATCATTCCCGACATCACGATTCTCAGAGCGCCCCCGCTTAGCCATCCCCCGATAATCCCAGCCAGCAGGGCCTCATGTTCGCCCCTGGCGACGGTGAGAATGCCGCGCGCGGATTCGCTGCGTTCAAGGATCGTCCCGTCGGCCTTTACGAGATAGGCGCGGAAAGAACTTGTGCCCCAATCGATGCAAACGGCCGCCGGCCCGCTTGACGTCACAACTCACCTCTTCGCCGTTACGGCGCCGCATCGGCCCGCAACAGCGCGGCCTTTCGCAACAAGCGCATTCAACATCATCTTGACAAGAACGAAAGCCTGGATCGCCAAAATATTGGAAATGCTTGCATCGATTAAATGCCGTTTAACCAAGCGGAACGCAATCGCGATCCATACCGATTGCGGAGGTTCGGATTAACTCATTCGAAACGGGGCGACCGTAAGTTCCAGCTATTCCGACGGGCAAGCAATTTGCTCAAATGGAGTGAGCATTCCGCAGCAGGAGCAAATACAATGATCAAGTCCATCAAGAAGTTCGTCGCCAATGAATCTGGCGCCACCGCCATCGAATACGCCCTTATCGCCTCGCTGTTCGCCGTGGCGATCATCACCGCGCT
>Ga0209006_10001857_pt1 | contig 19107 bp, 13 predicted proteins | sample JacPin_JW_Ref_O2_FD_188567 | JGI IMG/M metagenome (GOLD analysis project Ga0209006, IMG submission 188567) | Forest soil microbial communities from Algoma, Ontario, Canada - Jack Pine, Ontario site 1_JW_Ref_O2 (SPAdes) (version 2) | ecosystem: Environmental > Terrestrial > Soil > Boreal...
TGGCCGCGTCGCTTGCCGCCAGCGAACCGCGAACCGTCGAATATCAGCCATCGTTCGTCGACGGTATCGGCAGCAAGATGGTCTTTCCCGGTATGTTCAAGCTCGCGCGCAAACTACTGGATGGATCGTTGGTGGTCAGTCTAACGGAAGCTGCGCACGCCATGCGAGTCGTCGCAGAGCGGAACCGGATTATTATCGAAGGTGCAGCAGCCTGCGCGGTTGCAGCAGCTCTGTCGGGCCGAGCGGGCTCTGGCAAGATCGTAGCCATTGTGTCGGGCGGCAACATCGACCTGGACAAGTTCGCTCAACTTGTCAGCTAGCGAGGTTCTGTGCTCTCACTTCAGCGCCACGTAGCGCACCTAGGCCAGGTATGGCTTCAGTGGTTTTGCGCTTTGACCATTCTGAGCCATCTGCTGACGGCCGCCCAGCCAATCCGCGAGGATCCACGCAGCTCCCACCGCGGTCAGGTTATAGGCATTGGCGCCCCAGGACACATGGTCGCGGGGCGAGGCGAAGATCAGAGGCGCCAGCGCCAGAGCACTGAAGACCAGCAGCATCAACCCCAACAGTCTCGCCGCGAGAACGTCAAGAACTCCCGAAACAATGGCCACTCCCGCAAGCACGAAGGCGATCCCGGTGAGCACTGCCCGGAAGCTTGCGCCGAATGGCATCCATTTGGGGATCATGGGAACCACCGTCCAGACGGCGGTCAGGTGCGCGAGGCCGAAATCGACCGAGCAAAGCCCGAACGTCCAACGAACAGCCTGGCCGCGCGGCGAAAGTGAATCTCGTCCTGACAGCGATTTCCAGACAATCACCGCCGCGACGAAGAGAATGATTTCCTGGCAGATATCGCCGAGTACACCGAAGTAGACATAGGCTCGTTGTCCGTGGACATGGGGGCCCCAGTAGAAGCGGGGCAACGGAAACAGCACAAAGATGCCGTACAGGATCGTCAGCGATGCCGCGGCCGCGCGCCTGCCCCCGCGCCACAGCAGTGCTGCGCCCGCGACCACTAGCCCAAATGGCGGCAATGTACGCAAAGATCCTGGCACCGGGAATGTGGTCGCCCCAAGCCTGAAGGGGTTGATCGGAGGGATCGAACTCACCCCAGACGAGATCCGTGATGCCGTAAGCGATGGCTGCAATGCTATAGATGTAAACCCCGATTTTCATATCGGGCCACTTTGCGTTTCAAAGCGGCAATCGTAATAAGATACCGCTACTTGGTCAAGGGATCTTTGGGAAAAATTGCCGAGCCTGTTAGGTTTAGTTTAGATAACAAGCCAATCACTGCTGGATGACGAGATCGGTTTGTAGCCTTGTGGAGCTAGCCCGACGGAAAAGACCTGAAGAAAGTGGAAATATGAAATCTCTTTTAACGAAAAAGATATTCTGTGCCGCCGCCCTCCTGTTATTTTTCCCAGGCCGGCTTCGGTCACAGGGGCTCGATCCCGCCACCATTGGCAACCCACCGGTCGACTCCTGGCCAAGCTACCACGGCGATTATTCCGGGCGACGACACAGTCGGCTGACCCAGATCACTCCCCAGAATGTTGCATCTCTCTCGCTCGCGTGGGCGTTTCAAACCAGTCAGCATTCGCTTATCAAGTCCTCGCCGCTGTTGCTCGACGGCGTTCTGTACATCACCGTGCCGGATAACGTCTGGGCGGTCGACGCCCGATCGGGCCACCAGATCTGGCACTACACATACAAGCAAAACCCGGGCATGCATCTTGGGCATCGCGGAGTCGCCATGTACAAACAGTGGCTCTACTTCTCCACTCCCGATGCACACTTGATTTCGCTCGACGCCAGGAACGGCAAAGTCCGTTGGGATGTAGAAGTCGGCGACGTGAAAAAAGGATATTGGACAACCATGGCGCCCTTGGTGGTGCGCGATCACGTGATCCTGGGCGTGGGCGGGGACTTGGACAATATCGGCGCGTACATACGATCCATTGATCCCGACACAGGCAAGACGCAATGGCAATGGGACACGACTCCTCCCGCCGGTACCCCGAATGCGACCACAGGGGGCACCATCTGGATGACCGGGACTTATGATCCCGATCTGAATCTGCTCTATACCGGCACAGGTAATCCGACACCTGTATTGAACGGCAAGGCGCGTCCCGGAGACGACCTGTATACCTGCACCATCGCGGCCCTGAACCCGGATACCGGAAAACTTGTCTGGGCCTTTCAGCCTTCTCCGCATGACACGCACGATTGGGATGCCATCGAAGTTCCGGTGATGGTCGACGCCGACTTTCATGGAGAACCTCGCAAGCTGCTGCTCCAGGCCTCACGCAACGGCTACTTCTTCGTGCTGGATCGCACCAACGGCAAAAGTCTTCTCACAATCCCGTTTGGCCCGGTGAACTGGACCTTAGGGATTGATAAAGAGGGCCGCCCGATTCCGAATCCGGACAAAGAACCGGCTCCTGACGGACGCATCATCGCGCCCGATGAAGGTGGCATGACCAACTTCCGCTCTCCCAGTTTCGATCCCAAGACCGGACTGTTTATCGTTTCCGCGCGCGAAAGTTACTCTCTCTATTTTGCGAAGCCCGCCGACGGCGCCTATGGTTGGGCAGGCGCTGACTACGACCTCTGGGGCAAAGGCATCATCAAAGCCATCGACTACCAGACGGGAAACATTCGCTGGAGCCACGAGATTGGGGAAGGCGCTTCTGCCGGTGTGTTGACAACGGATTCAGGAGTCACCTTCACCGGCGACTCTCACGGCAATGCTCTGGCCCTCGATAGCGGCGATGGCACAACTCTGTGGCACGCCGGCACCGGCGGCGAGATCGCGAGTTCTCCGATCACGTACGAACTAGACCATCGGCAATATCTTCTGACCAGTGGCGGCGGTGTTCTGTTTGCCTGGAGTCTGCCGGAGGATAATAAGTAGAACATTGACCCACGCGAGTTTGCCCCTGACCAGGATCTGCGGTCGCTGCTCAACTGGAACAGCGCAACACCGTCCAAGGATAATGCCTTGACCAGGGGAATGCAGGGATGTCACACTGTTGATGGAAAGAACGAGTCGATGCGGTTTTCTCGTTCTCTGCGTTCATCATGCGACCCGTGTTCGTCGTACAATGAACGTACAATGGGAACGCGATTGTGGGGATTTTTGGCCTTTACGCCGGACGTAGAATCGTTAAGTTATGTGTTACCAATGAGTTCTTCAATTTCCCTTCCGCACCATTCAAGGGCGGGCCTTTAGCGTCGAACTCGCGATTTCGCAGGAAAGTGCAAACTTAAACTCATGATCTTAGTCACCCTTCTTCATATCCTGGTTTGCTTTTTCATCATCGTCGTGGTGCTGCTGCAAAGCGGCACGAGTGGCGACATCTCCGCTGCCTTTGGCGGACAGGGCAGCCAGACTGCCTTCGGACCGCGTGGTGCAGCCAGCGCGCTATCCCGTGCCACTACATGGTCGGCCATCGCGTTTCTGCTGACCTCCATCACGCTGTCGATTTATGCCTCCCGGCGCACCGGCCCGACTTCCGTTCTCCAAGGCATTAAGTCGCAACCGGTGAAGACCCAGCCGGCGCAAACGCCAGCTACGCCTGCGACACCGGCGCCACAGAAGTAAAAGTAAACAACATCTCGTCGAGGCTGCGTTGAGCCGGGCTGAACACGCTCGCGCGCGACGCCCACTCCGGCTGTCCCGCTCTTTCGCTTCCCTCTTTCACTTCGCTCTTTCATTTCGTTCGTCAATGCAGCATTACTTTTCTCTGCCTACCTACTTTGCCGTAATTGTATTTACCGAACTCGGGTGCTAACATCCGATTAAAGGCAGTGCGAGGAGGTTTTACCATGTCGGATCGAGATAGTGGCAGCAGTTTTGTCTGGTTCCTTGCGGGTCTGGGCTTGGGAGCGTTGGCCGGAGTTATGTATGCGCCGCGTTCCGGCAGCGAGACCCGAGATGCTATTCGTTCGCGAGCCGAAGAAGGCCGCGATTATGTCCGCGGTCGGGCCAATGAAGTCCGCAGTCAGGCGAATGAATGGGTCGACAAAGGCCGTGACGTTGTGAATCAGCAGAAGGAGCAGTTCCGCGCCGCCTATGAGGCTGGCCGGCAGGCTTATCACGAGGCCACCAACGAAGCCGTGGCTCCGAAAAGTTAGCGTGGAAAGCCAGCCCAAAGAGCTGGCATTCGGCTTCGCGCTTCGTGGCCGCATCCTACGTCGGCGGAGACTTGCACTATGGAAAACTTAACACCCATTTTCATCGCGGTAACCGGCGCAGCCGTGTTGCTTCAGGCGTGCTTGCTGGCGGCCATGTATCTCGCGATGCGCAAAAGCAGCGCTCGCATGGAAACCCTTGCTTCCGATGTCGCGGGCAAGGCTCTGCCTGCGTTGGAGACTGCGCAGTCCATCCTCACCGAGATCCGCCCCAAGCTCCAGGTGATTTCGGACAATCTTCAGGAATCTGCCGTCATCGCGCGCGCCCAGGTGGAAAGAATCGACGCCACCGTAAACGACGTGGTGGATCGCGCCCGCCTTCAGGTAATTCGCGCCGACGAATTGCTAACCCGGACTCTGGACCGTGTCGAACAAACCTCGGACATGGTTCACAGCACCGTCGTTTCGCCCATCCGCCAGGTTTCCGGGATTGTCCGCGGCGTCACTGCGGGAATCGAATTCCTGCTGGGCAACCGCTATCACAGAAACGGCCGCAGCCGCGAGCGCCAGCCCGTTCCGCAGGATGAGATGTTTATCTGATTGAAATCCTTCTCGCGAACCGAAGGCCGAAGGAACGTCGCCGGGCTATAAAAAAACATTAGTTCAGGCATCTCCGGGAAGGTCACGACTTCAGTCGTGCCACTAAAATCGTAAACCTTACCGCGCTTCAGCGCCAGAGGTTTCCCCCCGGCGGATCGCCCTCCAACTTCTCGATCAATTCCGCCTCCATCCGCCGTTTGCTCAGCCATACAGCCGAGCTTGATCGTCTTCGCGTATGGATTATGTCCGCAGTGGAACCTCTTGCGCGGAAATGTAGCGCCAGCATCCTGCTGGCGTATGGCTTCGCCTGCAACGGAGGCGCTTCTACCCCGCGCGGAATCTGTCGACCTCACGCCGACGCTACTCACTCAAAGCTGCCCGGAATCCCTATGGTAATAGAGAAATAAGTCCTCTATCGGCACAAGGAGAAAGGCTAGAAGGCGAGCGGGCCAGCAAAACGCGGCCGTTTGGCCCTCATACGGTCATTTTTGGATTGACTAGTGTGATTGGATTAGTTCACCAAGGCGATTGCGGATTAGGAAAACCGGGGTACAGTAGTGCTCGGATTGCGGCTATTGGCGAGGGTTTTGGGGCGCCTGCCGGCAAACAAACTCACTCTGGAGGAAAATTATTATGCGTCGCTTCGCTATTGCAATGTGTGCTCTTGCGCTGTGTACGGTCAGCGCTTGGGCAGGTACGGCGGGTCCGTTAGCCACGGCCCCGGCGTCCGGCATCACGGACGTTCTGAAGATCGATTACTTCGCCAACGCGAACACATCCGGCGCGCCGGATGGAACGCTGCGGATTACCAGCCCGGGCACGGCTGCGGGCAATATCTGCTCGTACATCTTCGTGTTCGATCCTAACCAGGAACTGAACGAGTGCTGCGGCTGCTTGAACACGCCGGATGGTTTGGCCACCCTGTCGGTCAACACCGATCTGACGAGCAACCCGCTGACCGGCGTCACGCTGACCACTGGCGTGATCAAGGTCCTCTCGGTTTCGCCTATCGGCAATGCCTGCCCGCTTCCCGGACAGACCTCGGGTTCGGACGTAATCGAGCCCGCGATTCGCTCCTGGACGACCCACATTCAGAATGGCAACTTCGCGATCACCGAAACGGCTTCGCAGGATGCTACCCTGAGCGCGGGAGAAGTTGTTCGGTTGCGCAATGAGTGCTTGGCGATCGTGCTCGACGGCAGCGGCCACGGGATTTGCTCCTGCGGCGTTGGCGACTAGTTCGTACCTCGTGTGTAGCCCACCCTTGACTCCTCCACAAGGGTGGGCGCCACGAATCCCTTTTGAACACCCTCCGGATTCCCAAGTCTCCACAAAATTTGGTAGAGGCCCAGTTTGAAAATCCGCGCGGTCGTCTACACGTGGCGTCATCCCGAACGGAGCCGCTTTTCAGGCGTAGTGAGGGATCTCGCGTGCAGTAAAAGTCGCGATTATCCCATACAAGATCCCTTCGGCCGGCTGAAATACGCCGTCCTTCGGGATGCTTTGTGCGACAGGGCGGGGATTTTGACCTAGGTTTCGAGAACGGAAGACTCGACACGGCAGAGACGGGGAAACCACACAAGCCCTAGCCCCTGTCGAATTTTTCGGCTTCTTTTAAGAGGCGGACTTCTTAGTCTGCCTCTTTTGCTTTTTGGCCGGAGCCTGTAAAATCGCGATCGCCAGCCGCTTTAAGTTCTCCAGTGTTTCCGGGCCTTCCGTGTATTCAGGTTGTTTCATATGGGAATACTTATAGCCTATCTGTTGGGCGTTCTGACAACGATAGGACACAAAGATCAACACAGAGGCCATGATTGTCACGCCGCCAAGGCCAGTGAGGGCCACCCCCCCCAGACCGCCCGCTTTCCGTAATGTGCATTCCACCATCCCTTACCGACCAAGAACGAACCCAAAAGAAACAGAAAAATAGACGAGAGGCGGTGAAATTTTGGGCCGAAATAGCGACTCTTCTTATTTTCTTCATCTACGCGACCTTCACGATCTTGATCTGGTGTGCTAACAAGAGAGTGGCCGAAGACACCCATCGCAGTGTCGTCAATGCAGACAGGAATTTCCGAACTGACGAACGGGCGTGGATGGCATTTAAGTTCGCGGAAGGCAGCCTGACGTTCACCCTTGGCAAATCTTTTTTGGTTCCGACTGAACTCGTAAATGTCGGGAAAACTCCCGCCAAGAATGTTAGCGGAAAGATCGTAGTAGGGGTTTACGAAAAAGGAGAACCCCTGGATTTCACCTATTCGCCCGGTCACGCTAGTTACGGGATTCACGCGGGAACCATGTTCCCAACGGGGAAGATCGTGGAAAGTTTCGAGGCTATAAAGCACGGCCAAGAACACGCCGAACCCATAATCTTTACGGCACCTTTGAAAGGTAATTATCCCTTGACAGTAGGTACGCAAGACTTTAGCGTTGTTGATAGTCGATTTGGGAGCGGCGACAGGTATCATTTAACGCCGCCCAAGGACATCAATATGCGCGTTCCAGACGAAATTCGGAAGTCGGTAGTGTTTATCGGGGTTAAAGAAGACTTGCCTGAATGGGAGTGGAAGGGTACGGGTTACATCATTGCTGTGCCAGAGCCAAATTTCATTTTCAATGAAGTCTTGGAGCACAGGGGGAAGAAATTCGAGGGACAGGCATCTTATCCGTTTTTGTTTCTGGCCACGGCGAGACATGTCGCAGAGAAGCTAGAAGGCAGAGACTTTGCTTTTAGGGCGAATAAGATCGACGGTTCAATTGCAATTATCGAGGGACATGCGGATCAAAAATGGTGGTATCACCCCACAGAAAAGCAATACGTAGATGCGGCAGTGACGATCTTTTTTCCGCCGAATCTTCGCGGCCTAGATATAAATTGGGTCGGTACCGACATATTCGCGGACGAAGAAATCATCAAAGAAGCTGAGTTGGGAGTGGGGGACGAAGTATTCATGGCCGGGTTGTTTACTAAGGTGAATGAGACCTCCAAGAATATTCCAATAGTTCGCATCGGCAATCTGGCCATGATGCCAGGAGAAAAGATTCCGTTCAATGATGGCAAACTGATCGACGCCTATTTGGTCGAATCGAGATCAATAGGCGGCCTGAGCGGTTCGCCCGTATTTATCCGCCAAACAATCTTGCATCGAGGATTCACTGCGTCTGGCCATTACCTAAACTCGCGCCACAAGCCGTTGCCTGAGAATGAGGTAGTGTATGTGAGTGGGTTGGGAAGGATTTATTTTCTCGGCTCTGCAATTGGGCATTGGGATGCTGCCACTGGGTTCCCGCTGACCCAAAATGAGGCTGTGAATATGGGCATATCTCCGGTTGTTCCGGCTCATAAAATCATGGAGATCATTGCACAGCCTGAATTGATGGAGGTAGCTAAAGAAATGAGCGAAAAAATGGCCGCTAAAAAACATTCTGACGCCGTATTGGATTGGGGCGATGATAAAAAGAAAGAGAAAACTTTCACTAAGGAAGATTTTGAGACGGCGCTAAAGAAAGTCAGCCGGAAGAAATCATAGTCGTGAACGCAGTGCGTCGGGCATCCGAATCAGGTCTCCATTCCGACATCGCACGTCATCCCAAATCCATTTGGCGAAGACTTGGCGTCGATCTGCGGGATCGCTGGGTATATTCTCTAGCGCATATAGCGGCAGAGGAATTCTGCAATCTTCCACATCGCATTTCAGCGATCCGCAAAATGCAGCATCTGAAGTACGGTCCGCAGCTACCAACTTCGCCGTGGGATCATAGTCAGGTGCGCGCTGTTCCGTTGAGTAGCTTCGTACATGCTTGCAATGAGGGCATACAACAGCTAAGGGTGGAATACCGATGGCTTGGAAGACTTGACCTTCAGGCGACTCTAAGAGCGTTTCAACTCGGAGCGAGATGGGCGCTCCGCAATGGTGACAATGCAAAAGAAGGTGAGGCCGAGTTTCAAGCATCGCCATAGTGCCGCGAATTATACGCCCCTTTTGACGTTCTACCGTGGCGGCCTAACCCGAGTCAGAACGGCTCAGGGATACTCTCAGTTTGACGCACAACCACATCGCGCTTCTCGACTTGCTGCAACATGCTAAGAAACATAGGCTGTACATCGAAGCGGCGATTGTAACGGAAGCTGTACTCGTTCAAATAGGTTTGCAGATAGTGACGGCCCACTTGATGATAAACACCGCGAATCCCGGTTTTAATGAGCGACCAGAAGCCTTCGATAGTGTTCGTGTGTACGTCGCCCATGACGTAGACCTTCTCGCTGTGGTTGATGCGGCGATGATTGTATTCGTTAATGTGCCGATCCATCGTGTCATAGGAAGCGAAGTCATCGGTAAAGACTGTGCTCTTGGGCAGGATGTGCTCTTTCACCAAGCCGAGCATCGTTCCGCCTTTAACGTCTGCCGCAACCACGGCCTTGACGCGGCCTGTGCGCTCAACCATTCCGATCACGGTAACTTTCTTGTCTTTGAAATCTCCGGCCATCGGACGCCCTACGGTGCCTTTGCGCCGTCCGCCGTAGTACATCTCATCCATCTCAACTCCCGGCCCGCGCTTCCCGCCCAGCGGAGCGGCTTTCTCATCGTCCAGCATGGAACGAATTTGCTTAAACATCCGCCATGCGGTTTTGTAAGTGACGCCCGTCTCCCGCTGAATCTGTTTTGCAGAAATGCCGCAACGGGTTTGCGCCATGAGGTAGATCGCATAGAACCAATTGGTCAACGGAGTGGGCGACTTGTGGAAGATCGTGCCAGCGGTCGGGTGAACGTGATGGCCGCAATGGTCGCAAGAGTAAGACGGGCGACTCACAACGCGATGGTGCTTGGTGACCGCTTCACACTTATTGCAGTAGATGCCTTCCGGGTACAGATAATTGCGAAGCCACTCAAGGCAGGTCGCATCATCCGGGAACTGTTTTTGGAAGTCTTTCAGCGTGTACGGCAGCATGTTCGGCTTGCGGTTGTTGTGCGCCATTTGGTTACCTACTCTCAGGCAAAATCCTACCAAATGTCTCTACCTACTGTCAAGGGATAATTACCCCTTTGAAAAATGATCTTTTCAGCGCCCGGTCTTTCCTCGTTGTTCATGGCCGGATTGCCTACAACGATATTTTCGGCACCGAACACTGGACCACTTATTGCCGATACGTTCTCCATCCCGAACTTATTTCTGAGCAGTGCATGCGATGCAACGATACTGACGATAATCCATAACCCTCTCACGGCTATCAGCAAGCATGCAAGAAGATGCACACGTGAGCGTCAACTGGGTCAAATACCGGGACTTTGAACCCACCGTCCGGCGACTGAAAAGCTCGATACAGAATCTTCCTCAAAAGTCACCCGCGCGCTTTGCCTTGCCATTCTCAGCGGCAGTCCATTTATCCACAGCCTTGTTGTGACATCTAACCTTGCCCCTCACCGCAAACAACATTCATAATGAGCCTGACCACTCCCATAAGTGGGACCGCACTCAGCCGGATTCGAGTCGCGGCGCTTTGTTCTTTGAAAACCCGAAAAATTGCCGGTCGTACTTCCTTTTGCACTCGGTATTGGGGGAGCAATCCATTGCAACATCAGGGAGTACATATCGTTCGCAGCATTCAACTTTAGGAATTGGTCATAACTCCTTTGCTTCACGTATTTTGACCCCTAAGTCCTTTGTCCGACGGTATTTGCGGACAAAATCGCGTAGTAGGCCAATAGTCGACGACCCGAATTCGCGCTAACTCCATGATTCCACACGGGAAGGCGTCGAAAAAGGGGGAAAAAAAGGGGGATGGGGGGTAGCAAGATACTGATGACTCTGTGCATACGAGTCTGGTCTTGGCTCGCAACTCAAAGCTCGCAGCTCAAAGCTTTACACAATCCATCCGCCGCCCACAACCACGTCGCCATCATAAAACACGGCAGCCTGGCCCGGAGTGATCGCGCGCTGCGGCTGATCAAAGCTCACAAGAATTTCGTCGTCGATGGTCTTCTCGATGGTGGCAGCAGCAGCCTCGTGCCGATGGCGAATCTTCACCGCCACGCGCATCGGATCGAAGAGGTCATCGACCGCAATCAGGTTCACGCGCCGAGTACGCAGCCTCCGTGAATACAGATTCTCTTCTCCGCCCACCACTACCTGCTTGTCGGCGCCGTTGATCTGAATCACGTAGAGCGGCGATCCGGTCGCCACGCCCAGCCCCTTGCGCTGTCCTACCGTGAAGTTGTGAATGCCGTGGTGCTCGCCAATCACTTCGCCCGCGGTGGTCACCAGCTCACCGGCGGTCTCGGGCAAGGCTTCCCCGCTGTCGGCGAGGTAGGCGTCGATAAAGCGCTTGTAATCGCCTCCGGGGACAAAGCATATCTCCTGCGAATCCGGCTTCTCCGCCAGCGCCAGTCCATGCTTACGGGCTAGTTCACGCACTTCCGGCTTGGTCATGTTGCCCAGCGGAAAAAGCGTTCGGCTGAGCTGCCCCTGTGTAAGTCCAAAGAGAAAGTAAGTCTGGTCCTTGCTGCGGTCGGCGGGTCGCTTAAGAAGCCATCGGCCGCGTGCATCGTCGAACTCAACGCGAGCATAGTGACCGGTAGCCACGCTCTCGGCGCCAATCTGTTGCGCCACCGTAATCAACTGATCGAACTTCAGGTGGTTGTTGCACAAGCTGCACGGAATCGGCGTGCGTCCGGAAAGATATTCGGCAACAAACGGCCGCACCACGTCGCGCTCGAAACGCTCTTCATGATTGACCACGTAATAAGGAATGCCGATGTGCTCGGCTACACGTCGCGCATCGTAAACATCGTCGAGCGAGCAGCAGCGCCCCTGCACCGATTCCGGCATGCCCTCATGCCCGGCCAGCCGCCGCTGGTTCCACAGCTGCATCGTGAGCCCGACAATGTTGTGCCCCTCGGCGCGCAGCATGGCCGCAACGGTGGAAGAATCCACACCGCCCGACATGGCCACGGCGATAGTTCGCGGGTCAGACATTCTCGTGTTGCTCAACTCTGCGATCTCAGCGCTCTCTGCATTTCAAGCTCTTGTCTTGGCCGTCACACGCTCAAATCAATTGTACCCTCATCCGTAGCGTGCACAAATTGCGGCCTGACGTGAGTGGATATGCTACGAAGTGATGGCAGCCCGGTGGTAAACCGGCGACAAATCGCGCAAACGGGCCACCGTAGCGGGAATCAGGCTGAGCGCGAAATCAACATCCTCAGCCGAATTCTGCTTGCCCAGGCTGAAGCGAATGCTGCCCCGCGCCCGGTCGCCGCGCAGGCCCATGGCCGTGAGCACATGCGACGGCTCAATCGCACCCGATGCGCACGCCGCGCCAGTGGAAACCGCCAGCCCCTTCAAGTCGAGCGCGATGACCATGGCTTCGCCCTCGATGTGATGAAAAGAAATATTGGCCGTGTTCGGGACGCGAGGCGCGCCGTCGCCGTTGATGGTTGCTTCCTCAACCTGATTCAGAACGCTCTCCTGCAAACGATCACGAAACGCCGCCATGTTATCGTCGGCGCCTTGGGCAAAGCCCTGCATCGCCAGTTCCGCGGCTTTCCCCAACCCCACAATTCCCGGGACATTTTCCGTGCCGGCGCGGCGCGAACGCTCATGCCGTCCGCCGTAAAACAGCGGCTGAAGCCGAGTTCCCTTCCGCACGTAAAGCGCGCCCACACCCTGCGGAGCATGAAGCTTATGTCCCGACAAAGACAAGGCATGGCAACCAATCCGCTTCACATCGACTGGAATCTTTCCCATTGCCTGCACGGCGTCGGTATGAAACATCACTCCAGCTTCCGCGGCAATTTTTCCAATCTCCTCCACTGGCTGAATGACACCAGTCTCGTTGTTCGCCATCATCACGGAAATCAACTTGGTTTTCGGCCGCAAAGCACGCCGCACGTCATTGGGATCAACCAGTCCGCGGCCATCGACGGGGAGATAGGTGACGTTGTTTCCAGATTCCTGCCAATGCTTGCACGCAAAAAGAACGGCGTGATGCTCGACGCTCGAAGTAATGACGTGATCGCCGGGCTTTACCAGTCCCGCGACGGCCAGGTTGTCGGCTTCCGTTCCGCCGCTGGTGAAAACGATGTCCGATGCGCGGCACGCCAGCAGGGCCGCAACGGATTCACGGGCCCGTTCGACCGCCGACCGCGTGTCCTGCCCGTAGTGATGAATCGAGGAAGCATTGCCGAAACGCTCCGTGAAATACGGACGCATGGCCTCCATCACCTCCGGCAGAACCGGCGTGGTCGCATTATTGTCGAGATAGACCCGGCGTGTGAGGCTCACGAATCTATTTTACGCCGCAATTACCGCTGGTCGATGGGTACGTAGTGATTGGGATACTTCGGTCCTAGATACTCTGCCCGCGGCCGGATCAGGCGATTGTCGTCGAGTTGCTCGATGACATGAGCGGCCCATCCGCCGATGCGGGAAACGGCAAATATAGGAGTGAAAAGATCGACGTCGATACCGAGAGTGTGATAGGTCGATGCAGAATAGAAATCCACGTTGGCATTGAGTTTCTTCTCGGCCTTCACGAACTCCTCGATCCGATATGAAATCTCAAACCATTTGGGCTGGCCGCTGGAAATTCCCAGATCGCGAGACATGACGCGCAGATGCGTGGCGCGCGGATCCTCCGTGTGATACACGCGATGGCCGAAACCGGGAACCTTCTTTTTCTCAGCCAGCATTCCCTTGATGTAGTCGATGGGGTCGGCGCCCGATTTCACAATCGCCTGGAGAATCTGAAACACCGCTTCGTTGGCCCCGCCGTGTAGTGGACCCTTGAGCGCTCCAATCGCCGAAGTAATGGCGGAGTGCATGTCCGACAACGTTGCCGCAGTCACACGCGCGGCGAATGTGGAAGCGTTCAGTTCGTGATCCGCATGAAGAATGAGGGCGATGTCCAGAGCGCGCTCGGCCGTCGCCGATGGACGTTTGCCGTTCAGCATCAACAAAAAATTGGCGGCGTGCGAAAGCGAGGGATCGGGCTCAACCACCGGATGCCCCTTGCGGATGCGGTCATAAGCGGCAACGATCATTGCGATCTGCGAAGTCAGGCGGATGGCTTTGTCAACGTTCGCCTTGTGGTCGTTGTTCTTCTCCTCCGGATCGTAGAACGAGAGCGCCGAAACCGCAGTGCGTAACACGTCCATGGGCAGCGCGTGCCGTGGTGCGCTCCGCAGCAGATCGATAATCCCCGCGTCCAGCTTGCGCTCTTCCGCCAGCCGCTCGTGCAGTTCTTTCAACTCTTGGCGCGTGGGCAAATGGCCGAACCAAAGCAGATAGCAAGTTTCCTCAAAGTTGGAGTGATCCGCCAGTTCGTGAATATCGATGCCGCGATACGCCAGCACGCCCTCATCCCCGTCGATGTAGCAAATGCTGGAACTCGTAGCGACGACCCCTTCTAAACCTTTCGGGGCCTGCGTTGTGGTGGACATAATCTTCTGCCTGGTTCCTTAAATGATTTCGTTGCCGGACCGCGGGGGGAGTAACGCGGAGAGATGCAACCTTTTGTTATACGCCAAGTCGAACAAGTTTCCAACCAATGCAGGGTCACTTTAGGTCCAAGGGTATCGGGCGATTCTGCGGCAGAAGGCTGTGCACAGTGGCCCCTCCCGATCCCATCACCCTTCGTTGAAAACCGAAAGCCCGAAAAACAACTTCTCAACGTCCGATGAGAACTACGCAGTGTTGGGAGCCACACAAGTGGTGCTACCTGCTTACCCCCTTCGGCCGGTTGGGTTGAAAGGGTAAATCGCGAAATAATCGCTCCGCCGTCACCCCCTCGTCGTCGTTTTGAAGCAGGCCGTTGCTCGACACTGACCTCCGGCTTAAACGAGTCATCAACCAAGAAACCGCAGCGCAGCATTCAAGTTTCAGATCCATATCGGGGCGCAAGTGCAAGAACACATGGACTCTCGCGGCAGCTTGAACCCGTTGTACCTATGGAAAACCGTAGCTGTCCTTCCGCAAAGTGAACAAAATGTTTCCACAGGTTTGCCTAATTCGAACAAAACATAACATCTACGACAAAATTTGTTTGGCAAATCAGTTGCGATGTGTTATGTGTTCTTCGCGTAAAGTTCTCACCCTGTTTCCTAGTGATTGTTTGGATTCGGTTTTTTTCGTCAACTCTCGGTGGTCAGGAGGAGGCAGTCGCATATGCATTCCACAAGGTTCTCCCTTTCTCTTCTACTCGCGCTTTGCCTGGGGTTCGCTTTGCCCATGTGGGGTCAATCAACCAACACCGGCACGGTAGCTGGCACCATCACCGATCAATCGAGCGCCGTGGTAGAAGGGGCCACCGTGACACTAACCGATGCCTCCACCAAGATTGCGCGAAGCGCGACCACCAACGCGGCCGGACGCTACATCTTTGTCGACGTAACCCCAGGGGTGTACAGCCTCGAAGTCACCAAGGCGGGATTTTCTACTACCAAGGTTGAGAAGCAGGAAGTGCAGGTCGGCCTGAGCATGACCCTCAATCTGGCTCTGCAAGTCGGGACTGCGACCACCACAGTGGAAGTGACCGCGGTCGGCACCGAATTGCAGACGATGAATGCCACGGTGGGCAACACGGTTACAGCGATTGCCATCGACAACCTGCCCAGCATCGGTCGCGACGTCAATACGTTCATCGAGTTGCAACCGGGCGTCAGCGCCGGAGGCGACGTAGCGGGCGCGGTAAACGACCAAAGCTATTTCTCACTGGATGGCGGCAACAACTCCAACGATATGGATGGCAGCGGTGGCGTATATACCGCGACGCAACAGAATCTGGTCATCGGCGATCCAACCGGCGGCATGTCGACCCAGACATTTACTTACTCTGCCCCGTCGGGCGTAATGCCGACTCCAGCCGACAGCGTGGAAGAGTTCAAGGTGAATACGGCTGGTCAGACTGCCGATTTCAACAGTTCCGCCGGCGCCGAAATCAAAGTGGTCACGAAACGCGGCACCAGCAGCTTCCACGGGACTGCGTACGAATATTACAAAGACAATAACTGGTCCTCGAATTCCTGGCAGAACAACCAAAACAATTGGGAAGGCGTAGCCGAATGCGGCGCGCCCGGCTGCGGACATATCGGCCTTCCTTCGTATCATTACAGCCGATTTGGCGGCGCCCTCGGAGGACCGCTCCTTCCGAAAGAGGTTCTTGGCGGCAAGACCTTCTTCTTCTTCAATTATGAAGGTTTCCGCTATCCAAGTGCCCAGACCATTACCAGGAACGTCGCCTCGCCAGCCTTACGGTTGGGGCTGTTGACCGACTCCTCCACCGGCCAGATCGCTTACAACCTAAACAACGCGCCAGTGAGTTACAACGGCACAACTTACCCGGCGAATTTTGGCTGCGCGGGGGCACCGGGTGGCCTTTGTGACCCACTTGGCTTGGGTATCAACCCTTTGGTTTCGAAAATTTGGAACCAGTACGAGCCGCAGTCAAATGCCACTTGCAGTCAGAGCCTGTGCGACTCAGCGAATGTCCTGGGATTCGCGGGCACCCTGAATACGCCCATCACCAGCAATTTCGACGTTGCCCGCATCGATCACGATTTCAGTTCCAAGAACCATTTCATGGCCAGTTGGCGCTACTACAAGATCCAGGTTGCCGGGAACGAGCAAGTCGACATCGGCGGCTTTTTCCCCGGAGATAAGCTGGGTGTGCCGGCCTCTGCTTCGAGCGATCCGGTTCAGGACTGGTACCTGGTTGCGGGGTTGACCACTAACATCACGAGCAACACCACCAATGACTTCCACTATAGTTTCCTGCGCAACTGGTGGGCCTGGGGACGCGACGGGGCACCGCCGCAGATTCCGGGTCTCGGCGGCGCGCTGGAATTGGATAGCGGGCAATCGGCAACCCAGGATCTCGGCCCCTTCAATGTCAACAACCAGCAAATTCGCCGCCGTTTCTGGGATGGGCACGATCAGATGTTTCGCGACGACCTTTCCATGCTGAAAGGCAACCATCTGTTTCAATTTGGCGGCGCCTTCCAGCACAACTGGGACTTCCATGAGCGTAACGACAGCGGCGGAACCATCAATGCATTTCCCGTGTATTCGCTGGGCAACGGAACTACCGGATCGGGACTGGGATCCGACTTATATCCCTGCGCCACGACTCCTACCATTTCCGTGAAAACGACGGCCTGCGACTCCCTTGCCGCGGCCGTGTTGGGGGTGGTTTCCATCTCCTCGCAGATGTTTGCCCGTTCTGGCCCGACTTTGGCCTTGGATCCTGCGCTTTCCAATGCTTTCGACAAGAGCACCATCCCTTACTACAATGTCTACTTCAGCGATACCTGGCATCTGAAACCGAGTGTCACATTTACTTACGGTTTGGGCTGGACGCTGGAAATGCCACCGGTCGAGGTGGACGGAAAGCAGGCATTGCTGGTAGACGATGCCAATCAGCCGGTTAGCACGCAGACCTATTTGGCCAATGTCAAGAAAGCCGCGCTGGCAGGCAATGTTTACAATCCCGAACTCGGATTTTCCCTGGTCGGCAATACTGCGAACGGGCTCAAGTATCCCTATAACCCGTTCTACGGCGAATTCAGCCCTCGCGTGGCTCTCGCCTGGAATCCCAAGTTCGACAGCGATTCGTTGGGCGGCAAAATCTTCGGGCACGAGAACACCGTCGTTCGTGGCGGCTATGGGCGGCAATACGGCCGTACCAACGGCGTAGTGCAGGTGCTGGTACCGCTGCTGGGACTTGGCCTCGAACAGCCCGTGTCCTGTAGCTCGAACCTCGTCGCCGGGGGGAACTGGAACTGCGGAGGGTCGCATGCCGGCACTTGGTCCAACGGGTTTCGCGTTGGGTCAGCGGCGTCCGCTACCGGAGGCCCAACCGTCCCCCTGGTCGAGAATGTGAGCTCGACGCTGCCCCAGCCGGTCTATCCTGGGTTCAACAACACTTTCTCCTCGGATCCTGAGGGTTTGGATCCGAACTTCCGGGCTACCGCGATTGATTCGTTCGATTTCACGATCCAGCGTCAGGTAAGCCGGAGAGTAAATTTGGAAGTAGGCTATATCGGGCGCAGAATTACCCACGAGTACCAGCCCGTCGAACTTAACCCAGTTCCTTACATGATGACGCTGGGCGGACAGCAGTTCAAGCAAGCCTACGCCAATACGGTCCTGCAATACTGCAATGGCCTCGCTGGACTCGCCGGAGGCGGGTGCGGAGGTGCGGCTGGACCCAATCCAGGCGCCGTCACCGCGCAGCCCTTCTTTGAAGCGGCACTCAAAGGCACGGGCTATTGCAACGGGTTCGCAAACTGCACCCAAGCTGTCGTGGCGAATGAAGGCGCCAACGGCACCGGTAACCTTACCAACGCTCAAGTCTGGGGCATTTGGAGCGATCTGGACTCAGGAGTGGGCTGCCCGGCGGCGGGGTGTGCAGTGGTCAACGGTAACGTCGGTGCTTTCAACTTCCCGCGCAGCCTGCAGAGTACTCCGATTCCCAGCACGTGCGCAGCACTGGGCGGAATTGGGACCAACGGCTGCGCCGGCCAGTACACCGACGGTGCCTATCAGAACGCCAGCATTGGGTACGCGAACTACAACGCTGCTTTCGTTTCCGTCAAGATGGCCGATTGGCGCGGACTGACGCTGCAATCCAATTTCACCTGGTCGAAGGCTCTGGGTTTGGGATCGCAGGCACAGTCTTCCAGCGTCCTCACTGCCCTCGATCCCTTCAATCTTAAAGAACAGTACGGGAGACAGGCTTGGGACCGCAAAATCCTCTATAACGTGTTCTTTGTCTACCAGCCTCCTTTCTTCAAGGGACAGTCCGGGTTCCTGGGACGAGCCTTGGGCGGCTGGACGTTCGCAACTATATTCGCTGCCGGGTCCGGCGTTCCAACGCAAGTCGGTACCACCTTTGGTGACTACCAGGGCTTCGGTGCATGCGACGGCGTCGGCTGCGGGGACTACGACATGGAAAATGCCGTACCACTTGGCCCTGTTCCCCACGTCCATGCATACAACTGCGGCTCCTGCGGGGGACAGACAAACGGCTATCCGGTGAATTATTTCTCGAGTGGAGTCGCCCAAGCCAACAACTGGCGTAACCCCATTCTGGGAATAGATGGCCGGGATGGCGGAGCTGGAATTCTCGGTGGCCTGTCTTACTGGAATACGGATTTCAGCATCAAGAAAAGTGTCCGAGTAGCGGAGGGCATCGGCTTGGAATTCCAGGGCGTCTTCGCTAACGTTTTCAACCATAATCAGTGGACCGATAATTACCTCGGTCTCTACAACACCGGCGGCTTTGGCGCTCTCGGAGCCCTGGGCGAAGCGGAGCCACGAAACATCGAGCTTGGCGCGCGTGTCCGCTTCTAACTATTCACGCAGACTTACTTA
>Ga0209006_10001858_pt1 | contig 19097 bp, 11 predicted proteins | sample JacPin_JW_Ref_O2_FD_188567 | JGI IMG/M metagenome (GOLD analysis project Ga0209006, IMG submission 188567) | Forest soil microbial communities from Algoma, Ontario, Canada - Jack Pine, Ontario site 1_JW_Ref_O2 (SPAdes) (version 2) | ecosystem: Environmental > Terrestrial > Soil > Boreal...
ATAGAGGAAGCCGGTTTTGTTGCCCTGAATCACGACGGGGATTTCTTTGCCATCGTGCCGCAAAGTGGTGAGCAGCGGCGGCGCAGCGGAATCGTAATCCCAGAGGTCGTGATGCACGAGCTGGAATCCCCAGACGAATTCGCCGGTCTTTCCACGCAGGGCAACAATGGAGTCGGACCACTTGTCATCGCCCGGACGCAGACCGCCATAATAATCGGGGCTGGCGCTGCCGGTGGGGACGAAGACGAGATCGCGTTCCGGATCGACGGCCATGACGGACCACGCGTTGCCGGCACCGGTGCGCCAGGGCTTTGTGGACTTATCGGATGATGCGTCTTGATTTGGCGGGAGCGGCTCCCACTTCCAGCGCTGCGTGCCGGTGCGGGCATCAAAGGCGCGGACGACTCCGCTGGGCATGGCGACGCGGGAGTTGTCGTCGATCGAGGAGCCTACGACAACCACATCGTCGATCACGGCAGGCGGAGAAGTCATGTGATATTGCCCGGGGGTATAGCGCGCGACATCGCGCAGGCTGACTTGTCCGTGGTTGCCGAAGTCGAGGCAGGGTTCGCCGGTGGCGCCATCGAGCGCGATCAGGCGCGCATCGAGAGTAGTTTCGAAAATTCTCGTGCGGCAAGGTTTGTTTTTCGCGCGTGACGGATCATGCCACGCCGAGACTCCCCGATTGATCAGGCCATCGCCGTAGTCTCCGGCGAGTTCGGTCATGGGATCGTAAACCCAGCGCTGCTTGCCGGTTTCCGGGTCAATGGCGAAGACGCGATTGAATGCGGTGGTCAGGTAGAGGGTTCCATCGACCAGAATCGGCGTGGTTTCCAGCCCGCTGCGCTTCTTCCCGCCGCTGCCCTCGGAGATGTCGCCGACGTGAAAAGTCCAGGCGACTTTTAACTGCGTGACATTTTCCCGATTGATCTGGGTGAGCGGGGAGTAGCGCGTGCCGCCTGGGTCGTGGCCGTAATAGGACCAGCCGCCGCTCGATTCAGTTGCCTGGCCCGAAGACTGCGCGAAGGCACGCGGCGAAGAAGCACACAGCAACGCGACGAGAGCCGCGACGAAAGTGCAATCAAGTCTAGACATCGGAGGGGAGTTCCTTCTTGATTTCAAGATCGCATCGCCGCTTCCGACGCATTCCCGCGAAAAAGCGAGCGCTTGAGAGGGTAGCCCGCAAGCCCGCACTAATCGATCGATTGCAGTTCTTTGCCGGGCTTGAAGCGTACGGCTTTGCCGGGAGGAATGGAAACTTCCGCGCCTGTGCGGGGGTTGCGGCCGATTCCAGTTTTGCGCGGACGCACGTTGAAGACGCCGAAGCCGCGCAACTCGATGCGGTTGCCGCGAGCCAGAGCTTTCTTCATGCTTTCGAAAACAGTTTCCACGGCCATCTCGGCCTTGGTCTTGGTGATGCCGGTCCTGGCCACCACTTCGTTGATGATATCGAGCTTGATCACGCGAGGCTCCCCGAGGCGGGCTGAGATAGCCCTTCAAGTGCTTGATGCTAAGGGAGATATTGCAGATTGTCAACGGGAGCACCAGCGACGTAAACTGGCCCGGCAGAAGAAATTGAGTAATTGGGGGATTTAGTAATTTGGTAATTTTCACCCTGCCAGTAAGGTAGGCGCGCAGAGTTGGTGGTTTTCAGTTACAGAATTGCTAAATTTCCCAACTACCAAATTTCCAATTAGTCAACCGCAGTCGGGGAATCCATGAAAAAGGTTTTCTACTTCGACGCGCCGCGACAGAAGTATCACTGCGACGCTTGCATCTTGTGGTGCTTCGATAACCGCTTTGAGCTGGGATTTCGCAAGTTTCTCAAACGCATCGGCGTGGTGAATTCCGATCCCGTCAAGGTGGCGGGCGGCGCCAAGTGCCTGGCTTCTCCCGAAAATGAAGGCGAACGCGCGTTTGTGTTGGAACAAATTCGGAAGTCGATGCGGCTGCATGGAACCAAGCGCGTGATTCTGATGGTGCATTCCGATTGCGGCGCCTATGGAGGACTCGGAGCCTTTGGGGACGATGCACAGGCCGAGGCTGAGCATCATGAAGAAGAACTTCGGCAGGCGGCGGCATACCTGCGAGAGGCAATTCCAGGAATCGAAGTGAGCGGCTATTTTGTGGACTTCGAAGGAATCTGGGATGCCGCGTTGGAAAGCGTCTCCGCCGAGCCTGAGGGCCACGCCGTCGTGTAGCCGCTGGTAAGGAAATGGTAGGCGCGGCAGGATTCGAACCTGCAACCGCCGGATTAGAAATCCGATGCTCTATCCGGTTGAGCTACGCGCCCTCAATGAACAAGATGTCGTCCAACCCATTCATACTATATTAGTTAATTCGGGTAGGAGATGCAGGAGAAGCGCTGGCCCGTTGCCTCATTGCCGGTGCAAGATGTCGAAATCGTGCCCCAAACTGGATTCATGTGAAGTCGTTCCTGTCGACGAGGACTGGAGTGGAAAGCGTTCACTGCCATCTGAATTCGCCCTCGGAATGGATGTTTGTTATCTGCCTTCCCGGTGAACTTTTTCCTGCGGAGCCACGAACCTTGGAAAGATTCTTGACAGAACCAACGACCCCGGCTGTAAGCTGTTTCGGTTGTCCGGAAATCGTTTACCCGAAAAGCCCGCCGGAGAGCGTTTGTCTTGTTTGAGGAGCCTAATGAAGAGATTCTCCATACCTAGAAGGCAGTTCTTGAAGCAGGTCTCTAAAGCGGGAATGGCCGGGGCTGCGTCGACGCTATTCGGCAATTTAGCGCACGGGCTTGAGGTGACGAGTTCGGCACAATCCGTCCCAGCGGGCGGACCAGGCACCGCGCGGGTCTACGTCGATTCGCGGCGAACTATCGCGCCGCTCGACCGGAACTTGTTCGGATCCTTTCTGGAGCACCTGGGACGTGCCATCTATGAAGGTATTTACGATCCGGGATCGAAGCTCTCGGATGCCAACGGATTTCGTAAGGACGTGCTCGACGAAATCCGCCAGCTGGGAGTCCCGATCATTCGTTATCCCGGAGGAAATTTTGTCTCCGGATACAACTGGCTCGATGGTGTCGGGCCCAAAGCGAACCGGCCGCGCACGCTCGACAAAGCCTGGGACACGATTGAGTCCAATCAGTTCGGCACCAATGAATTCATGGCCTGGTGCAAGGCGGTCGGTACGCAACCGCTGATGGGCCTCAATCTGGGCACGGGGACGGCGGAAGAGGCAGCCGCGCTTGTCGAATACTGCAATGTCGATAAGGGAACTCGCTGGAGCGACCTCCGCCGCCAGCACGGCTTCTCCGATCCCTGGAAGGTGGAACACTGGTGCCTGGGCAACGAGATGGACGGTCCCTGGCAGATCGGCCACATGTCGGCCACCGAATATGGCTTAAAGGCTGCGGACGCCGCGCGGCAGATGCGCTACGTGGATCCTTCGCTCAAGCTCATCGCCTGCGGATCGAGCGGTCCTTTTATGCCGACTTATCTCGAATGGGATCGCGAAGTGCTGGAGCACTGCTACCAGTATGTGGACGGTCTCTCCCTGCATCGCTATGTGGGCAACAATGAACGCGACACCGGCGGGGATTCGGCGAAATACCTCGCTTTGAATCTGAGCATGGAGCGGCAGATCGCAGAGACCATCGCGGTCTGCGATCTGGTGCGTGGGCACCTGCGGTCCCCCAAGAAACTATGGCTTTCATTCGACGAATGGAATGTCTGGTATCGAACCAATACGGGAGATGCTGTCAACGGCCACCGCCAGGAAGCGCCGCATCTTCTGGAAGAAATCTATAACTTGGAAGATGCGCTCTTGGTCGGCGGACTCTTAAATTCGCTGATCCGCAACGCGGACCGGGTAAAACTCGCTTGCCTCGCGCAGTTGGTCAACGTGATCGCTCCCATCATGACGGACGCGAACGGATTCTTTCAGCAGACGATCTACTATCCCTACGCTTGGGCGCTGCAATATGCCAGAGGCTCCGTGCTGAACCTGCTGGTGGAATCCTCTACGTATGAAGTTTCCGGATTGGATCAGGTCCCGCACCTCGACGTGGCGGGATCGATCGATCACGACTCGGGCAAGATTTCTCTCTTTATTCTGAACCGCGATCTCTCGAAGGCTCACGATGTTGAAGTGGTCTGGGAAGATGCAACTCCCGCCCGGGTAATCACGGCGTCATTGCTGACCGGCAACGATCTGAAGGCATCGAACAGCTTTGCCGCGCCGCGCAGAGTCGTACCGGAATCGTTTCAGGCGCCGGCCGCCAGCGGCGGCCGAACGAAGTTTCAAGTCCCGGAGCGCTCCTACACCTTCATTCAATGGTCAATGTAAAGACAGTCTATCTAGAAAGGGTTCGGATGAAACGGAGTGACCTGCATGTCTGAAAAAGGGACCGTCTCACGCCGGCAATTCGTAGCCTCGGCAATTTCCGTCGCGGCCATCTCGTCGCGGCCATCTCGCCGAGCTTTCGCTGAGGTGACGGCAGACGAAAAAGCATCGCCGCAGTCCGCTGCGGTACTCACCGATGCTCCCGGCTGGAAAGATCAGGGCATCGAGAATCTCGCCAAATCCCCGCACGCCAAGCTGAGAGATATTCCTGTGCGAGCGGTAACCATCACCAGCGGTTTCTGGGCGCAACGCCGCGAAATCAATGTGACCAGAAGCATTCCAACTATGCGCGACTTGCTGGAGGCCAACGGCCGCATGGATAACTTCCTCCGCCTGACGGGCAAAAATACAGCGGCGCAGAGCGGACCAGTCTATTCCGACTCCGATGTTTACAAGTGGACCGAGGCGGTGGGATTCGTGTTGCAATCCGGTGATCGCCCCGAGCTTCGCACAGCTACCGACAAAATCATCGACGAAATTGTTGCCGTTCAGGAACCCAGCGGTTACCTGAACACCTACTATCAGGATGACCGCAAATCTCTGCGCATGCTTCCGCAGACGCAGACCACGGGCCATGAGTTATACAACATCGGGCACATGCTACAAGGCGCCATCGCTTATTACCGGGCCACCGGCGACCGCAGGCTGCTCGACGCCGGCATTCGTTTCGTCAACGATTTCCTTATTCCAAATTACGGCCCCGCGCCCAAGAAGCCGATAGTCTCCGGCCATCCTGAAATTGAAATGGGATTGATCGAGCTATACCGTATCACCGGCGACAAGCGTCAACTCGATCTTGCAGGCTACATTCTTGGCGGCGACAAACGTATCGAACTGCCGGAACGCCGAACCATTTACATGTTCAGCGGAACTCCCTTTACTGCGCGGACCAGGATGGAGGGTCATGCGGTTCGCGCGATGTACGCCTGCTGCGGCGCTACCGACTATTACATGGAGACAGGTGACCCGACCTATTTGCAAACGCTGAACACTCTCTGGAACGACATGACTACCACGAAAATGTACGTCACCGGCGGGGTCGGTTCGCGATCCGATGGAGAAGCGTTCGGAGATGCCTACGAGTTGCCCAATTTCCGCGCCTACGGCGAAAGTTGTGCCGCGATCGGCAACATGATGTGGAACTGGCGCATGCTGGCCGTTACCGGAGAAGCAAAGTTTACCGATGTTATAGAGCGTGCTTTGTACAACGGAATCAATTCCGGAGTGTCGCTGGATGGCACCCTCTACTGTTATCGAAACCCTCTGGCCTTCGATCCCTCGACCGGAGACAATATCCGCAATACCTGGTACGACACGACCTGCTGTCCTCCGAATCTTGAGCGTACTTTCGGATCGCTGCCCGGATATTTCTATAGCACCAGCACCGATGGAATCTACGTTCATCTCTACGACAATTCAGAATTGAACTGGCGTCTGGAGAACGGAGTCGGCCTTAAAGTTACGCAGAAAACGAACTATCCGTGGGACGGCAACGTTGAAATCACGGTAACGCCCGCAGAAGCTTCCGACTTCACATTCTATCTGCGCATTCCCGGTTGGGCCGACCAGGCGGAAGTCACAGTTAATGCCAAGGCAGTATCCGGCGCAAAGCCGGGAGAATATCTTCCCCTCCACCGCCGCTGGTCGCCAGGAGATGTCATTAGGCTGGCGATTGAAGTTGTGCCTCAGGTCATTGAGGCAAATCCTCGCGTTGCAGATGACACCGGGCGAATCGCCATACAGCGGGGACCGCTGATTTATTGCCTGGAGGAGATCGATCAACCCAATGGCGTCTCCCTCAGCGATGTTGCCGTCAATCCCGGACGCCGCCCTGCAGATCAATTTCAAACTGAGTTCAAGAGCGACTTACTCGGCGGGACGGTCGTGCTTCATCACAAGGGTGCTGTCTATGAACGCGAGTCAGCGCCGAAGGCGCTCTACTCGCGCTACAGCAGGGATACCAGAACGCGCAGCGTTCCTCTGACGTTCATTCCTTACTACGCGTGGGCGAACCGTCAGGCGACCTCGATGCAGGTTTGGAATCTGTTGCTGCAAGCCTAGGGTAGTGCGCCAAACAGATCGACGTTATGATCGGTGATCTATCCTGTGGCCCTCTGTGCCCCCTGTGTTAAAGCTTTTGACTTTTGCCGTGGACACAGGACGCAGCATCTAGCACGCCCCGTTATCGCAACCGTGATAGTGCATGTCCCATCCGAGATAGCGCGTGCTGGCCTCATACACGGCTGACGCGACGGTCGAAAGATTCGCTGCGACATGGTGCTCAAAGCCGCGCTTGCAAATGAAATGCAGCAAACGCTGCAACTGCGGAATCTCCACCACGCCCGCGCCCCCGAACGTATTCAGCGGGTCGTCGGTGAATCGCCCCTCACCCACGTATCCGCGCATGGTGCCCGATGTATCGTCAGTTGAAAAGCGGGCGAAGCTCATCTTCTCCGGTTTAATCAGCCCTTCGCAGGTTCCGTATGTGTTTTCTTTTCCCACCGTGCCGGCAATGATCTGCTGAAAATCCATCTTTACCGAGCGGAAGAAGTGTTTAGGTAGATTCGAGCAATGAAAGCACACCGCCTTATTCGGATCCGATCCGTAATTGTTGTTCCAGTCGAGCAGAGCCGAGGGAGTTCCCGACGCCAACTGCAAAGCGTGCATTCCCAGCACTCCGCAGATATCGACTTCGCAGGCGCTGGAAAGCAGCTCATTACTCATCATGCTCATGATGGTGCAGGGCACGACGCCCAGATTTTCTTCAATCGAAGTCCAGCATTGCACCGCGCTGATGGTGACCTCGGTCGCCGCCATCCATTGGTCGACGACTGCGCCCAATTTCGCCATCTTCAATAACGCTGGTGCGGGTACGCTGCTGGCGTCCACGTATTTATTGATCGCCGCGAGCTTGGCCTGTGCGTGGTCATCGTTGTCCTTCATCCGCTCGATACGGCCCAGCACTTCGGACAGATCAAGCGTTTCGATGGAGATGCCATTTGATTCCAGAATCTTCTCGCTGTAGCGCACCGTGTTGAAAGCCGCCGGACGAGCTCCTATCGCCCCCACGCGCAAGTTACGGAATCCCTTCACCACCCGGCACACTCCGGCAAACCACTCCAGGTCTTTGGCAAACTCTGGAGAGTCCAGGCTCTCGGTATGTAGCGTAGTGATGGAATAAGGAATGCCATATTGCCGAAGGTTGTTGCAGGCCGACATTTTGCCGCAGAAGCTGTCGCGCCGGAAGGCAATCGTCATCTTCTGAGGATTGTCGGGCGTAGCCTGAATTAAAATGGGTACCCGCAAATCGGCCAGCCGCAAAGCGTCGGCAATGGCGCGTTCCTCGCCGAAGTTAGGCAACGTGACGATGACTCCGTCGATCCGATCGCGATTGCGCTTGAACAGGTCGGCGCAGCGCCGCGACTCTTCGCGCGTCTCTACCGCTCCGTACTTGCTTTCGCCAGGACCGAGAGTCACGACATCCATTCCCGCCTTTGCCAGCACGCCCAGGATTTCTTCCCGGCCGCTCTTGGCCAAATGGTCGGGGAAAAACCCCCGGTTCCCGACAATTACCGCTATCGTCATCTTCCTCTGATTGGCCGACATTTCACACCCTCTGCGAGACCCCGACGGGGAAAGTGGGTAATCGTTTACTCAATATTGGTGCCAACAAGATTATTCCCATATCCAGCAACTTTGCAACCTCTTCCAATGCCGAAATTCTTATAGCACGGCGAGTGGGCGGTTCTTGGTGCTTAAAGGAAAAATGCCTGCTTTAAGGCCGGGAAGCGGAGGGGGTTTTACTAGGTCTCCTGATGCGGTTTTCTTTCGGGGTTACGGTTGGGAATCGTTCCGAAGCCAGGGCCGTAGAACGTCTCAGCACTAAACTTGTCGTTAGTTCGTAGTTACGATGCTCATGGGAAGGTGTTTCGTATTCGACTTCGTTCAACAACGCTTGGAACGCAATCTTAGCCAATTCGTGTTGCGACATTTGAACTGTAGTCAGAGGAGGAATCGTAAACTCGGCCAGGCGGATATCATCGAAGCCGATGACGGAAAGATCGTCCGGTATTTTGACGTTCTGTTCGTACGCTTCCCGCATAACTCCGATGGCGGTCATGTCATTGGAGCACACAACTGCGGTAGGCCGGTCACTTAACCGGTTCAGTTCCAGTAGTGCCTGCATCCCCCCCTCCATCCGGTGATCTCCGACCACAATCAAGTCGGGAGAAAGACCGATTTCCAGCATGGAAGTCTTGAAAGCATCGCGCCTTGCCAGTGCGGATTTCAAATGCAAGGGACCGGTAACAAAGGCGATCCGCGTATGCCGGAATGCGGCTAGGTGCTGCACCGCCTGGCGGATTCCGTTTTGATAATCGATTCGGATGTTGGCGATGCCCGGCACATCGGGTCCCACGTCGATGAAGACGAGCGGAACCTTACGAAATCGCAGATGCTCGATCAACGAGTCTTCCATTCCGAACGTCAGGATCGCCACGCCGTCCACCCGGCGTTCGATCATGCGCCGCACCGACGATTCCATCCGCTTTGGATCATGCACAGTGGAGGTAAGTAAGATCTCGTAGTTATTTTTCACCGCGAGGTCTTCGAAGGTCTGAACGATCTCCGGGAAAAATGGGTTGGTTATTTCCGAGACGATCAGGCCAAAAATACGGCTGCGGCCCAACACCAGGGCACGCGCCTGCGTGTTGGGGTAGTACCCGAGTTCGTTCACTACCTTCCACACCCGCTTCGCCAGTTGTGGATCCACCGTGGGAACACGGTTAATCGCTCGGGACACGGTGGCGGTGGAAACTTTCGCTCTCCGGGCGATCTCGCGGATATCCATAGGGTTGCGTAGAAGGCCTTACAAACGTGCGAGAAATTTTATCATGGCTTGGCGCGCGATTCGGTGCGGCCCCATTCGTGCAGAAAACGTTTGCCATGTTCGTACTATGAATTCGGGACTCCTGCGGGCCGCTTTGGTCACGGCGGCAAAGTCTTCGTCACCATGCCAATCGGCGATGGCTTGCTATCAGACTTGTCATCGTGGGCGGCCAGTCGCGCCAACATAATTGCCGTAACCCACGATGATGGTCGAGCTCACCAGCACCAACAAGCTGATCCCGACCAGCAGCCAGGTCCTGCGGCTGGCGCCTTTCCACTCCTTCAAAGAAATGCCCCAAAGTGTGCTGAAGATGATGATGCTGGCCATGTGCAGCGTCCAACTGGAGAACTTGTATCGGCCCATCTGCGTCTCGCCCATGGTGTAGAAGAAAAATTGCATGTACCAGGTAGTCCCCGCAAGAGCGGAGAACAAATAGTTAGCGAGCATTGGAACTCTCACGCCGGCCTCTTCAGCAACCGCAACAGCTACTGCCATCTGTTCTGCCGGAGCATCGGTAACGGCTTCAACGATGCGCTCTTCGTTGCGCTCGGGTTTGCCGCGAATTTCGGAGTCGAAGTATTGATAGCCGGTGCGGTTGCGAATATTCAGGATCACGCACCAGATAAAGTTGGTGGTAAATCCGCCCGCCAGTACGACAACGAGCACCGGAAGTCCCTGCCACAACGCTGGAGTGCCGTGTTGAATTGTTGTGGCCTTGATAGGATCTCCTGCGGCAAGTCCGTAGGCGAAGCAGGCGCTCATCACGCCGGAAAATGTGGCTACCAGCAAACCTTTCTTCAGATCGAATTCCTTGATCGACGATCGCTTCTGCTCAGTTGACATCTCGCGCTCTTTCGACACACCGGCTGCGCCCGCGAATGCTATGCCCAGGAGGCAGACCGCGACGCCGGCAAGAATGACTAAGCCCGAATAAGTCCCGAGAACTTCGGATGCAAACACTCCGCGAAAAATTGGAGGCATCAATGTGCCGAACGCGGCTGTATAGCCGAGCGCCACCGCCATGCCGAGCGACATCCCGAGATATCTCATGGTGAGCCCGAACGTCAGGCCGCCCAGTCCCCACAGCACACCGAAAATGTAGGCCCACGCAAGGCTGCCGGTGGGCGCTTCGTGCAGGACGCCCATCAGATCGTGGGTCATGGTTAGCGCGAGGATCCACGGAGCGATAATCCAACTGAAAAATCCGCCCACCAGCCAATAGGTTTCCCAGGCCCAGTTTTTCACTCCGCGATAAGGAACGTAAAAGCTGGCGGAAGCGAGGCCGCCGAGCCAGTGAAAAAATACTCCTAATGCGGGGTTCACGGATTCCTCGAGTCAGGATTACAAGTCTGGATTACGAGGCTCTCGGGCTTCATCTGCAAAACAAAACAGACACGCTGCATATTCGCTCCTTAACGCTGGAATGCCTCGGAGAGGCCGCCGTCCACGGGAATGACATGTCCGGTAGTCTTCGCGCTCTGATCGCCGGCCAACCAGACGATCGCGGCGGCGCAGTCCTGGGGCAGGATGGGACGTTTAGTTAGCGTTCGCTGCGCATAAAAATTGGCGAGCTTGGAACGAAGATCCCCGGTTGACTCCGAATCGTGGAATTCGATCTTGTATTTCGCAAGAGACTGAATCACGCGATCACGCGGAAACATTGTGGAGCCGTCGACTACCGTCGCGGGCGCGATTCCGTTCACGCGAACGGTCGGGCCGAGCTTGATCGAAAGTTCGCGAATGAGGTGATTAAGAGCCGTCTTGCTGGTGTCGTAGGCTTCGCTGCCTTTCTTTGGCACCACCGCATTGGCGGAACTGGTGAGCACCATCGTGGCGGGCAATCCCTGGTCCTTGAATATCCAGTCCGTTTGCCGGGCAAGGAGATAGTTGCCGGTCACATTGATCAGGAAGGTCTGCGCCCACTGCGCGTCGGAAAGTTCGCCGTCAGTACTGGGCACGGGATAGACGGCCGCAGTGTTGACGATGATATCGATGCCGCCAAACTGAGAGACCGTGAAATTCGCCGCTTCGGCGAGGGAAGTGGCTAAGCTCAGGTCGATGTGAGTATGGGCAACAAGTTCTGAAGATGATATGTCTCCAGCTTCGTCGGAGGTCTTCTTCGCACCTGGTCCATCAAAATCCGCAACCACCAAGTGAGCGCCTTTGCGCGCCAGCAGCAGCGCGACTTCACGGCCGATTCCGCTGGCGCCTCCGATGACGAGGGCGATCTTGCGGCTGAATTCCGCTTCGGCGGGCATCCGTTGCAGCTTGGCTTCTTCCAGCGCCCAGTACTCAATCCGGAATGCTTCCGATCTCGGGAGCGCAACGTAGTTGTGGAATTGCGTGAAGTGGTGCGATTGCTCTTTGTGGCGAGCCTGCGGCAGCGGATTCGGGACATCTCCTTCGTCTAAAGCGTTGGCGCCAGCCATCACATGAATGGCATTAATAAAGAACTCAGTCGTGATACGCGCTTCTTTTTTGTTCTTGCCGAAGCCGAAAAAACCTATGCCTGGAACTATCACAACGGAAGGATTGGAATCTCGAAGCTTCGGTGAATCGCTGGTCGCCCATGCATCGTAATAACCCTTATATGTAGTTCGATAAGCGGTAACTTCAGACTGGATTCGCGCCTTGAGAACTGTGACATCATCCTTCGCAGGATCCCACGTAACAAGGAAGGGACAAACTCGAGTCCGCAGGAAATGATCGGGACAACTCGTGCCGAGTGAGCTTAGTTCTTTCGCCCACTTCGATCCCGCGAAATTCAGCGCGTCTTCGTCGTCGGTATAGTGGGCAATGACGTGGCGATTGGAAGAGACTATCCCCCGAAGCGCAGGCAGTATCTGTATTGCTATTTTTTTTCGTTCCGGAAGGGCTGCATGGTCGATTCCGCCAAACGGCAAACTCTTCCTCGATTGATGTTTCACGATGAATTCGCCCATCTGATCGATGGTATGAATACTACTCAAGTAGCAATCGCGCTGCGTATAGCCCCACGTGAACAAACCGTGACCGCCGAGAATGAGTCCTTCCGCTCCCGGATTGTCTTTGACCGCGCGCTCGATCATCAGCGCTAGCTCAAATCCAGGACGCTCCCACGGAAGCCACACGATTTTGCGACCGAATTCTTTGTTGAATTCTTCCAGTTTTCTTTTTCCGTTCGCACTCGCCGCGAGAGCGATTGCCCAGTCAGGGTGCAAGTGGTCTACGTGATCAAAAGGAAGGAAGGCGTGCAGAGGAGTGTCGATCGAAGCCGCAACGCGATTCTCACCGAAGGCCGAGAGCGGATAGTACCGGACCATTTCGTCTTCGTGCTGTTCGCCGCGGTAGAGATCTTTGAGTTGCTCCAGGCGGTCCAGATACAGCAGAGCAAAACCGCTTTCGGTGATGGAACCGAGATCGCCGCCGCTCCCCTTTACCGCCAGCACTCGAACCGCACGGCCGGTAAACGGATCTGGGAGTTCCAGCTTCGAGCTGGTGTTGCCTCCCCCGAAATTGGTGATACGCAAATCCGCGCCGAGCAGGTTCGAGCGATAGCGCAACGTCGCCAGCTGATTGTCCGCGATCTTTCGCGCTTCTGCTTCGTTCCACAAATCTTTCAAGTGTGCCGTTTCTTTGACTTCAGGCATAAACACTCCCGCAATATTGTTCAAACCGTTCCGCTTGCTGATCCCACTTGTCGGTTTCAAGCGGTTCGAAAACTTCCGTTGGAAAAGATCGATCGATAATGGTGCGCACTTCCCGGAGCGAACTCGCGGCTCCGGTGGCCAGGATCTGGATTCCGATGTTGCCCAGTGCCGTCGCTTCGGCAGGCCCAGCCAGCACTCGTCTCCCAGTCGCGTCGGCAGTCAGTTGATTGAGTAAGCGATTCTTTGACCCGCCGCCAATCACCCGAATCTGTTCGATGCGTTGTCCGCTCACATGTTCCAGATTTCGAAGTACGAAACGATATTTGAAGGCGAGGCTTTCCAGCACAGCTCTCACGTATGCGCCGGGTCGCTGCGGAGCCGGCTGATGAGTCCGACTACAGAACTGGTCGATGGCGGCAAGGATATCTGCCGCGCGCAAGAATGACTCGTCGTCGGGATCCACGAGATGCAGGAACGAACTTTCGCGCGAGGCGAGTTCCATCAGCTCGCGGTAATCGTAACTATGCCCTAGTGCCGTCCAGGATTTCCGGCAACCCTGCAACATCCAGAGACCCATGACATTTTTCAATAATCGCGTGGTTCCATTCACTCCACCCTCGTTGGTGAAGTTCATGCGCAACGTATCGGTTGTGATGACTGGAGCATCCACCTCGATGCCCAGCAGCGACCAGGTTCCCGAACTGAGAAACGCGGTGCCTTCACGAGCGGAGATCGCAGCCACCGCCGAGCCGGTGTCGTGACAGGCGGGCGCAATTACGGTTGTGCCCGAGAGGGAAGAATGCCCAGCGGTGTCGGGCAGGAGCCTGCCAATAATAGAGCCCGGTTCCACGATAGCTGCGGGCAAGGCTGCCGGCAGATCCAGCCTTTGCATGAGGCCGGCAGCCCAGGTGCGCTTCACCGGATCGACCAGTTGGGTGGTGGTTGCATTGGTGAATTCGCAGACGGCGTTTCCGGTCAGCCAATAATTAAAGAGATCGGGAATCGTCAGCAAACATTTCGCCGCCGCAATAAGCTTAGGCGTTTGGCGTTGCGCGGCGAAGAGTTGATACACGGTGTTGATGGGCATGAACTGAATGCCCGTCGCCCGATAAATTTCTTCGCGAGACATTTTTTCGAAGACTTGCTCCATCGCGCCTTCGGTTCGCCGGTCGCGGTAGTGATAAGGATTTTCGAGCAACTCGCCGCGTTCTCCCAACAACGCATAGTCCACACCCCAGGCGTCGACTCCGATGCCTGTCAATTCCACTTCCCCCAACTCGGCGAGAGCCCTGCGCACTTCGAACCAAAGCCTTGGCATGTCCCAACGCAGCGATCCGCCGTATTCGACCGGTTCGTTGGCGAAGCGGTGAACCTCCTCAGTCGTGAGGATTCCCGATTGAAGATGCGCCAAAACCGCCCTACCACTTTGCGCGCCAAAGTCGAAAGCTAAATAAGGCTTCTGCCGAGAGTCGCTCATAGAGATGACACAACGCTAACGTTGGAGGCCTGGCGGCGTTTTCCTGCCTAACACCGGATCTTCACGCATAGAAAGTAACGCTCTGCGAATTTCGCGCGGCACGCTCTTTGGTGATTCGCCCCAAATAATCGCTCTCCCGGAATGTTCTCAGCGGATCGCGAGGCAAGCCCTTGGAATCGCGCCACTCTTGAATTGCGGGCCGCACATCTACATTGAATGCATCTTGTAGCAGGGACTCTGCAGCCACCAGTTCGCAGTTATTTTGGGCTTGCGATAACTGCTCATGATCGACCAGCGCCGCTTTGGCAAATAATTGCTGCGCCATGGTTACTGTTTGAATCGTCTCTTCAATTTTTCCTTTTAGATTGTGACTCTGGTCCACCATGTAGGCGATGTCGGCTCGTTTTCCGGTCTCCCATTCACAGTATTGAATCTCATGGAAGATACGAAAAACCTGGTAGGGATCGATGGATCCCAGCGTGAGATCGTCGTCGGCGTAGCGGCGGTCGTTAAAGTGAAAGCCGCCCAGCATGTCTTCGGACAACAGCCAGGCAACAATCTGTTCTATATTCTGCGCCGCATAGTGATGTCCGGTATCGACTAAGACTTTCGCTTGCGGGCCGGCGGCGCGACAGAGAAGTAGAGACATGCCCCAGTCGGCGATATCGGTGTGGTAGAAGGCGGGCTCGAATGGCTTGTATTCGATGAGTAGCCGCTGTCCCGAAGACAAGGCGGCATGCGATTCCTTAAGAACTTCCGTGAACCATTGCTTTCGCTGCCTGATATTCGCAGTTCCCGGATAGCTTGAGCCGTCCGCAAACCACAGCGAAATATCTCGGCTATGCAGGCGCCGGGCAATCTCAACGCTGTCCTTCGTGTGCTGCAAGGCGCGTTCACGAATGGCGGGATCGGGATTGCCGAACGAACCGAATTTGTATTCCTGATCTTGAAAAAGATTGGGATTAATCGCGCCCGGCAGAACTCCGTAACGCTCGGCGTAATTCTTGATGTCGTCTGCACTACGCACGCCGCCGGGGCAGTCCCAAAGAACGTGCAGAGCGACGGTCGGGCAGACTCCAGTCAACAGGTGGACCTGGCCGGCATCGCTGAACTTCTCTTCCGTTGTCGTGGCAGCTGCGGGTTGGATATATTTCCCGAAACGTGTCCCGGTGTTCGCGAAGCCCCACGAAGGCAGCTCGATGCGAAAGGCTTCCAGCGCATCGAAGAGTTTACCTGTTCTTTGTTCCTTCATGTGGAGCCTCGGCAACAAAGCTTACAATCATTTTCTTGCCAGGTCACGATTGTTTTTCGGGATGGAAAGTGAAGGCGCGCTTCAGGAGGATCATGCGGCGTTTCAATTTAACGAATGCATTTATATCAATAATCGCGCTGACCTCGGCTGCTTTCGCCACGCCGGTTCACTTGCGATGCGAATATCTGGAGAACCCTCTCGGCATCGACGCGGCTTCACCTCATCTGTCCTGGCAGAGCGACAACACCGAGCCCAATTGGACGCAATCCGCCTATGAGATTTTCGTGGCCAGCAGTGAAGTGAATCTGAGCTCCGGCAAGGCCGACATCTGGGACACCGGCAAAATTGATTCCGCGGAGTCGGTAGGCATCGCCTATCGCGGCCCCGCGCTCGAATCGCGGAAAAGATATTACTGGAAGGTTCGCGTGTGGGACGGGGCGGGACAGCAATCGGAGTCGGAAGGAGCGGCATGGTGGGAGATGGGCCTGCTTCATGCCACAGACTGGAAGGCAAAATGGATTCGCTGGAAAAATCCCGAAGAAGACGACGACAACAAAGGGATTCGCTGGATTTGGGTTCCGGGCCAGGATGCTCTTTCGGTCGCGCCCAAAACTGCCGCTACGTTTCGCATCACGGTTAAGCTTTCTGAGAAACCAAAACAGGCGATCCTGCTGCTGGCAACGCGCGGAGACTACGTCGCCAAAGTAAACGGCCGCGAAGTCGATGCCAAAAGCCGGTGGACAACCTTCGATCAAAGAGATATTTCCGATCAGCTGATCGTGGGCAAGAACCAGATCGAAATCACCGTGACGGCTCCGGAAACTCCTCGGTATGGACCGGATGCCGGGGCCAAAACCATGAAAGCAGCCCTGGCGGCGCTGGTAAAAATCACGCGCGAGAATGGAACGATCATGCGCTTTCCTACAGACGCGCATTGGAAAGCCGCGCTCGGTAACACATCGCAATGGCAATCGGCACACGTAGTGGCAGAGGTGACGGATAAACGGCTCGCAGATCCGGGAGAACTGCCGCAGCCCGCTGCTTATATGCGGCGAACGCTTGCCATCAGAAAGACTGTGCGACGCGCGAGGCTCTATGTGACTGCTCTCGGGAGCTACCGCGTATTTCTGAATGGCAACCGCGTTGCCAGCGATGTCATGACACCCGACTTCACCGACTATCGCAAGCGTGTGTTGTATCAGGCGTACGATGTGACCAGCCTGTTGGTCGATGGCAACAACGTGATCGCTGCGCTGCTGGGCAAAGGCTGGTATGGCAGTGGCCTGACGTGGGTCGGAATGCATTTCTTTCCGCCGCCAGACAGGTTCATTGCACAACTCGAACTCGAATATTCCGACGGTACTCGTGACACGGTTGTGACGGATGATTCGTGGAAAGCGGCTGTCTCGCCAATCCTCCGGTCGGAGATTTACGCCGGCGAAGTGTATGACGCGCGGCTGGAGCAACCGGGATGGGAAAAATCTGGGTTTGACGACTCAGCCTGGAAGCCCGCGGTAGTCGCCGATGCGCCAGCTATCGCGGTATCCAGCCAGATCACCGCTCCGGCGCGAGTCATCCTAACTTTGAACCCGGAAACTGTAACTCCAGCCGCCAACGGAGCGTACATTTTCGACATGGGACAGAACATGGTGGGATGGGCGGCTCTAAAAGTAAAAGGCGCAGCGGGAACCAGAATCCAAATGCGCTTCGCCGAGATTCTGAACCCTGACGGGACGATTTACACCGCGAATCTGCGGAACGCCGATGCCACCGATACCTACGTATTGCGGGGCGGTGATGAAGAGAGCTTCGCTCCGCATTTTACTTTTCATGGTTTCCGCTATGTCGAGATGACCGGGTATCCCGGAGTGCCGCCTCTGAATGCGATCCAGGGACAAGTTGTAAGCAGCGTGAGCGGCGATCCGGTAGCCAAGCTCGTAACTTCGAGCGTTCTGGTCAATCGGATGTGGTCGATCGGCATCTGGGGCCAGCGCGGAAATTTCCTGAGCATCCCCACCGATTGTCCGCAGCGCGATGAACGACTGGGATGGATGGGAGACGCTGGAGTTTTCTGGCGAACCGGAAGCTACAACTTCGACATCGCCGCGTTCTCCCAGAAATTCATTCAGGACATTGTCGATGCGCAGAGTAAACAGGGCGCATTCAGGAATGTCTCTCCCAATACCCTACCCTCCAGCGCCGACGAGTCCTTGGACCCTGATCCTGATAGCGACAGCATCGGCGCACCGGGTTGGGGTGATGCCGGCGTGATCGTTCCGTGGACCACATGGGTTCAGTACGGCGACAAGGCCGCCCTCGAGGAAAATTGGAATGCGATGCAGCGGTGGATGGACTTCATCCAAAGCGGCAATCCTGATTTTCTCCGCAAGAACGGCGTAGGGCCTAACTTTGCCGACTGGCTCGCCCCCGACCAGAATACAAATAAGGATCTGCTGGCCACGGCATACTGGGCGCTGATCGCGAACATGATGTCACAAATGGCGCACGCAACCGGCAAGGAAGATGACGCGAGGCGCTACGACGATCTGGTCCAAAATATCCGCGCAGCCTTCCAGAAGGCGTACATCAAGGAGGACGGAGAAGTGGGAACAGGAACTCAAACTTCATATGTCGTTGCGCTCTATACCAAGTTGGCGCCCGCGGCTTTAGAGCCGCTCCTGGTCGACAAGCTCGTCAAAAATATTGAAGCGCGAAACTGGCATCTCTCAACCGGATTTTTGGGAACGCCATTCCTGCTTTTCACTCTTGCCGATCATGGCCGCACGGATGTGGCTTATCGTCTGTTGCTCAACGATACATATCCTTCCTGGGGCTACATGCTTTCAAAGGGCGCCACGACATGGTGGGAGCGGTGGAACGGCGATACCGGCGATCCATCCATGAACTCTTACAACCACTATGCATTCGGTTCGGTGATCGCGTGGGTGTATCGCTACGCGGCAGGCATTGACACCACAACCGGCTCGGGCTTCAAAGAGATCGTGATTCATCCGCATCCGGATGCGCGCATGACCTCGGCGCGAGCGGAATATGAGTCGATCTATGGAAAGATAATCAGCGATTGGAGAGGAACTCCCTCGGGACCATTCTCTTTGAGCGTGACGGTCCCGCCCAACACATCAGCGAAGGTGTTCTTACCCGTGATCGGCGGTGCTCACTTTACGGAAAATGGGAGCCCGGCGGAGGCGCAGCAAATCGATGGATCCTACATCGTGAAGGTTGGCTCGGGTACGTACAACTTCGAGGTGAAGTGATTCGATGGCGGAAGCTCCAGAAGCAAAACCCGGATCCGGGTCTCGCGCCGAGGTCCTGTCGCCACTCTCGACGAAGCCTGGCTGGTTAATGGTGGGCGCTATAGGATTCGAACCTATGACTTCCACCGTGTGAAGATGGCACTCTACCGCTGAGTTAAGCGCCCACTGGATGCGGTAAGTCCATCATTATACACAAGTTTCG
>Ga0209006_10001859_pt1 | contig 19097 bp, 13 predicted proteins | sample JacPin_JW_Ref_O2_FD_188567 | JGI IMG/M metagenome (GOLD analysis project Ga0209006, IMG submission 188567) | Forest soil microbial communities from Algoma, Ontario, Canada - Jack Pine, Ontario site 1_JW_Ref_O2 (SPAdes) (version 2) | ecosystem: Environmental > Terrestrial > Soil > Boreal...
TTGCCGGCAGAAATCTGCGCCTGCGAGTTGCCGCCTACAAGGTGCATGCGAATGGCGGCGGCGCGGTCTGCCACTGTTGCCGGCTGCGTGCCTGGGTGTGATCCGCCCAGTCCGCCTTTTCGTGCCGCCGGTGTGGTCCATGCCTGACCCATCGACTGGAGGGCGAAAACCGTCTCGTTGGGTGTGAGATAGACGGTGTAGCCATTGCCCCGCGCCATATACTGAACCTGAGGATCGGTCTGGCCCTGGTTCGCTTCAAAGGCCAGCGGAAGTGCTTCCAGACTGGCGCGGACGCGTCCAGTTTCCTTCGCGCCGACAGCCGGGGAGTTCCTCGACACCGCGGCCACTGGTTTGACGGGTACTCTTCCGCGGTGCATGCGCAGCCCGGCATAGGTCATGACTCCGATAATGGCGAGTAGGACAGCCGCGACGCACCAACCAGCAGGCGTTAACACCTTTGGGGCAGATGGCTTAGACACGAAAAACCTCCAGTGATCAAATCCTGAAACACCCATTTTTGAGAATAGACTCGGCCCGAGCTTGAACCTTCCGGGACCGCGCGTCTGTTTCCTGACTCTGCAAAGTTGTAACTTAGAAGAGCTTACGCGCAAGCCTGGAATGCTAAGCGGCCTCGTCGATGAAGGGTAGATAGCAATTAAGATACCACCGAACTCCTATGAATTGAGCCTTGAGGCAGCGGGCAGAGTGGCAGAAGGCAGATAAAGATTGAAGCTCACGGCACGGTGACGATGATTCCCGTACACGGCTTCGAACCCCGCCTGCGGTAGCTGTGCGCCGCGGCGGCGTCGAAATAGATCGCATCTTCGGGCTCAAGAAGAAACTCCTCGCCGGCAATCTTGATGGTTAGCGACCCTTTCAAAACATAGAGAAATTCGACCCCGGGGTGCTGGTGAGGCTTGAGTTTTTCCACCGGCATCTCTTGAAAATCTGCCAGAAAGGCGCTCAACTTGCGCTCCGTGGCGCGGTAATCCAGGCACTCAAAGTAATACGGAACATCCTGCGTTGCAGGCCTCTCCGGAAACCGCACCCGTTCGTCCTTGCGAACGATCCCGACGCTACGGCGCTTGAGTTCATCGGAAAAGAAGTAGTCCAGGCCAACCCCGAAGACCATGGCGATGCGCAAGAGTGTGGGCAGAGTGGGAAACAACTTTCCCCTCTCTAGCTTAGAAAGCAGAGCCGCCGAAAGCCCGGTATGCTTGCCCAACTCCACCAGACCCATGCTCTTGCGCAGGCGCATGGAGCGCAATTTCTCGCCAATCGAATATCGCCCTAAACCTTCAGAAATCGTTTCGGTGATGCCGGTGGCCATTTCCTTAAGATAAAACAATTGTTCTCCACAGTAAACCGAGAACAACCAATAAAAGCCATGCTCTGGGAGCATGTCTTTCCGGTCGGCCGGTCTTTGGCTCTACTGCGGCCTTACTGCGGCTTCTTTTTGTTGAAAAGTCCCATCACCGTGTTGACCGGATTCTGTTGGCCTGGCTTTCCCTGGCCGCTGAGTGCGTTCTTCAGCAGCCCGGAAGCCATTCCCTTTACGTCGGGCATGAACTTCGGGTCCGAAGTTGTGCCCTGCACCGTAAATGGAACGGCACCCATTCCACCAAGGTTGGCACTCAATTTGAACGCGAGTTCGTTCGCAGGACTCACCACGCCGGCTCCGGTAACCACTCCGATGGACGGAACCGTGAGATTGATATCGTCGGCCTTGGTGCCATCGGGAGCGACCCGGACATTGGAACTGAAATTCTGAATGGTGGTGTCGTTGCCGGTACTGGTCTTGCCCGACAGGGCAGAGATGGCCGACATTTTCGAGCCCAGGTTGAAGTTGGCGAGCGTCGTATTCTCCATTTTGACGTTGCCGACCGTTACCAGTTTGTCGACTGGGCCTTCGACGTTCATCGCCGTATTCAGGACGCCACCTTTCAGCTGTGACTTCGGGGGCAACACCACGCCTAGAGCCGGGAGCATGGCCTCGAGATCGTCGACCGGCATGTTCTGGCCGATGATTTTCAACTTCACCGACGTTACCTGCCCGTGGGCATCGTAGGTGCCGGTCAGATGGGCGACCGCCTTCCCCATGGTAATTTCGCCCTGGGGTATCGTGCCCGTTTCCTTGGCCAGATCAAAGTTCACGGTGTAGGTCACCTGCACCGGTCTTCCCGCCGGCGATCCCTTCTTGACGACCTGTAAATTCGTTGCCTTCAGAGTGCCGTTGGTCTTCGCCTCATGGCCGTCGGAGGTGACGGTGCCGTCGAAATCCGCGATGCCCGAGATCCCGGCGGCCGGGTCAATGAAGCCCGACTGGGCGAGGTTCATTTTTTGCACGGTAACTTTGGCGTCGAGCGGAGTTTTGGAGGCATCGTTAGCATCAATGGGGCCGGCTTTGCCGTCGATTTTGAGGCTTCCGTCTCCGGGCAATTGAGCCGCTACCTTGAAGGGAAACGACGAGGTGAAAGAGAAGTCAGACATCTCAATATTCACCTTGTCGTAGACGTGAGGCTTCTCCGATGATCCTGCCCGGGAGACGGTCAAGCGCCCGTTATTTACGTTCAGTTTGGCTACCGACAGGTTCGGATTTACGCCCGAGCCCGAGGGGGGAGGTTGCGGATTCGGAGTGCTCGAGGGGGCCGAGGCGGATTTGTTATTTCCGCCCAAGCTGGAATAATTCCATTTGTCGCTTTTGTCGGCTTTCACCAGACTGATCTCCGGCTCATTCAGCGTCAGGTGGGTAACGTTCAGGGTCTTCGAGAAAACCAGCGGGATCAGTTCAACCCCTACCTTCAGCGACTTCGCCTGCACGAACGGAGACTTGTTGAACTCAGGATCATCGGCGATGGAAATGTCATCCGCACCGACGCTTCCCGAAAGCAGCGAGAGTGAAAGGTTCCCGACTTTAACTTGACGTCCCAGGGCGGCCGTGAGTTCGGACTCGAGTCTCGGTCGGAACGCGTTCGCGTCGATGAAGAAGGGAATTGCGATGACGAGAAGGATGAGCACGCCAACCACGATGGCGACGATTTTCACGGTGCGATTCATGATTCTTACCTCCTGCCAGAACGGCATACGGCGCTTTGATCTACGGCGGGAACTGCTGCCGGCGAGTGTATCACTGCGGGTCCTGCAGTAATTCGGGGGACGGGACGGTCCCGGTTTCCATCTGCTTTTCCCGCTCACCGCGGCGCTGATTATCCATATTCACGGCGGCTTCCAATTCTTTTTTTGCTTCCTCTTTGCGTCCCAGGTGCAGCAGAACTTGTCCACGAACGTAATGAAGGTCGGTACGCGCCGGATCGAGGGTGACCGCCGCATCGATCTCCGCCAAAGCTGGCAGGTATTTCTCCCGGCGCTCATAAACCTTCGCCAGCCCAAAATGTGAATTCATCCCCCTGGGGTCGCGGCGCAGCGCCTCGCGGTAACTCTTTTCGGCGTTCTTGTCGTCCTCGAGCAGCCAGTAGGTGTCTCCAAGTTCCTCGTAGTTGAGCGCCAGATCCGGCTCAATGGAGGCATCTTTCAAGAACTCGTCGCAGGCCTGCTGATAATCCTGCTTTTTGAGGTAGGTAAGGCCCAGATTGAAGTGCACGAAAGGAAGTTGGGGAGCAGTCTTGGCCGCCGCTCGAAATTCCGCCAGGGCTGAATCGTACTGCTCGAGGTTCAGATAGTATTTGCCAACGAACATGCGATATTCAGGAGAACCATCGCCCCGTTGGATGAGCTTTTCAGTAGCCCGGTTGTCGAGTTCTTTGCGGCCGGCGCGATGGGCCGCGTTCGAAACCACGTACAAATACGGCAGTTTCTCCGATTCCTGCGGCCAGAGCGGCTCCAGGGTGGTGGCCGCATCCGCCCAGCGCCCCGCAAAAAAGTAGCACAGTCCCAGCAGATAGCGCGGCTGAAGGGCGTCGGGCTGATCGCGCACGACCGATTCGAACGGCGGCGTGGCTTTCAGGAATTCATTCTGCCGGTAGTACGCCAGGCCGATGTTCAGCCGAATCCCCGCGACCTGGGGCAGCAGATGCTCCGCCCGCTCGAGGGTTTCTAGTGCCTTCGTCCATTGCTTTCGCCGCATATAAACGACACCGAGATTCGCGTACGCCCCTCCAGCCTGGGGATCGATCTGAAGGATCTGGCGAAAATCGCGCTCCGCTTCTTCCAGTCGCCCCTGGGTGAGAGCGTCCTGGCCCCTTTGAAAGAGCTTCGCGGGATTCCCGGTGTGTGTGTCCCCAGAAGAAGCCAGGGGAGCGCCATTGCTCCCATTTGCGGGGGGCGCAGACCTGCCTTGCTGCCGAGAGACGGCCATCGCCGTCCCTGCCAGCAAGATCAAAACTAAACATTTCAATGTGATCGGCGCGCTTGACACTGATATGACTCTCTGCTGTAGTGTCCGCCAGTGTAGCCTCTCAGTTCAAGCGGCGACGCTGAGTCTGAAAACGAATCGTAATTGGTCAAAAAGGTGCGCCTCTCGGTTGGGCGCGAGGGTTGCGATGGTGACCATTCGGGACGTGGCGAAAGAAAGCGGCTTTTCCTCGACCACGGTGTCGATCGTTCTCAACAATGCACCCCTCGCGCGCTACATCCCCGCCGTTACCAAAAAGCGAATTGAGCGGGCTGCGCAGAAGCTCGGATATCGGCCCAACCAGTTCGCCCGATCCTTACGCAGCAAGCGCAGCCACACCGTCGGCGTCATGGTTTTCGACATGACCGACCCGTTCTGCACCCTGATTCTGCGCGGGATCGAAAACACGCTCTACCAGTCGTCCTATCTTCCCATTCTGACCGACGTGCACAATGAGCGCAGCCGCTTCGAGCGTTACCTGGAAATGCTTCTCGATCGCCGCATCGAAGCCCTCATCGTGGTAGCGAACTGGGTTTTTCTCGACATCAATCTGCTCGGTGATTTGGAGAAGAGCAGTATTCCCACCGCCATGATCGGCTGTGAGATGAAGACGGATTCGATCAGCTCGGTCATCGTCGACAACGAAGTGGGCGGCCACATGGCGCTCGAACACCTGCACTCTCTCGGTCACCGTAAGATTGCTTTCATCCGCGGCCCAAAGCCGCTGATTGACAGTTCTCCGCGCTGGCGCGGCATCCGGAACTGCGCCAAAGAATGCGATCTGGAGCTCGATGCCCGGCTGATCATGGAGCTTCCGGAATCGCGCGATCCCATGTCCAGCTTCGAATCAGGTCTCAAACTCACCGAAGAATTGATTCGGCAGAAGCGTCCCTTTACAGCGCTACTTGCGTTCGATGACATGAGCGCCTTCGGAGCGATCCGCGCCTTGACCAAGGCCGGGGTGCGGGTGCCGGACCAATGCTCGGTGATCGGATTCGATGACGTGGCGACTTCGGCTATCTACACGCCCTCGCTCACCACCGTCCGCCAGCCCATGGAAGCCATGGGTGCTTCCGCTGTGGGCATTGTGGTCGACGGCATCAATGCGGTTCTCGAGAAACGCGAAATCGGCGCGACCCATCGCAAGGTGGCCCCGGAATTGGTGGTTCGGGAGTCCACGCGCAGTCTGCTGTAAGGTTTTCGCCGTAGTGAACCGCCCGGCGGTCCTAAGGTTCACCAAATTCTCCAAAAACAGCCTGGAATTTTCCCGGGGAGATTGTGATCCAGCGCACATGATCGCGCTTTTTTCTTGACAGTCGATGCCGTATAAAAGCACTATTCATACGTTTTAATACACCCCTGTCGGGTCTCAACCTACAGCTCGTAAGTGTTCGTCGCAATGAAGCCCCGAGCGCAATGCTCGGAAAGCAAGGCAAAGGCCGATTGAACTGGCGCAGGGAAAGCTCCGCGCCGACCGGGAGAGTGTGACCATGAAGTTCCAGCGAGTGCTGTTGCGGATCGGGTTGCTGGTTGTACCATTTTGCGCGGCTGCCTGGGGCCAGGACACAGGATCGATTACGGGTACGGTGAAGGACCCGAGCGGCGCCTCGATTGCGGGCGCCGCGGTCGAGGTCTCCAGTTCCGATCATGGCATTACCCGCCAGACGGTCACCAACTCCTCCGGCGATTACAACGAATCCGGGCTGCCCGGCGGAACCTACGACGTAATCGTTACCGCAGCCGGCTTTAAGAAGTATCAGGCCAAGGGAGTCAAGCTGGACGTTGCCGAAAAAGCCCGCGTGGATGTTGCCATGCAAGTCGGCACCTCCAGCACAGAAATCGTCGTCGAAGGCGCCAGCGTGGCGCAGGTCGAAACCCAGTCGTCTGACCTGTCCGGCACCGTGAGTGGCAAAGAAATTTCCCAACTCGAATTGAACGGCCGCAACTTTACCCAGTTAGTCACGTTGACGCCTGGCGTAAGCAATCAGACCGGACAGGATGAGGGCCAGGTCGGGGTTAACGGCAACGTCAGCTTCAGCATGAACGGCGGCCGTGTCGAGTACAACAACTGGGAACTTGACGGCGGCGACAACATGGACAACGGCAGCAACTCGACGTTGAACGTCTATCCCAGCCTCGACGCGATCGCCGAATTCAAGGTGCTTACCTCAAACTATGGCGCGCAGTTTGGCCGGAACGGTTCCGGCACCGTGGAAGTTGAAACCAAGTCGGGCACCAACCGATTCCATGGCGACGTATACGAGTATCTGCGCAATGATGCCTTCAATTCTCCGGCTTGGTTCCAGAGCGGTATCGTGCCCGAGTACAAAAAGAATGATTACGGCTACACCATCGGCGGTCCCGCCTATATTCCTGGTGTCTTCAACAAAAACAAGGACAAGACTTTCTTTTTCTGGTCCGAGGAGTGGCGCAAAGAGATCGTGCCCGGCCAGACATTCAATCAGATTGTACCCAGCGCCGCAGAGCGTGGTGGAAACTTCACGGACCAGTGCCCCAACCCGAATCCGACGATCGGAATGGCCGATTGTCCCACGATTAACGGCGTGCCCACCCCGATTCTTTCGGGACTGCCGCAATTTAATGCCAATCAGCCGACCGCGCAGGCGTTACTCACGATGGTGCCATTGCCCACGACCGGTTCCCCTGGAAACTTTATATTCCAGGCTTCCCCGGCACAGCCCACCGATTGGCGGGAAGAACTGGTTCGCGTGGACCACAACTTCAGCGACAAGATTCGCGCCACATTCCGCTTCATTCACGACTCCTGGCAGACGACGACGGCTGTTCCTTTGTGGACCAACCAAGGCAGCTTCCCGACGATTCAAACTGCATTCAAAGGCCCGGGCGTGGGTCTTGTCTTTCGCCTGACCGCAACTGCCTCGCCCACGCTTTTGAATGAATTCGTGTTTAGCTATACCGCCGACCACATCATCCTGAACGACTTGGGGGCGTGGCAACGTCCGGCGAACCTGGCGATCGGCGACTTATTCGGCGGAAACGGCCACGGCGTGATGCCAGGAATTAACTTGTCTGATCCCAATGGCGCCTATGGCAGTTTCGGCGAAGACGCCGGTTACATTCCAAACGGCATTTACAACTCGAATCCCACGTATACTTTTCGCGACAACGTAACCAAAATTGTGGGACGGCACAACTTACAGTTCGGCGGTTATATCGCCGCCGCTCAAAAGAATGAATTCGGGGGGGAATTGGGAGCGGGATCCTACCCCGGTTACTTGACCTTTGATCCTTCGAAAGACAACAACAGCACCGGCAATCCGGTCGCCGACCTGTTGCTCGGCAATATCTACAGCTTCGGCGAACAGGATCATCTCCTCAAGTATTACAACCGCTACAAGCTATTCGAACCCTATTTCCAGGACGATTGGCGAGTCACCGACAGGCTCACCCTGAATCTCGGCCTGCGCCTCAGCCTGTTCGAGACGTATCGGGAAAAGCAGCATCAGGCCTTCAATTTCGATCCGGCGCACTACGTAGTTGGTCAGACGACGGTTGACCCCAGCTCAGACATCGTCACGGGACTGACGGCCAACGGCCTGGCTCCTTCCGTCACCAACCTTCCAAATGGCATAGTTCAGTGCGGCGTCACGCCGGGCGTTCCCGTGGGTTGCATGAAACCTCACTTGTTCAACCCGGCCCCTCGAATCGGTTTTGCCTGGGATCCGAAAGGGGGCGGCCAATGGGCGATCCGCGGCGGTTACGGCATCTTTTTCGAGCACACGAACGGGAACGAGGCCAATACCGAGTCGCTCGAGAACTCTCCTCCACTCGCCACCGCAGCTTCGCAGATCCAGATTCCTAGCTACGCCCTCATCGGGAGCGCGGGCGGACAAGCCGCACCGCAGTTTCCGCTGGGCGTGAACTCAGTTCCTACTAAAGTCACATGGCCTTACATGCAACAGTGGCACTTTGACATCCAGCACGATCTCGCTCATAACACTGTCGCCACCGTTTCTTATGTAGGTAGCAAAGGCACGCACTTGACCCGGCAAAGCGACCGGAATCAACTCTTTCCTGTTCCCGACAGTGCCAATCCCTACCTCGTGAATCACGAGCAAATCGGCCCCAACGACTGCACCTTGCAGGCGACTCCTCTGGGAGTTCCAATCACCGGGCAAGCGCTGGTGAATACCTGCGTGTCGTTAGGCACGAATCCTGACCCGATCCGGCCTTATCCCGGCTATGCAGGAATCACTCACCTCGAACTGGAGTCATCGTCGGTCTACCATGCACTGCAAGCTTCGGTCCGGCGCAATGTGGGCCAACTAACCCTCAGCGGCGCCTACACCTTCAGCCATTCGATCGATGATTCGTCGGATCGCGGTGACGCCAGTCTGGTGAATGCCTACAATTTCGCCTCGAACCGCGCCAGTTCCAACTTCGATCAGCGCCACATCTTAAGCGCCAGCTGGGTCTGGGACGTTCCATTCTTCCGCGGCAAAGGACTGGCCCACGCTCTGATCGGTGGCTGGCAATATACCGGAATCATGCAAATTTCTTCGGGATCGCCCTTTAGCGTAACCAACCCAACCGATAACGCCGGAGTCGCTGCTGGTGTCGGCTCAGGTTCACGCGCCGACATCGTAGGGGATCCAAATGCCGGCTTCTCCCGAACCGCCGCTGGTGGCTTCGGTCCACTGTGGTATAACCCCGCGGCTTTTGCAACGCCGGTAGGTCTGACCTTCGGTGATTCCGGACGAAACCGGCTGCGCAATCCTCGCCGCACAAACTTCGACATGGCCCTGTACAAGCATTTCCCGATTAAGGAGAGCCTGTCGTTCGAGTTCCGCGCGGAGGCCTTCAACGTCTTCAATCACACCGAATGGGGAGCGATCGCCGGTGACGGCGGCTCACCGGGCGGCGCCGGGGACAATAGTCTGGGTGCTTCCAACTTCCTCTTCGTGAACTCAGTGCATAACCCGCGTATCCTGCAAGTGGCCTTGAAGTTCATCTTCTAACTAACAGCCCAACAAAATTAGGAAACCCGGCTCGCAAGAGCCGGGTTCGAAGTTGCTCACGGCGAGAATTCGCTCATTGGGAGAGGGCCGCCTCTTCCCTTCGGCCTGGGCGAAGGCCAGCGGCAAAGAAGAGAAGCCAGAAGCCAGGAACTGAAAGCCGAAAGCCGGAAGTTAGAAGCTAGAAGTGATAAGCCCCTACCCCACCGCCGCCGTCTGCCGCGTTCCTACCGCCTCCAGCGCGTGCTCCAGATCCGCGATCAGATCCTCCGCGTTCTCGATTCCCACCGAAAGCCGGATCATCTGTTCGGTAACCCCCATGCGGTCTCGCTCGTCCGCGGGCACCATCAGGTGCGACGTCAGCACCGGGATCGACACCAACGATTCCACTCCGCCCAGGCTCGGTGCCAGCGTGAACAGGCGCAGAGCTTCGCTCGCATGGCGCGCGTCGTCGCCCGTGCCTTCCACCTCAAAGGTGACCATGCCGCCGCCGCCGGACATTTGCCGCAAAGCCAGCGCGTTCTGCGGATGGCTTTTCAGAAACGGATAGTGCACCCGCCGGACCTTCGCATGTTGTTCCAGGAAATCCGCTACGCGCAGCGCATTCTCATTCTGGCGCGCCACGCGCACTGCCAGAGTCTTCAGGCCGCGCACCAGCATCCAGGAAGCGTGCGGGTCCATGCAGTTCCCCAATGTGGTCCGAGTGCGAAGAATTTTTTCCATCAACTCGCGTCGCCCAGCCACTACGCCGCAGATCAGGTCGGTGTGGCCGCTCAAATATTTCGTTCCGGAGTGCATGATGAGGTCGATGCCATATTCCGCCGGATGCTGGTTGATGGGTGTGCCGAAGGTGCTGTCGATCATGCTGGTCAGGCCACGCTCTTTCGCCAGCGTGGCGGCCGCTTTCAGGTCAACCACTCGCAGACCAGGATTGGTCGGCGATTCCAGATACAGCAGCTTCGTATTCGGACGAATCGCACGCTCGTGTTGAGCGTAGTCCGTGGTGTCGACAAACGTAGTCTCAACGCCCAGTCTCGGGAGCCATTGCGAAAGAAACTTGTGGGTTCCGCCGTAGACGTCGCGCTGGGAGACGATGTGATCGCCTGCCTTCAGCAATGCCATGATGGTTGTCGTGATGGCGCCCATGCCCGACGAAAAAGTGAGCGCCGTGTCTACCCCTTCGAGTTCCGCGACCGTCTTCTCTGCCACCGTGTTGGTGGGATTGCCGTAGCGCGTGTAGTAGCTGTCGCTTCCGGTTAGCCGCAATTGCTCATCGTTATCTTTCACTTCGAAGGTGGAGGTCTGGTAAATCGGCGTGGACATCGGACCGTTTTTCTTTCCGAGGTCCGCGGCACCGCGCGTGGCTTGCGTTTCCGGATGATCGAACTTGTGTTTCATGGCTACCTCGCTTCCTCCAGAGTAATTGTGCCGGTTCGCGCGGGCAAGCGAAAGCGCTCGCGATGATCATGGGGGTACAGCCGCTTCGGCTGTCCCGGCCCGGGCGAAGCCCGGCGCCCTGGCGCAAAAGTCTCTCGCTCGTACCGTAACTAAACTAGCTACCACTCGACCGGTGCTTCGTACCGTTTATAATGCCCCATTCGCACTCTATGGACCTGGGTCTGAAAAACCGTGTCGCCTTGGTTGCCGCGTCCAGTCAAGGACTCGGCCTCGCCACCGCCGAAGCCTTTGCCGCCGAAGGCTGCCGCGTCGCCATGTGCGCTCGTAATCAACAGACGCTCGAGGCCGCCTCCGACAAAATCGGAAAGCAGTACAAGGCTGAAATCTTCACCGGGGCTTTCGATGTCACTGACTCCGCCGCCGTGAGCCGATTTGTCGCCGCCGTGGCGACGAAGTTCGGCGGCGTCGACATTTGCGTCACCAACGCCGGTGGACCACCCGCCAAAGGATTTCTTGCGGTCACTCTCGAGGAGTGGCAGCGCGCTTTGGAACTCAACTTCCTGAGCACGGTTTACTTCGCTCGTGAAGTGATCCCCCACATGCAGCGCAAGCATTGGGGCCGAATCATCACGATCACGTCGATCACCACCAAACAACCGGTGACTGACCTCGTGCTGTCCAACGCAGTCCGAGCGGCCGTCGTCGGATTGGTCAAAAGTCTGGCCAACGAGTTTGGCAAAGATGGAATCCTGGTGAATAACGTCGGGCCCGGATTCACGGCTACAGATCGTCTGAGAGAGCTGGCCAAAGCACGCTCAGCCGCCACGGGAAACAGCGAGCAGGAAGTTTTCGAAGGGTGGGCCGCCGACGCCCCGCTCAAGCGTCTGGGAGAGCCTCGCGAATTGGCCGATACCGTCGTCTGGCTGGCGTCGGAGCGCGCCTCCTACGTAACCGGACAGACCGTACTGGTCGACGGTGGAATGTATAAAGGATTGTGAAGGCGGCCAAAGGCCGCGAAGAAAAGCCAAACCGAGATCCATGCGATCGATTGCTTCAAGAATGTCAGTCATGAGTGGCGAAGGCGCGCTTTCCGTCTTCGCACGCGCCAAGGAACTGGAAGCGCAGGGCCGCTCCATCATTCACCTGGAACTCGGCGAACCCGACTTCCATCCTGGCAAGTCGGTCATCGAATCGGCCGCGAAGGCGCTGGCAGACGGCAAAGACCGTTATTGCGCCGTTGCCGGTGTTCCGCTTCTGCGCGAAGAAATCGCCGCCTACCTTGCGCGCACGCGCGACATAAAGGTCTCTCCGGCCAATGTGGTGATGGCGCCCGGTTGCAAAATCGCGCTTTTTCTCGCGATGATGGCGCTGCTCGAGCCCGGCGATGAAGTCCTCTATCCCGATCCCGGATTCCCCGGGTACCCTTCGATCGCACTCGGGCTGGGCGCCGTTCCCGTGCCCTTTACGCTCTCGGCGCGCAATCATTTGCAGCCGGACCCGGCGCAAGTCGCCTCCAAAATCACGCCGCGCACGCGGATGCTGCTCACGAATTCGCCGGGCAATCCGACGGGCACCGTCTACACCGACGCCATCCAGAGCGCGCTGGCGGAACTAGCCGTAAAGCACGATTTGTGGGTGCTCTCTGACGAAATCTACGCGCGAATTCTCTACGGCGGCGAATATCTGTCCATGCTGCGCTATCCCGGCATGGCAGAGCGCACGCTGATCATCGACGGATTCTCCAAGAGCTTCGCCATGACCGGATGGCGCCTGGGATACACGGTCGCGCCGCCCGAAGTTGTTCCCGCGTTGGCGATGTTAGCGGTGAATACCTACACCTGTGTTGCCGAGTTCACGCAGTATGCCGCGATTGACGCGCTTCGTGATCGCGAGAATAACACCGCGCACATGGTGGGCGAATTCACCGGTCGCCGCGAACAGTTCGTGCGCGATCTGAATCGCGTGCCGGGTTTTCGCTGCCATCCGCCCGAGGGCGCCTTCTACGCCTGGGTCGACATCACAGGCACTGGAAGGTCTGCCGAAGACCTATGCCGCGTCCTGCTTGAGGACGCCGGCGTCGCCGCAATTCCCGGAGCCGCCTTTGGTCCGTCCGGCAAAGAGTTCATCCGTTTCTCCTTCGCGTCCTCGATGGCGACGCTCGAGGAAGCCGTAGAACGCATGGTGAAAGTATCCACCGCCTGGCAGGGAACAGAAGCCGTTCGATGAACAGGCTCGCACCAGCTCATCGCTGGGCAGACGATAGAGTCGGTGGTCACCTGCTCGGTCAAAATGGCCGGTTTTGCCGCGTCCAAGTCGGTGGTCACCTGGTGGGCTGAAATGGCCGGTTTTGCCCCGACCCTTGTTTCCGCCTGCCGGGTCGCGACACCGGGATTCCCCGCTGCTTTCAGATAAGCGCTGGCGGTTTCCCGACGTACACCGATCTCCTGCTCAATGCGCCGTAGGGACCATCCCAGCCGCCCCATCGCGATGACGTTTTGTTTCTCTGCCTCGCTCAAGACATTGCTCATGCCGACGAAGCTAAAGCCTTCCGCCGGAGTCAATGTCCAGATGGTCTTTAATTTTAATGAATGGCCGGTTTTGGATGACTCCGAGGCTGCAAGCGTTATTCCCGCTGTCTCGCCCGGTAGCTGATGCGACGGTTGAATATTGCGAGCAGCGGACGGATGACCCGGCGCTACTAGAAAAGTTTGCCCTGAGGCTCGGTCAAGTACGGATCGTCACTCAGCCGAAACCTGTATTCGACGGACAATTATGGGTGCCGTGGAATGCCAAAGAGTGGATAACCAAAGAGTGGATAGATAAAGGGCACACGAGAGAACTGGTTGACGCATTGAACCGTGCAAGAGTATTAGAAGGACGAGAAAAGGATGCGGTGTATGAGGAATTCGCCTTGCTCGCTCTGCGCCAAAAATATAAACGGCTGGCTACGGCGTCAAGGGCTCCAACGGCTTGCTCTGGCTCCCCGCACTTAACTTCCGGTCAAGACCTTCTTGCTTGGCCTCTGCCTTCATTTGCTGCATATGTTCATGCAGGGCATCTCTGAATTCCATTAGAAGGGATTCGATCTCAGAAGGATCGGTCGCAGCCATAGCCTTTACCCACAAACGTTGAAGCCGCTCTTCAGAGGGAGAAATCACGTAACACTTAGACTACCACTGCATCCTTTATGGTTTACTGCTATTTTTGATCAACGCATGGTCGGGTTTGTCAAAGGCATAATTCCGAAGATGGGAAAATAGAAAAGCCGACTCAGGGAGCGGGCTGTTCACTGCGGGGGGCAGCCCGGTTCGCCGCTGCCATCAAGCTGCGCACGGTTTCTACGAGTTGCGCATCCACCTCGTCCGCAATGACCGTTACGTCTGAAAGCACCTGACTCTGGTGGAGTTCGTTCTGATGGAGATGTAGCGTGCTGAATGTGGCGACCTGAAACATCCTCGACTCCTCAACCAGCATGGAGGCAGAGTAGCCCTGCCCATGCCGTATTTGTCCGTGCGCAGCAGCGGCGACGGAGATGGGCGACTCGACATCCTCGGCCAGGCGCAGCCGGGAAATTAAGTCGGAGTACAATTTGGCCAGATGGGCCGTGCGATCCAGATCGCTAAGCGGAATATCGGTCAGTTCTGGAATCAGATTTACCCGCTTCAGCCATTCTTTGGTCATGGTTTCGAGTTCCCGCTCCAATATGTCCGCAACGCTTGCTAACTTCAATTTCGTCAAGCTGTACTCCTCATACGGGGGCCATGCATCCATGGTAGTGTCGCACACGGCAATTTCGGAAAGTGTTCAAAACAGACCAAATCGCAAGCCCTTCGGCTGAATGAATGAATGGCTGGCTCAAGCTTTGCGGCAAGCCTGAATCTTGGGACGGCTTTCCCTTCTGCCTCCCGTGCTAATCAGGAATTTGGGCTGCTGGCTCTGCGACAAAACTGAACGGCTGGCTGCGGGGTCAAGGGCTCCAGCACTTCGCTCCAGCACTTCGGGCTCTGGCTGCCCCACGCTAGGACGCTGCTCGCGCCCGTGCGCTCGCTCAGTAGGTCTGTATTATAATGACCCCGCAGAAGCGAGCGCACAGAGCACCCCTAGTGACCATCAAGTGACACTCTAACCCTCTCTGCTGCACATTCTGCGCTTCTAACACATTGCAGAAGCAGTAACTTACGTGCTGTCAATAGCAGCAAGCGTCCCGCAGGGACCACATCATTTGTTGCCGTTTTACACATCAGCACCTGAGGAATCCATGAAATTCGAACGTTCGGTCGTGCGCTGTTTGCCCGTTCTTCTGGTCGGCTGGGCTTCCACTCTTTCCTCTGCCCAGGCCCGCCCTTTCCCGGGCCCCGACGTCCAGCAAATCTACCAGCGCCTATTGCCGCTGGTCGAAAAAATCCCCGCGTTCGACCACCACGCACACCCGGGCTACGCCGATGATCCCGATGTCGACGCCATGGCCGCACCGCCCAACGCGAGCGAAGCGTTGCGAACGCGCGACGACAACCTTGAACTGGTTGCTGCGGCTAAGGCGCTGTTCGGCTACCCTTACACCGATTTTTCTGCCGACCATGCGAAATGGCTGGTCGACAAAAAGAAAGAACTGAAGAAGCAACTCCCCGGAACCGCCTACTTCAATTCGATTCTCGACAAGATCAACATCGAGAGTTCGGTGGCGAACCGGGCCATGATGCCCGACTACCTGGACCCCAAGCGCTTTCCCTGGGTCTTCTTCGCCGATTCGTTCATGTGGCCTTTTAACAATGAACGCGAGACCGCGCGCAATCCCGACGAGGGCGTCTACATTCCACTGCAGGAAAAAATGCTGCACCGTTGGATGCAGCAGGAAAATGTCGCCAAACTTCCGGCCACCTTCGCTGATTATCTGACCTTCATTTCCAAGGTGCTCGAAGACAATTCCAAGCGCGGCGGCATCGCCATGAAGTTTGAGGTCGCCTATTTTCGTCCCACCACGTTCGGCGATCCCCCGCGCGCCCAGGCCGAAGCCATCTATCAGCACTACGCGAGCGGCGGGGTTCCCGAAGAAAAAGATTACCGCTCGTTCCAGGACTACATCTTCCGCTATCTCGTTCAGGAAGGCGGCCGCCTGCACTTGCCGGTGCACATTCACACCGCCATCGGTATCGGAGACTATTTCAACCTGTCGGCGAGCAACATCATGAATCTGGAAAGCGTGCTGCGCGATCCGCGCTACTCCTCCACCACTTTTGTGATGATTCATGGCGGATATCCGCTGGAGCGCGAGGCCGTCTGGCTCGCCGCCATGAAGAACGTGTATCTTGATTCTTCCTTTGGCGAACTCGCGCAATATCCGTCGGCCTTCAAAGATACGCTCAAGATGTGGTTGGAAACTTTTCCCGATAAGATCACTTTCGGCACCGACTGTTTCCCTTACAATCAAGTGCTGGGGTCGGAAGAGAGTTATTGGCTGGGCGTGCTGTCCTCCCGCACCGCCCTGGCCGCGGCCTTGGCCGAGATGATCTCGGAGAACGAAATCACAGAAGCGCGGGCGCTCGAGCTGGCCCACGCCTACCTGCACGACACGGCGGTAAAGTTGTACGGCGGACGAGTACATTGAGATCTCGTGTGCATGAAAGAGCTGATTTCGATGGGTCAAGGCGCGATTCATAACGCTCTGCTGCCCGGCCGCAGAGCGGCGAACGATCGAGCCCGCGGCACAAGCCGCGGGTAGAACGAGGGTTGATCGGATAGAGCTCCAAAGGGCGAAAGAATAAGAAGCAGCAGGCAATCAATATGGCGAAAAAGAAACTGAAGAGTAGACCGAAGGCGAGAACGACGACGAAACCCTCCTCCCGCGCAAAGACAAAAAGTACACTCTCTCACTCCCGCGCCAAGCGCGCCGTCACCAAACACGCTGCGGGCCGCGCCGAGTTGCAATACATTCCCTGGCATACCATCCCGCTCGAAGAGCTGAATCCGTTGCTGCAGCGGCAATTCGTGGTCGGCCAGGAAATTATGGTGGCGCGGGTTCTATTGAAAAAAGGATGCATCGTTCCCGAGCATAGCCACCACAACGAGCAACTGACCTATATCCTCGACGGATCCCTCAAGTTCTGGATCGACGGCAAAGAGATTGTCGTCCACGCCGGCGAAGTTCTCTGCATTCCGGCTCACATGCCGCACAAAGCCGAGGCAATGGAAGACACCGTCGACCTGGATGTCTTCAATCCTCCGCGCGCCGATTGGATCAACAAAACCGATCGATATCTGCGGGAAACGAAATAAATCCGGGCCATGTCTCCTTTATCCACTTCGGCGCCTGGCGTGCGTCAAGCGGCCTTCCGCTTTCGCTGTATCGCTTGCGGCACACTGAACGACAGCGCGAGTCAGGATTTTCGTTGCGCGCACTGCGGCGACCTGCTCGAGATTACCTATCCCCGCTGGAAGGAAGCCAGTCCTGACGCAGCGAAACTGAAATCGACCTGGCGCAATCGCCGCCTGTCTTCCGAACCGATCGATCAAAGCGGCGTCTGGCGGTTCCGCGATCTTCTGCCCGCGCTCGAGAGCGGCCAGCAAGCGATCACGTTAGGTGAAGGTAACACGCCACTATACGAACTCCCGCAGTGCGCTCGCATCACTGGCGTGCCACGCTTGTTCGCGAAACATCAGGGACTGAATCCCACCGGCTCCTTCAAAGACGCCGGCATGACCGTGGCCGCGACGTTCGCGCGACTCGCCGGATTTCGCTGGGTGGCCTGCGCCTCCACCGGCAATACCTCTGCGTCGATGGCCGCCTACGCAGCTCGCGGAGGCTTGCGCAGTCTGGTGCTGGTGCCTGACGGCAAAATTTCCTGGAGCAAGCTCTCGCAGGCTCTCGACTATGGTGCCGTCACCTGTCAGCTGCGAACCGACTTTGACGGTTGTCTTCGCCTTCTTCAGCAACTGGTTCTGCGCGCGCCCGTCTATCAGCTGAATTCGATTAACCCCTTTCGCCTCGAAGGCCAAAAAACACTGGCGCTCGAACTGCTCGAACAACTCGACTGGCAGCCGCCCGACCACATCATCGTTCCCGGCGGCAACCTGGGCAACAGTTCCGCGATTGGCAAGGCGCTCGGGGAAATGCACGGCCTCGGCCTGATCTCGCGCCTGCCCAAATTGTCAGTCATTCAAGCCGAAGGGGCCAATGCGCTGGTTCGCACCCTTCGCGAAGCTGGCGGCAAACGCCTGATCAGCGTCCAGGCCGAAACCCGTGCCACCGCCGTCCGAATCGGCAACCCGGCATCGTGGAAGAAAGCGGTTAATGTTCTCGAAGCTACGAGCGGAGCCTGCGAACAAGTCACCGAAATCGAAATAGCCCAAGCCAAAGCGGAGATCGGCGCCGAAGGAATTGGCTGCGAACCCGCATCCGCGGTCACGCTCGCTGGATTGAAAAAGTTGCTCAAGCAGGGCTTTGTGAAGCCAGAAGAAAGCGTAATCCTGGTTTTAACCGGCAACTTGCTAAAGGATCCTGATTTCACGCTGGGATTCCATCGCGGCGATTTATTCAGAGGCACACCCGACGAAAGCGCAAGCGCTCGGTTGGACCCTTGGCGACGTCCGCCGATCGTCCTCGACGCCACGCTGGACGCAGTGATCCGTACACTGGAACAAGCTGAGAAGTCTTGATGTTGGTAGCGCCGCCGTCCCGGCGGCTGTCGCGACAGCGTCTCGCCGCCCGCTGCCCGGGCCGAGGCGTCCTCAGGATAGGCGGCGAGATGTAGGCGATACTAAGAAAACGAAGTCTGAACTCAAGCATGCCATCCAAGATTTCGAATCCGAAGCCGTCGCGCCTCCGCCTCTCGCTCCCCGCCACATCCGCCAACCTCGGCCCAGCCTTTGACGCTGCTGCCCTGGCGATGGATTTCTACATCAAGATCGACGCTCGCGCCTCCGAACAGTTCTCCATCCGCGCCAGCGGACGCGATCGCGAAATCTGCGGAAAATTCGAAGACCACCTCATCCTGAACACCTACCGCGAAGTACTCCGGGACGCCGATCAGCCGGTCATCCCCCTGTCCCTTCGCATCGCGAACGACATCCCCATCGGCAAAGGCTGTGGGTCTTCGGCGGCCGCCCGGCTGGCAGGCATCGCTTTGGCTGTGCACATTGGCGGTCGGCGGTGGACTGATGCTCAAATCATCGGCGAAGCGTCCCGTCGCGAACACCATCCCGACAACGCATCCGCATGCTGGATGGGTGGATTGACGGTTGCGCGGATGTCCGGGCACGCCGAAGCCCAAGTGGTTTGCGTCCGGCCGAAAGGGAACTGGCCGCTGTTGCTCGCCGTACCCGACGACAGCCTATCGACCGAACAGGCCCGCCGC
>Ga0209006_10001860_pt1 | contig 19093 bp, 18 predicted proteins | sample JacPin_JW_Ref_O2_FD_188567 | JGI IMG/M metagenome (GOLD analysis project Ga0209006, IMG submission 188567) | Forest soil microbial communities from Algoma, Ontario, Canada - Jack Pine, Ontario site 1_JW_Ref_O2 (SPAdes) (version 2) | ecosystem: Environmental > Terrestrial > Soil > Boreal...
CATCTGGCACAAATGGCAGTCCTACTGGACCTGGATGAGCGGCTTTGCGCTGCTCTGCTGGGTCTATTACGGGCAGTCGTCGCTCTTTCTCATCGATCCTGCGGTGATGCCGCTCGAGCCGTGGCAAGCGGCGCTGATCGGGATCCTGGCGCTCGCGCTCGGCTGGCTCGTCTACGATTTTCTCTGCCGCTCGCCGCTCGCCGCCAACGAGCCGCTGCTGGCGCTCGTCGGGTTCGGCTATGTCGTGGCGACGAGCTGGGTCTTCACGCTCGTCTTTTCCGGCCGCGGCGCGCTCATCCACACGGGCGCTCTCATGGCGACCATCATGACCGCCAACGTGTTCTTCATCATCATGCCGAACCAGCGCAAAAGCATCGCCGCGCTGCAAGCCGGCCAGAAACCCGATCCGGCCTGGGGCCAAAGTTCGAAGATACGGTCGACGCACAACAACTACATCACCCTGCCGGTGGTGTTCATGATGCTGTCGAGTCACACGCCCTCGGCCTTCTCCAATCCGCGCGCGATTCCCGCCATCGTCACCTGCATCATCGTCGCCGGCGCGATGGTGCGTTATTTCTATAATGTCTGGCATCTCGATCACGACCGCGCGCCCTGGTGGGCATGGGCGGCGGCGGCTGTCGCCGTCCTGTGCGCCTTTGGGGTCGCCGCGACCGCTTCGCCGGGCATGCGCTCGTTCATGGGAATGGCGGAGCTGCCGACCGAGACCGCGAGGCTTAGTGAGCCGAAAGCGCCGCAAGACGTCGTCGATATCGTGCAATTGCGCTGCATGATGTGCCACGCGGCGGAGCCGATGGAGGAAATCGGGGAGGCGCCGAAGGGCGTGCTCCTCGATACGCCCGAGCATATCGCCCGGTTCGGGCCCGCCATTCGTCAGCAGGCGGTTCTGAGCCACGCGATGCCGCCCAACAATTTCAGCCAGATGACCGACGACGAGCGCAGGACGCTCGCGCGCTGGCTTGGGGTCGAGACGGCGCAGAACTGATGGACGCTCTCCTATTGGGCGCGGACCTCGAGGCCGGCCGGCGGTTGATGGCTCGGCTCGAGGCGTTCGCCGACTTCACCGACGAACCGCGGCGCTTGACGCGGCTTTTTCTCTCCGAATCGCATCGACGCGCGGCGCAGGCCTTCATTGGTTGGTGCGGCGAGACAGGGTTACAAGCGAAAATCGACGCGGCGGGCAATGTCGTGGCTCGCTACGAAGGCAAACGGGCAGGCGCTCCGGCTCTCATGCTTGGCTCGCACATCGACACCGTGCGCGACGCCGGGAAGTACGACGGAAATTATGGCGCCCTGGCGGCGCTTGCGGTCGTAGAGGCGCTGAGCGCCCGCGATGAGCGCCTCGATCACGCGATTGAAATCGTGGCTTTTGGCGACGAGGAGGGCGTTCGCTTTCGAACCACGCTCACCGGCTCACGCGCTCTGGCCGGAAGTTATCCGGAGGACGTTCTCGACCAGAAGGACGCGCAAGGCGTCTTGATGCGCGACGCGCTCGTGAGCTTCGGCGGCGATCCCGAACGGGCGGGGTCGATCCGTCGATCGGACGTGGTCGCTTTCGTTGAAGCGCATATCGAGCAGGGCCCGAGGCTCGAAGCTGAGGGGCTGCCGCTTGGCGTCGTCACTGCGATCAACGGCGCGACGAGGCTTGAGGTCGCCGTCGATGGCGTCGCCGGCCACGCGGGCGCAACGCCGATGAATTTGCGCCAGGATGCGCTGACGGCGGCGGCGGAAATGGTGCTGTCGATCGAAGGGTGCGCGCGCCGCGAACCTGATCTCGTGGCGACTGTCGGCCGGCTTGAGGTATGGCCCGGCGCAGCCAATGTCATTCCGGGCCATATCCAGTTCTCGATCGACTTGCGCGCGCCGAGCGATCTGAACCGCGTTGCTGCGCTTGGTGACGTTGAAGCGCGGATTTTCGCCATAGCTGCGACCCGTGGGGTGCGCGTGAGCATCGCCAAGTCGCATGAGGCGAACGCTTACGTCTGTGATCCCAACATTGTCGCCGGCCTCGCGCAGGCGGTCGAAACCGTTGGCGTTCCGCCCCGGTTCTTGCCTTCAGGCGCAGGTCACGACACCATGGCCATGGGCAAGCTCTGTCCCGCCGGCATGCTCTTCGTTCGGTGCAAGGGCGGCGTGAGCCACAATCCCTTGGAGTCCATCACCGTCGAGGACTGCGCAATCGGACTGAAGGCGCTCACCCAATTCGTGCGTGACTTCCGTGCCGACTAGAGGCCGGAGCGATGGGCCAGACCGGCTTCCTCAGGCTGCGGTTAACGAGTCCGAATTGAGCCTTTTCAATCGGTTGCGGCGCGATTAGCGAGTCGCTTGCGGCGTCCTAATCTGCTTGAGAGATCGACCTGACCTTGCGGTAATAGTTAACGCATTATAGCAAGAATTCTGAAAATGTCAATTTATTGCGTCATAAACCACTTTCACCTGGGTTCGACCGCCACAGCCAGAGGGGCGGGCACAAAGATGACGCCTGTCCCGGTGGTCGACATAGCCGGCGCCTTGCCCGCCCCGACTCGCGACGCAGTCGCATACGCGTTTCAACAAGGCCAATTTACCTGCCGCTTTAATAATGAGCAGCGACGAAGGTGGCTTATGAGAAGATGGACGACGAGCGGGTCTAAAAGCGCTGGAGGTCGCCGGGGGGTCGCCTTGCCCGCCCGGACGCCGACTCGTTGAGTTTCCGTCTTCTAGCCTTCATGCCGCTACGCGCGCCTTCATGGTGTGGCTACGACCCAAAAACCCGAGACCGACAAAGCCGATGAGCATCATCGCCCAAGTCGACGGCTCGGGGATAGGCCCCGCCAACGGCGGCAGGTCGCCGATCTCTCCCCATGGGCCGATACCCGGCTGGGTCCGCGAAAGCGCGACGTGGGTGTAAACGAGCTGAGGGTCGCCCATAATCTGCGCGTCAAGCTGAGCGTTGACGCCGGTTCCCCCTTCTGACTCCTCGTACGCCTCAATTGATTTCCCGCAAATCTGGCTGCCGTTGCCGCAGATGTTGACGTAATCGGCGTCTCCCGCGAGCGTTCCCGTGAGGTTATTCGTCGTTGAGATAAGGATCAGATCTGTCCCAAGAAAGAGCTCACCTCCTCCGGTTCCGGGCAAAACCTCAAATAAGGAGAGACTCGCGCCAAAAATCAACGAGTTCAGGGCACTGTCCGCGTTATAGTAAGTCAGCATGCCGGCCTTGAAAGGCGTGGCCGGATTAAGCGGCACCTGACCACCAAAGAAGATCAGTTCGCTCGTGCCCGGATTATTGCCCCAAGTGAGCACGCTGCCTTGCTGCTGGAATCCTGAGCCCGTGAGAGTCGGATCTGTGCTGTTGACGATCCCTACGGACGCAGTCGAAGAATTGTCGAAATTGGTAAACATGCCCAATGTGGGGTCATTGCCGACATCACCCACGACGGAGGGCATCGAAAACTCGCCGACTATTGTTCCCCCGGGCACGATGCCTTCTGCAAACGCTTCACTGGCGCCCAGGGCCATCGCCAAACCGATTGTTGAATAAAGAATTGCCTCACGCATGAGAGATCCTCCTGTTCAAATTGATACGATCTCGAATTGATCCGATCGCGGCGCGTTTCTTATTCGTATTGCCTCTAAATAAGGACTCGGTCTCGCGTGACCCGACATTCCCCAGACAGGCGTCGGCCCAAGCCAAACTGACTTGGTTCTAACTTTTTTACAAGCCGACCTGTCGTGGCCTTTTTGAGAGCGTCGTGGCCGTGTAAGTCGCCATCGAGGATCGAATCGTAGACATTGGGAGGGGGAAACCGGCGTTGAACGGCGCCTCTCTGCAAGTCTTGCGGATTTCGGGCGCCTGTTGAGCAGCCCGGACAATTCTGCTTTAGACCATCGGCATTCGAGGAGACGACCATGAGCAAGCGCTTTTTCGGCGATATCGGCCCCGTGCGCTTTGAAGGGCTAAAGAGCGACAACCCCTACGCGTACCGCCACTACGATCCCTCGCGCGTCGTGATGGGCAAGACGATGGCCGAGCATCTCCGTCCGGCCGTCTGCTACTGGCACAACTTCGCCTGGATGGGCACGGACATGTTCGGCGCGCCGACCTTCGAGCGCCCGTGGGACGGCGAGACGATGAAGGGCGCGCGGGCCAAGGCCGACGTGGCGTTCGATATGTTCACGACCCTCGGCTTTCCGTTCTTCACCTTCCACGATCGCGATGTCGTTCCGGAGGGCGACGGCCTGAAGGAGTTTGGCCGCAACCTCGCCGAGATGACCGATCTCTTCGGCAAGAAAATGCAGAAGTCGGGGACCAAGCTCCTCTGGGGCACCGCTAATCTCTTTAGCCATCCGCGCTACCTCGCGGGCGCCGCCACCAATCCCGATCCCGATGTGTTCGCTTACGCTGCGGCCCAGGTAAAAAATGTGCTCGACGCGACGCACAAGCTCGACGGGGCCAACTATGTGCTGTGGGGCGGCCGCGAGGGTTACGAGACGCTGCTCAACACCGATCTGCGTCGCGAGCAGGATCAGCTCGGGCGCTTTCTATCCCTGGTCGTCGAGTACAAGCACAAGATCGGCTACAAGGGCGTGATCCTGGTCGAGCCGAAGCCGCAGGAGCCGACCAAGCATCAATACGATTTCGACGTCGCGACCGTGTTCGGTTTCCTGCAGCGCTTCGGGCTTGAGCGGGAGGTCAAGCTCAACATCGAAGTCGGCCATGCGGTGCTTGCGCACCATTCGTTCGAGCATGAGATCGCGCTGGCGACCGCGCTTGGGATGCTTGGGTCGATCGACGCGAACCGCAACGACTACCAGTCCGGCTGGGACACCGACCAGTTCCCGAACAATGCGGCCGAGCTCGTGCCAGCGCTCTATTTCATCCTGAAGGCGGGCGGCCTTGCGCCAGGCGGCTTCAATTTCGACGCCAAAGTGCGCCGGCAGTCGATCGACCCGGCCGACCTGTTGCTCGGCCATATCGGCGGCATCGACGTCTGCGCGGCGGCGCTGGTCGCGGCGGCGCGCATGATCGAGGATGGCAAGTTCGATGCGCTGCGCGCCGAGCGCTACTCGGGCTGGGACAGACCCGAGGCTAAAGCGATGCTGGCGAAGGGGGCGACGCTCGAAGCGATCGCCTCGCGTGTCGCCAAAGAGAAGATCGACCCGGAGCCAAAGTCGGGACGTCAGGAATATTATGAGAACCTGCTGAACCGCTATCTGTGAGGCCGAACGGGAAAAGCGCTATGCGGGGACGTCAGACAGCGCGGCGTTCTGCCGCGGTTGCGATCATGGCGCTAGGCCTTGGCGTGAAAGCCGAGGCGACTGAGAAGCAACTGGTGGTCTCCCGCGTTCATGGCATCGCGACAGGGATCGCCGCCTGCTGGCGTCCGCCGCACGACGACGATCAAGTCACCGTCCGTGCGAGCTTCACGCGGGACGGCGCCGTCATCGGCGAGCCGAGGATCGTCTTCGCACAGTCGAGCGGCGGTCGGGCGGACGACCCAGCGCTTGCCGATTCCATGAAAGCGGCAATACGCGACTGCACGCCTTTGCATTTCTCCTCCCGGCTCGGCTCGGCGATCGCGGGCCAGGTTCTGGACATTCGTTTCATCGGCCGTAGCCGGGCGACCATCGTCGCGCCGCCTTGATGACGCGCTCCTTAGCCGGTCCAGAGACGGGCGTTCTTCCGAACGCCATTCGAGCGCCGCTACAGTGACGCGGCGACCCAAATGCAATCTGCACGAATCGATTCACCGGATTTTCGCGTCTCGGCGGGATGCTTGCTGCCGGTCGTAACGTGGGCCGGCGGAGTCACAATGTTTGGGCGGGTGATTGTATCGGCCGCACTGGTTGTGGCGCTGGCGCTCGTGGGTTCATCGTTCCTGTTGAACCGTTTGCCTGAGTCTGCGCCTGCTTCCGCTGCAGGCGCAACGGGTGCGGTCGCGGTCGAGGCGCCCGCGCCTGAGCCGCCCCAGCGCGAGTCGTCGGGCTATCGGGAGGCGCTGCTCGAGGCGGACCAGCACGGGCAATATGCAGCCGAGGTCTCGGTCAATGGAAGTCCGGTGCGGATGCTCATCGACACGGGCGCAACCCAGGTCTGCGTCTCCGCCTCGACCGCCAGGCGATTAGGACTGAGCCCGTCGGGAGGACGCAAGCTCCTGATCCAGACCGCGAATGGCCAGTCCACCGCTTCGCTGACGATATTGAGAAGCCTTAGCTTTGACGGCCTCTATATGAACGACGTCGAGGCCATTATTCTTGCGCCCGAGGCGGGGGAAGTGAATTTGCTCGGGGAAAGCTTTCTCAAGCGCCTGGTCAGCGTCGAGCAACGCAATGGAGCGCTGGTCCTGCGCCAGTAGACGGCTTCAAGAAACGCGAATGAGCCGTGTCAGCTCGAACGGGATATCGTAGCCGTCCCAAATGAAATCGAAGTCGAGCGCCGTCCCGATCGGTGCCCAGCGGGACACGCCGGGGCCGACCCGGGTCGCCGCAACCGTTTCGATCTCGCCACGTTCCCAGCCGAAATAGGTGATCGTCTGGTCGCTCTCCCGGATGAACCCCGGGACCTCGTCGAGCGAGCGGATGAAGACGACGCTGAGGAAGCCGCCGCCCACCCGAATGTCCTGACGCTCCGGCGCGCTTGCCACGACACTCGTCAGATGCGTGTTTTGCCAGTTGACGGAGGAAGCGCGTCCGGTGCCCGCCGCGTAGAACGCGGCCGTCATCTTGCCGATCGCGTGCCCGACCCGGCCCGCGGGGTCGTCCATCGTCCACTCAGCCGCCGATGCGTCGAGAAGGCGCCGGACCCCGGCCGAATGGGTTGCGGCGTCGCCGACGACATAAAGCGCGTGCGGAGATGAGCAGGCCATCTGGTCGAAGACGAACACGTCGTTATGGAGTTTCTTGGCGAGCGCTCGAAGAGCGGGCTCGTCGAGCTTGTCGAGCGCGGCGCCGTTGATCGTCGAAAACGAGAAGCGGTCGCCGAACCAGATCGACTTTCCGCCGCCACGCAAGGGCAGTGGGGCAAATAGAGCGACCTTGGCGTCGCCGCCCCAGACAACACGGGCGTCACTGCGGGCGGAGATCTTGGCCCCAAGGTCGCCCTGCGACGGATAGTGAACGAACAATTGCGACTCGTCCCCTTGAGCCTCCAGCCGCTCGAGGAAGAGGTCGACGATGGCGCGCATTCGGGCGCTGATCGCTTGCGGCAGGCGCACGATATTGGCGTTGCCGGCCAGATAGGAGAGCGCCCACGAGTAGAGGAAGACAGTCTCGACATTCTGTGGCGGCAGATGAAAGACGAGGCCGCGCGGTCTCGCCAGCGCGTGCTGCGGCACGCGCGCCGCGAAACTCGTCGCAAGCTTCATGAGCGCGGCGCGGCGGGTCCAGAAGGCGAAATGGGCGGCGGGGCCGGAGGCGGTGGACTGTCGCGAGCCAAGAAGGGCCTCGGCGACGCCCGCGACCAAATCGACCCGCTTGGGCGCGAACGGCGCCGCAAGCTGTTGGCGGGCGACGTCGAGCTTCGTCAACAGCGCGCTCTCCTGGACCTCGGCGTCACGCGCGCTGGCGCTGTAAGCGAGCACGTCGGTCATGGATCTGTCCTCACTCTGTCGCTCACGCGGCGATCACGTCGCTGCAGCCCCTCAGCTCCGTCTTCGGGGCGCGGCCGACAACCCGGATTGCTTTGCCGAAACGGCCGCCAGCTCCAGCGTCAACCGTCGCCACGACGCCCATGTCTTCGGTCAGCACGCTATGGCCGGGATAGGATCGCGGCAGCAGCGAGACAACCTGGATCACGCCCTCTTCTCCGACGCCCGCGGGCTCCCAGCTATGCGGCCTTCTGATGATGATGTCGGTGAAGTTGGGAGGATAGAGCAATCCGTCCGGGCCTTCGATGAAGACTGACCCGATCTGCTCGACGAAGCCATAGAAGTTGAAAATGTTGGTCAGGTTGAACCGGCGCTCGAGCGCCGCTCGGAACTCGGCGTTGGAGACCTTCTGCGCTTCAAGCTTTTTCCAGCCGCCTGAGTGAATGAGGATCGCATTTGAAAGATCGACCTCGCCGTCCGCGAAGGCCCGGTAAAGCTTGTCCCAGACGAGGAAGGTAAAGCCGAAAATAAGAAACGGCTTGGCGCCGTTCGCGCGGACAAAATTCTCGACAAGCTCCTTGTCCAGGTCCAGCTGCGAATTGAGGGCGAAGCCCGTCTTGGCGCCAAACTTCATCATGCCCAGCACGCCGCCCCCGCGCGCGGTGAGATCGGTTGGCTTGATCACGTCCTTGGTGTCGATCGCGAGGAAAGGCAGGCGACGGCTGCCGAGAATGGGGCGGAATGAGGCGACCAGCGCCTCCGACTGGCGTCGCGCCGTCTCGTTGTCGATGATGATGCGGCTCGTCCGCTGTCCGGTGGTGCCGCTCGAGCGCATGACCATCGCCGGAAGCAAGGTGCTCTTCAGCTCCATTTCCTTGAACAGGCTCACCGGCAGATAGGGAACCTCGGCGATCGAGCCATAGGTCTTGAGGCCGCCCCAGGCCGCGTCGATGATCCGCTTGTATTCAGGGCTCTTCTCGCAATGATACCGCGTCAGCTCGTTCAGTCCCTCGAGCAGAAGCGGCTCTTTGTCGGCCTGCTTCAGCGAATAGGGCGGCTGGTTGAGGAGGCGCTCAAACACTCACGAGATCCTTCAGTCGCGCATAATCGATCTTGCCGCTCGAAGCGCGTGGGATTTGCGTGATCTTCCGCAACGCGAAGCTCGAAGAAGGCACCTTGTAACTGTCGGCGAGCTCGCGGACACGAGCCTTGAGCGCCGTCTCCGACTCCTGCTCATGCGCGACGGCGATTTTCTCTCCAAGATCGAGACAGGCGACGGGGCACACAGCGAACAGCTCCCGTTCGATTTCGTCCAGACCAAGCCGATAGCCGGCGATCTTGGCGAAACGTTTGGTGCGGCCCGTCAGGTAAAGAAACCCTTCCCAATCCAGTCGTCCAAGGTCCCCGGTTTCGAGGCGGCCCTTCATTTCGTCGCCATTGCCGAGGTCGGCCCTGGACGTGGCGTAACCCAGCATCACGTTCGGGCCTTCATAGACGACCGTCCCGACCGCGTCGGCCGGCAGCGGCGCGCCATGTTCGTCAACGATCGAGAACTGGCCGCCGGCCAGCGCGACGCCCACTGAGCCCGCTTTGCGCGCGTGATCGGCGTGCTGCAGCGTCGCCATGCGGGGCGAAGCTTCGGTCTGTCCATACATGACGAAGAACTGGCCGCCGCGCTGCGTCGCCCAATCCCGAATCTTGGTCTGAACGCGAAGATCAAGCGCGCCGCCGGCCTGCGTGAACGTCTTGACGGAATCTGGCACGAGGGCCGCGCCAAGGCGGGCAAGCGCAACATAATGGAAGGGGACGCCTGGGAAATGCGATCCGCCGACGTTTCCGATCTTCGACCAGAAGCTCGGCGATGTGATCGAGTCGTTAACGAGGCACAGTCGGCCGCCCGCGATGAGATGCGACGTGACGACCGAAAGCCCGTAGGAATAGTGCAACGGCAAATGGGCGATGCCGACGCTCCGTTCGTCGATGGCCAGCGCTTCGGCGATCTGACGCGCGTTGGCGACGACGGCGTCACGCGACAGCCGCACATATTTCTGGCTGCCGGTTGTCCCCGATGTCGACAGAAGCAGCTGCAAGGCCGGATCGATGGGTGGAAACGACGGATTGTTCTCCCGTGCGATCCATTCGACGACGCCCCCGCGGGACCGCGCCGAGCCCAGGGTCGCGTTGCTGCTTGCTGCGGCGGGCAGTTTCTCAAAAGAGCCGCGCGCCCCCAGAATGAGTTCGGGCCGATAGGACTCGAGAAGACCGGTCATCAGGTGCTCGGGCAGCGCCGGATCGATCAGCGCGGTCGCATCGCCGGCGGCCGCCGCCGCGAGAAGCCCGATGATGGTTTCGGAATTGACGCCGCAGAGCAGAAAAACCAGGCGCTTGTGTTCGGACGCGATGGCCCTGGCGAGATCGAGGCTCGCGCTGCGAAGCTCCTCGCGCGTCGACCAGCTCTCGCTGCGATCGTCGTAGATTGCAGGCGACGCCTCGAGGCGCGGGATCGGCGGAAGTAGTCCGCCGCAGGAGAGGTCCAACTCGTTCATTGCAATTGTGGACGCGATCGATTCATTCGGCGCTTTTCCGCCCGCGTCATACAATGAGGCCGCCATCAACCCCGATGATCTGCCCAGTCACATAAGATGAGAGGTCAGAGGCGAGAAACAAGATCGTGTCGGCGACGTCTTGCGCGGCGCCAACCCGACCCATGGGGATTTGTGATTCCAGGTTCTTGCGCTTGTCCCCGGGGATGGCCTCGATCATCGAGGTCTGGATCAAGCCCGGCGCAACCGCGTTGACGCGAATGTTCATCGGCCCCAGTTCCTTAGCGGCCGAAAACGTCGCGCCAATGACGGCGGCCTTGGTCGCGGAATAGACCATCTGGCCGCTGTTTCCCCGTCTCCCGACGATCGACGAGATGTTGATGATCGATCCGCTCTTGCGCCTCGACATCAGGCGCGCGGCGAGCTGGGTGATCTTGATTAATCCGATGATGTTGATGTCGAACAATTCGTTGATCTCGGCGTCCGAGATCATGCCGATGAGCTTGTCGCGAAGGACGCCGGCGTTGTTGACCAGAATGTCGAGGCGCTTGTGTTTCATCGCGCTCTGGAGGAGCGCGGTCGCGGTCGCGCTGTCCGCGACGGACCCATAAACCGCCGTCACGCGGTCGGGGTAGGCTTTCTCCAATTCTGCGAAACTCGCTGATGCCTCGTCGGAGGCGCGAGCGTTAAGCACGACGGTCGCGCCTACCTTGAGCAGAGCTTCGGCGGCGGCGCGTCCGATGCCGCGAGACGCGCCGGTCACGATGGCCACGCGGCCGCTGAGATCGATGACAGTCATGGATTGGGCCTGCAAATCAACCGGCGGTCAGCGTCACGAAGCCGCTTTTTCGGGAGCCGCTTCGTCGGATGCGGATGGCGCTGCTCCGAAATCCGGGCGAACCGTGCGGTCGATAATGCCCAACCGGCGGGTTTTAATACCCTTTTCCATGATCCGCGCAGGGTTGCCCGCGACCAGGCAATTCGACGGCACGTCCTTCATCACCACGCTCGCCGCGGCGACCACGCAATTGTCGCCAACACGGATCCCCGGCATGATGAGGCTGTTTGCTCCGATGTTACAATCTTTTCCGATCCAGGTGTCCGCGTGAACGCCGCGCGGGGTATCATGGGTGAGAATGCAGGCGCCGAAATTGATCGCCGTGCCTTCGCCGATATGAATGCCGCGCGGATAGCTCTTGTCCAATCTGGCCGAAAAAGAAATCCGGCACTCGGGGCCGATCTCCATGCCCCAAACATGAACAAAATAAAGGCGGCGCAATTCCCCGAAGAAGGGGCGGAGCTCGCGGCGCAAAACCGCCAGGGGGCCGGTGGAGCGCAGGTCGGAAAAATTCACGGTCCAACTCCATCAACAAAAGGGCGCCGAACCCCGCGTTTGCGCTCGGCGCTCGGTGACCGCCCCGTTCGTTTCGCCCCGGCGCTATTGAGAGATATCTTGTCCTTACGGGCAGCCATAACGCTCGCTCCGCCTTCAATAGGACTACGCGCGAGGTTTTAACAGTTCGCGCATTCGGGTCAAGCGCGCATGGCGGGCCGGCCCCGGTTGCCTGGGGCGGCCCCGTCCTCTAAGTCCCGCGCCAGGCCGGCCGCCGAGCCGCGCATCCCCAACGCCGAGGCCCGCTTTGTTTCCCAAGCCCGAGCCCAGGCTCGCCCTCAACACCTACGCATTTGAATCGCAGCCGATGGTGAAACCCACCGGCTTTCGCGAATATGACGCGCGTTGGCTGTTCGAAAAAGAGATCAACCTCATGGGCGCCCAGGCGCTCGGGCTCGGCCTCGCGCGCCTTCTGAAGGAGCTCGGCGTCCCGCGACAAGTGGTCGTCGGCCACGACTTCCGCAGCTATTCGGCTTCGATCAAGCTGGCGATGACCGTTGGCCTGATGGCGGGGGGCGCGCAGGTGCGCGACATCGGGCTTGCCATCACGCCGATGGCCTATTTCGCTCAGTTCGCTCTCGATACGCCGGCGGTTGCGATGGTCACCGCCTCCCACAACGACAACGGCTGGACCGGGGTCAAGATGGGCGCGGCGAGGCCGGTGACCTTCGGGCCGGAGGAGATGGCGCGCCTGCGCGACATCGTCATCGCGGGCGAATATGGTCCGGATGCGGGGGGCGGGTATGAGTTCGTGCCGGACTTTCCGGCCCGTTACATCGCCGATCTGACGAGCCGGCCGAGACTGAAACGCCGTCTCAAGGTCGTCGCGGCTTGCGGCAACGGCACCGCTGGGGCGTTCGCGCCCAAGCTCCTGAGTGCGCTCGGCGTCGAGGTCGTTCCGCTCGACTGCGAGCTCGACTTCACCTTCCCGCGCTACAATCCGAACCCCGAGGATATGCGGATGCTGCACGCCATGGCCGCCGCGGTGAAGGAGAGCCAAGCCGATCTCGCGCTCGGCTTCGATGGCGACGGCGACCGCTGCGGGGTGGTGGATAACGAGGGCAACGAGATTTTCGCCGACAAGATCGGCGTCATGCTGGCGCGCGACCTGTCGAGGCTCCACAAAGGCGCAACCTTTGTCGTTGACGTCAAGTCGACCGGGCTGTTCGCGACCGATCCCGGGCTTCGCGCCAATGACGTCAAGGTTGATTTCTGGAAGACCGGGCATTCGCACATCAAACGGCGGGTGAGAGACCTGAAGGCGCTCGCCGGCTTCGAGAAATCGGGGCACTTCTTCTTCAACGCGCCGGTCGGCCGGGGCTATGACGACGGGTTCGTCACCGCGATCGCGATCCTCGACATGCTCGACCGCAACCCGGGAAGGTCGATGGCCGATCTCTACCGCGATCTGCCGAAGACCTGGGGTTCGCCGACCATGTCGCCCCATTGCGCAGATGAGGTCAAATACGCGGTCGCCGACCGCGTCGTTGCGCGGCTCCAGGCGATGCAGGCGCGGGGCGAGCCGTTCGCCGGGCAGCCGATTCGCGACCTCGTCACCGTCAACGGCGTCCGGGTCACAGTCGAAGACGGGACGTGGGGACTGGTCCGCGCCTCGTCCAACAAGCCGGAACTGGTGGTCGTCGTCGAGAGCCCGGCCTCGGAGGCGCGCATGCGGGCCATGTTCGAAGCGGTCGACCGGATCTTGCGGGAGAACCCTGAAGTTGGCGCCTACAATCAGACGATCTGAGGCGAGGGACATGGGCGAGCATGTGCTGCCCGACCTCATCGAGCCGGGGTTGAAGATCGTCTTCTGCGGCACGGCTGCCGGAAATGTCTCGGCGGCGCGCGCCGCCTATTACGCCCACCCGCAGAACCGTTTCTGGTCGGCGCTCCACGTCTTTGGGCTGACGCCGCGGAAGCTCAAGCCGGAAGAGTACCCCGAACTGCCGCAATGGGGATTGGGGCTAACCGATATCGCCAAGCACGTGAGCGGCCTGGATCGCGAACTGCCGCCAGACGCGCTTGGCCGGGAGGCTTGCGCGGCGCTCGCGGCGAAGATTGTTGCCGCGGAGCCGGCCTGGCTCGCCTTCACGAGCCTCGCGGCCGGGCGCCGCTATCTCGGCCGCGCCGCCAGCTTCGGCGAGCAACCCGAGCGGATCGGCCAAACCCGCCTCTGGCTCCTCCCCTCGCCGTCGCCCAACGCGGGATGGAACTGGGAGCGCAACGCGCATTGGTGGCGGAGGCTCGCCGACGAGGCGAGGGCAGGGGAGCTCGCACCTCAGGTTAAGCCAAGCCCGCATGCGTCTCTGTTCAGGCGGCAGCGTTGAACTAAGCGCCAATAAACGCCAATAAAAGCAAATAAACGCTAGTAAAAAGGCTAGCGTTTACTAGCGTTTATTTTTCCGAATCGGGACTTTTCAATGGGTTACGGCCGATTCAAATAAAAAAATCTTTCCTGTCTCAGCCCCTCGACAAATGACTAAAATTGATTCCGTTTCCCATCTGAGCCCGCTCTGATCCTCCGCCGACCCCTGGAATCCGCCGAGCAGAAAATATAGCACGAAGTCCAGTTTTTCACAAACAAATGTCTCGTCCTCACGCGGCTGGAACCGGGCGCTGTGGGCGCGGCCGATAGCCCGTCGGTAGACCGGCTATTGAGCGCGGCTGGAATCGGGCCGACCCAAATGCATTTGCCTTAGGCCGTAGGCGGCGCGCGCGGCAGGGCGGTCGGGGCTCCATACCGTAGCCCGTCAACGAGCAGCCCGACCATGCGTCGCGACTGCTCATTGACGCCGCCCTGACCATTCGGCGCGCAGAGACGCGCGACAGCCAGCAACAGTTCGGCCGCATCGATGTCGGCGCGCACCTTGTGCGCTTTCGCCGCTGCCTCGAGCAAGCCTTGGAGCGCCGGGCGAAGTTTCTCCTGGAAATAGATCGGCAGCGACGCGAATGCCGGATTGCCCGAGTGCAAAGCCGCCGACAGACCGCGCTTGGCCGCAATGAAGTCAATGTAGCGCTGAAGCCAGCGATCGAGCGCTTCTCCCGGCTCGTATTCGGCCGCGAGAGCGCGCGCCGCATCTGCGCAGGCGTCCACTTCGTTGCGGAAGACTGCGACGATAAGGTCCGCGCGCTGGGGAAAGTGGCGATACAAGGTGCCGACGCCGACGCCGGCCCTGCCCGCGATCTCCCGCGCGGGAGCTTCGACCCCGGAGGTCGCAAAGACCCGCATCGCCGCTTCGAGCAGCGTCTCGATGTTGCGCCGAGCGTCTGCGCGCAGGCGCCGATCCGTGCGGCCGCGAGGCTCCAAACCCTCTTCGTGTCCTTCCGCTTCGTCGCGCACCACATTCCCTTGATAAATGGAACATTGTTCCGTATAAAGCGGACGACCATTCCGTTTATGCTCTATAACCCAGCTGGACGGCGTTGGCGATGCTTCGATTGGAGATGGCTATGCGGGACAAACCCGTCGCCCTGGTGACTGGGGCTAATCAAGGAATCGGTCTGCAGATCGCAAAGGATCTCAGAAAGCACGGCTTCGCCGTACTGGTCGGGTCGCGCAATCTCGATCGCGGCGAGGCTGCGGCAAAGGAGGTCGGGCCGGACGCCCACGCGCTCCAGCTCGACGTGACCGATCAGGCTTCGATCGCTGGAGCGGCGGAGCGCATTCGCAAGGAGTTTGGCCGCCTCGACGTGCTCGTCAACAATGCGGCCATCTCGAATACGCGACTGCGGCCGGGCGAGTCCGTCGAGGACTATTCGAAGTCGACCCGCCCGAGCAACGTGTCCCTCGATGAAGTTCGCGCGGTTTTCGAGACCAACGTGTTCGGCGTCGTCGCCGTCACCCAGGCGATGCTGTCGCTCCTGCGCGAGGCGCCGGCGGCCCGCATCGTCAATGTGTCGAGCGGCGCCGGCTCGCTGACGCGGAACTCGGACCCGGCCTTCCCCTGCCGCTCGATCTTCGGTCCCGTCTACCCTGCGTCCAAGACGGCGCTCAATGCGATGACGCTCGCGATGGCGATCGAACTGGAGACGACCGGGATCAAGGTCAACGCCGCCTGCCCGGGCTTCACCAAGACGAACCTCAACAACTATGCGGGCACGCAGACTGTCGAGGAGGGCGCCCGCGAGCCCGTGCGCCTTGCGCTGATCGGTCCGGACGGCCCGACAGGCACGTTCTCGAACGCAGCCGGACCGCTCCCGTGGTGATCGGCAACCGAACCGTCAGCGCGTCCACGCCTGTCCAACAGAAAGAGGGATACTGCCATGCAATATCGCGCGCTCGGGAAAACCGGGATCAAAGTCAGCCCCTATTGCCTGGGCGCGATGATGTTCGGCGGACTTGGCAATCCTGACCACGACGACTGCATCCGCATCATCCACAAGGCCTTGGATTCCGGAATCAACTTCATCGACACCGCCGACAGGTACAGCCGGGGCGAGTCGGAGGAGATCGTCGGCAAGGCGCTGAAGGGGCGGCGCGACACGATCGTGCTGGCCACCAAGGTGCACGGGCCGATGGGCGAGGATCCGAACCAGCAGGGCAATTCGCGACGCTGGATCATGCAGGCGGTCGAGGCGTCGCTGCGGCGCCTGCAGACCGACCATATCGATCTTTATCAGATCCACCGGCCCGCGCCCGATACGGACATCGAGGAGACCCTTTCGGCGCTCACCGACCTGATGCGCGCAGGCAAGGTGCGCGCAATCGGATCCTCGACCTTTCCGGCTTCGGAGATCGTGGAGGCGCAGTGGGTGGCGGACCGGCGGGGGTTGGCGCGCTTTCGCACCGAGCAGCCGCCCTATTCAATCCTGAACCGCAGCGTGGAACGCGAGGTGCTGCCTGTCTGTCAGGCTTATGGGATGGGCGCGCTGGTGTGGAGCCCGCTGGCGAAAGGCATGCTGACCGGCCGCTACCGAAAGGGCCAGCCACTGCCCGAGAGTTTGCGCGTCAAGGCATTCCCCCAGCAGATGGCCGACGACCGCAACCTGGACGCGGTCGAGCGGCTCATTCCGATCGCGGAGGGGGCGGGTCTGTCGCTGACGCACATGGCGATGGCCTTCGTCATGGCGCACCCCGGCGTGACCTCGGCGATCCTCGGGCCTCGGACGATGCCGCATCTGGATGATCTGCTGGCCGGCGCCAGCGTTGTCCTCAGCGACGATATTCTCGACAGGATCGACGAAATTGTCCCGCCCGGCGCCGACGCGGGTCCGATGGGCGCGCTCTATGCGCCGCCGGCCTTGACCCAGGCAAGCTTGCGTCGTCGCCCGACGGCCGAGCGCACAGCGGCGTCGGCGGCTGCGTGAATTATTGGCCCTGCGCTAGGCGCCGATCGCCGTCGCTTCGAGCCTGGCGCTCAGCCTCAGCGCGTCATTGATGACGATCGCGCCGCGCCGACGCTCGATAAGGCCTTCGCGCTCCATGGCGTTGATCTCGCGCGACACGGTTTCGCGCCTTGTGTTGATGCGCGAGGCGAGTTCGGACTGGTTCGGCGGCGCGAGGATGATGGCCCGCTTCGGATCCTCGCGGTCGGGACGGGCAAGGCGCAAGAGCTCGGCGTGGACGCGGCTGCGAACGTCGAGCGCGCCCAGCTCGCCGACCCGGCGGGTCATCGCCCGATTGCGCGCGACCAGCGTCGCGACGACCGCTTCGCCCAGCGGGCGGTGGGTGAACAGCGTCTCGACGAAGATCGCGCTCGGCATTTTCGCGATCATAGAATCATTGACCGCGAAGACGCTGAGCGAGCGGGGGCCGCCGTCGAGGGCGGCGAGTTCGCCAAAGAACGAGCCCGCTTCCATGTCCGAGAAGATAAGGTCCTGCCGCACCCCGTGAGACACGGCCCTCAGGCGTCCGGTCATGACGAAATAGACGTCGCGGTCGTTGGCGGTCTGGCCGACGACCCACTGGCCCGGCGCCGTCTTGAGCCAGATGCAATGGCGGTCGAGAACCCGGCAGGGTTCCGGATCGAGCGTCTTGAAGCAGGGATGCGCCGAAAGCGAGCTTATGACCATCGTCGCGCCCGTTTATGGTTGGCGCTGGTGTGGCGGACGTCGGCGCGCGCGTCGAAGCGGCTTCGTCCCGATCGCCCGGGCCTGGGGCCGACAGACGCGAGGCCGTCTCCATAGATATCGGCCGTCTCGGCGACCTTGCGGGTCATCGCGCGATTGCGCATGACGAGCGCCGCAACCACCGCTTCGCCAAGCGGCCTGTGGGTGAACAGGGTCGCGACGAAAACGGGGCTCGGCATTTTGGCCAGTGTCGAGTCATGAACCGCCAGGGCGTTGAGCGAGTTGGGGACGCCTTCGAGGGCGCTCAGTTCCCCAAAAAAAGAACCCGCATTGATGTCGGCAGGAACGATGTCTTGCCGCGGTCCGTGGAGCGCCAACCTCAGGCGGCCAGCCAGGACAAAATAGACCTCGCGGTCATCTTCCCCTTGGCCGACGGCCCAAGCGCCCGCCGGCGTCTTGAGCCAGGTGCACTGGCGATCGAGATCTCGACAAGATTCTGGGTCGAGCGTTTTGAAACAGGGATGTGCTAAAAGTGTGTTTATGACCATCTTCCGTCGCCGATGATCCCCGGAGACGGTGGCGGACGTCAGCCCTTACGTCAAGCGCCTTCGCCCCAGTCGCGACCGCTTGGGCCCGACATTAATGGGGAGAAGTCCGCGCGGGATACGCGCCAGATTCCACAGCTCGCGATGGATGAGATTTTTCTCGATCGCAATGTGACCGCCATCACAGCCAGGGTCCGCACAATCGTGTAGGCGGGTGTTGATGGGGCTCTCTGCCCACCTCCAAGTTTGTCGCCAGGAGCGACCGGCCAGCTCAGATCAAGTTCCCGCGCGACCGCGCCTTGGGGCCTGGCGCGTAACGCGGTCCTCCGCTGATCTCCCACAGCGCGAGGAGAAGAGCGCGGCGCCTGCGCTATTTCCGCGGGCTCGGGCGCCGCGCTCGCTTTTCTCAGCCTTCGCTCACCGGACTTGAAACTCCATATGCACCCGGCCATGGACGCGCTGTGCGCTCTGTGGGCTGGTGAAGCGCGCGGTCGGCGCGCCATGCGTATGCCCGTACCAAACCCGGCCCTGCGCGGCGCGGCCGGTTTGAGGGCCGCCGCCGTGAAGTTGACCGACGCCATTGGCCTTTGGCCCGTGTTGGGCGAGGCAGGCGTTATACGCCATCGGTTCGCGATATTGTGCGCATGCCGGATTGTCCTGGGCGCGCGCGCTTCCCATCCAAGCGAGAGCGGCGAGACAAAGCGCGATCGCGGCGCGGGCGGCGGCCATGGCGTCAGCTCCTGAGCGTCGCGCCGGTCTTCTTCGACACCTCGGCTACGATCCTGGACATTGCAGCGTCGATCTCGGCGTCGGTCAGCGTGCGCTCGCGCGGTTGCAGGGTCACGTGAATGGCGATCGACTTCGCGCCCTCGGCCACGCCTTCGCCGCGATACACGTCGAACACGCCGACCCTGGCGACGAGCGAACGTTCGGCGCTCTCCGCCGCCTTGAGGATGTCGCCGGCGCTGACCGGTTCGCCGACGATGAAGGCAAGGTCCCGCTCGACGGCCATGAAGT
>Ga0209006_10001861_pt1 | contig 19087 bp, 14 predicted proteins | sample JacPin_JW_Ref_O2_FD_188567 | JGI IMG/M metagenome (GOLD analysis project Ga0209006, IMG submission 188567) | Forest soil microbial communities from Algoma, Ontario, Canada - Jack Pine, Ontario site 1_JW_Ref_O2 (SPAdes) (version 2) | ecosystem: Environmental > Terrestrial > Soil > Boreal...
ACCGTCACCGCATCGCCGCTGTCCGGCCGAATCACGAGCGTGCCCTTGCGCTGCATCACGCGATCGTGCAGTTTTCCGCCCCACAAATTCCGGACCGCGTTGAAAATGTCATAGGAATCGCTGACGCACGCCACGATGCCTTCCGGCACGTTGTTCAGAATATTTTCGTACGCGTCGATTTCGTGTTCGCGTCCCCACGACGTAATCGTGGAATGTTCCGACGCCGGAATGCTGACGCCGGCCATCTCCGCGCCGTAATACTGTTGCAGCAATTCGATCGCCGCCAGGTTATCCGTTCCGACGAAATTGAAAAGATGCGCCGCGCCACCGATCGCCGCCGACTCGCGGCTCGAAACTCCGCGAAATCCAAAATCATGCAGTTTGAAGGGAAGTCCGGACGGATCGCCCGTGCGCTCCAGCGCTTCGCCCACGATCTGTTTGATCGCGCGGCTCAGCGTCGCCACCGTCACCGGATACCACACCTGCAATAAAATCGTCTCCGCCCAGTTCGTCAGCCAGTAAAACTCCGGATCGGTATTCTCGATCGTCACAAGCGCATTCTGTGCCGCGACGACCGAACCTTCCTTCACCGCCTTAATGCGTAGCGGCAACAATCCGCCGTGTTTCGCGTAAAGACTCTTCCAGCCCTCATAGTTGAAGCCGCGCGGATTGTTCGAGAAATGCTTGTCGGCAAACTTCGCCGCTTCCTCGACATCTTTCATGTCGAAAACTTTGCCGGCGAAATTCGATTTGACGATGTACTGGAGTCCCGCCACTTCCGAGTGATCGAAAAATCCGCCGCGAGAACAGACGTAGGAATAAATGTGCCGTGTGTTCGCCGGATACTGCCACCAGTGCGTGAGCTTGTAGCTGTCTGTATTCAGAATCGGATTGAATCGAAGCGGCTGAATGGGTCTTCTCCCTGGCGTAAACGCCGGTGATGGAATGATTTATGTGCGACCAGCCTGACTTGCTTGAGCTACGGCTTTCGCGCGATCTACTGCACTACCTGCTTTGCGCCCCTGAGCGCCGCAGCATCATAGCGGTTGTTCCAGCGTAAAGGAAACGTACATGAGCTTCTCGTCTCTCTGAATCTGCAGTGCCACGGCTGAGCCTGGTTTCAAGGCCCGCAATGATTCCCGTAATTTGTCCAATGAGGTCATCGGCTCGCCGTTCAGCGTGCGAATCACATCGCCGGTTTGCAGCGGAATCTCGCCCGACGCATCGCTCGATCGCGCGGCGACGATAATCCCAAACGGATCGCGAAGATCCGGAGCCATCGCCGCGACTTTTTTGTCGATCTCGATGCCCAGAATTCCCAATGGCCGCACAAGATTTTTCTCGGGGTCGGCGAGCGCTGTGATCTGGTCCATGTTGTCCGTTCGCTCGATCACCGGAACGTCGAAGGCCAGCCGATCCGGACCGCGCTGAACCTCCAGATGCACTTTCTCGCCACCGCTCAGGGACATGAGTCGGAACGATACGTACGGAATACTCTCGGCCATGCGTCCATCGATCGAAATCAGCACGTCCCCCGCGCGCAATCCTGCTTCGAGCGCCGGCCCATCCGGATCGATGTCGGAAATAATGACGCCGTAGCTCCGCGGCAGTTTCAATGCCGAAGCGAGTACCGGAGTGATGGTCTGAATTCCAATCCCAATCTCGACGCGATGCAGATGGCCGAATTTTCGCAATTGCTGATACGCGACGCTGACGACGCTGCTCGGAATCGCGAAGCCGAGTCCTTCGTTTCCGCCCGACTGCGACAATATAAACGTGTTCACGCCGACGACGGCGCCGTCGACATTCACAAGCGGCCCACCGGAATTGCCCGGATTGATCGGCGCATCGGTCTGGATGTAAACCATCGGCGAGTCCGGATCGGTCTGCCGTGCGACCGATGAAACCACGCCGAGCGTAACGGTGTTGCGCAGCCCTTCCGGACTGCCGAAGGCCAGAACCACTTCGCCTTGCCGCAAATTGCGATACGACGCCACGGGAAGCGCCGGAAGCGGCGCCGGCAAGTTGTCGATCTTGAGCAGCGCGAGATCGATCTGGCGACTCACTCCAACCACGCGCGCCGGCAAAATATCGGTCTTCGATGAAAGCAGAGATCGCAGCGATCCATCGGGGTTCCCGGAGGGGAGTACGACCTGCACAACCTGAGCGCCCGACACAACGTGAGCGTTTGTGATGATGTAGCCGTCAGGATCGATCACGAATCCAGAGCCGATCGCTCGCTGGCGGCCAATCACGACGCCGGTGTTACCGCTTTTCGATTCTTCCAGCGGCCCGTAGCCGGTCACGAGAATCTGCACGACGCTCGGCGAAACCTTGCGAATCAGCGCATCGACGGATTCGTTCAGCTTTCGCAGCGTGTTGTCTTCGGGTTTCGTCTGCGCGGCGGCATGAGGCGTCGATGACAGGGAAGCAGCAACCCCTGCAACGAATAGCGCGACGGCCCGACCGAGCGCGGGCGCAGCAAGTCGAGGAGAACGAGAAAATATTGGGGCGCGCATTATTAGACTTTCTCCTCGGCCAGCGTCTGTAAGGGGCGCTTGCCGCACAGAAATTAGATTATCACCGGGCGAAAAGCGTTACCGGCTTAGGCGGCCTGGCGAGTCGCGTCCGGTTTGGGTGAGCCAGAGAGGCGCATCAATCGCTGGGCATGACGGACCAGGTTGTAGAGTGCGATCAAGGCGAAAGCGATCGCGGCGTAGGTGCCAATTTGATTCAGAATCTCGGCGGTCTTGCGGAAGCCTTCGGCCTGCGATGCATCCGAAGTGAGAACCACCAACGGTCCCGCTTTCAATACGAAGTAGAGAATCACGATCCAGGCAATCGCGGTGAGAGCGCGGTAAGCAACCATCACGCGAAGCCAATCGGGCCGTACCAGGTTAATGAAGGCTTGAAGTATCCCAAGGAAGGCGATTGCCACGACGGGCCAATAGAACTGATGCCAGATGGGAGCGGGTTTTAGAAATGCTGCGGCGGGACCGAAAATCAGAAAAGGAGCGCCCTGCGCAACACGCAGCCACATCAGCGTAACTCCGAGTGCCACAATCTGCGCAACCGAATCGAGCCGCGAAACTCGGCCCGTATCACTCTTCGTTTTTGATTTCGACCAGTCCTCGAATGAGAATGCCGGATGCCATGGATGTTTCGCGTTGCGATAATTCCAGCTCTCAGGATTCTTTTTAAAGTGACGGTCGGCCACTGCGAAAATCAACGTTACAACCGCGAACTGAATGACGACCTGGTAGAAAATCGCAGGAAGCAGATTTCCCGCCGTCATGGCATGTCCGCCGAAAAAGAGCGCGACTGCAACGACGAACAAAACAACGGCGCTGATGCCGAGGTTGAATTTCAGAACGCGAACGTAAAAAGGGAAGACCACAGGGCCGATTAGCTCGGGACCGAATGCCACACTGCGCTTTTCCTGGTTGTAGCGGCTCGCCACGACCATCGGATGGCCGTGCTGTTTCAGAGTTTCTTCGACTTCCGCATCGCTCAGCGGACGGCCGAGTTCTTCTTCTTTGTCCTCGATCTGCGCGTGCAGATTTTCGGAAAGCTCCTGCACGATATCGTCGCGCTGAGCTTCAGGAAGGCAGCTTCGTACCGAATTCAAATATTTTTCGAGAATTTGCGAAGTCATGTTTAACCTACCTGCCAAAAATTTGAAACGCGATGAATCCGGCGTGCCCCACTTGCAACAAAATCTGAAGCGAAAGAGAAACCGTCGAGCGAATCGTCGCCATCAGCGCCGGACTCGCAGTCACAACAAACGCCGCCAGCATCAGCGCAAGCAGGCGCTCCGCGGCGCTCGTTGTTTTGAGCCACGGAATAAAATTGGCGCAATCGTTAGGCCGACGTCCGCGCCGGGCAGCGTCGGAACTTCGCTCTGACATCGCGCCGATGCCAGTGGAACGAAATGCCACCATGTTCGCGCCGTACAATTTGCCATCAACGAACTGCATGTTCTTTACCTCCGACAATTTCTGATAGGGACGAATCCAGGCTTCGCCATTCGGCCAAAAGCTGTTCCAAAACTTCCTGACCATCGGTGGAGAGGATGTAGAAGCGCTTGTTGCGCTTGTCTTCTTCGCGCCATTCGCTGCGGAGAAGTCCTTGCGTCTCGAGGCGGCGGAGCAGGGGATATAAGGTGCTCTCTTCGATCTCCATGCCGTGGTCGGCGAGGGCTTTGCGGAGGGTGTAGCCGTATTGCTCGGAGCGAAGCTGGGCGAGGACGGCCAGGATCAGGGAGCCGCGCCGGAGTTCGGAGCGAAGGTTGTCGAAGATGGAGGAGTCGAGAGTCATGTACTGTGTGCCGTCTACTGTGCGTCAACTACTGTACGAAACATACTGTGCAACACACAGTATAAGTTGTCAAGAGGAATTTTCATCTTTCTCTCATTTTTCTTCAGCTATCTTGCCGCGAGCGGTTTGAGCAGCTGTTCGAGGCTTCCAAGGCTCGAGGAGTGATCGTCGATTGAGGGGTTTCGCCTGAGTTTCGCTTTTGAGGGTATACCCCCGGTTGTTTTTCAAAGAGTGTGGAAAGTGTTGATTCCAGGACGGATATTGGAGGCTGTTTTTGAAGAGTGTGGAAGCTGCTGAAGGCAAGGGACTTACGGGGTGACCTAGTTCGAAGAGGTAGAGATCTGATCGAGTGAGATGTGCGGGTGCCGAAATGGGAATTCGTGGTGGTCGGCGGAACAACATAAAGCATAGTAGCACATTAGTTACTAGATGTCAATAGCTGTTTATAGGTTAGGTATTCGAACGGGATGTTGCGGCGAGGAAGACGCTGAGAGCGGGCGATTTTGTGCCGGAGCATCTGCGCCCCGAGATGGCGAGGTAAACCCGCCGCTACAAGGCCAGGAGCTTGCGGGCGAATAGCTGCAACGGACCGTGACGTGCGAATATCAAACGGTCGTTGATAGGGTGGACCTAGTTAGTGCGGGACAATCTTCAGGCTGTCTGGCTTTAGGCCGTCTGGATTCGAGGATAGAGAACGCATGGCACGACTGTTGACAGTGGAAGACCGGCGGCTGGACGAAGACCGGGCACGGACAAAGTATTGGAAGCGCTGGGGTTCGTACCTATCGGAGCGACAGTGGGGAACGGTTCGCGAAGATTACAGCGCAGGCGGGACGGCCTGGGAATATTTTCCGCATGACCACGCGCGCTCGCGGACTTACCGGTGGGGAGAGGACGGCATCGCGGGGATCAGTGACCGGCACCAGCTCATCTGCTTCGCGGTAGCCCTTTGGAATGGGCGCGACCCCATCCTAAAGGAGCGGCTGTTTGGATTGAACGGTCACGAAGGGAATCACGGCGAGGATGTGAAGGAGTATTACTTCTATATGGATGCGACGCCGGCGCATACCTATATGAAGATGCTGTACAAATACCCGCAGGCTGAGTTTCCGTACGATCATCTGGTCGAAGAAAACGGGCGCCGCGGCCGCAGCCAGGCGGAGTATGAGCTGATCGACACGGGCGTTTTCAACGAGAACCGCTATTTCGATGTGTTCGTCGAATACGCGAAGGCCGACGTCGAAGACATCCTCATCAAGATCACTGCGATCAACCGGGGACCGGACGAAGCGCCGCTGCACATTCTTCCATCGCTGTGGTTTCGCAATACGTGGTCGTGGGGCAGAGACGATCGGCGCCCGACGATCACGCCGATCGATGCAGTAGCGGGCAGGACATGCCTCGAAATCCAGCATTGGCAATACGGCAAGCGCTGGTTGATTGCGGAAGACACTCCGCAACTGCTTTTCACCGACAACGACACAAACACGCAGCGCCTGTTCGGAGATCGGAACCAGGGTTACGTCAAAGACGCTTTTCATGAGTTTCTAATACACGGGAACAAAGCCGCTGTGAATCCGAAGCAGACCGGAACAAAGGTGGCCGGGCTGCACTCGATGATTCTCAAGCCGGGCGGGAGCGTCACGCTGAAGCTGCGGCTGACGGATCAGGATCCATCCGCCTCGGCGAATCCAAAAGGCGGCGCGAATTCCGCGTCGGCATCGTCGGCGAAGCCCGGAAATGGAGCTCCGCCGCCGACGATGGATCCACCGCCGCCACTCAGTGATTTCGGCTCCGGCTTTGAGGCGGTTTTCGCGTCGCGAATCAAGGATGCGGACGATTTTTACGCGTCGCGAACGCCGGCCGAGATGTCGGACGACGGAAAATTGATCATGCGTCAGGCGTTCGCGGGAATGCTCTGGTGCAAACAGTTTTACCACTACGATGTGCGGCACTGGCTCGATGGCGATCCCGCGTTTCCACCACCACCGAAAGAGAGATTGCAGGGACGCAACAAGGATTGGACGCATTTATATAACGACGACATCGTTTCGATGCCGGACAAATGGGAATACCCGTGGTACGCCGCATGGGATCTGGCGTTTCACACCATCCCGATTTCGCTGATCGATCCGGACTTCGCGAAAGAGCAGCTAATTTTGTTGCTGCGCGAATGGTACATGCATCCGAACGGGCAACTTCCCGCATATGAATGGGCGTTTGGCGACGTGAATCCGCCGGTGCATGCGTGGGCCGCTTTTCGCGTTTATAAAATTGAACGGCGCATACGGGGAGTTGCCGATCGCAACTTTCTCGAGCGCGTCTTTCACAAGCTGCTGCTGAATTTTACGTGGTGGGTGAATCGCAAGGACCCCGACGGGGCGAACATTTTCCAAGGCGGATTCCTTGGGCTCGACAACATCGGAGTTTTCGACCGATCGCAGCCGTTGCCGACCGGCGGCCATCTGGAGCAGTCCGACGGAACAAGCTGGATGGGGATGTATTGCCTGAACATGCTGGCGATCGCGCTGGAGCTGGCGAAGGAAGACCCGGCCTACGAAGATGTGGCGAGTAAATTTTTCGAGCACTTTGTCGCCATTGCGCACGCGATGAACGACGTGGGAGAAGAAAACCGGTCGCTGTGGGACACGAAGGATGGTTTTTACTACGACGTGCTGCAACTGCCGAACGGCGACGAGCACTTCATGAGAATCCGATCGATGGTCGGATTGATTCCGCTATTCGCGGTGGAGACGCTGGAACCGGAGATCGTCGATCGATTGCCGGGATTCAAGCGGCGCATGCAATGGTTCATCGACAATCATTCTGACGTGCCGGAGCATATCGAAGCGACGGAGAAGTCGGCTCGCGGAGTGCGGCGTTTGTTGTCGCTCGCGAATCGCGATCAATTGAGGCGTGTTTTGGGGCACATGCTCGACGAGAGCGAATTTTTGTCGGATTACGGCGTTCGGGCGCTTTCGCGCTATCACCTGAACAATCCGTACGAAGTGGATGTGAACGGGCAGATCAATCGGGTGCAGTATGAGCCGGCGGAATCTACCACGGGACTATTTGGCGGGAATTCGAATTGGCGGGGGCCGATCTGGTTTCCGGTCAACTATCTTCTGATCGAATCGCTGCAAAAATTCCATCACTACTTCGGCGAAGATTTCAAAGTGCAGTGCCCGGCGGGGGTTGGACCCGAATGCAACCTGTGGCAGGTTGCCGCCGAACTCTCGCGACGGCTGATTCGCATCTTTGAACGCGGGGCCGACGGGCGCCGGGCGGTATTCGGCGGCGTCGAACTGTTTCAGAACGATCCGCACTGGAAAGACTTGATCACGTTCTACGAATATTTTAACGGCGACAACGGCGCGGGCATCGGCGCAAATCATCAGACGGGATGGACCGGACTGGTCGCTAAGTTGATCCAACAAAGTGGCGAGTAAGAATTTAAATGACACGAGGCCGAGCGACGGCGGAGTTCGATTTGAACTCGCGAAGCCGGAACATGTCGAAATCGTTATCGGGATGATGCGCGGACTCGAGGACGCCGATCCTGAGCCCGCGCCGTTCGACGAGGCGAGCCGACGCGCGATATTCGACCGCTTTGTGCGTGATAGCACCTATGGCAAAGCGTGGCTGATCGTCTGCGACGAGAGATTTGTGGGGTATGTAGTACTGACTGTTTCGTTCAGCTTCGAATATCGCGGATACGACGCGTTTATCGATGAGTTGTATATTGCGAAAGAGTATCGAGGGCGGGGAATTGGACGGCGGGCGATGGAGTTTGTCGAGAAGGCCGCGGCTGAGTTGGGCGTCAATGCGATTCATCTCGAGGTTTCGCATGGGAACGATCCGGCGATCGGGCTTTATCGGCGAGTCGGGTACACCGGAAACCAGCGGCATTTGATGACGAAGTGGCTGACGAAGTGAGGCGAAGAGAAAGGATAACGCGAAGACGCTGAGGACACTGAGGTTCGCGCAGAGAAGGCCAAACGGGCGAAAAAGCGCGAGTGGAAATGCGCGCGACGACAGGCGATGGAAAGATTGGAAGGCGATGGCTCCGAATCGAACGGATAAGGGAAAAAGTAAGTCCGAGGGGCAGACAGCGGAAGACAATTCTTCGGCAGCTGTGACTCCTGCGCCGAAAAAAGCCGGCAAGAAAGCGCGCGCGCCACGAAAGAAAGCTGCCGCTGCAGCGACGGCCGTCATTTCTGAAGACGCGCGGATCAAATTTGGGCGAGAGGTTTGCGGGAATATCGAGACTGCGGACGCGCGAGAGTGGTTGGTCACGAATGGGATCGGCGGGTTTGCGTCGGGAACGATCTCGGGGAATTCGACGCGGCGTTATCACGGATTGTTGATTGCGGCGATGCGGCCGCCGGTTGGGCGGATGCAGTTGGTGGCGGGAGTGGATGAGATCGTTCGCTACGCGGGTGCGGAGTATGCGCTTTCGACGCATCAGTGGATGAGCGGCGTGACCGAGCCCAAAGGATTTCTGAACATCGAGAGTTTTCGGCTGGAAGGCATGATGCCGGTGTGGAGTTACGCGCTGGCGGATGCGCTGCTGGAAAAGCGCGTCTGGATGAAGCACGGCGAGAATACGACTTACGTGCAGTACACGCTGGTGCGAGGGACGGCGCCGGCGGAAGTTTCGTTGAAGGCGCTGGTGAACTATCGCGACTATCACGCGGCGACTCATGCGGGCGATTGGCAGATGCAGGTGGAGTTGTTGGAGGGCGTCACGGGTGGCGCCGGCGTGAAAATCACGGCGTTCGAAGGGGCGACGCCATTTTTTCTGAAATGCGCGGATGCGACTTGCGAAACCAGGCATGAGTGGTATCGCGACTGCTTTATGGCGGTAGAAAAAGAGCGCGGGTTGGACGATCACGAAGATCATCTTTTCGCGGCGCTGTTTCAGGCGACGCTGAAAGTCGGCACGAGCGTTACGTTTGTGGCGACGACGGAGGCTGAGGCGGCGGTAACGGCGGATCGAGCCGGGGTGCTCGATCGTGATCGGGAGATTTTTGAGGCGTGGCGAACTCAAGATGGGAAACCGCGGATTGGCGGGCCGAACTGGCTGCCTCAACTGATTCTTTCGGCGGATCAATTCATTGTGAAGCGGGCGCTGCCGACGAATCCGGACGGGCGGAGCATCATCGCGGGCTATCACTGGTTCGGAGATTGGGGGCGCGACACGATGATCGCGCTCCCAGGGCTGACGCTTGCGACGGGACGCGCCGATATCGCACGACAGATTTTGCTGGCGTTTTCGGAAGTCGTGGAAAGCGGCATGCTTCCCAATAATTTTCCGGACGCGGGCGGGGATCCACAATACAACTCGATCGATGCGGCGCTCTGGTTTTTTGAGGCGGTGCGGCAATTTTTTGCGGCGACGAAAGATGGGCGCACGTTGCTGCAACTGTTTCCGATACTCGGCGAAATCATTGATGCGCATGTGAAGGGGACGCGCTTCAACATTAAAGTCGATCCTACGGATGGATTGCTTTTTGGGGGCGCGACGGGCGTGCAATTGACGTGGATGGACGCGAGGGTTGGAGATTGGGTGGTGACACCGCGGGCGGGCAAGGCTGTGGAGGTTAACGCGCTCTGGATCAACGCGCTGGAGACGATGGCTGAGTTTTCGCGGTTGCTGGCGCGGCCCGGAGAGGGCTACGAAAAGCTGGCGGCGAAGGCGAAGAAAAATTTTCAGAAATTCTGGAATGAAGAGCGCGGGTGCTGCTTCGATGTGATCGATACGCCGGGCGGAGCGAATGATGCGTCGTTGCGGCCGAATCAGTTGTTTGCGGTGTCGTTGCCGGTTTCGCCGTTGAGCGAGGAGCAGCAGCGTGTTGTTGTGGATATGTGCGCGAAACATTTGCTGACGTCGTATGGGCTGCGGAGTTTGGCGCCGGGCGAGCCTGGATACAAAGGGCAATATACCGGCGGGCCGCGCGAGCGAGATTCGGCGTATCACCAGGGGACGGCTTGGGGCTGGCTCGTTGGGCCGTTTGTACTGGCGCATTTGCGGGTTTACGGCGATCCGGAAGAGGCGATGCGGTTTCTGGAGCCGCTGGGAATTTCGGTGCATATGTATGGGCTGGGGACGCTCGGGGAAATTTTTGAGGGGGATTCGCCGTTTACGCCGCATGGGGCGATTGCGCAGGCGTGGACGGTGGGGGAAGTGCTGCGGGCGGTGAGGGAGATTCAGAATTATCAGGAAGGGTGAGTTGGCAAGTCTGAAATCGGTGGCGTGGTTTCAGAAAAACTCCGGCAAGATGCCGGCGCTACCTTTCGTAGAGTTCGATCAGGACTTTGGTGTTGTCGGAAGTGCGCGCTAAGAAAAAATTGATGCGGGTGTTGTCGGCGCCGGGGCGAGTTTGCGGGTAGATTGGCTCGACGGCAAATTTTGTCTTTAAGAGTGCTGTTGCGGCGTCGACGTTGCGGCAGCGGTATTCGACCTGTTGGATTCCTTCACCGAATTTTGAGAGATAGCGGGAGATGGCGCCTTGACCGTGCGGGTCGCGGGTGGTCAGGATGTCCATCGCTACGTTTGCGTCGAAGTGCAGTTCGAACTCCCGGGCGTCCTGGTCTGGAGGGACTTCGGCGAGATGCGGCGAGCCGTTGGCGTCGCGAATTGCTTCGAAGGTGAGTGGGTTTACTGCGAGGCCGACGGTGACGGCGGGGGACGTTGCGCCGGCACTTTCGAGAAGTGCCGCGAATTCGGCGTCGTTGCGCCATTCGCGTGAGGCTTCATCGGCGAGCTCGCGGCCCGCACGGTAGATGTCACGCGCGCCGGCGGCGCGTTCGCCGGGGTCGGCGGAACTGAGCATCGCGATTGCGGCTGGAAGGGCGCTGGACATATTCGCGAACAAATTGTAGCGTGAGCATGAAGCCAAAACGAAGCGCCGCGAAAAAGAAGTAACCGACACGCCGCGTTTTTCATCCCAATCCCATGCCGAAGCCTGTTTTATTGACCGTTGATGACGACCCCGAGGTGCTGCGCGCGATCGAGCGCGATTTGAGGGGGCACTATGCGCAAAATTATCGCGTGATGCGCGCGGATTCGGGCGATGCGGGGCTGGCGACGCTGCGCGAGCTGAAGGCGCGGAATAATCCGGTGGCGCTGGTGCTGGCCGATCAGCGGATGCCGCACATGGATGGCGTCGGATTTTTGGCCGAGGCGATGGATATTCATCCGCAGGCGAAGCGGGCGTTGCTGACGGCGTATGCGGATACGAATGCGGCGATCGACGCGATCAATGAAGCTCGGATTCACTATTACTTGATGAAGCCGTGGGATCCGCCGGAAGAGAAGCTGTTTCCGGCGATTGATGATCTTTTGCACGATTGGACTTCGCAGTTTCGGCCGCCGTATGAAGGAATTCGCGTGCTGGGGACGCGGTGGTCGTCGCGGTCGTATGAGTTGCGCGACTTTTTGGCGCGGAATCAGGTGCCGTATCAGTGGATCGACGTGGAAGTGGCGGCGTCGGATGCGGATGTGCGGCGGTTGTGCGAATCGCTCGGGCCGCAGGCGGATAACTTGCCGCTGATTCTATTTCCGGACGGGCAGAGGATTTCGGAACCGACGCAGCAGGCTGTTGCCGATAAGATTGGCTTGCGCACCCACGCGCTGACGAATTTTTATGATCTCGCGATTGTTGGCGGAGGGCCGGCGGGATTGGCGGCTGCGGTTTATGGCGCTTCCGAAGGATTGAAGACGGTGATGATCGAGCGCGAGGCGCCGGGTGGCCAGGCGGGATTGAGCTCACGCATCGAAAATTATCTGGGTTTTCCGTCGGGGCTGAGCGGAGCGGATCTGGCGCGGCGCGCAGTGGCGCAGGCGCGAAGATTTGATGTGGAGATTCTGGCGCCGCAAGAGGCGATGAGCATTCGCATCGAGGGGCCGTATCGATATTTGAAGTTGGGCGATGGCGTGGAGATTTCGTGTCACGCGTTGCTGCTGGCGATGGGAGTGCAGTGGCGGACGCTGAGTATTCCTGGTATTGAGCGATTGCAAGGCGCGGGCGTGTACTATGGCGGCGGGACGTCGGAGGCGATGGCCTGCAAGGGCGAGACGGTTTTCATTATTGGCGGCGCGAACTCGGCGGGACAAGCGGCGATGCATTTTTCGAAGTTTGCGAAGCAAGTGATTATGTTGGTGCGCGGCGAGTCGCTCGCGGCGACGATGTCGCACTATCTGATCGAGCAGATCGAGAAGACGTCGAACATTGATGTGTGGACATCGGCGTCGGTGACTGAAGTTCATGGCGAGCAGAGGCTCGATTCGATTATGGTGAAGCGCGGATCGTCGTCGGAGCCGCACAAAATTCCGGCGACGAGCCTATTTATTTTTATCGGGGCACAGCCGCGGACGGAGTGGCTCGGCAAGACAATCGACCGCGATGAACGCGGCTTTATTTTGACGGGGCCGGATTTGATGCACGACGGAAAGCGGCCGGCGACCTGGACGCTCGATCGCGATCCAGGATTGCTCGAGACCGGCGTGCCGGGAATTTTTGCGGTGGGCGATGTGCGGCACGGGTCGGTGAAGCGCGTCGCTTCGGGAGTTGGAGAAGGCGCGGTTGTGGTTCAATTTATACATCAATATTTGGCGAAGGTGCAGTGAACAGGGGCGAGTTCGGCACGGTGAACACGGTTACGGTCGAATCGGCAAAGTTAGGACGCGGGTTGTGTTCGTGAGAGCGAAAAACGAATGAGCGGGATCTCGGACGATACAAACGAACTGTACGGCACGCTGAAGGGGCCGGTGCATCCGACGGATCGCGCGACTCTGATTCAATCGTTACGCAAGGTCCCCGTTTTTGTCGATCTCACGGAAGCCGATCTGAATTGGTTCATCGATCGCACGCACGAATTTCGTTTCGAGCCGGGCGAGATGATGATGCGGGAAGGGACCCCGGCGAAATTGATGTTTGTGCTGCTCGAAGGCGAGCTTCGCGGGCGAAAAGAGTTGGGTGGCGACGGACCCGTGCTAACGATTGAAGCCCCCACGGTCACGGGCCTGCTGCCTTTTTCGCGACTGAAAAACTACGGGCTGACAGTTCGGGCGACTCTTCCGCTATGGGGACTAGCGTACTCGCACTCGTATTTTGGCGAACTATTGCAGCATTTGCCGGATCTTTCGCAGCGATTGGTCGGGATGTTGACCGATCGCGTGCGGACGTACACCGAGGTCGAGCAGCAAAGTCAGAAGCTCGCGGCGCTCGGCAAGCTATCGGCGGGGCTGGCGCATGAGCTGAACAATCCATCGGCGGCAGCGCGGCGTTCGGCGGGGATTTTGCGGGAATGCCTGGCGCGGCTGCGCGAGGCGGTTCGAACGTCGTCGATTGGGCCGGCCGATTGCGCGATGCTGGCGGAAAAAGAAGAGAAGATTCGCGTTTCGCTGAAGCCTCCGCAATATAAGGATGAGTTTGCGCGGATCGAGCGGGAAGAGGCGATTCAGACCTGGCTGGAACAGCGCGGCGTCGAGAATGCGTGGCAGCTCGGACCATTGCTAGCCGAAGCCAACCTCGGTGACGCCGATCTCGAAACGTTTTCAAAAGCGGCCGGCCCTTCGCTTGGGCCCGAGTTGACGCGGTTTGCGACGCTGCTTGAGATGGATCGCATCGCGGACGAACTCGACAACAGCACGGCGCGCATCTCGGATCTTGTCAAAGCGATCAAGGAATATTCCTACATGGATCAGGCGTCCATGCAGGAAGTCGACCTTGCGAAGAGCCTCGACACTACGCTGACGATCATGCATCACAAGCTGAAGCGCACCATCAGCGTTACGCGCGACTACTCGCCGGACGTGCCGAAGGTTCTCGCCTACGGCAGCGAGCTCAACCAGGTTTGGACGAACCTGATCGACAACGCCGCCGACGTAATGAAGGATGGCGGCAAACTCGGCGTGCGTTTGGCACGCGACAACGACTACGTCCTCGTCGAAATCTCGGACAATGGGCCGGGAATACCGAAAGAAATCCAAAGCAAAATCTTCGAACCGTTTTTCACGACCAAGGGCGTCGGCGAAGGCACTGGGCTCGGTCTCGACATCGCTTACCGCATCATTCGAAAGATCAAAGGGCTGATCACCGTCAAGTCGGCGCCGGGCGACACGCGTTTTGAAGTTCGTATTCCAATCAAACCTGCAGTCTAGGGCGCCGGAGGCACAATGGCTGATGTTTGTACGCACACCGACGAGATCAAGGACGTAAAAGCGAAATCGCACGGCTGCGAAGAGTGCCTGAAAATGGGAGACACCTGGGTGCACCTGCGGCTGTGCCGCGAATGCGGGCACGTCGGATGCTGCGACAGTTCGAAGAACAAACATGCCACAAAGCATTTCCACGTGACGAAGCACCCGATCGTACAGTCGATCGAACCGGGCGAAGATTGGTTTTGGTGCTACGTCGATGAGGTGATGTTCGAGGAGTAGGACGCCGCAACCGACGCTTGCTGAAGGTCGAGAAGTGGGCGAACGCTTCAGAAAAGCGCCGGCAAGATGCCTTTCGAGACTCAGGGTAAACCGGCGCTACCAATCAGACGGGTTTCGTCGATTGCTTCCGTTCCGGAAACGCCAGCGATCCTGCAATCGCGAAAAGTAGAATCCCCCCCACAATTGACAACGAAACAAGCGCGGTCACGTGCAGCCAAGGCTCGACGAGCATCTTCCCGCCGATAAACGCGAGTACAAAGGCCAGACCAACGGTTAAGAATCGCAGCCGATTCAAGAATCCCGCCAGCAAGAAATACATCGCCCGCAAGCCCAAGATCGCAAAGACGTTCGACGTGTAGACGATGAAAGGATCGCGTGTGATGCCGAATATCGCGGGGATCGAATCGATCGCCAGCGTAACGTCGGTGATCTCGACGACCAGCAGCACCAAAAACAGCGGCGTAGCAAAGATCTTGCCGCTCTTCCTCACGAAAAAATGCTCGCCAGCATACTCGCGAGTCAGTCGCAGATGCTTGCTCGCAAAGCGAAAAAACGCGCTATCCGCCGGTCGAATGTTCTCTTTCTTCGCAAACAACATGTGGACACCGGCATAGACCAGAAACGCGCCGAAGATGTACATCACCCACGAGAACTTTTCGAGCAGCGCTGCGCCCGCGAGAATCATGATGCCGCGCATCACCAGCGCGCCCAGAATGCCCCACTCGAGCATTCGATGCTGAAATCGCCCGTCGATCGCAAATGTGCGAAAGATCACCAAAAACAAAAATAGATTGTCGACGCTGAGGGCCTTTTCGATCAGATACCCGGTGAAAAATTCAACCGCGCGCTGGTGACCGGAGAAATACCAAACCCCGAAGCCAAACAGCACCGACAATACAATCCACGCAAGCGTCGACCAGAACGCCTCGCGCAGTTCGACCTTATGCAGCCTGCGGTTGAACACGCCCAGGTCGAGCGCGACCGCAATCAGCACGAATGCATTGAATCCGATCCAAAGAAGCGGCGTTCCCATAGAGATTTCGCTTTGCGCGAACTAATTCTTGGAACTACCGTGCGCTTCGCTCGCGCCGGCCTTGCCGTGCGCGTCGATCGCATTGAGGTTGGTTAATTCCACTCGCGTGCTTCGCCCGTTCTGGATCGTCACGGGCACATCCCAGCGCAGTTGCGCATCGCCTGCGCCCGCGTCCAGATTCAGCGTGCTCACCCAATAATTTCCCGCCGGCAAGTTTGCAGCGCCGTGCCCATCCAGATCCGTATCGAATTGCGTCGCAAGATATTTCGTCTGGGCCAATTCGGGCGCCACTCGCAGGATGCGTTTTTTGCGCTCTGCCTGCAGGATCGACCATTTCGATTGCGGATTTATACCCGACAGTTCCAATTCCACTCCGCTCATCGACTCCGGATGTTTCTGGATGAATTTCTTCAGCGCCTCGAAATACTCGTCATGCTGCTTTTGATAGCGATCGGGGTGAGCCGTCTTGTCCGCGTCCGCATATTTCGGCTTCGGTATTCCATACGTCACGCCGCCGCTGTTTGCCCGCTGGTAGGCCAGCAAAAATTCCGGCACGTGCAAGATATCGTCCGCCGTCAGAATTTTGTCGAGGTTCGGCGAAGTCAGATCGAATTGGTCGTGGCTCTTCAGCCACTCTTTCAATTCATCCGAAACTTTGAGATCGCTGATGAATTTGTCCCGGTCGGGTGGCGCATCGCTTGCTTCGACATCCTTGGTGATGTCTTCGTAGCTCTTGGTCAGCACGTAGAACGTAAACTGCCGCACCGGCTCAGGCCGCGCCGCAGTCGGCGTGATGCGTGCCACCAGGTCGAGCGCTCCGTTCGCGGCCTGGGCGCTCGCGGTGCCTGCGGCCACCAGCGAGCAAAGGAAAATTCCAGCTGCCAACAACGCGTTTCTCATGGCCTCATCGTAGCAGATTGGCCGCAGCCCGCACGTGGCGGTTCTTTCGAGTTTGTGCACGGAAGTTAAGGCCGTGGGAAAAACCAGGAGCGGACAAATACGCTGAGAGCCAGGATTAAAACCGCAAGAATCAACGCTGCAAGAATTCGATTGGAAAATCTCGGCAGTGAAAGAAACGGGGAACCGTGTTTGCTGGGGGGGCCGGGCGGATCCAGCAAGCCGATACCGGTCGATTTTCGAGGAGGTCCGCCAGTACGCTGCGAACCAGCTTGTGCTTCTGGCTCTTCGTCCCATTCAGCGAATTTGTACGGCATGATGGACGCCTCCGGCGAGGCTACAAAGTGCTCAGTACAACCGGAACGTAACTTCGATCGGCACAATCGTCGCGACCGGCTTGCCGCTGGGTCCGACGGCCGGCTTGAACTTCCAGCCCTTCACGGCCTCGATCGCTTTTTCTTCCAAGCCGAGACCCGGGCCCTTCACTACCGAGATGTTGACCGCGCGGCCGTCCGTCGTGATCGTCACTTGGAGCACGACCGTGCCTTGATACTTCGCCTTGCGCGCTTCATCCGAATATTGCGGCGTCGGGCAGTACAAGCACACCGGGATGCCGACGCCGTTTACGCCTGCGCGAAACGCGCCGCCGCCGGTGCCGCCGCCTTCGCCGGGACCCAAACCGCCGCCGGTGCCGCTGCCGATACCAGTGCCGTTGCCGTGACCCAGCGAATCCGAAAGCGCGTTCGCCAACGGATCGCCAAGACCATTCGGTCCGGTTACTTTCAAATCCGGAGGACCGAGCAGCGACGGATCCATCGCCAGCTTCGGATTCGGATTCATAATCTTGATTTGTGGCGGAGTGAACTGCGTCCACTTGAACTTCGGTGGTCGCCCCTTGTTCGGAGGCGTCAGCGTGTGATCGTTCGCGCCACCGCCACCGCCTGCCTTGGTCGCGCCTGCGGGCAGCTTGGCCATGTACGGCGAAATATCGAGCGGCGTTACATCCATCTTGTTCTTCGCGGCTGCCGGCTGCTGCTTCCACCAGATCAGCGGCACAACCAGCAGCGCGATAATCACGATGTGCGCGCTGAACGCAATGATTTGCGTCCAGCCGAAATTCTCGTCCTTCGTCCAGATGTCTTTGACTTTGACCGGCTGAATTCCCGGTGGCAGAGGCGGCTGCTTCGTCGGCGAGAAGAATTCCTTAACTCGATAACCGAAGCCGCCGAAATTCGATCCCCAGTTGACCGCAAGGCGGCTGTTGAGCGGCCCCTTTGGAACCGGCTTGGACTTGAAAAAGTCTTTCAGGTTGTCGCTGAACCCTCCGCCATATTCTTCTGGCATCAACGTCGAATGCACGTTCGGGTTCGTCTTGATCGGCTTTTCGGTCAGGAACTGTTTGAGGTTCGACCAGAATCCGTCGGTGACGACGTGCTGGGGTGTGTTGAACTTGGGGACCGCGGAGGCCGGGACGGGTCTCGCTTCGTGAACCGAGGGATCGGTCACTTCCGGCTTGTTCATTTCTGGCGGTATCAGGTCGATAAAGTTGCTCGGCACGTGTTCCCCTAACTCACCCCTGCCCCTATAGACGCAACTGTCCCTGCTTCGGTGGCGGTCTCAGTTACGATTCTGGCGCTTCCTGATAGGTTGCACCTGTACCGACTTACAGCCTGGACGCCTTTATTGTAACATACGTGATTAAGCCAGTTTCCGATGTTTCCCCTCCTAGCACTGAGGGCATCCGGATGTAATCACGAGATAGAAGGGAATTCACCCTACGCTTCATGGCCGAGCCACTTGAACTGAAGAAAACTCTTAACCTGCCGAAAACTGACTTTCCGATGAAGGCGAGCCTCCCGCAAAACGAGCCGAAACAGCTCGTTGCTTGGCAGGACTCGAACCTGTACGAGCGCATTTTGGAAGCGCGGCAGGGGAAGCCGCTGTTCGTGCTGCACGACGGGCCGCCGTATCCGACGGGCGAGATTCATCTTGGTACCGGGTTGAACAAGATTTTGAAGGATTTGGTGGTCAAGACGAAGAGCATGGCGGGGCACTACGCGCCCTACGTGCCTGGGTGGGATTGCCACGGGCTGCCGATCGAAACCAAGGTCGAAAAAGAACTCGGCGGCAAGGACAAAGTCTCGCCTGCAGAATTCCGCAGCTTGTGCCGTGAGTTTGCGACGCGGTTTGTTGAGCAGCATAAAAAAGACTTTAAGCGGCTGGGCATTTTCGGCCGGTGGAACGATCCCTACCTGACGATGAATTTCGGCTATGAGGCCGTTATTGCCGGGGCGTTTCTCGACTTCATGGAGAAGGGCTACGTCTTTCGCGGCAGCAAGCCGGTGTACTGGTGCATTCACGATGCGACCGCGTTGGCTGAAGCCGAAGTCGAG
>Ga0209006_10001862_pt1 | contig 19086 bp, 27 predicted proteins | sample JacPin_JW_Ref_O2_FD_188567 | JGI IMG/M metagenome (GOLD analysis project Ga0209006, IMG submission 188567) | Forest soil microbial communities from Algoma, Ontario, Canada - Jack Pine, Ontario site 1_JW_Ref_O2 (SPAdes) (version 2) | ecosystem: Environmental > Terrestrial > Soil > Boreal...
CGCGCCCTTGAAAACCTCGACGGCCTCGCCGATATGCAAGCGCTGGCCTTGGCGTCCCGTCGCGGCGATTTCACCCGAAAGCAAGCGGCGCTATGCCACTCTCTCCCGATTTACGCGACAAGCTTCTCACTTTCAATTGTCTGCAATGCAGTCACGCGCTGGCTAAGAAGGGCGCTTGGTTCGTGGGGATGTCGCGGTTCAAGTGCGGGGGGTGCGGACACACCGTGCCGATCACCTATGGGGACAAAATCGCACTGGCTACTGCCTGGTTTCGCGGCCTTGGGCCGCGCGCGCTTTTGGATTGGTCACGCGATCAATTGGTTGCGGAATCGGCCGTGGCGCGCCGGACTTGAACATCGTTGACGAGAGTGAGGAAGAGCCAGGCGTGAAGTTGAGGAAGGCGAAATGAGCGACCAAAATCCGGCGGCCGCCGCCGATGATGCGATGCAGGTGGCCGGCGCGGTGCTCGCTTGTCTCCATCAGGTGGTCTCGCTTTTGGTCGTCAAGGGATTACTTCAGCCGAAAGAGATGTTCGACGCGCTCACGCTGGCGCAAGACGCCGTTCCTCTCAGCCATACCAAGGCCATTTCGATCATCGAAGAGCTGGGCAAGCATGTGACACGCTTGCCGAAGGTCGCGAAAGAGTAGCATGGCGATCGTCAGCCTGCTTCGACGGGCTCCCGCGCCGCGCTACTCGACCAGCCTCATTGGGGTGGCCCTTCATCGTGCTCTAGCCGAAGAAACTCCTCGGCGGCCTCCAGCGCCGCATTAATAAACCGCCATTCGTCCTCTTGAGGCGCTCCGGTTGAGACATCTCCATACAAGGCCGAAGGGACGGGGTGAGGGCGACGATCCTCAGAAATGCGGAAGTAATACTGATGGTTTGGCGCGTCTCTGCGCCGTGCTTCGATGAACAGCCCGTTTTCGGTCCAGTTGACGTCGAAATCGCCAATGCTTCGCTTCATTGCAGGCAAACCCCGTCGTCGGCCCGCCCTTTCCATTGCATAGGCGTTGCCAGTTTGCGCGCCCGAGACGCGGCGAGAGCGGCCGGCGTGGTGAGGCGCGCGTGACTCTCACGGTTTGTTGCGCGTTGTTGCACATTGTTTAGGCAACGACCAACCGCCCGCAACCGTTCGCTGAGCGAGGTTCGAGGTTGAAACTCGAACAATTGAACCGGAGACGAAGATGCTTACGACGTTTAGAAAGACAGCGATCGCTTCGATCGGCTCGCTCGCTCTCGGCCTGGCGGTCGTGAGCTTTAGCGCGCCAAGTTCGGCTGCGGTTAGACACGGTGGCGGACATGGTGGCGGATTTCATAGTGCCAGCCACGGCGGCGGCGTGCGCCACGGCGGCGGTCGCTTCGCTGGTGGCCGGGGTGGCGGCTATTACGGGGGTGGCGGCTATTATGGGAATTGTGGCTATTACGGCAATGGCTATTACGGAAACGGCTATTACGGCCAAAATTGCGGCCCCGGCGTAGGGCCGGGCGTCATAGGCGGCATCATCGGGGGCGTGCTCAGCGGCTACTGAGCGCCGCACCAGCACATGCTAGTAAAACGAGCACGGCCGCCGGCGTGAACCGGCAGACGTCGCCTTCATTCACACAGCGCGTTCAAATCGACATCGCCAATCTGCGCCAGGATGACCGCGTCCTGAAATTCGCCGAGCGCGGGATTGCCGGTACGTGAGAACACGACCACCCCCGCATGTTGGGAGGCAATAGCGCGCGCTCCGCGCTCGGCGGCAAAAGCGTTGGACGCCTCTTGGGCTTGCCCGGCGCTCAAGGCGCCGGCGTCATCCCAATCGAACGGGACAACGACATAATACCGGCCGTTGTCTCGCCGATCTCGTCCGCCTCGTTCGCGGCCTCACTGGTCAGGTGGGTCTGCGCACCGAATTCATTCTGCGGTTCGACTACGGTTCAGTGGTGCCCTGGATTTAACGTCTCGAAGATGGCGGTCTCTGTGCGATCGCCGGACCCGTGTTGGCCGTGCTGCGTACTGTCGTGCCGCTTCGTGGCGAGGAATTCGCCACCGTCGGCGAATTCACGGTTGGCGCCGGTGAGGTGGTCCCGTTCGTCCTGAGTTACGGCCCGTCTCAATTGCCGCCGCCTCGGCGGATTGACCCCTTGAACGCCTTGAACGAAACGGAACCGTTTTGGCGCACTTGGTCTGACCGTTGCGCGCCCGCGGGCGTTTGGATCGACGGTGAAGCGTTCGCTTATAGTCCTGAAAGGGCTGACATATGCACCGACGGGCGGCATGGTCACCGCGCCCACGACCTCGATTCCCGAGCAAGCCGGCGGGGTGCGCAACTGGGATTACCGTTACTGCTGGCTGAGGGATGCGACTTTTACGTTGCTCGCGTTCGGGACCGCCGGCTATGTTGAAGAAGCCCAAGAGTGGCGGAACTGGCTGCTGCGGGCGGTAGCCGGTAGCCCGGACCAATTGCAGATTATGTACGGACTGGGCGGCGAGAGGCGCGCCTTCCCGAATGGGAGGCGTCGTGGCTTTCAGGGTTCGAAGGCGCACGGCCGATTCGAATCGGAAACGCGGCGGCTGGTCAGCTCCAACTTGATATCTACGGCGAGATCGCGGACGCCATGTTCCAGGCGCGCCGCCACGGGTTGGCTCCGGTGGCGCGATGATCGGCAATCGGGCGCGCATTTCTTGATCATCTTGAAACCATCTGGGCCGGACGAAGGGATTTGGGAGGTGCGAGGTCCGCGGCAGCACTTCACGCATTCCAAAGTGATGGCATGGGTGGCCTTCGACCGGGCCGCCAGGTCGGTTGAAGAGTTCGGCGTGGACGGCCCGATCGAGCGATGGCGATCCTGACGCTGCGCCATCAGCTAAATGTGCTGCGACGAAAATCCCCGAAGCGGCTGACTTTCAGCAATTTTGATCGTCTGGTCTTTGCCATCCTCTATGGGTTTGCGCCGCGCGTTGTGAACGCTTTGGCGATCGTGGAGCCGGAGACCGTCATCCGATGGCATCGCGCGGGTTTTCGTTTGTTCTGGCGATGGAAGTCGCAATGTCGGGCCGGCAGACCAAGGGTCGCGCTCGAAATTCGCCAACTGATCCGAGAAATGAGCCTCGCCAATCCGCTCTGGGGCGCTCCCGGGATCCATGGCGAACTTCTCCAACTCGGCATCGACGTTGGCCAGACCTCGGTCGCCAAATACATGGCAAGGCGCAGAGGGCCGCCATCTCAAGGCTGGAAGACGTTTCTGGGCAACCATGCCGATGGAATCGCATCGATCGATCTGTTTGTCGTTCCGACGATCTCATTCCGGCTGCTGTATGCCTTGTTGATTCTACGACACGGCCGACGCCGAATCTTGTGGTTGGGAGTGACAGCCCACCCGACGGCCGAATGGATCGCCCGGCAACTTGCTGAGGCCTGCGGCTGGGAGCCCGCGCCGAGGTATATCATCCGCGACCGCGACTGCGTCTACGGCGCGTTTTTCAAACGGCGGCTTCGCGTCATGGGCATTCGTGACCGACCAACCGCGCCGCGATCTCCATGGCAGAATGGACGTGCTGAACGGCTGATCGGCTCGATCCGAGGGGAATGCCTTGATCATGTCGTCGACTTCGGCGAGCGACACCTGCGCCACATCCTCCTCTCATACATGACGTATTACAACGGCGCGCGCACCCACCTATCTCTGAACAAGGACGCGCCGATTCCGAGAAGCGTGCAGGCTGTCGGACGCATTTTGCCGACGCCAATTCTCGGCGGACTTCACCATCAGTATGTTCGGATCTGATTTCCGACAGGGACACCAGATCCAATTTAATGATCTTCCATATTCCGCAGGCCGACGTAAGCTCGCTCTGAACCTGAATCAGGCCCTGATATTTCACGTTCGGATTGAAGAGCGCCTTCACGACGATGTTCGGCGACACGAACGTCGGATAGCCGAACATTCCCGTTTCCGGCGAGATGAGGACCGGATCGCCCGCGCGCCGGGCCTGGTAGCGGCCGCAGAGCCGAGGTATTGGGGCATCGCTGGCCGCCGCGCTTTGTCCCTATTTGGCGGTTCACCCGCCGGGAAAGTGTCAGCTCCAGAGAGGAGCTGCTCGCGGCAGGCGCAGAGTCGCGTGCTCGACCGGGAAATGGTGCCGAGAGGAAAATCCCCGCGACCGCGCCTCGTCGATGCTGGTCTGCAATGCCTCGGATGTGCGCCTAACCTCATCCAACGCCATAACGGTCGCATCCTGCGCGCGCATGATTTTGCGGGCGGTTCCTGCATCGCGCAGTTCGCTTAGCGAGCTGCCTTTCATTCTCATGATACGTTCCTCATCATTTCCTGCCATGGCAATTCGCCGCTGCCCTGATTGTTCCATCCGCGCATCTCGGGGAGGTCGAGCTGAGGGACGAATTACGGTCCGTGGTCGCGTCGGGCGCTTCTCACGCGTTCGACTTCGCTGGACTCATCGTGGAACGGGACGCGACCGCTACGCGTTGTTGGTTCGCTAACTTTTGCAGGAAGCCGTTGTGGACCGCTCGTCCTTCGCCAGAATTATTGGCGCAATGCTATTCTTTCAAGCGGGCTGTGCCGTCGCCGCTCCCGCCGCTCCTATGGATTCGCCCACGAACAGCGGCAGATTGATCGAGGGCCGCGCGCTTTACGAAGCGCAGGTCAACTTTGGCGGAGCGCGGGAAAACGATTTGGGTCCGGGATTTGATTATGGTGTCCCACTTCGGTCAAAAGCGGCAACCGAGCCCAGTGCTGAGAAAATGGTCAGATAGCGTTGAGGTCTCAATATCCCGTGACGGCCCGGAACACACAGGGGCGATCTTCGTTTGCCTTCCACGTCCGCTTCCCCGGACAAACAAATCTTGGAAGGAAACCGAATTTTGTGCAATCTGCTCTTAGCCGGAACAGCCGGCCTTGTTCTCGCAATTGGCGCCGCCGGCGCGGCCTACGCCAATAATCCCAACGTTCCCATATGGTCGCCGCTATCGATCAATACGGACATCGGGCGGCCAATGTATCGCCATCACTCGTATCGGACGAGCGAACACAGCGCGGCTTTTGTTGCGCCGACACCACCGGATCGGCCAATCTTTGGCAACGGCAGCTCGGAGGACCAGGACATGGTCGCGCCGGACAATGGCAACAATTCCGCCAACGTCCCCGCCGGGGCGACCAACGACGCTCCGATGGCCGATCGATAACTTCGACAATTGGAAATCTAGCGTCAGCAGCCTTTGGGAGTTGCTGGCCCTTCTTCATGGGCGCTCCTTCACGCCTTCCCTTTGCCGGCCGCCACAATCGCCAACAGCTCCTCATCACTCATCTCGGTCATTTCGCGGAATTGATCCGCATCGCCGGTGAAGAACTGCGGCGGTTTGCCGTAGGCTCGATCGAGGATGGCGTTGGCCGCTGCGACGCGAGCCGCGGCCGGTGACTTGGTGCTCTTACACACCGTCTCGAGCGTTTTGAGCGCATCGAAGCTCATCTTGCGAGCCTCGAGCTGGATTTCCTTCAGCTCTTTCGGCTTGCCGCCGGGATTGCCGGATTGGCCTTTCTTAAAGGTCATCGTTCGATCCTCGACTTTGTTACGCCTCGAAACCGTTGCTCCCCCTCGCCTAGACTCTCTCTTCCGGCGCGCTAAGCTGCGGAAAACGAGCGCGAGGGGGATGGGCATGGCGAATGACTTCATCGGACCGGGCCCCATTGCCATCGGGATCGCTAATGGGCTGATCCTGACCGAGCTCATCGCCGTGCTGAAGGACAAGGGCGTCCTCACTCCCGCCGAGGCGCTCGATGTCGTCTCCGGCGCGGCCGCGCGGATCGACCCCGGTACCACCATCGTCTCCGAGAGAGATGCCTTGCCGCTCCTCAAGAAACTCGCGGACCGCTTCAAGGTAGATGGCGCTTAGGCGCTTGGTCATTTCGCGCTCCTCTGCTGATCGGCCCCAATCGCGTCGGACAACGCCGGCGCAAAAACCGATATCCTTCGAATCTGAGCGAACGTCATCGCGTTCTGGGTCGCCTGTTGCGCATTCGCGGCTCTTTGCAGTCCCGCGCGTGCAAGTTCGGGGTGAAGCAACATTTCCCTGACGACATCATCGACCGTGCGCAGCCCAGCTTGCCGGGCGACATTCAGCAGCATTTTGCCGACAGCCTCGCCGGCGCCTCCGATGGCGCCAACGACGCCAAGGTGATGAGCCGCCTCGCTTCCGCCAACGATTGTCTCGGTTAGGACGCCAAGGCCTGAGTGCTCTTGGGTTTCGCGGGCTTGATCCTGCGCGGTATTACTTTGACCCAGCAATTTCGTATGAAGAGATTGATCGCTCCGCGCTAAGTCGTCCGCAACAGCGCGAATACCCGCGATTTCCTGAGGTTTGAATACCTGGGCTAGTGGCCCCATGTTCTTGCTGACAAAGCGCTTGAACGCCTCGCCTTTGATCGTATTCAGCGTCAGCGGCCCTTCCGCCTTGTCGCCGAAGAAATTATTCGCGATATGGTCGATGACGGCCTTCTTCAGGCCCTCCTCCGCCTCCGGATTACCTCTGACCTCACTCGCAACGCGGCGCATCAGCGCAACAGCGTCTTGGCGACCGAAAATGCTGCCGATCATGCGGGTTGTGTCGGCTGGATCGGTTGACCCGATAAGTTTGCCGACCAGGCCGTTCTGGTAGGCGTCAACGGATTGCTTGCGCTTCGCTCACTTGCGGATCTGAAAGCCGATAGACCGAGGCGCCTTCCCCGCCGCGATCGAGGACCCCAGAATATCCCCGCTTGCGCACCCCGGTGATCGCGGCGCGCGTCGTGTGCGGCAGCCATCCCGTCGCTTTCGTCAACACGTCAATTATCGCGCCCTCCGATCGGCGCAGCAGCGCAATCACCGAGGCCAGCTTGCTACCCTCACGCGGCGGCGCCTCGCTTGCGTTCGTCCCGTGATCGGAAGTTTCCGGGGAATTCTTCGAATCGGGAAGCGGTTCCTGTGCCGGAGACGCTGGCGCCGGCTTCCCGCTTCGCGCTTCGTCGACCGCGATCGCCTTGGCGCCCGCCGCGCTCAACTTCAGCGAATAAGCCTGATCGCTCTCGCCATCGCGCCGCCAGATCGGCGCCCCGGCCTTCGCGTTGATCTTCTTCGCAAGACCCTCGGCGATCAGCTTTGCCGCAACTTTCTGTGCGGCGCCGCCCTTCAGATTTGGCGGCAAGACAAAGCAGCGATCTTCGCGTTGGGATGCGTTCGTAAGCAGGGCGTGCTGGTTATCGGTAAGCTTGGCGGACATAGGTTTGGCCTTTCGTCTCGATGAAGGCCTAGCCAATCCAGGCCCCTCTCTGAGACGAGCCCCGGACGGATGAGAACGTCGGGGCAACCAGTTCGACGCGGGGCACAGTCACCACGCGTTGGCCACACACACGCTCCGTTTCGAACAGAAGGCCAGTCCTTTCTTCGGGAATCAGCCACGACGATCGAATGGCCCGCACACGGCATCAACTGAGAGTTGCCGGCGCTCGCACGTAATCCGGAAGGGACCTTCTTCACGGTGGCGGCGGAGGCCCGAAGCGGAAATCCGCACGACGCAGGACATCCCCCATCCGACTTACGATCGCGCGTGACGCTCCTACACGCCGCGTCAAGTCCGCCCGGCGCAGCTCTTCGGCTTCGCAAGTGGCTAGACACGGCACAACTACATTTCTGATCGGGAGGCGCGAGTCGGCACGATAATTAGACGATTATTACGCAGGCGAGGGTGGAAATTCCGTCACCCGGAATTCGTGCTTTTTAAGCGACGGACTGCCAGATTTATAAATAAATCAGAAAAATGCAGAACACAAAATGCGCCAAGGAAGGAATCGGCCATTTGACAGTCACTCACATCTATTGTCGCACAATATCTATTTTCCGACACAACTTATATAAAAGTCAATAGTTGCGCGATGAATAGAAAGCAGTACAATAACCATATGAGCCAATTACTTGAAACGGCGATCGAGAAAGCGCGCAATTTGCCCGAGCCCGATCAGGATCGTAGCGGCGGAGTTTTTGGGTCTACTCGCCGATTTCCCCACGTCAGATGAGCGCGCCGCCATAGCGGCGGGTCGAGCGGAATACGAACAGGGCGAATTCATCAGCACGAACAATGGAGACATGAAATGGGGCTTGGCCATCGCTAACCGCGCGCGTCGGGCCATGCGCACCATGCCGCGGCAGACGCCGAGCAGATCGACGCCGCGTTCGCGGACATGCGCACCGACCCCGTATGGCGGGGACATTAGATTTCTCAAGGGCACCGATCGAGTATTGCGCCGCAGGGTCGGCGATTGGCGCATCCTCTATGAGACCAATCGCGGCGTGCTCGTCGTCAATGACGTGGAGCGCAGAGATTCGAACACCTACTGAATTCGCCGCTTGGCTTTGGAGACGACAGCCTGCTACGCTCGTAACGCATATCTGATATAGTGACGCTGCTTGGCACAATCGTCTAGGCAGCCGACGGCCGCACCGATCGTCCGTAACGTTCACGGTAGGCGCCGGGAAGCAAACCAGCATGGCGCTTGAAAAGGTCGCGGAAGAAGGCGACGTCTTCGTAGCCGACCGCGAGGCTTACTTCTTGGATTGTCATCCGGTCGTCCTCGAGCATCCGCTTGGCGGCCTCGGTCCTTAAACGCTGAAGATACGCGAGCGGAGTTTTACCAGTCGCCGCCGTGAAGCGGCGAAGGAACGTGCGCGACGAAAGCGCAAGGTCCTCAGCCAGTTGGTCGAGGTCGATGTCATCTGGGAAATGATTGTGAAGCCAGTCCTCGCCGCGGCGGATTGCGTCATCCGCGTGTTCACGTCCGAAAGGAAGTACTCCGAATCCCGTCTGGTACGTGCGCGGCATCTGCACCACCAAAGATTTGGCGCAACCTAGCGCGACGTCGCGACCACAGAGCTTTTCAACGAGATAGAGCGCGAGGTCGATCGAGGCGTAGACGCCGCCGCCGCAGATCATACCCCGATCCTCCGTCACACAAAGTTGCGGCTGCCAGTCGACTTTGGGGTAGCGCTTTCGGTAGGCGTCGCCGGCCGCCCAATGGGTCGTGGCGCGATGCTCGTCGAGAAGACCTGCCTCTGCAAGAATCGCCACGCCGGTGCAAACACCAGCAACAAGAGCGCCTCGGGCGTGAAGCTCGCGGAGCCAAGGTATCACCGCGGCATTCTTTTCGATCAAGACGTCTACGTCCGTGCCTCCAGAAGGAATCAGCACGAGATCTGTGCGCTCGACGGCGAAGAGCGGCTTATCGGGGACGACACGTACTCCGGAGCCGCCGACCACCTGCTGGCCATCAACAGATACCGTCGTAATCGAAAAGCGCGGCTCGCGGTTGGAGCTCACGCAAAGGTTCCAATTCGAACCAGCCGCATAAAAGACTTCAAGGGGCGCGATGGACGAAGAAACGGAGCCATCCGGGCAGTAGAGGATCGTGACATCGATCATCAAAGACCCTCGGATGGCGAAAGCGCCCCACTAGAATGGCATTATTGACACTCGCGGAGCAAGCGGAAATCCGACTGAATGCATCCGTTCAAACGAGTTGGAACCGGAGAAATCCCATGAAAAAGTATGTCATCGAGCGCGGCGTTCCGGGCATTGGAGCAATGGACCAGAAGGGGCTCAGCGAAGTTGCCCATCAATCCAATGGCGCGCTTGAGAAGCTGAAACCGCGAATCCAGTGGCAGGAGAGCTTTGTCACCGGCGATAAGACGTACTGCATCTACCTTGCCGAAGACGAAGCAGTAATCCGCGAGCACGCGCGGCTCTCCGGCTTCCCCGCCAACATCATCACAGAGGTCAAGGCGGTGATCGATCCGGCGACAGCCGCCTAAACCTGGCATAGCGGCGTCGCTTCAGATTTACCTGTACCCTCAGGGCATCTCGCGACGTCGCCTTTTTCAGCGACGCGTGTGGCGCAAGGTAACCGCGCCTGACTGGTCGAGGTCTGGGCAAAAATCCACCCTACGTGCCGACTCTCTTTTGGCCAGATTGTGCGCCGACGAATTCCAGCAACGCATCGCGGCAACACGTACCCACGCGGTGGGATCACGCGAAAGGTTGCATTCACTGAGCAAATGGTCTGGTTCGCGCCTACACGAAGCAGTTTAGCTTGAATTGCCCCTCCCAACGGCTCGATCATCACCGTTTTGCGCTAGGCATAGGCATAGTTCAACAATGTATATTTTCCGAGACATAGAGCTATATATGTCAAGACTTACGACTTCTAAGTAATCATTACACGCTTTTGGCATATGCAAGCGATACTTCAGTTCAATATCTCGCGCGACGCCGGCAGCTATACTGCCGAGGGCATCAACGCACCGATCGTGACGTTCGGCACGACTTTCGAGGAATTGCAGAATAATATCCGCGAAGCCGTCCAGTTGTTCTTCGATGGCGAAGAGCCAACCGCGCTGGGTTTTGCAGGCGTACCGTCGATCTTGGCGAGCTTTGAACTGCCGCCCGTGCTCCCAACCATTTCGTATGGGGGTGAAGCTTAAGGTTCTCTCCGGCGAAGACGTGTTGGCGATCTTCGAACGGTTTGGCTTCTTTGTCGTCAGCCAGAAGGGCGACCACGTCAAGCTGCGGCGAATGATGATCGAGGGAGCGGAGACGCTCGTCGTTCCCCTTCCCCGATCTATTCCCAGAGGCACGTTGAAAGCCATCTTCAATCAAGCGTGCCACTACATTCCAAAGTCGGAGTTGCATTCGCATTTTTACACGTCCAACAAATGATCGCGTCGATTGTCATCATCGAGGGACTTATCGCGATCAAGAAACATCTCGGCTTGTGAACCAATATCGCGGCTTGGGCCGGACTGAGCACCGAACTGCTCGTTGATAAATGACTGGAGTCGACCGAGGCCGTGTGAAAACGCGGGCGATCTTTCGGCCTTACCAATTTTGGTCGAATTTCGCTGGTTCTCGTCGACCAGAGGTGCGTCAATCGCCAAAAATCATTCTGCGCGCGCCCATTTTCGCTAGATTGCAGAGTTTTCACACGGCCTCGACCCAGAGCCGCCATTCGCGACTGGTCGGCCTTTGCGCTATTGTGCATCGTCTGCGAGGGGCAAGATGACCGAGACCCGCAAGATCGCTGCGATCCTGGCCGCCGACGTCGTCGGCTTCAGCCGGATGGCGAGCGCGGACGAGGACAGCACGCTCGCGCGGTTGCGGACACTGCGCTCGGAACTCATCGATCCCACCGTTGCCAGCCAGAACGGGCGCGTGTTCAAGCGCACCGGCGACGGGGCTCTCGTCGAGTTCCGCAGCGTGGTCGAGGCGGTGCGCTGCGCGATCACCGTTCAGAACGAGATGATCGAACGCAACGTTGGCGTGCCGGCCGACCAGCGCATCGATTTTCGAATCGGCATCCATCTTGGCGACGTGGTCGAAGAGAGCGACGGCGATCTGATGGGCGACGGCGTCAATATCGCCGCGCGGCTCGAAGGCATCGCTGCGCCAGGCGGCATCTGCCTTTCCGACGACGCGTTTCGGCAGGTGCGGGACAAGGTGGCCGCTAAATTTACCGATGCCGGCGAGCAAAGGCTAAAGAATATCTCACGTCCCGTGCGGGCCTTTCATTTGACGTCTGAAATTGCGACCCCGAACAGCCTCGCCCCCGTGCCCTTTGCTCGGCTGTTCTTTGCAGCGCATACGACAAAGCGCTTGCGTCAAGGCGCAACAGGCGCACTTTGGCGGAATTCGTTACTAGTCGGAACTCTCATTTTGCTCGCTTTCGCCGCATCGTTGGGATTGCTCCGCCTTTGGCCATCATTGGAATTTCAGTCAGCCCAGTCCCGCCCCCCGATGACAGAACGGTCTATCGCGGTATTGCCCTTTAGGAACATGAGTGGCGAGCAGCAACAGGACTACTTTGCCGATGGACTCGGCGATGACCTGATAACGCGGTTGTCTCAGATATCCGATTTGCACGTCATCGCCCGCAGCTCCATGAATATGTACAAGGATAGAGCGGCTACTGCGCAGGAGGTAGGGCAGGCCCTGGGTGTTCAGTATGTACTTGAGGGCAGCGTACAGAAATCGGGAAGTAGACTGCGCATAAACGCGAATCTGATACGAGCAATAGACGCACGTCAGGTTTGGGCGGAACAATACGACGAGGAGATCGCAAATATCTTCATAGTTCAAGACAAGGTTATCGGTCTAATCGTCGCTGCGTTGACCGTTCGGCTGACCGACGTAGAGCAAAAAAAGCTTGCGCGTGCGCCCACCAAAAATATGGAGGCTTACGACTACTATCTTCGCGCAGAGAGCGATGGATATTACAATCTGGATGCCAAGGCACCCGCAAGAGCCCTGGCCTTTTACCGCAAAGCGACGGAACTGGACCCGAACTTTGCTGACGCCCAGGCCGGTTACGCACTGGCGGCAGTTCAGATTTTACGATACGACTTCGACTACTTGATGTCTTCGGCTGTTGCCCGAAAGCGCGCGTACGACGCTGCTGGTCGCGCGCTGGAGCAGGACCCCCATAATAGTCGCGCCTATGTTGCGCTCGCGGTTCTTCAACTGGGAGATGGCCGTCATACCGATTCGATTGCGTCGGCGCGCCAGGCCGTTGCCCTCGGTCCGAACGACCCCGAGGCGCTTGCCAACCTGGGGATGATTTTGTCCTATTCGGGCGAATCGACGGAAGCCATCGCGGCAACAGAGCAAGCGTTGCGTCTCAGCCCTACGCCCGCGCCTGGCGTTCGACAACTCGCAGGCATTGTTTTCTACAACGCACGCCAATACGACCGGGCGATCGAAGAGATGAAGGTCGTAGGCGCGATCTGGCCCGCCAATTCGACGCCTCACGAAATTCTTGCGGCAGCTTACGCCCATTTAGGGAAGCTTGACCTGGCGCGAAGCGAGATTGGGCAGATCCGAGATTATGAATTCCCTAAGCCCAGTCTCGCCGTTGCGCGGCTTTGGTACGGACCCTATTATCGGCGCCCCGAGGATTTGGATCGCTATTTGGAGGGGTTGAAGGCGGCGGGTCTCCCTGAATGGCCGTTTGGCTTCGAGGGGCGCGCGCAAGATCAAGTCACTGGGCAGGCCTTAAAGGCTCTGATCGCCGGCCACACCTGGACAGGCTACCGTCCCATCCATCTTGGGGAGAACACGCCTTTTATCCTGCAGATCGATAACGAAAATCGCGTCGTTTACAAAGGCGCGCACACGCTCCTCAGCGGCATCGTCCGTCTGGATGATGACCAGCTTTGCATGCAATTCGACGGCTACTTGTTTAACCTCTGGCTCTGCGGGGCCATCTACCGGACTGACCCCGCGGCAAAGGACGTCGACGTCAAATATGTCTATGTGCTTCCAGAGGGGCTCAGATACTTCTCCGTCACAGACTGAGGCGCGCTCGCTATTGAGTGAGTTTAGAGTGAGCGATCGGCCATTTCGCTTCGGAGGCGGCGACGTCGAGCGGGCGGTCTTGGAAACTCGCCGCGGCGCTTAAATACAATTTGCCGTCAATAATCTGCCAACTCTCCGGCTCGATATTGACCGTCGCCTCGCCATGCGCGGCCACGCCCTCCGCACAAAGGCCGCCATATTGGGGAGCGTAGGAGATCGGGCTCGCCACAAAGGCGCGGCGGTGCTCGTCGTTTGAAAAATACCAAGTCGTGTTGAGCCACTTGTAAGAATGCTCTTCTGACCCGCGAACCGCTTTGCTATCGGTAAAATACGCGACCGGGTCGTACCCCTTGATGGCCACGTCGCCAAAATATCCGGTGTTGACTTCCCCGGCGTTGGCGTTGCCTGCTGACGTTCCCAAAGTCAGTCCCGCTGTGGTCAAGGCGAGACACAAAAGCTGCGGCATGTGCATCTTCATAGCGATCCTCCTAACCCAACCTATTATCGCGGGAGCGCGGCCATTCGCTTGTCGCACTCGGCGGCCCAAAACCCAATCGTGTCCTTATCCTGACACTTTGCGCCCTTTTTCAACAAGGCGTCGACAGTTTGCCAATGGTGCCGAAACACAGCGCGGCTCGTCGCGGTATACCCGCCTCGCTCCGTCCATGTGACATCGGCCCCCTGGTCGACGAGAAACGCTAAGACGTCGACGTGATCTTCTTCGGCCGCTACGATGAGCGGCGTCACCTTGAAGTTATTCTCGGCGTCGTTGACTTTAGCGCCCGCCTGAACAAGCTCCCGAACGACTTCGAAACTGCCAGTATAGGCGGCCGCGTGGAGAGCGGTAAGACCACGGTCGTTGCGAGCGCCGATATCAGCGCCCCGCTTGATGAGAACGGCGACCACTTCTGGACGGCCCGCAAGGGAGGCCACGACCAGAGGCGTTTCCCCAGTCTCGTCTCGCGCTTCGAGCGTGTTCCCTTGGTCGAGCAATTTCGCCACGGCCTCAGGATCGCCCTGGCGGGCGGCATCGTGAATCGGGGCCCCTAAGCAAGGCGACAGCGAGACAATAGCCAATGCTGCCACACCGAGACGAGCGGATTTCATCGTCCTGCCTCGCTGTTTAATCTCCGATTAACAAGGCTAGCATGCAATCTGGTCGGCGTCGACCCTGACACCGATCGGAGGATTTCAGATGTCGGCAAGGGCTTGGCGGGTCATCCATACGTTGATGCGGCGGCTAACCATGGCGAAAGCGAAAGGGATCGTTACCGAGAAGCAAGCTGCCGCCTTGGATTTCAACGCGTGGAAACACGACGCCGACCAGTGGACGCCGCCGACCGACGAAGAATGGGCGCAAATTGGAGAAAACAAACTCCCCTCGCTGCGCATCGCGTGGCATATTCTCTATAAATCGAAGTCCGAATTGATCGAGATCATCAACGGGATGGACGATGCGACGTATTTCGCTATGTCCAACGGGGTCCGCGACGTCGAGAAGTTCTTTAAGGGCTGCCATACCATCGCGATGACTGCCGAGGCTCGATCGCTCGCCGCGTCGTGCGCGAGCCTTCAACGCAAGGGCCGGAAAAAGAGCGCGTGAGCGACTGGGGCTCACTCAGCCGGAACCTCTGCGGCCGCCGCCCGTTACCGCCGCAAGTGCGTTAGAGCACAGCGCCCCAGCCCCTTGCGCCTTGGAACCCCGCCGTCCCCAAGAGCGGCGGGGTTCGTCGTTCTGGCCGCCGGTTCACGCCGGCGGCTGTTTGTTTTGCCACCTCAATCTCTTCGCGTCGGCTTGCGCGCCATCCGTCCGCCTCAAGGAGGGCGAGCGGAACAAAGGGCGCCGGCCCCGCGTTTGAGATGCAGCGGGTGGCTAAAGGAGAGAGAAATGATGAGATCGAAACTGGTTCTTAGCCGCACTGCGGCGCTCGTCCTCGGCGCGGGCATTCTAGCCGCGAGCGTGGCCCCCGCTTCGGCGGACGGATGGCGCCATCGACACGGCTGGGGACCGGCGGCGGTGGCCGGCGGCATCGTGGGCGGCGTCGTTGCCGCGGCGACTGCGCCTCTTTGGGCGCCCGGATACTACGGCTATAATACCGGATCCTACGGCTATAATAATGGCCCAGGCTACGGTTATGGATCGGACTACGCTAACGGCTATGGCCCCAATGACTATGACGGTGGCGCGCCTATGGTAGAGAGACGATCGGCGGCCATTGATGAGCCGATGGGCGACTCGGTCGCTTATTGCGAGGCGCACTTCAGGTCCTATGACTCCTCGACCGGGACCTATCTGGGCTACGACGGCGTGCGGCATTCCTGCCCGTGAACTGCAAGGCGCGTCTCTGCGTCGAGAACACGCCACGAATTGAGCAAAAGATGGCCGCCGGTATGAACCCGGCGGCCGCTTCATTTTTTGCTAGCCGACCTTGTCGAGAACCCCCTGCATTTCCGCCGCCGTGAAGGCGCGTAGCGTCTGCGTACGGACGTTGCCCTGTTTGGCGATGGTCAACAGCAGCGCAGTCGCAGTTGCATCGTCTGGCGCATCTGAGATCAGAACAATGTCGTATTGCCCTTGCGTCCAGAGGGCTTCTTTGCTCGTCGCTCCAGCTTCCCGCGCCGCTTTCTTGGCCGCTTCTGCTCGCTTCACGGTGTCCTTAACGCTGCCGAGCCCTTGCTTTGTGAAGTTCATAAGCGTGACATAGATCGCCATGGCGTTTCCCTCTAGCAGGCTGTTGAAAAAGGCGCTGGCCACGGGAATCGCGGTGTGATTCTGTCTTTCTGCGCGGCGGCGGGGACAGAATCATGCGAGGCGGGGACGAGCGGTCAGGATCGCTTTTCAGCTATGTCGATCTGGAGGCTCGGGTTGGAAAGAGCCACCCGCTGCGGGCGATTCGATCGATCGTGAACGAAGCTTTGTCGGCTTTGGCGGTTGAGTTTTCGGCGTTGTATTCGCCGATCGGACGCCCTTCGATTCCTCCAGAAAAGCTGTTGCGGGCGATGCTGCTGCAAGCCTTCTATTCGATCCGCTCGGAGCGGCAGTTGATGGAGCGGTTGGAGTTCGACCTGCTGTTCCGCTGGTTCGTCGGTATCGGCATCGATGAGGCGGCGTGGGATCATTCGGTGTTTTCCAAGAAACGGGAGCGCCTATTGGAGGGCGCCATCGCCGCCAAACTGTTGAGCGCAATTCTGGCTCAGCCGCGCGTGAAGCGGCTTTTGAGCACGCATCATTTCTCGGTCGACGGCACGCTGATTGAAGCCTGGGCGTCGATGAAGAGCTTCAAGCCGAAGGATGGCTCGGACGAACCGCCTGCGGACGGAGGCGGACGCAACCGCGAGGCAGATTTTCACGGCAAGAAGCGTTCCAACGACACCCACGCCTCGACCACCGATCCCGAGTCGAGGCTCTATCGCAAAGGGCCGGGCAAGGATGCCAAGCTCTGCTTTATGGGGCACGCCCTGATGGAGAACCGCAACGGGCTGGTGGTCGACGCCTGCTTAACCCCAGCAAACGGACACTCCGAGCGCGTGGCGGCGCTGTATATGATCGAGCCGCGCGCCGATCGGCCGCAGGCGATTACGCTGGGCGCCGATAAAGCCTACGACGCCGAGGATTTCGTCAACGAACTGCGCTCGATGAAGGTGACGCCGCATGTGGCGCAGAATACGAGCGGGCGATCGTCGGCGATTGATGGCCGCACGACCCGCCATGCCGGCTATGCAGTCAGCCAGCGCATTCGCAAGCAGATCGAAGAAGCCTTCGGCTGGATCAAGACGATCGCCGGACAAGAGCAGACCAGGTTTCTAGGATGCAATCGTGTCGGGTGGGCTTTCACTTTCGCCGACGCGGCCTACAATCTGACGCGATTGCCAAAGCTTATAGCGGCGCTGGCGTGAGCGTGCCGGCGAACTGCCAACTCATCGGCCGCTGGCGGATCGTCGAGGCTGACATTTGGGATCGCGATCATCTCGAACTCTGCGGACCGGCGATGATGACGATCACCGACCAAGGTCACGGCAAAATCGCTTTCGGTGCGCTCCAGGCCGGCCTCGACGTCGAATACAGCCGGACTTCGATCGGATTCACCTGGGAAGGCTTCGACGAAATGGACGAAGTCTCCGGCGACGGCTCCGCTGAATTGCTCGACGACGGCTCCATCGAGATCGAATTCGCCTATCGCAGCGGCGACGAAGCCGTCCTCAAAGCCAAACGAGAGACTTCTTCAACAGCCTGCTAGGCGGGAAATTTCCATTTTCAAGCGCCGTCTTGGTCCCGCCGACCTTCGCGGCGCTCGCGACAGGCAGTTACCACTCTCGCATGTCGGCGTTGTGGTTAAGGCTGGAAGCTTGCGATATGCCGGCGGCTGGCGCGCTTCTCGAGCGCCAAAATGCCACCTATCACAAGCAAGACCGGTATTAGAACCATCTTCGCCTCCCTTGAGGCCTCACGCCGGAAGACAATTGAAGACATTTTGAGGTGAATTGAGGAAATTGTCAGCGTCGCTGCTGAAGAAAGCTGCGTGAATGACATGCGCCGTCCGTCGCAACCAAGGTTATTGCTTGTCGTTGCCGCGCGTGAGAGCAAAGAGGTCCCGATGTCGCTTCATACTTTCGCTATCCTTCAAAGCCTCCTCTTGATCAGTGCCGCAAATGGCGCGCCCATCCTGCTCAAGCGCGTCTCGGGCGTTCATTTTGCTGGTCCGATCGATGGAGGACTGGTCCTGCCAGATGGTCATCCGTTGCTTGGCAGTTCCAAGACCTGGCGCGGCATTTTCGCAGGCGTCCTTCTCGCGGTCGGCGCCTCCGTAGCGATCGACCTTCCATGGCAAGCGGGCGCGCTCGTTGGCGCTTCCGCCATGGTAGGCGATTGCGTCTCCTCCTTCACGAAACGGCGGTTCGGGCTCGAGTCGAGCAGCATGGCGCTCGGAATCGACCAGATTCCCGAATCGCTCCTTCCAGCAGTCGTCTGCAGAGTTTACCTACCGCTCGGCGTACTCGATGTTGTTGCTATCGTCCTAGTGTTCTTCATCGGCGAACTGGGGCTATCGCGGCTCTTCTTCGCCATCCGCCTACGCGACCGGCCCTACTGATTTGCGCCGCGCACGAGCCGATGTAGGGTTATTTCTGGCCGATTATTGAAGCGCACCGGAACGACTGATGACCCTGCACCAACTGACGTATAGCCCACCATGTCCGCATACCGCCACGCGCCAGCGCCGAAGGCGCGGGGCAGATCGGCTTCGAGGAGAATGGGAATTCCCCCAGGCAGACAGATCTGTCCGCCATGAGTATGCCCGCTCAGCATCAGGTCGAAACCCGCATGCGCAGCCTGACGGAAGATCTCCGGCGTATGAGAGAGCAGGATCGACACACAGCCTCCTGGAATGTCCGCTGCCGCTTTTTCGATGTTGTCGGCGCGATAGAAATGCGCGTCATCCACCCCGGCGAGGTAGAGCGAAGCCGGCGCGCGCTCGATCACTGCGCATTCGTTAAGCAGCACGCGAATTCCCAGCGTCTCCATGTCAGGAACCATGGCGATGGAATCGTGATTGCCGAGCACCGCATAGACGTCGCCACGCAACGCCGCATGAAGGCGCGCGATGCTTTCGAGGCAGGGCTGGAAATCACCGTAGGTACGCCCGCGATAGTCTCCCGTCATAACGCAGAGATCGTAGTCGAGATCGCCAAGAAGTTCGGCGACCCGCGTGAGCG
>Ga0209006_10001863_pt1 | contig 19080 bp, 17 predicted proteins | sample JacPin_JW_Ref_O2_FD_188567 | JGI IMG/M metagenome (GOLD analysis project Ga0209006, IMG submission 188567) | Forest soil microbial communities from Algoma, Ontario, Canada - Jack Pine, Ontario site 1_JW_Ref_O2 (SPAdes) (version 2) | ecosystem: Environmental > Terrestrial > Soil > Boreal...
CCGATCAAATGAAGTCCAGTCCTCTTCACAAGTGCCTGCAGAAACAGAGACACCGACCGCGACCGTAAACACCGACGACGTTGTACACGGTGACTTCAACGGAACGGCGAGCGCCGTTACCAAAACACCCGAATCGCCAACTGACGACAAGAAGGCAGCCGAAGAGTGTTTCCTGCGTGACGTCTGTATCGACGAATATCTCTGGTCGCTTTATCAACGCGCCCCGAAACAAGATGCGATCAAGGTCGTCGAACGAAAGAGCGTGACGACCAAGGTAGACGGTAAATCGCGGACCGTGGCCAAAGAATACTCGAAGGTCGTTGATGAGGACTTCACGTGGAAAGATCCGAAGGCAGCCGAAAAGGCCGGCATGCCTTTGATGGAATACGTCATCGGAGGAATGGATCAGGATTTCAGACACAAGTTATATCGTGCGCTCCGCGCAATGGATGACGCGGGGCTCTCGCCTGGCATAACAAGCGCGTTCCGCGACGACTATCGTCAATCGCTCGCAAGCGGCCTCAAAGCTGCAACCGACAGATCATACCATGGCGGAAGCTCTCGCGGGGGGTATGGTCACGGACTTGCCGCCGACCTTGTTAGCGTCAAAGGCGACACGCGCGCAGAGCGGCTGACGTCAAGCCAAACTCTCTGGCAATGGATAGATCTGCACGGCGGCGAGTTTGGAATTGGACGGCCTTATTTGGATAAAGATCCCCCTCATGTCGCTCCTGTCGACGGCAAGGAGTATGCCGACCATAGGCGAACAGGAAAGCCGCAATCCGTTCGCGCCTATTTAGCGAAGCATAACCTATTGCCGGCGTGGGCAGATCATGGCGCGAGCGCGAAGAGCGCGCGACTGGCTCACTGACCGAACTGATCTCGATACTGCGTTATGTCCAGACGCGACCTCAGTCAAGCCTGCGCGCCGCCACTCCAAATGAGGCAATGAGCCAGTGACGGTTTGCCGCCGCTCGCAGGCAAGCCCGCGAGGTGGATCAATGCGCCGCCGCGCCACGCGCGCGGGAATACATCGCGGTTGCCGCGAGGATCAGGATGCCCGGAAGCCAGTATTGCCAAGCGGTGCCGAGGCCAAGGAAGCCGGTCGTCGCCGTGATCTCTTGCACCAGGATCACCCCGGCAAGGGCGCCCAGAAACGAGCCCCGCCCACCGAAAATGCTGGCACCTCCGAGAACCACGGCCGAGATGCTTTGCAGCGTGTAGTTCTGGCCGACGGTCGGGTCGCCGACGCCGATTTGGGCGGACAGCAGGATACCGCCAAGGCCGGCAAACAATGAGCAAAGCACGTACGCGATAATGCAGCTGCGGTTAACCTGCGCTCCCAAGCGATAGGCCGCCACTTCGTTCGAGCCGATGGCTCGGATCTCCATGCCGAAACGTGTCCGCCGTAGTGCCAGTTCGAGGAGGATCGCCGTCACGACGACGACCACGAACGCCGCCGGCAACGCCGCAAAATGCGTGGTGAGAGTCTGCATGATCGATCTGCTGAAGAAGCCGTCCGGTGTCGAACGTAACATCAACGAGACGCCCTGCAGCGCGATGAACATTGCGAGCGTCGTGATCAGTGGCGACAGCTTGACGATGCGGATGAGAAACCCGTTGACGAAGCCAATGAAAGCCGCCGTGGCAAGCGCGAGTACGACGCCAAAGGCAAAGAACCACGGTCCATTCTCGTCGCCTGCGAAGAAGGACAAGATGACGACTACGAGGCCGGTGAGTGGTCCAACCGACAGATCAATGCCGCCGGTCAGGAGGACGATCAACTGTCCCGTGCTCACGAAAGCAAGCGCGCTGGCGAGAAAGAAAATGCCGTTCAGGCTCCGGGCACTCAGGAATTTGTCGTTCACGGCGGTGGTATAGACGCCGAGCAAAATGATCAGCGCAGTCAGGATCAAAACCGGCGCCAAGTCGCCCGAGAGAAAACGCCGCAGCCGGGCAGAGCCGGTCTCGTCGTGTCTCTCGCGTTGCGTCGGGGCGCCGATTGCGGCGCCGGTAATCTTCTCCTCGGTCAGATCGTCACCCGTCAAAGAGCGGACGATCTTCCCGCGTGAAAAGACCAAAACGCGATCGCAAAGGCCGGCGAGTTCGACCGCATCGGACGAGAGAACCACGACGCCGGCTCCGCCCTTGGCGATGGTGCGCGCAACACGATACAGCTCGATACGGGCACCAGCGTCGACACCGCGGGTCGGCTCATCAGCTAGAAAAATCACCGGCTCGGCGGCCATGGAACGTGCGAACAGCACTTTCTGCTGATTGCCGCCGGAAAGATTGGCAATCGTGGCCTCGCCGGAAGGGGTCTTTATGCCAAGCGTGTCCACATAGTGATTGACCAACTCGATCTCGCGCGCCCGCGACACGAAGCCGGTGCGCGCGAGCGCTTTGAGCACGAGCAACGTCAAATTCTCGCGAACTGAAAGCGTCAGCAACACACCTTCCGCGTGGCGATCGCCCGGCAGATAGATAATCCCGTGATCTCGCGATGAAAGTGGATCGGACGGCCTCACGGCCGATCCGCGAACCACAATTTCTCCGGTCACTGGGGTGAGGCCGGCGAGCGCCCGAATAAAATCGTGCTGGCCATTGCCCTCGACGCCGGCGAGTCCGACCACTTCGCCGGGAAAGACCTGCAGCTCGATACCCTGCAGGATCGCACTGCGGATGTCATGAGCCACAAGCAGCGGTGCGGCGCCGGCTTCTTGCGTCGTCTTGTCGGGGAAGACCCTCTCGACGGAACGCCCGATGATCAGCGCCAGAATTTCTTCCTCCGACACCCCCGCGGCATCGAACGTCCCATGGAAGCGACCGTCGCGTAGAACGCTGATTCGATCAGCGATGCGGCGCACCTCCGGCAAGCGATGTGAAATGTAGACGACGGCTGTGCCGTTGGCTTTGATGCGCGCGATCTGCACGAACAGCCGCTCGGTCTCGGTGGCTGTCAAAGCTTCCGTCGGTTCGTCGAGCACCAGGACTTTCGGCCGTAGCGCCAGTGCCTTTGCGATCTCGACGAGCTGTCGCTCGGCGATGGAAAGATCGCCGACACGGATACGACTGTTGAAATGCGCGCCAACGGCCACAAGCTGTTCGGTGACCCAGGCGCTGCTGCTTTCAGCCTCTGCGCGTCGATGGGCCGGCACGCAGTAGAGAAGGTTCTCGGCGACGGTGAGGTCGTCGAGAACCGAGGTGTGCTGATAGACGACGCTGATGCCCAGCGACTGCGCGAGAGCCGGCGAGGGTTCGGTGAGCGGTTGCCCACCGATTTCGATGGTGCCGGAATCCCAGGACAGCGCCCCTGCGGCCACCGCCATGAGGGTCGATTTTCCGGCCCCGTTCTCGCCGACGAGCGCATGCACTTCGCCCTCGACCACATTGAGGCTGACGCCGCCGAGCGCGACGACGCCCGGAAAGGTCTTTACGACGTCTGTTAGGCTAAGAACGGGGTGCCTGGGCATCTGCAGCATGGTGCGGGGAGCTCGCTATTCGGGCTTACCGTACTTTGCGAGATCTTCGGCGGAAAGCCGATTCGAGTTGAATGTATCGGGACCGGCAGTGGTGTCGCAGATCGGCGCGCGGCCGCCGAGTGAGTCTTCGAAAATCCCGAGATTGAACCGCGTCGGCTCGTTGTTGGGAATGCCCTGCGCCGCCGCGATCGCTTTGCGCGCCGCGATCCTTCCGATCCAGTTACGCCCGGAAATCGTGCCGATCTGGAAATTCGAATTTTTGTCCTTGAGTTTGAGGTATTCGCAAGCCAAGCCGTTTGCCTCCAGCGAACCAAGCGGCACCAGTGGCTTGTCGGCGGCCTGATAGGCGCGAACCACCCCGAGGGCGGCAAAACCGTCGCTGTCGTTGATCACAGCGTCGATCTTGGGATATTTGCCGAGCAGTGCGGTCATCTGCTGCTGAATCATCGCGGAGTCCCAATTGGTGACCGGCCATTCCTTGTCACCGGTGAGCAGCTTGATTTTCGGATATTTTTTGAAGGTTTCCACGACGCCCGCCAACTCGTGCGCGCTCACGGGATTGCCGGCAGGACCACCGAGGAAAACGACATTTCCTTCACCATGCAGCGCCTTCGCGACCCATTCGGCCCAAGCGGCGCCCGCGTATTGCTCGTCCCAATCAAGATAGGCGACGTAGTCCTTGTCGGTGCCGGCGGGATCGGCCGCCCACGGCACGACTTTGACGCCCGCATCGGTGGCCGCACGCAGCGACGGCAGTTGCGATTTGCCCCAGTCGGGAATGATGGCAAGCGCATCGACGCCTTCGGAAACAAGGCCATTGACGTCGGATATCGAGCGCTGCAGATCGCCCTGGCCGATACGAACCACTTGCTTGACGTTGGCGCATTTGGCCGCTTCGGAGCGGACAGCCGCCATTGAAGCACGTGACCAGCCGTTGACGCCAAAGCCGTCGTGCACGCCCAGCGTAATCTTCTTGGTGCCGCAGAATGAAGAGTCGGGCGTCTTGGCGGCGTCAGCTATAATCTTCGCGGTATCCTCCGCGCCGGCCGGCCGTAATCCGGTACCGAGCGTTACGGCGATGGCAAGTGCCATCGGCGCCGCCATTGTCCACGACCTATTCATGTGCTTCCTCCTCATTTATGAGCCTGCGTCGGCTCGATTTGAAACAACTGCATTGACCGAAGCTGCGTCACCGGCTCGTTCCGGTGAAAGTAAGATTCCTATCGAGACTCAGCGCCGTCTCAGCGCAGCGCTCGCATTCGCGGGCGGTCTGCGCATGAAGACATCGAAGAGCAACCGCCAAGGCACGACGCTGATCGACATGCCGAGCAGTATGATCCCTGCCTGAATCACGAATTGCGCCGAGGTGGGCGCCCCCATGCCGATGACGACCTGTTGGAGCTGAACCAGAAAGATCGCGCCGATGGCTGTCGCGGCGACGCTGCCGGCACCGCCAAGCAAAGACGTTCCCCCGAGCACGACCACCGTGATTGTTGGCAGCAGGTAGCTGTTGCCGACAAGCAAGCTGGGCACGCGCAAATAACCGGCAAGCAATACGCCGCTCAGCGCATAAAACGCGCCCGCGATGGCGTAGGTTGCAACCTTGTAGGAGGTCACCCGCAGGCTCGCGGCGCGCGCGGCGCGCGCACTCACCCCGACGGCCACGAAGCGGCGTCCCCATACCGTCGTGCGTATGCCGATCTCAATGAGCAGAACGAGGATGACGGCGAAAATCGCGAGGTGCGGAACCCCGTAGATGCGGCCGACGGCGAAACCGCTCAGCATCGTCGGCACCGCCTCAGTCGAGGTGCCCTTCGTCAGGTAGAGAACGGTCCCGTAAAGAAGAGCGTTGACCGCGAGCGTTGCGACCAAAGCGGTGACACGAAACCGCGTGATCGCTATGCCGCAGATCAGACCGGACACAACGCCACAGGCGAGCGCGCCTGCGATCCACAGCGCCAAAGCCGAATTGTCTCCGTCGGGGAATTTCGTTACCAGAACGGCCGCCAGAGAGATGACGCCGGGCACGCTCAGGTCGAGTCCGCCCTGCTGGATGACCAGCGTCTGGCCGATGGCGGCAATAGCGAGAATCGAAGCGAACGAGAAAACGATCAAGATGGAACTGCCGGATACGCTACCCGCCGCGAGCAACGGACTGACAATGTAGAGAATGACGGTCGCAGGCACGATGAGAGCGAACTGCGGTGGAAGGGCGCGGAATATGCGCGTCATCGTCGGCACCTAATCCGCCGTGCGAGCGAGGATATTCCGCCGGGCATCATTCGGGCATCATTCTGGTCGACCGCCATCCCCGATCAGCGCTAGCGCTTCTTGTCGGTCTTGGCGTCCGTTCCGCCGACGTACGGATCGGGCAGCCAGTTGCCGTCCCGCTTTACGTTCGCCCGCTCAAACAAGCCGTCGACAGTCGCCTCGACGCGCCGCCGCAGGGCATGCACGTCGATGTCCACGAGCTTGCCGTGGCGCTTCACGGCGCGGCCCTTGACGAACACGGAATCGATGTTGCCGACATGGGCGTCCTCGATCACGGCGCCGACCGGATTGTTGACCGGAAACATGTTCAGCGAATTGGTATTCAAAATGATCAAGTCGGCATCTTTGCCTGGCGTCAACGATCCCGTCCGATGGTCGACATTGGCCGCCTTGGCGCCCTGTAGCGTGGCAAAATCGAGCATGTCGCGCGCCGTCAACGGCAGCGGATCGAGCAGCTTCTTTTCCTTCAATGCCTCCGCATTGACGACGCCGCGGGTCGCCGCCATCAGCACGCGGATCTGGGTGAACATGTCGCCGCCGACCGAGGTGCAGACGTCAATGGAGATACTTGGACGCAAGCCGTGCTTCAGGCATCCAAGCGTCGCCGGATTGCCGTGTCCCATATTGAGCTCGACTTCGGCGGATAGGGAGGCGGTTCCGCCGGTGTCGGCCATCAGCTTGAATTCGTGATCGCTGAGCGTGCAGCAATGTACGTAAGTCGTCCGCGGTCCCAGCAGGCCTAGCGCATTCAGTTGGTCGATCGGGTGGTTGAGGCCCCATAGCCCATCGCCAGCATGGAGCGTGATCGGCAGGTCGAGCTTGCGCGCCTCGCGGAAGTCGCGCTCGGTCTGCTCGATCGTGGCGAATTGCGGACCACGCGCGGCGAAGGCCATTGTGACGAGGCCGTCGTCCGAGGAGAAGTATTGCTTGCGGACCCTTGCCACATCTTCAAAGTCGGTTGGCAAGTCGCTGATCGGAAACCATTCCTTGTTGGCGTTGCCATAGGCAAAAACACCGCGGATATTGGCGTCTTGCAACCCCTTGATCGCCATGTCCGCGTGATCGGGCGTGTTGTTATTGTGCGACCAGTCAACCAATGTCGTGATGCCGGCATCGAGCGCCTCGAGTGCACCGAGATAGTTGGCCACGTACATGTCGTCGGGCGTGTAGAGCTCACCCATGATGCCGCGAACGCCGCCGAAATATTGGGCAAGGCTCCAGTCAGCAGCAGTATTGCGGAGCAAGCTCTGCCAGGTATGACGATGGGTATCGACAAAGCCGGGGAGCACGATCGCGCCTTGCGCGTCAATTTCCCGGGCGTCGACCGCACCGAGATTGGGTTGCACCGCTGCGATTTTGGAGCCGTCGATCAGAACATCCGCGTCGAGATGCTCCCCGATTTTCGCATCCATGGAGAGCACGATTGCATTGCGAATGACAGTACGGTTCATCGGAACGCTTCCTCACACTTAGTATCTTATTCGGGCCGGCGCAAAAATCTGCAACCAAAGGTATGATGACGGCAACTAAAAGATGCTGTCCGTGGCCGAAAACTAGTCGAGAATGTTTATCTACCCCACCGAACAACGTCTCTCATAGCCAAGGCGCGGACATTAACGAGCGCATGAAACCCAATCAAATCAATAAACATAATGCCGATTATCGCCTAAAATAATGTCGTCACCCGGTCGCGTCGATGAAATCAATGTGCCAGTTTGTGCGAAAGCGCTTCGGCCGCATAACGCAAGTCTGCCACCCGGGAGGAAACCGAAATGAAGAGCAGCAGCGATCGAATTCTGACGACCCATACCGGCAGCTTGCCGCGATCGAAGACGCTCTCGGCGCTACTGGTAAAGCGCGAGCAGCGAAAGCCCTACGACGAAAACGCGCTCCGAACGGAGATCGACCGTAATCTCGATTTGGTCGTCGCGCGGCAGCGCGAGTGCGGCGTCGACATCGGCAATGATGGCGAGACGCCCCGGGTCGGCTTTTCAACTTACACGACCGAACGCATCGCTGGCTTTGGCGGCGAGTCACGCCGCAAGCCCACGCTGGATACGATCAAATTTCCGGGGTTTGCTGACTTCATGGCACGCCAGATCGGCGTTTCCGATGAGCTCGCCAGGGTCTGGAACGCGCCGCAGGCGGTGGGCAAGCTCGAATACGACCAAAGCTTGTCGGAAGCCAAAAGCGAATCCGCAGCCTTCAAGGCGTCGCTTAAGCGAACCGGCTCCAAGTTCACCGAGGATTTCATGACGGCGGCGACGCCGGGCATCGTTTCAACCACGATGCTGCTCGCGCCCAACAATCCGGCTTATAAAAACGATGCCGAATACGTCATGGGAATCGCCAACGAGCTGAAGAAGGAATACGAGTACATCGTGGGCGAAGGCTACATCTTGCAGCTGGACGCACCGGACCTCGCGATGGAGCGAGTCATTATGTTCGGCGATCAGCCGCTAAAAAGCTTCCTTGATCGAGTGGCCCTACACGTTGATGCGATCAATGTGGCCATTGCCGATATTCCGCCCGAGAAGGTCAGGCTCCATGTTTGCTGGGGTAACTGGAACGGTCCGCATCAAGACGATGTCGACGTGGCCGACCTGTTGCCGATCCTTTATGGGGCCAAGGTAGGCGCGCTTTCGATTCCGCTCGGCAATCCGCGCCACGAACACGAAACGGAAGTGTTCAAGAAACTGCCTTTACCGAACGATATGCTGCTGATCCCCGGCGTCATCGACGTGACCACAAATTATCTCGAACATCCCGAGGTCGTTGCCAACCGTATCTGCGCCGCGGTCGCGGCAGTGGGAGCGCGTGAACGTGTGATCGCGGGGACCGATTGCGGTTTCGGCACTTTCGCCAGCTACGAATTCATCGCCGAGGATGTCGTCTGGGCGAAGCTTAAAGCTCTGTCAGACGGAGCGAAGCTCGCAACCGAACGGCTTTGGGGCAAGGCCTGAGCGGCGGTCGCGCTCAATAAACAGCGACGACTTGAGCCGACGTCTTGAGCCGTCGCGCAGTTCCCTACGGGCGCAGTCTACCAGACGCATGACGGAGGAATGGTCAGCGGACCCATCCCCAGGCAGGGGCGTCGTTACATCGCCCTTGCCGGACCGAGTTTCTACTCTTGCCTGCTAACTTTCAGCGGCCAAATACGGCTGGTCGGAAATTTCTCTTCTCGAGATTTTACTCGGCAGCGTTTGACCGGACCGTGCTCGCATTGACCAGCGGCAAGACCTTTTCGGCCATCAAGATCATGGAACGGCGGCCAAGCTCGCGATCTCTCCAGTCCTTCGCTGCGTAGAGCAGCGTGCCGAACGTGCCGACGTCCTCCTGGAACGCCAGTATCTGATCGGCGACGCTATCCGGCGTGCCGTAGATGATGAGCTTGTCGCAGATCGCCTCCAGCGTGACTTCGTCATCCGGCTGGTCGCGGCGTGTCTTGAACAGTTCGATCCGGCCGTTCTTCTTCAGCTTGGTGTAGAGTGAACGATAATAGCCGACATAGGGCCCGTCGGGGTCGGTCGCGTAGGCCTTGGCGGTGGCCGCGTCGTTGGCAACGAATATGCTTTTAGCCACTCGCCAGTTGGCTGGATCGGCAGGACGCCCGCCGCGCTGACATCCTTCGACGTATTTGGGCCAGTGGCTTTTGACCCAGGCCGGCATCAAGAAATTAGCCGAAATCGGTTCCCATCCTCGCACCGCCGCTTCCGTCACGCCTTTGGAAAACGGCGCGACCGCCGTCACGACGATCGGCGGATGTGGCCGTTGTAACGGTCCGGGGATGTAACCTTGCCCGATGTCACGCATGAGCGTGCGTTCCGTCGAGATCGTCCAGTACTTACCCTTGATGTTGTAAGGCGGCTCGTTCGCCCAAATTGCCAGCACCTGATTGATGGCTTCAAGAAACATTTCATTGCGGTTAGCGTCGAGATTCCCGAACAACTCGGCGTCGGAGAGCAATCCGCCGGGACTGATGCCGAAGATGAGCCGGCCGTCGAGCATGTGATCCAGCATCGCGATGCTGGCCGCGACCGCGGCGGGATGATTGTTCGGCATGTTCATCGTGCCGGTGCCGAGGCGGAGATTTCGGGTGGATGACGCGACCCATGCAAGGAACGCTACGCACGAGGTGATGTTCTCAGCTCGATCGGTGAGGTGCTCGCCAACGTAGCCTTCCGTATAGCCAAGCTCGTCCGCCAGGATGAAGGCCTCTCGGTCCTCGACCAACGACTGGCGCCACTCCTTGTTGAGCGGGTGGATCGGCATCGTAAAGAAGCCCAGTTTCATTCCGCGTACCCTTTGCGCAATTGCTGCGACGAGTTTAGTCATTGCCGGCTTTGAGAAAAATGATTATTCATTCTCCTGTGCATTAAGAAAACTGATGGTTCATGCCGACACTGAGACAGATACGGTCGTTCATCGCAGTGTGCGAGGAGGCGTCCTTTACCGCGGCGGCCGCCCGCGAGCGCGCAACGCAGTCGGGCATCTCGCAGCATATCAAGAAGCTCGAGGCCAAACTCGGCATTGCACTGTTCGAACGCGACCGCGGCGATATTCGTCTAACGACCGCGGGTAAAATATATTACGCCGAATGCGTCGACGTGCTGAAGAGGTTGGACGCCGCACAGCAGCGTGTGGCGGCCAGCCGCGTCCTTGGATCGATCCGTGTCGGGCTTATGCCGACTTTCACGCGCTCGATCCTGTCGCCTGCGCTTGCGCAATTTCTCCAACAGTCTCCGGAATCTGAAATCCACATTGTCGAAGCCTACTCACGCGTGCTGACCGATATGGTGCTCCGCGATGAACTGGATTTCGCCGTAGTACCGTCGTTTGAAGGCGCGGCCGGTATTTCGCATCAGCTGCTGGCGCGCGATCGCGAAACCCTTGTCAGCGCCCGGCAGGGGAAGGTTCGTAATATCAAGCCCATTCGGTTGCGAAATCGCGGGCCACTAAAAGTCATCGTGCCGGGACCGCAAAATACACGCCGGCGAAACATAGAAACCTATTTTACTTCAAACGGCGTCGCCGTCTCCCAACGGCTTGAGCTCGACGCGATGATGGGCACGTTGCAATTCATCGCGGCGAGCGATTGGGTCGCTATTCTTCCGTTTTTGATGATGGTTTCGGATCTGGACGAAGGTCGCTACGACATCCGGGCTCTCGAAGATCCGGCACTGTATGCTGACTTCATCTTGATCCAACCGGCGCGCAAAGCGATGACGCCGGCGGCGGCGCTATTCGCCGAAATGTTGAAACAGGAGACCGAACAGGCGCAGAAGATCTTTCAAAAGCGTGTGAGAGCGCCGCATCTTTCCTGATACGCGAGTCTAATGCCATTCGGAGTCACGGCTCGCTATCTTATTATACAACCGCGTACACGACACGCGATCGTCATCGATACGTTTGCGGTACAAACTTGCCGTTCTCCGTGTGCGCCGGCACGTAGGTTGCGTTGGGCGGCGGTCTCCCGAACTGCACCAGTACGACCAAGCTTCCAATCATCAATATCAGTGACGCAATGGCGACGCCGGCAACGCGCCGGAGGGTCCAGGCGTCCGCATGCAAGATGCCGGACCGCGTAGCCAGTAGAAAGGCAGCATAGACCACGAACGGAATGAGAAAGAGCCCGATCTCGGTAGCGATTGGCCGTATCATCGGTGAACCCGGTCACGTGAACTTAGCCACAATACCGCCAATGATGCCCTAAATTTAACGATGTTCAAACGGCATCGAGTCCCGCTCGCCTCCCTCTCCATTTGCGTTCCTGCTGGCTAGGTGGTTGCGGCAGGCCCCTTTGGCAGAGGATGGCAGAATTTCTACGACGGCATAGAATAAAGCCCGGACAATGAGCGTTTTTGCGGGACCGGAGATCGACCAATCGCCCCTGCGATTGCAGGGCCGTCTACGGCGTCCGATTTTAGTGACTAGATATCAATACAATCTCGTGCGAAGGCGACCTGACGATGAGAGACCGGTCTGAACGGCCGTCCATACAAACGACAGAACCGGCGGGACAGCCACAGACGACGTCATCGCGCGCCGACATCGACGCGTTTCTCGGCCAGGCTCGCGCGCTTGATCCTGCAGTCAAGAGCGGTCAGCGCGGGCGGCTCCTGTTCGCGCTCGACGCGACGATGAGCCGGCAACCGACCTGGGACCAAGCGTGTCAGCTTCAGGCGGAGATGTTTCGCGAAGCGGCCGCCGTCGGCGGACTCGATCTTCAACTCGTCTACTACCGAGGGCTCGCTGAATGCCGCGCGTCCGGGTGGATCGCCCAGCCGGAGCGGTTTGGCAAACTCATGTCGCGCATCGATTGCCGCGGCGGACCGACGCAGATCGCCAAAGTTCTGACCCATGCGCGGCGCGAGAACGAACGATTCCGAGTCGGAGCCCTGGTTTTCATCGGCGACGCCATGGAAGAAAGCCTCGACGAACTTTGTAAGGGCGCGGGCGAGCTCGGCTTACGAGGCGTTCCGGCATTCATGTTCCAGGAGGGTGACGACCCGACGTGCGAACATGCCTTTCGCGAGATCGCTCGGCTGTCGCGCGGTGCCTACTGCAAGTTTGCCCCGGGCGCCGCGCACGAGCTCGCCGAATTGTTACGCGCTGCCGCGGCCTATGCGGCGGGCGGCATGAAGGCGCTCGCGGCCCTGCGAGGGCGATCGACCCAAGCGGCCAGGCTGATTGAACAGATGAGATGACATGCCCGCGCTCGCCCTAGGTCTTATTGTCCTCATCCTGCTGCTGTTTGCCGCCTACTCGTTCTCCAAAGCTGATCCCAAGCAAGCAGCACGGGTGTTGCGGTACATCGGCGGCGGCGCGGCGCTGCTTTTCGCAATCTTCCTGCTCATTCGCGGAGCAATCATGCCGGCAGTTTCGATTGGTCTGATTGGCCTAGGACTGCTTGGCTATGTCCCGGGCTGGCGGCCGAACTTCGGGGGCCAGGCACGGAAAAGCCCGGGACAGACCTCGAGGGTGCGTACGGCATTCCTGGAAATGGAACTTGACCACGACAGTGGCGCATTGCGCGGCCAGGTCCTGGCGGGCCGGCATCAGGGCGCGGCGCTTGACGACCTCGATGTCCGAACGCTGATCTCTCTTCTCGGCGAAATCGACCAGGATAGCGCTTCGCTGCTGGTGACCTATCTCGACCGGAGGCAGCCCAATTGGCGCGAACACGCGCCGGACGATTCCGCAGCGGCAAACGGCGGCCACCCATCGCGCACGAGCAAAATGACAGAACAAGAAGCTTATCAGATTCTTGGAATTCAGCCGGGAGCGTCGGCGCAGGACATCACTCGCGCTCACCGCTCCCTGATCAAGAAGCTACATCCCGATCAAGGCGGATCAACCTACCTTGCGGCTCAGATCAATGAAGCGAAGGATGTTCTTACGCGCGGCGCTCGTTGATATACTCAGGGTGCAGGAACGCGAGCTCCAGTTCCTTCCGTGCGGGGAAATAAACGCCGATCACCAACGCAAGGCGGCAGTACAAACGCGGTCATCCCACAGCGCCGACAGCCTGTCGTCCAGTTGCGTCACCGTGATCGAGCATCCCGCCATGTCCAGCGAGGTGACATACGAGCCGACGAGCGATCGCGTGACAGTCAATCCGCGCTTTTCCAGAATGCCCCGCGCCACATTATACATGAGATAGAGTTCCATCGTCGGCGTACCGCCAAAGCCGTTGACGAACAACAAGACGTCGCCCGCATTGGAATTGCCGCGATCGTCTAAAATCGCCGCAAGCATCCTGTCGGCAATCTCCTCGGCGCCGGCAAGCTTGATTCGGGCGCGCCCAGGCTCGCCATGGATCCCAACCCCCATTTCCATCTCATCGTCAAGCAGCGAGAAGGTCGGCGATCCCGCTGCCGGGACGGTGCAGCTTGTCAGAGCCACCCCCATCGAGCCGGTCCGGGCATTCACCTCGCTGCCGAGCTGAGCACAGGCATTGAGATCCATCCCCTTCTCGGCGGCGGCGCCGACGATCTTCTCGACCACCAGCGTGCCGGCGACGCCGCGCCGGCCCGCGCTGTGAGTCGACTTTTCGACCGCCACATCGTCGTTCGTGATCACCGTCGCGGTCGCGCCGTCGCACAGTTCCGCAGCCATCTCAAAATTCATGCAGTCGCCCGCGTAATTCTTCACGATAAAGAGCACGCCGGCGTTGCCGCCGACTGCGGCGGCGGCCTCAACGATCTGATCCGGCGTCGGCGAGGTGAAGACTTGCCCGGGGCAGGCCGCGTCAAGCATGCCATGTCCGACAAAGCCAGCATGCAGCGGTTCATGGCCAGAACCGCCGCCCGAAATCAAAGCGACTTTGTCAAGATTGGGCGTACGCCGGCGCACAAATTTGCGCTCGTTGCCGAGAGCAACAATATCGGCATGGGCGGCGGCAAAGCCGTCCAGGCTCTCCGCCAGAATGGTATCGACGGAGTTGATCAATTTCTTCACGACGTCCTCCCCTTCGCCGCGCTTGAGCGCAGTCAATCGTCTTCCTGCAAGATTCCATTCAGCCGACGCGCAAATTCCTGCAGCAGCGCATCGACCTTTCCATTCCGCTTGGGGCTTCCGAGATCCGGCACGTGCAACGTGATGGCTCGATCGCGCGGCGCCTTCGCCAAGCGGCCGAGCCGCCTGGGATGAGCACGCGTATACGCCCGCAGGAACGCCTGCTTCGCGGCCGGCGGAAAGTGACAGACTTCGAAAATCGTGTTGAGGTGCTGGACCGGCACGGGAACCGGGTAGGCCGGATTCGATATCTGGCTAACAAAACTGCGGTTCTTGCCCATGGCGTGCGCGAGCCTCATGCGCATGCCGGAGGGCCGGCTGTCGAGCACCTCCTTGAAAATGCGCTTGTACTCGGCGACAGCGCTCGCCTCGTCGGCTTGATCGAACGCCGCTTCAGACACGGATGTCGCCACGGCTTAGTCCATCGATTGTCTGCTTGATCAGCGCAAGCGCCGATGGATTAACCGACAGCTCGCGTAGTCCGCACGAGAGAAGGCCGGCCACACAACGCGGATCGCTGGCCATGTCGCCGCACAAGCTGACAGCACGCCGGGCGTGCCTGCCATGGTCGACGATATGCTTGATAAGACTCAACACCGCCGGCTGCAATGGATCGATGAGACTAGCGAGCGCGCCATTGGTGCGATCGCAGGCCGTCAGATATTGAGCAAGATCATTGGAGCCGATTGAGAGGAACGCGGCGTCAAACTGGTCAATAGCCAAAGCCGCGACCGGCACCTCGACCATGACGCCGATCTCCGGAAGCGCGGCGGGGACGCCTTCAGACTGCAATTGATCGACCGCTTCAGAAAAGAGCCGGCGAGCTGCCTCCAATTCGGCCGGCATCGTGACCATGGGAAACATCACTTTGAGATTGTCACGCACGGCCGCCCGCGCCAAAGCCCGCAGCTGAACGCGAAAGACGTCAGGGCGCTCAAGACAAAGCCGCAGGCCACGCACGCCAAGGAAAGGATTGGCTTCGCCGTCCAGGGTAAAACCCGGCACCGGCTTGTCGCCGCCGGCGTCAAATGTCCGGATGGTGACCGGGCGCTTGCCCGCCCAGCGCAGGGCGGCGTCATAGGCTCGATATTGCGTCTCCTCATCAGGCAACCCGGATTGCCCATTGAGCAGAAATTCGGTGCGCATCAGCCCGATGCCGTCGGCATATTGCGCATCCGCGTGTTCAAGATCCTCGACGCGCTGGATATTGATCAGGAGCTTTATCGGCTCGCCCGCCCAAGACGCTGTGGGGCGCGCCAGAATGGCACGCGACGAAGCCCGGTTCTGGCGCAGTAAATCCTGCCGGCGCTCGAACAGCCCAAGCTGTTCCGCGCTGGGGTCGAGCTCGAGGGTGGCGCCCTCGCCGTCGAGCAATGCAGTGCGAGCGTTTGCAGGCACTGAGCCCAGTTGCACAACCATTGGGATGCCGCGCGCCCTGGCCAACATGGCGACGTGGCTGTTCGGACTGCCGCGCAACAGTGCAAGGCCGCCGCCACCCGACCAATCGATTTCCAGGAATCGCGATGGCGGCAGGTCTTCAGCACACACCACCGCGCCGCTCGGAATTCTAGGCGCTTCGCTCTCTCCGCCACGCAAGATCTGCAGCACGCGATCGCGCAAGTCCGCCAAGTCCGAGGAGCGCGCCTGCAGGTATTCGTTGGCGGCAGCACTGTAGTCGCCAATTTGCGCTTCGAGGGCGGACGACCAGGCCGTGTGCGCTGGCACGCCTTCGTCGATTGCAGCAAAGATCGGATCGAGTAAGTCGTCGTCCTCCAACAGCGCCACTTGAAATTCGAGGATCTCCGCGCCATCGCCGCCGACTGACTCGGCAAGCTTTGCAATCTCGTGGCCCGCGGAAACAAGCGCGGTCCGCAACGCCGCCTGCTCATCGGGAGGTGCCGCGGCAACGCGGCCGCCACTCGTCGCCCTGTCCGCGCGCACGAACGGCCCATGCGCGAGGCCGATCGAGGCCGTCATGCCCTTGTATGCCAAGCCCGCGATGGCAGCGTGTTCGTTCACGATGCGTTATCCGGAAAATCGGCCGCGACCAAATCGACGAGTGCGGCGACCGCGCCTTCAGCGTCTTCGCCCGACGCCCTGATCTGGATAATGCTGTCGCGCGCCGCGCGCAGCGCCATCACCTTGGCAACACTCTTCGCATTAATCCATTCGGCCGCATCGGACGCGCGAATGAAAATGTGCGCCTGAAATTTCTTGGCGAGCTTGGTCAGCTTCACCGCCGGCCGCGCGTGCATGCCGGCGGCGTGCACGAGCCGCACACTGCCGGTAACGACTTGGCCGTTTGCACTCTCCAACGTCATCGCGTCCTCGATCGATCCTCTTCCGTTGGCGTTCACGCCGCGGACAATTCTTCGGCCACGGTTCTGACCTGCTCGAGCGAACTGCCTCCCGCCGCTTCGGTCGCCGCCATCACGGCGCCTTCGACAATCGGCGCGTTGCACACCACCACCCGATCGCGGCGTTCCGGTTGCAACATTTCGACCGCCATTTCGCTGTTGGTCTCGGCACCGCCGAGATCCACGAGGATGGCGACGCCCTTCGGCGACCACACCTGGTTGATGGCCTCGATGATCAGCGGCACGTTGGTGCCGAGGCCGCCGTCCGGGTTGCCGCCGCAGAACGCCACCTTCACCTCGCTGCCGACCATCTGCAGCACCATGTCGGCGGTTCCCTTGGCGATGTCCCTCGAGTGCGACACGATGACGATGCCGACCGTGTCGGTCATGTGCGAGCCTCCAACGTATCGCAGACTGCGTGGAGGAGTACGCAACTCGAGCGCGCGCCCGGATCCACGTGACCGATGCTGCGGGCACCGAGATACGACGCGCGTCCTTTCGTCGCCTGCATTGGCGCCGTTCGCGCAGCCGCCTCCTGCGCGGTCGTGCGCACCCGCGCGATCAGGTCGGGGCCGATCGCTTCTGACTGCAGGGTTTCCCATACCGGGAAGAGAACATCGAGCATGGTCTTTTCTCCGGTCTTCGAACGCCCACGCGAGCTGACGGCATTGACGCCGCTACCGAACACCTCCGCCAGATCGGCGGGCAATTGTTTGTTGCAGAGCGCATCCCCGGCCGCGAGAAAGAAACTTCCATAGAGTGGACCGGACGCGCCGCCAACCGTCATGACCAGGGTCTTGCCGATGGTCTTGAGCGCCTCGTCGGGCCGTTGCGCAGCGATCGTTTCCAATTTTCCGAGCACCGCCTCAAAGCCACGCTTCATGTTGGCGCCGTGATCGCCGTCGCCGACGGCTTGGTCGAGCGCTGTCAGCTCCGCTGCGCTGGCAATGACCTGCTCCGCCGCGGCCTTCACGAGTGATTTCAACATTTCGGGTTCCAGCGACATAACCGTGTCCTAGTGAAGTGTCGGCGCGATCCGCCGCCCCGCCGCGTCGAAATAAAGCGGCTGTTCGAGTTGCAGTTCGACCTCCTGCCCGGCTTCGAGCGGCCGATGCGGATCGGCCAAAGTCACCAGAGTGCGATCGCGGTATTCCAGGTGAACATGATTTTGATCGCCGAGATGTTCGATACGGTGGATGCGTCCGGTAAACTGCCCGCCACTTGCCTTGGCGATCTTTAGGTGTTCGGTGCGGATGCCGAGGATCTCGGTGCTGGGCGGCATCGCGGCGTGCGGCAGAAGATCCGCCGGCAAGAAGTTGATCGGCGGCGTACCGAGCCGGCTCGCCACATAGCGGTCGGCGGGGCTTTCATAGATCTCCCGCGGGGTCCCGACCTGTAAAAGCTCGCCGTCCTTAACGACCCCAATGCGCGACGCCATGGTCATGGCCTCGACATGGTCATGGGTCACATAAAGAATCGTCGAGGCGAGTTCGACTTGAATCCGCTTCAGCTCGAGTCGCAATTCGGCGCGCAATTTGGCATCCAGCGAGGACAATGGCTCGTCCATCAAATAGATGGAGGGGTCGCGCACCAGGGCGCGACCGATCGCCACCCGCTGCATCTCGCCGCCGGAAAGCCGCGTGGCCCGGTTCGTGAGTTTGTTGGTGATATGCAAAAGCTCGGCAGTCTGTTCGACGCGCCTTCGAATCAGCGGTTCAGGCACGCGGCGCGCCGGCGAGCGCAGCGGGAACGCCAGATTATCGTACACCGTCAGATGCGGATAGAGCGAATATTGTTGAAAAACAAAAGCAATGTCCCGCGTTCCCGGTGGATCCCGGGTTACGTCGCGCCCGTCGATGAAGACCGTGCCGGTGTCGGGGCGCTCGAGACCGGTGATCAACCGAAGCGTGGTCGTCTTCCCGGCGCCGCTCGGGCCTAAAAGAACGACGAATTCACCGTCATTGACGACAAGCGAAACGTCGCGCACAGCCTCGACGTGGCCAAAGCGCTTGCTGATATGCCGCAGAGAGACGTTAGCCATGGGTGGCGCGCTCCTCATTCACCGACGGCTGGTTCGCGGTCTGCAGGGCCATCCCGGTTTGGGCGTCGAACAGGCTCAGGGCGTTGAAGCGGAATGTGAGCCCCACCGTCTCGCCGACGTGCACCGGCATACCGGACGGCACCCGCGCCTTGATCGTCCCCTGTTCGGTCACGACCGTGACGATCTGGGTCGTACCCAGATACTCGGCGCCGAAGACGCGCCCGCGCAGCGTCGCTGCGTCGGAGAACCGGATATGCTCTGGACGAACGCCGAGCACGACCGCACCGCCGCCACGCCGTTCGTTGATTTCCGGAACGGACACGCTGACGTCCTTCAACTTCACGGTGCGCGCGTCGGAGTCCAATCCGCCGTCGCAGTGCAGAAAATTCATCGGCGGCGAGCCGATAAAATC
>Ga0209006_10001865_pt1 | contig 19075 bp, 20 predicted proteins | sample JacPin_JW_Ref_O2_FD_188567 | JGI IMG/M metagenome (GOLD analysis project Ga0209006, IMG submission 188567) | Forest soil microbial communities from Algoma, Ontario, Canada - Jack Pine, Ontario site 1_JW_Ref_O2 (SPAdes) (version 2) | ecosystem: Environmental > Terrestrial > Soil > Boreal...
TCCTTCATCCTGGGATTCCAACGCTTCGTCTGATGCCCGAAGTGAACTCCCGCTTCGAGCAACTCCTTCATGGTGATAGTAGCCAATTAACCTCCTCGTATAGTCTGCATCCTTCGCGTAGGTTCCGCTCCGGATTGCCATTCCCGTCCCGTACCGCAGCACGGGAAGAATTGAACACCTAAAACAAGCTGTCAGCTTTCAGCCATCGGCCTTCAGCTAACAACCAAACCTTTTCAAGCTCAAAAAGTACTTGTCATTCCGAGCGAAGGCGCTTTTCAGCCGGAGCGAGGAATCTCGGTCTCCTCGGACCCCGCTTGGATTACCGCTTGCTGAACTGGAATCTCTTGCGCGCGCCCTTCTGTCCATATTTCTTGCGTTCTTTGCCGCGCGAGTCGCGAGTGACCATTCCCTCGGCCTTGAGCTTCTTACGCAGTTCGGCATTGAACAGCATCAACGCGCGAGTGATGCCCAACTTTACGGCATCCGCCTGGCCGCGCACACCGCCGCCGAGCACATTTGCGATGACGTTAAAAGTCGCCGCCGTGTCCGTCGAAGCCAGTGGAGCTTTCGCCGCCGAACGCTGCGCGGGAGTCACAAAATATTCCTCGAACGCGCGCCCGTTGACTTTGAATTCGCCGCTGCCCGGACGCAAATACACGCGAGCAATCGCCCGCTTACGCCGTCCCGTTCCGTAGTACTGAACCTGTTCTGCCATTTAGCTTCTAGCTCCTAGCTGCTAGCTTCTAGCTAAAACCAGAAGCCGCGCCTATTGATCTCAAAAAACCTAAATCTTGTCATCCTGAGCGCAGCCGCTCTTCAGGCGGAGCGAAGGATCTCAAGCTGACCAACTCCCGCCCCAGACTTTTACGCCCGCACTTCCAACGCGAACTCCTGCGGTTTCTGCGCTTCATGCGGATGCTTGTCGCCCTTGTACACATTCAGCTTCGACAACATGTGAGCCGCAAGTTTATTCTTCGGCAACATGCGTCGCACCGCGTCTTCAATGATCGCCTCCGGTTTGCGCACCAAACGCTTGGCGTAATCTTCGGTGCGCAGTCCGCCCGGATATCCGGTGTAGCGGTGATACTGCTTCTGCTCGGCCTTCACGCCGGTTGTCTTGATCTTTTCCGCATTGATCACAATCACGTGATCGCCGGTATCGAGAAACGGCGTGTATTGCGGGTTCTCTTTGCCCATCAGGATGCGAGCCACTTGCGAGGCGAGGCGTCCGAGGATCTGCCCATCCGCATCCACGACGTACCATTTGCGCACAATTTCCCCCGCTTTGGGGAAATACGTAGACATGAAACTCTCCCAGAATTGAAAAAATGGCGAAAGAAGACCGCTCTTTGATTCCCTAGCGAGGACGCCAGGCCATCCGGCGGGCAACCACAATGCTGCCAAAGTCTTTAAGATACCGCAGTGTGCAAAGAAATGTCAACGTGGAGTTGGCAAGGGGTCGTGTCTTAAACGATGAGGAGACGAGAGAACTCGGCAATTTCCGCGGATTGTCCTACAATTCCTCCGCCTTTGATGGAGGAGGAAGAATTGCCCATGACAATGCAAGTGGCGATGTTCGGTACAGATGGTCTGCTGCTCGCTAGCGACATGCGGGTTATGAAGCAGGGCTTTGGAGTGCGTGGATTACAGTGCCTCCAAGATCGTAATCAACTATGAACGTGGAATCGCGATCAGTTGCGCTCAAGACATGGTACTGGCAAAACGTGTCGCGAAAGCCGTCGTTTCCGATCTCAAAGACAGCGAGCGGGAATACCCAATCGCTGCTATCGAGAAAATTACGGCAAGGATCTTTGAGGGGATAGATCGGAAACGGGTCGAATGTCTTATTGTCTTCTCGGAACCGTCCGCAAGACCCTTTGCGCGCCTGTTTTACTTGCAGCTCGGCTTGGTGGACACCGATGCGCACTGCGATCAGGTAGAGCACGGCTCAGTGGAAGCCGGAGACGGAGAAACCCCCGCCATTTTTTGGCGAAAGAGGTATTACAGAAAAACTCCGATTAAATCGCTGGCTCCCCTTGCCGCTCATTTGATTCTCTCTGCCCAAAAGCTCAACAACGCCGCAATTGGCGGTGGCCTAGAAATGGTCTTGTGCGATAAGGCTGGGCTTTTCCGTCTCGATGATAACTCCGTCAACGCCTTAAAAAAAGCGTCAGCCAGTTGGGACAAGAAGATTGGCGCCTATTTGTTGGACATAAGCAACGGTTCACCTTTTCCCAGACATGATCCGTTAACCAAGCTTCCATCGCAGGTGTCACGCGCCGCGTTTGGTGAACGCGGCAGAGATTGTAATAATCAAAATGTAAGGCGACGGCAGCTTTAGGCGCGACAGCTTTTGCTAACCCTCTTTTGTGCTGCGCTGTCCCCAAGTTCCGGAAATTGAGCCCGCGCGTCCTTTCCGGATGTGCGGCGGCCCAGCAACTTGGAAATGCGGAGCCACGCTCCAGGCATCATCTGGCAGGTTTCGACTCTAAGACCGCCGCGATTTTGATATTCCCGGTCGAGGCCCTGAGGGTGCGCTCCCACGGCTCGTACCCCCTCTTCCAGATCAAAACATTATGTTCTCCAGGGGTAATACTTAACGTCGATGGCGTGCTTCCGACGAAACTGCCGTCGATTTCGACCTCTGCCCCCGCGGGCTCAGACGAGATTTCAGCGGTGGCCTCGCTCGCTGATCGCGCAGCAACACCCGGCGCCGCACCGTGGCCCCCATTCTCCATCTTCGTTAGCGGCGTTGTCGATTCGGCGTCCGCGCCGGCGGGTGCGGACTGGATGGCGGACATCGATTGGACCTTCGCTCCCGCCGTGCCCACCGGTAACGGAGCGTCCTGATCGCCCGCAACGGCCGACAGAGCAGACTTGAGCATTCTACCCCTGGCGTTTATGTTGGTCAGGGCAGAGCCAATGTTATAGCCGGCGGTGCTAGATGAATCGCCTCCGGTTCTGCTCCTATACACATGCCCGTCGCTCCTGATTATCCGCCCGCTCGAGTCGTAGGTCTTCACAAAGAGGCCACGAAACCGGTCCGTGTAAGGCACGTTCTCTTGGACCGTTGTGGTAGTAGTCGTCTGCGCGTCCCCAGTGGCCGTATAGGTCCAAGTGTTACCAGCTTGATCGAAAGCTGATCCGTTCGCGGTTAGCGTCGTGGAACTGCTGCTCGTGTATGTGTGAGTCGTTGGCATCAGACCGCTGTAATAGCGCTCCGATTCGGAGAAGACCAGCAGGTAGTTTCTCGCTCCCGGATTGGGCTTTGAGGACAGGCAGACACCTGGATAGTTCTTTGCGTTCTTCTTCCACCAATGGACCACAAAATCTGGGAGCAAGGCGGACACCCCGTCAGCCTCTGCGATGGCGGAAGATACGCTCCTCGTGCAAGGGCCTGCGGAACTCTCTTTTTGCGCCCACGCAGCTGAAGCGCATGCCAACACAACTGTCGTTAGCGCGATAAAGAGCGACGGATTGCCCTTGCTGTTCATAGCACTCTGCCTCTTTCCTCCGTCAGCTATCGCGGGAAGCGGTGAAGCGCATCAAACCTGAGCGACTCATGGCTCAGGATATCAAGGAAGGCTAGCTCGCGTGCAGGGGGCGCGGGAATGGCACTCACGTGGGGGTCTGGGGGCTGTGGTCGCGGAACTGCCGAAATACATCGCCGGGCCGATCTCCGGTCAATAGAATCTACTCAAGGAGGGATATCAAAGAAGCCAAGTCCTGCAAAAGATAATTCGCGCCAACCTCGCCCTTTTTCACGCGTGAGATCGCTTCGTCCGCCGTCAAGCCTAGGGCTCCGGCCTCGCGCTCGATCATCGCTCGTAGTTGGCTATCGCTCATAAAAATGCCTTACTAACTTAAATTCTTGCCCCTCTGCGTCGCCTTGTCAAGTGACCTTTTCAAGGCGATGTTGGCCGGGCCTAAAGGCCTTTCCCCGGTGACCGCACCCTCACCACGCCTTACGGATTGCCGCGACTCCTTGAAGATAATCGTCCTCTTCGATGCGGCTTTCCACTCCGAACTCGGCCAGCAGCGTCATCATTTGACCCACCGGGACGCTGGCCAGTTCCGCCGCTCTGCCCAGCGATGCTTCGCTTTTTTTGTACCGTTCCACGGCCAATAAGACTCGGCCCCGGGTTACCATGTCCCGCACCGCTTTGGAAAGACCGCTTTTTCCCTCCCTGGTCAACCGGCTTAGGAAGTCGAAATTCTCGCGATCCATTCGGATGCTCATAGTCTTTGTCTTATTTTTCGCCTGCGTCATAACATCGCTCCCTACACCATTCTAACGGGCCCCGGATATTGCGACACCCAAGGAATCGGTAGTCAGCAGCGTAATCCCCCCTACCGTCGCCTGCGCTACCAAGACTCGGTCGAAAGGGTCCTTATGAAGTGGTGGCAGACCCTCAGTGGCCACCACATGATCGCTCAGGATGGGCAATTCGCCGTATCCGTTGTCCAGCAGGGCGCGGCGCAGCAACCGCGCATCCACTTTGAAATCTTTGCGGCCCAGCCCGCGCTTAATAGCCACTTCCCATAAACTGGCCGCGCTGAAGAGAAGTTCGTTGTCGGGATTTTCGATCAGGGTTCGAGCTTGTTTGGAGAACCTCCGAGGTTCCCCGGCGGCCCATAAGAGAAGATGGGTATCCAACAGAAATTTCATGCGCCGCCGCCGAAGATTCGCTCGATCTCCTTTTTGCCCATTCGGTCAAAATCGTCTGGAACGGAAATCTGCCCTGCCATAAAGCCGAGCCGCCGCATTTGCGCGCCGGTCGGAGCGCTCAGAGCCGTAACCTTGACGACCGGTTTGCCCGCTTTGGCAATGATGAACGCCTCACCCCTTGATGCCTCTTGAATCAGTTTCGAGAGCTGAGTTTTCGCTTCGTGAATATTTACTGTTTTCATAGGTCCATATGAACTTAGTTTAACTGACTTAGTCCATCATGATGTCCGCGAGTTGTCGCACGGACTGGGGCATGGCCTTGCCCCGATATGGATCGTTACGGGATTGTCATCGCCTTAACTCTGCGAGTAGCATTCAGCGAGTGATGCCCGGTTCCCACTTTCATGAAAGCCTGAGACGGGAGTTTGACGCGCGACTGAAAAGAAATCCGCGCTATTCCTTGCGGGCGTTTGCGGAGTTTCTTGCGACCGATCATTCGACGCTTTCCCAGATTTTTCGCGGCAAGCGGCGAATTCCCGTCAGCCAGCTTCGCCGCTGGGGAAAGAAATTGGCGATGACACCTGAGGAAGTCGCCATCTACGTTGCGGAGCAGCATGTACCCGATCAATCCGTGGCTAGCCGGCAAGAACAACTTCGACAGTGGACCGTCGAAGCGATTGCCATTGCGACCGATAATACGCATTGGCAAATCGTCCGGCTTGCAGGTTCACGTGGTTTTCGCCCCGACTCGCGATGGATCGCCGGGAAAATAGGTGTAACCGTCGATCAGGTTAACGTTGCGTTGAGCCGGCTTCTTCGTTTGCGGCTGCTGGAAATCGGTCCGGCGGGAAAGTGGAAGAGTTCCCTCTGCGTGGAAGAAAAAGAGTTTCACAAGCGGGCACTCGTTCGAGTGCGCGAGCTGGCAGCCGAGGATGGTATCGAGTTGCGGCGGCTCACCGGCAAATCATCCAATTGAAAGGAATTGTTTCCGCATGGGCAATCCAGTGATGCAATTTCAGATTCTATCCACTGCTCCCGACCAGACTGCCAGGTTCTATTCAGCAGTGTTCGGCTGGACGGTGAACGCCGACAATCCGCTGGGATACCGGGAGATCAGCACAGGTTCGGCGAACGGAATCCAAGGAGGGATTTGGCCCGCGCCGCAACAGGCGGCCAACTTCACTCAATTGTTCATGGCCGTAGACGACGTTAAAGGCTGTATCCAAAAAGCCGAGGCTCTTGGGGCGAAGCTCATCATTCCGCCGACCAGTTTGCCTGACGGGGGCGAGCTGGCGGTAATGCACGATCCCCAGGGAATGTCTTTTGGCGTTATGAAGGTCAGGTAAGAGCCATATGAATCTGAGAAATTTAACGTATCGATTCCTGGCAGTCACAGCGATGCTCGCGGCACTCACCAGCGGAAGTTTCGCAAGGTCCGAGAAGCAGTTGCGCAATGCCGTGATTCAGATCGTCAGTCAAATCCAAAGATCGGACTACGAAGGAGACCGCGCCGCGTTGAAGCGTTTGTACGGCGAGTTAACGCCGTTTTTACAGAATAAACACTTGGCGTCCCGTGTTGAATATTGGCGCGGGTTCGCGCTCTGGCGGAGAGCGCTGAACGGCTTCAACGAGTCCGCCGATCCCAAAGAATTGCAGGAAGACCTGGAACAGGCAGTCGTGGACTTCAATCAGTCATCAGCAGCGGACCCAGGTTTCACGGATGCGAAAATTGGGGCGGGGTCATGCTTGAGTAATCTCATGTTCCTCAATCAGAAAAACACTTCGCGAATGCCGCAGTTGATCGCCGAGGCCGGGCGCGTGCTGAAAGAAGCCCGGGCGGAAGCATCGGAAAACCCGCGTCTCTATTGGGTGTTGGGACCGAACTTGTGGTATGCACCGCCCGAGCATGGAGGAAGTCAGAGCAAGGCGATAGAAACGTATGAGAAAGGTTTGGAACTTATACGTAACGGCAAGGGCCGCACGAGCGATCCCCTCGAACCATCCTGGGGAGAACCAGAGCTGCTGATGAATTTGGCCTGGTCCAATCTGCATCGAACGACACCGGATCTGAAGGCCGCGAAATCGTATGCGCAATCTGCACTCGACCTTGTGCCCTATTGGCATTATGTCAAAGACATTCTCATGCCGCAGATTGACAAGGCGATCGATAAGGAAACAACCACCAGCGCCGGAGTCTAATCCCTGCGAATCTCCACATAGTCCAGTGGAGCGCGCTCGCCTTCGTCGGGAACACCGTCGATGCGCAACTCATCGCCAGGCTGCAAAGCCACTCCTGGAATGCGGTGGCGCGTAGAAGAATCTCCGTTGGGCTGCGTCGCCGGCAGATGCGCATCGGCCAGCCATTCATCGATCAACCTGGTCCCCACAAACACTCGATACTTTGAAACGCCGTTGTTCTGGTCGAAGTACTCGACGTCAACGTCATACCGGCCCGGTGCGCCGCGGAAGCGAAGTTTCGCCTCACACGATTGCCCGACCACCGGACACACAACCGCCTTGCCGCCCGACGCACTCTCCCACGGAGTCACATCCACCGGCACATAGCCGGTAAGTTCCATCGACTCCGCCTCGGTACGATCCGGATGGTTTCCAACGCGCGCTTTGGCGTCCGCGACACCCGAGATGTGTTGAAACCAGTCGTTGATCGCATCGCGCCAAACGATGGCGTGGCCGGACTGGTAGGTGAGTTGCGCCAGCACGTCGTTGTAGCGGGTGTCATCGACGCGGCCGTGCAGGGACTTCCATTCGTCGGCAAACTGTGAGGCTCGTTCCGCTCCTTCGTAGTGCGAATCATAGATGGTCTGAACCACAGTCTTTCCCGAGTGCAGCTTGTACGAGTAAGGAACGTGATGAAAGAAAAGGAACAGTTCGTCCGGCGTATTGGCCTCTGATTCATAAACCTTCTGCACGTCGGGAGAATATTGCCCGACGAGGTCAGTGCCAGTGGCTATGGTGCGATCCATTCCGACTCCGTCTTTCTCGGCGCGAATCCATTGGCCCCAGCCGTTACGCTCCTGCGACTCCGGCCCCGGACCGTAATGCGGCCCCAGAATGTTGGTCAGCGTTTGCAGCCCGAGTACGCCGGTGTAGCTCTCATACGCCGCCCAGGAAGCAAGTTGGATCTTTGAGATTGTCGAAACCACAACCGGATCGTTCCCAAACGTTAGCCGCGTCCATTCATCGACAATCTGCTGTGAACTCAGATCGGGATTCCACGCCAGCCTTCCGAATCCATATAGATTGGCCAGCGCCAGATGATTGCCCAGCCAATTCTGATCGAGGCCCACATTCACCACCCCGACATATCCGCCTGTAGGACGATCAAAGCTCCTGCCTGCAACAATCTCTTTTACGGGAGTCGCGCGTCCATCCACGCGCATGTCGAAATCCAGAATCTGCTTCCACATCGGAACCAGAAAACACGTATGCCGCTGCTGCCCGGTATATTCCTGCGTGACCTGCAACTCGATCCCGGCGTTCGTATGTTCCAGCCCGCCAAACAGCGGCGATACCGGCTCGCGCACCTGAAAGTCAATCGGCCCATACTTGATCTGGATGATAACGTTGTCGTCGAACTTGCCATCGAGCGGATGAAAAATATCGTATGCGGCCCGCGCGCGATCGTTCTTGAGATTGGTCCAGTCGAGATGGTGGTTGTAGACAAACGCCCGGTAAAAAACGATACCGCCATGCGGCTTGAGCGCGCGAGCAATCACATTCGCCGCATCGACGGGCGTGCGCCCATAAACCGAAGGCCCCAGCCGTCCCTCGGAATCCGCCTTCACCACGACGCCTCCGAAATCGGGAATCGCGCGATACACTTCGTCGAACTTCTTCTGCCACCAATCGGCGACGCGCGGATCGAGCGGGTCGAATGTATCCAGGCCGCCCACCGTCTTCGGCATACTCACGTCCACCGAAACTCCCATCCGCACGCCCCAGGGACCAAATGCCGCGGCAATGCGGGTGAGTTGAGGAATGAAATCGGAATCGAGAACGTGCAGGTTGGCATTGACATTGTTCACGTTGCAGCCGTTGATGCCGACCGAAGCCAGCAGCCGCGCATAATCAGAAGCTCGCGTAAGATCGGCGCGGACACTTCCATTGTCAAAGAAGATAGATCGCCCGCCGTACCCGCGTTCAATCGTGCCGTCGAGGTTATCCCACTGATCGGCCCAGCGCACCGGAGCAGACGGCTGCTGGAATTCGTTTAGCCCAAAAACGCTTTCCTCCCGCGCAATTCTGCTGAGAAAAGCGAACACGCCATAAAGAACGCCGCGGTCGCTGCCTCCCACGATGACGATGCACTTGAATCCATGTACGCGCCCGGAAGTCAACCAGAAGCCATCCCCGTGCAAGCCTTCGCGGATGCGAAAATCCGGCGCAATGGCTCGGACCTGTTCAGCCGTTCCAAGAACGATGGCCTTCGCGGTTGGAACTCCCGACTCGATGCGAAGGTTTCGTCCCAGCATCCCCTTCACCCCACGCACCAGTTCTTTCTGCGCCGTAGTGAAAACTTCAGAGTCGCCGAGAACCACCGTAGCCGCCGGCAGCGATTGATAAGGTGCAACCGCCTTGGCGTCCAACGGCGCGTAGCGCAACCAGGCATCGGCGCCGTTCTCCGCATGAACATGCGGCACCACCGCAACTGCCCATACCATCGCAAACGACAACGCGGCACGTATTGAGGGATTCATTCCGTATAAATGTACGTAGCCAAAGGGTCTGCCGACTGGGCCACGTCAAGCTGAGATTTCGGAATCAGTTTACTCGTGGGATGGAAATTGCGTGAGGAAGCTTTAGGAGTTGACGCGGACTTCTAGGCTTGGAACTCGCTGGCCTCGGGAAAACGAAGATTACATTTGGCCAAAGCGTCGGAGAGGATCTCTTCGATCTTGGTCTCTTCGCAGTTGCGGGCCATGGAAAGCTCGCTCACCAGAAGATAGCGGGCGCGCTCCAGCATCTTTTTCTCGCGGAAAGAAAGCGGCTTTGCGGCGTGCAGGGCGATCAGGTTCTTCAGAACCAAGGCTACTTCCAATAGCGATCCAGTGCGCATGCGCTCGGAGTTCTCTTTGAATCGGTCCTTCCAGTCACCATTGCTGCCGTTCTCGCCAACTGATAGTAAATCAAGGACTTTCTGGATTTCCCCGTTACGAACCACGCGCCGCAGCCCAACATTCCCCACATTATTAAACGGAATCATCACCTTCAGGCTGCTGGCCTTAATAGTAAGGAGATAAAACTTCTCCACCGTCGCGCCCATGGCGCGGCTGCTGATCTGCTCAATAATGCCGACTCCATGATTGGGATAGACCACTTTATCGCCGATGTGGAAATTTAAGTCGCTAGCACTCATATCGGACACCCAGGAAGGAGCGGGTTAGTGGGGAAACGCTTATTAGTACTGTCTTTATGCTACTCCCAAAATGGGAGGAACGCAAGCTCAGTGGCTTGGCCCCAAGACATCGACATCACTTCAGCGATGCCAAAAAAAGGTCGTCATGGCCGCCGGGTCGCGCGTAAACGATCAGCGAGAGGTCAGGCGAGACAACGAAGGCATTGCCGTTGTAGTCTTCGCGCACCACAAATGGCAGCTTTAGCGCCGGCGTGGGAGGGCCTATCGGTGTTCCGTTGCGCCAGGGCTGGCGAAAAATGGTCGTTTGCCCATTGCTGGCCACCGAATAATGAAAAGCCTTGCCGTCCCGAGCATACATTGCCAGATAGCTCGCTTGTCCAGGCTTGAGGGTCGTACATTTCTTGTCCGCTATCGAGTATTGATAGAGACCGGCATGTTCCGACCACAGGTCGGTATTGATAGTGAATTTCTTGTCGGGTGAAACATCCACCGCCATGCCGCAGTTTTCAAATAGAGCGACGGCGGGCGCGCCATTCAGGAAAATTCTCCAGTTTTTCGCCGTATGCAGATCCTTATCCAGGCCGCTGAGAATGACCGACTGATTGCCATCTTCCCAAATGGCAAAACCAATAAAGTTCCCCAGCCACGGCAATTGTTGTACCTGCGAGCCATCCGCATTAATGACGTAAAGTTGCCATTCGGATCCACTCCTGTCGGCGTAAAGAAGCCGCTTCGAATCCGTCGACCAACCCAGAGTTTCCAGATAGCCGCTGCCGGAGACGAGTTTCAGCCGATGCTGTCCACTCAGGTCGGAACTCCACATGTCCGTTTTGTCGGACTCCGCGGCGGTAAGATACGCGACGCTTTGGCCATCAGGGGAAATTACCGGCTGGCTGGTGTCTTCAGCGACGATGTCGGAAAGCTGTTTGGATGCAGGCCGGTAGAGCGACAACACCCCGGCGCTCCTGCCATTGATGAAATAGATGCCATGGCCGCTGGGATCAGGCATTGGCGACCGATCAGGACCAGGACCAAAGGTGACCTGACGGAACAAATGGTCGCCCAAAGAATATTCCCAAAGGTTCCTGACGCCATTCACCTTGCGGCTCACATAGAGGCTTTTCCCCGGCACGGCCCAGGAGTTCCACACGGAAGCATCCGGCAGTTGCGCCAAAACCTGAAGGGTATGAGCTTTGACGTCCAGCCTCCGCAAAAGCACTCCACCAGAGTTGTCAGGCGAATTCAGAAGCAGACTTTTTCCGTCAGGATAACTCATCAAACTGACGTTGAGCCCAAGTCCCAGACTGCTCGCGCCTGCCGCCTGGGCCAGCGGCGCCTTGTCGAGGATGTCCTCTTCGGCTCCGGATCGTGTCCTTCGGACAATGCGTCCATCGGGTGTGAGAACAAACAGATAGTTGCCATCGGTAGATGGGACAACACTCCTTCCGGCAGTTAAACGTTGCGGAGTGCCACCCAGCGTTGGGATGGCCCAAATCTCCGGATCGCCCAGCGTCTGTTCAAAATAAATTTGTGTGCTATCAGGCGAAAAATTCAGAACAGTTTTGTTGCCGCCTTCCCTGGTCAGTTGGAGCGGTTCGCCGCCCGAGGCCAGCATGACGAAAACCTGATCGTAATTCTCCACCGGAGACGTGAAAGCGATCGTGCGCCCGTCCGGGGAGATCACGGCGAAATTCATCGACTTGTTCCAGTCGCTGATTTTCGTGACTCTCGCCGGCCCCAGCGCCGCGCCGGAAAACAACAGATGGTAGGTTCCGTAGGAGGCCGCGGCGACCAGCAACAGAAGCGCTGCGGCGATCGACAACGCCTTCCCTTTGTTGCGGGATGCGGCTTGGGCGATGGCCGAACTGCTGGAAGATTGAGTAGCCGGGTGGCCGCCGATGGCTGGAGTAGCGGCCGATGAGACTGAAGCCCCGGAAGCCGCCGGATGTGAGCTCGAGGAAAACATCTGCGCCGATTGACCGCCGGAAGCGTGGCCGCTCCCTGTGTCCCGGAGCAGCCTTTTGAGATCACTTCGCAATTCCGCGGCGTTCTGGTAGCGCAGATCGCGATCTTTCTCCAGGGCCTTGCCGATGATGCGGTCCAGCTCCGCCGGCACGTCGGGGCAGAGACGGACGGCGGGAGCCGGCGTCCGATTGAGGATTGCTTCCGAGATCACTCCCGAGGTATCCCCGCGAAAAGCAAGCGATCCGGTTGCCATTTCGTAGAGCACGGCGCCGAAGGAAAATAAATCCGAGCGCGCATCGAGTTCTTTGCCGCGGACTTGCTCCGGTGACATGTACGCAATGGTGCCGACCGCGGTGCCGGGGCTGGTGAGCAATTCGACAGGCGCGTCCATCGTGTCGAGAACTGCGGCGCTTTCGGCTTTGTGCCGCGGATCGGTAACCTTGGCCAAGCCGAAGTCGAGAATTTTAGCGTGGCCGCGCTTGGTCACGAAAATGTTTGCCGGCTTAATATCGCGGTGAACGATGCCTTCCGCGTGCGCCGCATCGAGCGCGTCAGAGATTTCGATGGCAATGCCCAACAACTGCTCCAGTTCCATCGGGCGGCCGCCGATCAAATGTCTGAGAGTCTGGCCCTCAAGACATTCCATAGCGATAAATGCCCGGCCACTTTCTTCGCCAATGTCGTGGATGGTGCAGATGTTCGGATGATTCAGCGCGGAGGCAGCTTTGGCTTCCCGGCGAAAACGGCTGAGAGCCTGCGGATCTTTCGCGAGATCATCGGGCAGAAACTTGAGAGCAACAAAGCGGTCGAGGCGCAAGTCCTGAGCTTTATAAACAACTCCCATGCCTCCGCCGCCGAGAGTCTCGATCACCTTGTAATGAGAGATGGTTTGCCCGACCAGTGAAGAAGACTCCGCCATTTCACCTCGACGCTGCCGATCGACTCGAATCGAAACGACTGGCAAATCTTAAGGCGCAGGCCCAGGCAAGTCAACGAAGGCAGACGCGCCGGAGCGCAGCGCCGGCATCTTGCCGGCGTCCCGAACGCCTCCCGCGCTCGGCGCTCGCCAGCTATAATCGCGCACGTGAGCCGGAGAAGTAATCGTTTCGATGTGGTCACGTGGGAAACCAGGGACGAAGAACCGGAAGCCGGAAGCCGGAAGCCGGAAGCCGTATCAGGCCGCATTCTCGGCCTCGACGTCGGCGCACGCAGGATCGGCATGGCCGTCTCCGATCCTCTGGGAATCACCGCGCAAGGCATCGAAACACTGCAGCGGAAGAATAAACGCACCGACCTAGCTGCGCTGCAAAGCGTAATCAGGAAATATGGGGTAATTGAAATCGTGGTCGGGTTACCATTGCGCATGAGTGGCGCCGAAGGGATTCAATCCGAAAAAATGCAGGTCTTCGCCGAGGATCTGCGCAAGCGCTGCGGCCTGCCGGTTCACCTGTGGGATGAACGCCTGACTTCAGCCGAAGCCAACCGCCTGCTCCGAGAAACGGACATTTCCATAGAGAAGCGCGGCAAAGCCGTGGACCGCATGGCGGCGGTGCTGATTCTGCAAGGCTGGATGGAACACCGGCGTTAAGGCGACGTCAGACGTCGGACGACTTACGCTGCGCGGTTATTCTTTTCAGGACTGCGCATCGATTGAATCAGCGCGTTCAACATGCGTCCGAGATATGCCGATAACGTGGTTAATTCCTTGATTTGTGACGCTTCCAGGAACTTCAATCGTTCAGCAATCAGGATTTGTGTTTCGAGCTCGAGAAGAGAACCTCTGGCGTGACAAAAGAAAAGATTGCGATCTCGATCGGTCGATCTCCCTTTTCCTTCGGCGATGTTGCTCGGAATCGACACTGCCGCCCTTCGCATTTGGCTTGTCAATCCGTACATTTCTTGTTTGGGAAAGTTCTGTGTGGCGGCATAAACCTTCACGACGATGTCCATGGTGTGCTGCCACACTCTCAAATCCTGGTAGGACGTTTTCATCCTCCGCGACCTCCATTTATGCAGTCTGCCAGCATCGTCCCCTTCTGGCCAAAACTGACAAGTGCAGAGGTCACATGAACTGTGTTTTGTCTGTGGATAACAGAACCAGCCGTCGGATTCCAATGCCAAGGGTCTGAAGTCTGACGTCTGAGGGCTGACGTCCGCTCTCACTGCCCGCGCATCGCCCGCCGGTACGCCGCCACATTCTTGTCGTGCTCTTTCATCGTCTTGGCAAAACGATGGTGCCCCTGTGCGTCGGCTACGAAATAGTAGTAATCGCTTTGCGCCGGATGCATGGCGGCATCGAGCGCGCTACGGCCAGGATTGGCGATCGGGCCCGGCGGCAATCCGGCAGACCGATACGTGTTGTACGGAGACTTGAATTGCATGTCGTCGTGGTGCAGAGCTCCCGTGTAGGTTCCCGCGAGAAGTTCCGCGTAGATAATGCTCGGATCGGCATCGAGCGCAATTTTTTTTGCGAGGCGATTGTAGTAGACGCTGGCCACCATCGGCCGCTCCTCGGGCACTGATGTTTCCTTCTCGACAATGGAGGCGATCGTAACCGTTCGTTCCACAGCCGTTTGCGATTGGTTCTGAGGCGCACTCCAATTCTGAAATTGAATGGCAACCACAGCGCACAGGTGAGCCGCATTGGCTGACTCGCCTGCGTCCTTCTCCCTTTCGCCAGGAGGAGGAGTTAATCCGATCTCATGCGCCACAATACGAAACTGGCATACCATAGCGGCCGCGATCTCCGGCATCTTCTGCATGCGGCTGAACTGATAAGTGTCCGGGAATAGATAACCTTCCAGCGAATGCGCGCCAGGAGCCAGATCGCCAACCAGCGCCGTATCGCTTTGCGCCACTCTGAGAAACTCCGCCGCGGGCCCCAGTCCCGCCGCTTCCACTGCTCGCGCAATATCGAACATAGTGAAGCCTTCGGGCACAACTACCGTATGAAAGTAGACGTCTCCGCGAGCCAGGCGCTGATGAACGTCTTTGGCGCTGGCCGCTTTGTCGAAAAGGTATTCGCCGGCTTTGAGCGAAGGCCTGCGATGAAAGTAGTGCCACAAAAGAAACGCCTGTTCACTGCGGATGACACCGGCTCCTCTTAATTCACGGGCAATACGCCGCGTCGAATATCCAGGATGCAGCATCACGAATGTCTGGGCAGGAGGCGAGGTCGGAGTAAGCAGTGCCCAGCCGAAGCAGGCTCCTCCGGCGAGGGCCGCAATGAATACAAGCCAGAAAATTTTGCGCATTCTTAGCCTGAAGTTTAGATGATGATCCCGTGCTCTGCGACCTGACTTTAGTAAGAATCGGGAAAAGCGGCATTCAGCATTTAGCATTCGGCCCCATCGGTCAGCCGCATTCATATCCCGCCCGCCCCCGATTGGCTGAATGCTACCTGCTGAGTGCTTAATGCTTAACTACTGCTTTTGCACCCTTTTCCCCGAGATATACTCAAATAGCTTTGGAGATCATCTAATCCCGCATGAGACGTAGCCGTTGGGCAGCCCCTTTATTTCTGGCAGTGCTTTCGACCACAGGTTGCGTTTTTCGCACACGCCCCGTGGAAGAGCAGTACTCGAAAGTTCCTTTAAAAACAGCTTCGCAGCCTGAGTTGATCGATTCGATCAACCACCAGGCAGAGACCATCCGCTCGCTGAAAGCTACCGTCGACATCGACACCTCGGTGGGGGGGGCCCGGAAAGGACACGTCACCGATTACAAAGAAATTCGCGGATACGTGCTGGCCCGCAAGCCCGCGATGCTGCACATGATCGGCCTGCTACCGATTGTCCGCACGACCGCCTTCGATATGGTCAGCAACGGCCAGAATTTCGAGGTCTCCATTCCGCCGAAAAACCGCTTTGTCGTCGGCCGCAACGATGTACAAAGCGCCAATCCCGATCAGCCCATGGAAAATATCCGGCCTCAGAATATTTACGACGCGCTGCTGATCCATTCCATCCATGAGCCCGAAATCGCGGTGCTGGAGAACGGCTTCGAAATCCTGCACGACTCGAAGGGTCACCGCGTGTTGCAGGAAGACTACGAACTCATTGTGATCCGCAAGAAGGGCGACAACGAAGGAGTCTTAACGCGCAAGATAGTTTTCGGCCGCACCGATCTCCAGCCCCATCGCCAATATATTTACGATGAGCAGGGCAACCTGACCACCGACGCGCACTACGCAAACTATAAAGACTACGATGGCGTCACTTTTGCGTCGCGCATCGAGATCTCCCGGCCGCAAGAGGAGTACGACATCACGCTGAATATGTTGAAGCTGGAAATCAACAAGCCTCTGACCGACGATCAATTCGTGTTGCAGCAGCCGCCCGGCGCGGAGGTAGTGCACCTGGACCGTCCGCAATCAAGTTCCGCGGCCCCGGCGGCACACACCGAGAATCGCTGAGGGAAAGCAGTCAGCATTTAGCAATCAGCATTCAGCCTTGCAGTACTCTGTGGAAAAGACGTGATGTAGGTCACTGTGTGGAATGGTTATAACGGGTACCGTTGGGATTGCTCGATTTCTCCCAAGGAGTTCCCGATGAAGGATTTCAGAGATCTTCTAGTTTGGCGAAAAGCACATTCGCTCACGCTTGCATCGTACCGAGTGACCCGCGCGTTTCCCAAGCAGGAGACTTATGGACTAACCAGCCAGATTCGTCGATGTGCGGCTTCGGTAGCAGCTAATCTCGCGGAAGGCTGCGGACGGCGCGGGAACGGTGAGTTTCATCGCTTCCTCATATTGCGTCCGGTTCGGCCAGTGACTTGGAGTATCACTTCTTGTTTGCGCGCGATTTGACATCGCTCGAAGATGGCGAGTATCAGGAATTGAACCGCGGAGTTGTTGAAATTAAGAAAATACTTGGCGCTCTAATGAGCAAGGTAGACGCTGAGCGTTTTGCCAGTTAAAAGCCCTCCACAATCAGGCACGAGGGGCTGAATGCTAATTGCTGAGTGCTAATAGCTCTCCTCATGATCAACAAAATGGTGGTCGCCAATCTCGTGCAAAGGCCGATCCGCTCGCTGATCAGCGTCAGCGCGGTTGCGCTCGAAGTCATCTTAATTCTGTTGATCGTCTCTTTCTTCTACGGACAACTGAACGGCTCCAAGGCCAGCCAGGTCGGCGTAGGCGCCGACGTCATGGTTCAGCCGCCGAGTTCTAGCGGGCTGATTGGTGTATCAGGTGCACCCATGCCTCTGAAAGTCGGTGACAAGGTGCGGGAGTTGCCGCACGTCATGGTCGCGGCCCCGGTCATATGGGAACTGACCACGAAGCCGTCTATTGAAGTTATCTACGGCATCGACATGCAGAGTTACAACAGCATTCCGCCGCCCCTTCGTTTCCTTTCCGGAGGTCCGTTTGCAGACCCTTATGACGTGGTCGTCGACGATGTTTTCGCCGCCACCAAGCGGGCGAAGGTCGGAGACTCAATTGAGATTTTGAACCATCAGTTCCGCATCTGCGGAATTGTGGAGCATGGCAAGGGCGCGCGAAAATTTGTTCCGCTGACCACGCTCCAGGATCTTATCGGGGCTCCCGGTCACGCTTCGGTCTTCTACGTCAAACTCGACGATCCGGCCAACATGGCCGCGGTTGTGAAAGAAATCAAGGAAGTCCCCGGCATGGAGAACTACTCGGTCGTCTCCATGCAGGAATATCTCTCGATGATGACGCCGGAAAATCTCCCCGGCTTCGAAACTTCCATCCGCATCGTGGTCGCAATCTCCATGATCATCGGTTTCTTAGTTATCTTTCAATCCATGTACACCGCTGTCATGGAACGCACGCGCGAGATCGGCATCCTGAAATCGCTGGGCGCGACAAAGCTCTACATCGTTAACGTCGTCCTCCGCGAGACCGCGCTGCTAGCGATTGTCGGCATCGTCGTGGGAACCATCATCAGCCTCTTAACGCGTCGCGCCATCCTGTTTGAACGCCCGATGCTCCGTCTTTTCTGGAGCAACGAATGGGTCGTTCGCGCAACCGTAATCGCTCTGACCGGCGCTCTGCTGGGCGCGCTCTACCCCGCCTACAAAGCCGCCCAAAAAGATCCCATCGACGCCTTGGCGTATGAGTAAATAAGCCCCGGAAGCCCAGCGCCGGAAGCCGGAAGCCGCCTCCCGGAGTTATAATCCCTTAAGCAGTGATGCAGTTATGACAGAACTAATCCAGAAAAAGCTTCGAGAAGAAATCGAGGCACTCGAACACGAGCTCATCCACGAGCTGCCCAAAGAAATCAAGAAGGCCGCGGCCCTCGGCGACCTCAGCGAGAACGCCGAATATCACATGGCCAAGCAGCGCCAGGAGTTCGTCAAGGCGCGCGTCCGCCAGTTGGGCAAGCGTCTCGCCGACCTGTCGCTGACCAACATGAACGACATTCCCCGCGACAAAGTCGGCCTCGGTTCCACAGTTAAGGTTTTCGACAGCACCAAGAATCAGGAAGTCGAATACCACATCGTGACCAGCGAAGAGACCGACGTAGCCGCCGGCAAAATTTCCACCACCTCGCCCATCGGCCGCGCCCTGCTCAACAAGAAAGTCGGAGACGAAGCCATCTTCGTCACGCCCAACGGCAAGCGCGAAATGGAAATCCTGAGCCTGCTCACCATGCACGACATCGCCGCCGAATTAACCAAAGACGAGGTCCCTAAGAAAGAGGCCAAAGCCTGATGTCCTCTTCGTCCCTGCCGAGCGCCGCGGCGTCCAAAGTTCCCACCACAGCCGACAAGCCCCGCTCCCACTGGCACAGTTGGACCAGCGCCTTCGGCCGCGCCTGCGGAGTTCTGCTCGATACCATCGTCCGCTGGCTCGCTCTCTCCCGCATCAATCCCAACGTGCTCACCTTCATGGGATTGGTCGTCAACACCTGGGCCGCGTTCCTTTTCGGCTACGCCACCCTGACCACGCAGAAGCGCATGTTCATCTACGCCGGACTGGTCATCATCTTCTCCGGCTTCTTCGACCTGGTCGATGGACAAGTCGCCCGCGCCACCAACCGCGTCACCCGCTTCGGAGCATTTTTCGATTCGGTGGTCGACCGCTACAGTGACGCTTC
>Ga0209006_10001866_pt1 | contig 19072 bp, 15 predicted proteins | sample JacPin_JW_Ref_O2_FD_188567 | JGI IMG/M metagenome (GOLD analysis project Ga0209006, IMG submission 188567) | Forest soil microbial communities from Algoma, Ontario, Canada - Jack Pine, Ontario site 1_JW_Ref_O2 (SPAdes) (version 2) | ecosystem: Environmental > Terrestrial > Soil > Boreal...
CGTCGCTCTCGGCGACGGCCAGCGCCGGAATACCTTTGTTCAGCGGGACATCGAATTGCTGCACCAGGTCCGGATTTTTCTTCTCGTCATCTCCCAAGTCGATGTGCACGACTTCATATCCGGCGTGCAAAATTGGCGCCAGGTCGGGGCGCTGGAACGCGAGATCGAGGACGTGGCAGTCGTAGCACCAGTTGGCGCCGAAGACCAGGAGCAGACGCTTGTGCCCGGCGGCGGCTTTTTCTTCGGCTTCCCTCAACTCGGCATGAGCGTCGGCGTTCACCGGATAGATTTCTTTCTTCATGTCGGAGGGTTGCTTGAGCGCCGGCGCATCGGTGCGTTCGGCACCTTTAATTCGCCATTGGTCACCTTGCTTTTGCCACGACGCCGCATAGGTGACGTTAATGGTTTTGCCGTTCGCGCCGGAGTCGACCGCAGCTTTGAAGATAATGCCATGGCGGTCCGGATGATCCGTCTCGCGCACAATTTCCAGCTTGATGCCGCGCGCTTTCAGAGCCGTCCAGAATTTCGCATCGCCATCGGCATCGGTCTTGGCCCCGTCAGCTTCGATTTCGGCAGCGGGATCCGAACTGTACAGCGCCTTAAGCGCAGCCGGGTCTCCCGCGATGACGGCATTCTTCCACTGCTCCAGCGGAGCGAAGCCGGAGGAAGCCGGAGTTTGGCTCCACGCGGGGCAAGCCAGGGCGATGGCGAGGGCTAAGGTTAGTTTCATGTTGCGATTCATTGTGTTCCTCCGAATTTCATTTCCCGAATTACGTACGGCGCATTGCCTCGACCTCAGCGGCTAAAGCCGATCATGGAGCCAGTGATATCGGCAGAAGCCGTGCCCTTCCCTACCTTCTTGCGACAAGATAGGAACATCCAGCCATAGTTATCACTCTTCCCGCAGATGCCGTCCCGTCAATCGCACAAATACATCTTCTAAACTCGCTTGCCGCGTCGTCAGATGTTCCAGCGTGCTTCCCTGATGCCTGATCGAGTCGAGCAGCGCGGGAATCGTGAGGTGCGGCTCTTTCACGTTCAGCGAAACAAGTCCGTTGTCGCGAAGCGCAGATTCCACTCCGGGCAACCGATCCCATGCCTCGGGCAATGCTCCATTGTTTTTTCCCACCGCGAACTCCACCACGTGATGCCCGCCCAGCCGTTCGATCAAATCTGCCGGGGAACCTTCGGCAATGATCTGGCCATGATCGACAATGGCCAGCCGGTCGCACAGGCGCTCGGCCTCGTCCATGTAGTGAGTGGTGAGCAGCACTGTGCCGCCATCGCGCTGAAAGGCGCGAATGATATCCCACAATTGCCGGCGGCTTTGCGGATCGAGCCCGGTGGTCGGCTCGTCGAGAAACAAAATCTTTGGATTGCAGACCAGCGCGGTTGCCACCGCCAGCCGCTGCCGCTGCCCGCCCGAAAGCTTGCCCACCCATGCGTCGGCTTTTTCCGTCAGCTCCAGTTGCTCCAAGACTTCGTCGGAAGAGCGCGGATTGCGATAGAAGCTGGCAAACAGTTCAATGGTCTCGCGGACACTCAACTTTTCCGACAGGCGCGTCTCCTGCAAAGAAATCCCCAACCACTCGCGCAGCTCGCGTTCATTCTTTTTCCAGGTGTATCCGAGAATCGAAACCTCGCCCGACGTGGGATCGATCAGGCCCTCCAGGATCTCGATCGTCGTCGTCTTTCCCGCGCCGTTGGGGCCGAGCAGGCCAAAGCATTCGCCCGGCTGAATTTCCAGATTCAGGCCGCGCACGGCTTCGACCTTGCCCTCATAGGTCTTGCGCAGATCGCGGCATTGGATGGCTGCGGGCATTGCTGGAGATTTTACCGGATCGCTGGTGATCGCGTCCGGCGAAGTGACTAAGAAAGTCGGAGCGGCATTAGGCCGAGATCCCTCGCTCCGCCTGAAGAACGGCTCCGCTCGGGATGACAATTCGGTTGAGGGCTAGCCATATAACCTGAGCTCTCTGCCGTATAATAGAAGGATTCGGCAGTCCTCGCAGACGCTCCAGAGTGGGTTCCCGCTGGTGAAATCGGCCTAGCTACTGCCTCACTGTACATGTCCACGGAAAGCATAGTCGTTCGCGGCGCGCGCGTGCACAACCTCAAGAACATCGATTTTGAGGTTCCGCACAATACGTTGACCGTGGTTACCGGCGTCTCCGGCTCCGGGAAATCGTCGCTGGCGTTCGACACGATTTATGCCGAGGGCCAGCGGCGCTACGTGGAATCGCTCTCCGCCTATGCGCGGCAGTTTCTGGAGCGCATCGAAAAGCCCGACGCCGACATGATCGATGGCATTGCCCCGGCGGTCGCGATCCGGCAGAAAAATACGACGCGCAATCCGCGATCGACCGTGGCGACGGCGACGGAGATCTACGATTATCTGCGTCTGCTGTTTGCCCGCGTAGGACGAACTTATTGCGCGAATTGCGGCGGCGAAGTTAAGAGAGATACGGTCGATGAAGTGGCCGAGGCGATTCTCGCGCTCGATCCGGAGACGCGGCTGCAAGTCTTCTTTCCCTTGCAGCAATCGCCGGCAAAGAAGCCGGAAGCGGCGAAGGAATCGAAACCCGCCCGCGTAGCGCGCAAAAGTAAAAAGAAGGCCGCTGCGGCAGTAGAGCAATTGAGCGACGCGATCAAGACCCGCTTGTTCGAATTGCGCAAAGGCGGATTCAACCGCATTTATCAAAACGGACAAGTCTTCGAGTTTTCCACTCCCGAATCCTTGCTGGATGTCGACTTCAGCCAGCCGGTGTGGATGCTTGTGGATCGCCTGACGGTGTCGGCCGAGTCGCGCGCACGCATCGTCGATGCGGTGGAAACTGCATATCGCGAAAGCGGTGAAGTGATTTTTGAAATCCCGCCGCATGACGATCAGCCCGCGCGGCAACTTGTTTTCTCTCAACGCTTCGAATGCAAGAAATGTGGGCTGCGCTACGAAGAGCCGGAGCCGAGGCTGTTTTCCTTCAACAATCCTTATGGAGCGTGTCCACGCTGCCAGGGGTTCGGCAACACTATCGACTTCGATCTCGGCCTGGTCATTCCCGATCCCACGAAAACGCTGGTCGAGGGCGCGATTGAGCCGTGGACCAAGCCCAAGTATCGGCCGCTGTTTACCGAACTGCGGCGCTTTGCCAAGCAAGAAGAGATTCCGCTCGACGTTCCCTGGGTTGAATTGGAGAGTGACCAGCAAGACAAGGTTTTGGACGGAGACAGCAAGTTTCCCGGCGTGCGCGGATTTTTTAATCATCTGGAGCGCAAGAAATACAAACTGCACGTGCGGGTTTTCTTGAGCCGCTATCGCGGATATTCGCAATGCTCGGAGTGCCGGGGCAGCCGTTTGCGCCTGGAAGCGCGTCAGGTGCGAATCAGCGGCAAAAATATCTGCGAAATCTGCTCCATGACCGTGCAGGACGCGGCCGCTTTCTTTGCCAACGTGCAGTTGAGCGCGGAGGAAGCCGAGATCGCGGACAAGTTGTTGCAGGAAATTCGTGAGCGTCTGCGCTTTTTGAACGATGTTGGCTTGGAATACCTCACACTGGATCGGCTCTCATCGACGCTTTCCGGCGGCGAGGCGCAGCGCATTCAGCTGGCAACTTCGCTGGGTTCGCGGCTGGTGGGCACGCTTTATGTGCTAGATGAGCCTTCGATTGGGCTGCATGCCCGCGACACGCATCGATTGATTCGCATTCTCCACGACCTGCGCGACTTGGGCAACACGATCCTGGTGGTCGAGCACGATCCCGACATTATGCGAGCCTCGGACCGCATTCTGGATATGGGACCGGGCGCGGGAGAAAACGGCGGCAAGCTGGTCGCCGAGGGCACGTTCGAAGAGATTCGCGGCAACCCGACCTCGCTGACCGGGCGCTATCTCTCGGAAGATCTGCGAATTCAGTCGCCGGCGATTCGGCGCAAGCCAGGAGTGAAGCAGATCACGATTCGCGGGGCACGTGCACATAACTTGAAGGGTGTCGATGTGAGCGTACCGCTGGGCATGCTGGTGGCGATCACGGGCGTGTCAGGTTCGGGCAAGTCGACGCTGCTGCATCAGGTTTTGTTTCAGGCGTTGTCTCAGGCCAAGAAACAGGCGAGCAATGGCAACAGCTCGTTGGGCGCGGCGTCGAACTCAAGTTCGCACGCCAACTGGGAGAGCATTGAAGGCGACGAATTCATCGACGAAGTCGTGCTGGTCGATCAATCGCCCATCGGCCGCACGCCGCGCTCCAATCCGGTAACCTACATCAAAGCCTTCGACGCCATCCGCGAACTGTTCGCTTCCCTGCCCGAATCGAAAAAGCGGGGCTTCGCTGCTGGTCATTTCTCGTTCAACATTCCCGGCGGCCGCTGCGAAAATTGCCAGGGCGATGGCACGGTCACGGTCGAGATGCAGTTCCTCGCCGATGTGGAACTGATTTGCGAAGAGTGCAAAGGCACGCGTTACAAGCCGCAGGTACTGGAGGTTCGCTACCGCGGCAAAAATATTCACGAAGTGCTGAACCTGACGGTGAAAGAAGCGTTGAAATTTTTTGCCGAAGCGCCCAAGATCACGGAAAAGCTGCGCAGCCTGGAGGAAGTCGGCCTGGGATATTTGCGATTGGGACAATCGGCGACAACACTTTCCGGGGGCGAGGCGCAGCGCATGAAGCTGGCCGCCCACCTGCAACCGGCGGAACGATCGGGGAGACTCGGCAACGGACGCGGCGAGGCGCGCAGCGGACTTCGAAGCAAACCGCGGCTGCTCTATATTTTTGACGAGCCGACGACCGGCCTGCATTTCGACGATGTGAGCAAACTGCTGGCCGCTTTTCGAAGACTGATCGATGTTGGTGGATCGATTGTGGTGATCGAGCATAATCTGGAAGTGATCAAAACGGCGGACTGGGTCATCGATCTGGGACCCGAGGGCGGCGCGCTGGGCGGCAAGGTCGTCGGCGTGGGGCCGCCGGAGGCGATTGCCGAACTGGCCGGATCCTACACCGGACATTATCTGGCGCATCTTCTGAATGGGACTGCTGTGCATGGAAATGGAGCTGGGCGCTCGAATGGACGCTCGTAAGCTCGAGGTGATTGTCGCCGTCGCAATGCTATGCGCGGCTGGATGCGCCCAAGATCTTGCCCCACCACCGGCGACTACGCAGAAAACCGGTTCCACTTCCAGTCACACGACCCACCACATCACCGTGGCGGAAGAGTCCGAGCAGCTTCCCGAACTAACGCAAGCCGAAGCGTTCATTCAGAAGCACGACAATGCGTCGGCCGAACCGTTGCTGCTGAAAGCTGTGGCGCACGACCCGGCAAACTACGAGGCGTGGTTCGATCTGGGATTCGTGGAGAACGGCCTGGGCAAGGTGGACGAATCCATCGCCGCATACCGCAAATCGGTCGCGGCGAAGCCCGACGTTTTCGAATCCAATTTAAATCTCGGCTTGCAACTGGCCAAAACCGGCCAGCCGGACGCGGAACAATTTCTTCGTGCCGCCACCAAACTCAAGCCGACGAGTCATTCAACCGAAGGCCAATATCGGGCGTGGCTATCGCTGGGGCATGTTCTCGAAACTGCGAAGCCCGAGGAAGCCTTGGAAGCGTACCGCAAGGCCGAAGAGTTGCAGCCAAATCAGTCCGAGCCGCACGCCGCCGCAGGCCAGATACTGGAGAAGAAGCTTCACTACGCGGAAGCCGAAGACGAATACAAGAAGGCGCTGGCCCTCGACCCTGCCTCGGATGCGCTGACCGGGTTGGCGAACTCTTACATGCAGGAGCGCCGCTTTCCCGAGGCCGAGGAATATCTGCGCCAGCTCGTCAAACTTCATCCTGAGGAAGCGGCGCTGCACATTCAACTGGGCAGAGTGCTAGCGGCACAAAGCAAGAACGACGAGGCGGTTGCCGAACTGCAAGCCGGACAGAAATTGGCTCCGGCCGATGTTAGCGTTCAGCGCGATTTAGCGGAAACCTATGTCGTGGCAGGTAAGCCCGAACAAGCGGAAGCCGCCTATCGGACGCTCTCGGCCGCGCACCCGCAGGACGCGGGATTGCACCAGGCCCTGGGCCGGACGCTGCTGCACGAAAAGAAATTTCCTCAGGCGCAGCAGGAATTTCTGACAGCGATCAAGCTTAAGCCCGATTTCGGCGAGGCCTATGGCGACTTGGCCTTTGCCGCCAGCGAAAATAAGGACTACGCTCTCACTATTAAAGCGCTGGAGGTGCGGGCCAAGTCGCTGCCCGAGACCCCCCTCACTTATTTTCTGCGGGCCTCGGCGCTGGACCATCTCAAGGACTTCAAGAAGGCGGCGGCGAATTATCGCCTCTTCCTCCAGACGGCGGGCGGGAAGTATCCTGATCAGGAGTGGCAGGCGAAACACCGGCTGATCGCCATCCAGCCGAAGAAATAAACTGCCACAAGGGGCGCATGGTCAACACTGGCAAGACGACTCGTTGGCGACTCCGGGCACCGCGCCTGCCGGCGGTATGCGTGCTTGCGCTCTCCGTGTTGGCGGCCGCAGTCGCGGTTGCGGTCACGTCCAAGGGGTTGTCGGTCGAGGAATTGAAGGCGCGGCAGGCTACGGCTTCCGCTGGCGAACGTCCGCGGCTGTGCCTGGAAATCGCGGAGCGGGAACTCACTTTCGCCGACAAGTTCTACGCGGACGGCGAGACGGAAAAAGGCCAGGCCGCGTTATCGGACGTGGCGGTGTTTTGCGAGTCCGCGCGGGACAACTCCATCCAGTCCGGCAAGCATTTGAAACAGACGGAGATTTCCGTGCGTCAGATGGCGCGCAAGCTCAACGACTTGAAGCATCGGGTCACGCACGACGAACAAACGGCGGTGCAGGACACGATCGACCGCCTACAGAAGGTGCGCGACGATCTGCTCGCCGCCATGTTCCACAAAGGATAAAGCACAAGGGGTAACGAATGACAAGGCAATGCGTTCGCCGTTACGCGATCCTGGGACTGCTGGTAGTCGGTATTGGTGTTACAGCCGCTGCGCAGCGCCATCGCGATCCGCTAACTCAGTCTGAGATCGACCAGATTCGCGATGCCAGTTGGGAGCCCAGGGAACGGCTCGCTCTTTATCTATCGTTTGCCCGCGCGCGGCTGGTGAAGCTGGAGCAGATGAGAGCCGATCCCAAGACGAAAGACCGGGCGCAACAGACCCACGACATGCTCGACAGTTTTCTGCTGCTCTATGACGAACTGAACGACAATCTCGATACCTACGTCGATCGCCGCGACGATATCCGCAAGCCTTTGAAGCTGGTGATCGACGCCGACACAGAGTTTCAGGCCAAGCTGCTCGCGCTAAGAGACGCCGCCAACGTGCCACCCGCGGAAGCCACCCAGTACGAGTTCGTCCTCACCAACGCGCTCGATTCGTTGGACACATCGGTGGAAGACCATAAGAAATTGTTGGCCGATCAGGAAGACGCCGCGAAACATAAAAGGCTGAATTCCAATTCGAGCGCCAAAAACGGGGGCAAGCCGGAGTAGGAGAGTTTGACGGACCCATTATTCTCATTCCATTATTTCTCATCCCAATTGTTTGTCGTTCCCATTACTTGTCATTCCCATTATTTGTCATTCCGAGCGAAGCGAGGAATCTGGGTTTCTGCCTGTTGCACCGGCACGGTCGCGGCGCGAGCGAGAATCCAGGTCCCTCGCTTTTGCTCGGGATGACAGAACAGGGGAAGCGGATGACAGAGCGGTTCGGACCGATCTTGCCCTGACTCTCCGCGTGCAACTCCTCGCCGTTGCTCACGTGCTAATCTAACTTCATTGTGCGTGGTGGCCTGCTGGAAATCTTCCAAGAGTGTTACCGGGAACTTCGCCCCGAGGCTTCCCTGCCTCCGCTGAAAATCGAATTTTTCGCCTTCGCCAATGTCAATAACACGGTTCGGCTGCGGAATGGCGAACTGCGCGTGCGCCTTTCCGATCTGCTGGAGGGTTCGCCGGAAACCGTTCTGCGGGCTATCGCTCACATTCTGCTGGCCAAGATGTACCGCAAACCCATCGACCGCGGCCATGCGGCCCGCTACCGCAAATACGTGGGCAGCCATGAAATCGTGCAGAAAGCGCACCTGGTACGGCAGATGCGGGGCCGCAAGCGTCTGCGTTCGCCGCGCGGTTCCGTCTATGACCTCGATGCAATTTTCGAGGACTTGAATATCCGCTTCTTTTATGGACTCCTGGCCCGCCCTCGCATGAGCTGGAGCCCCAGCAAAACCCGCCGGATTCTGGGCCATTACGATCCGGCGCATAATGCCATCATCATCAGCCGCATCTTCGATCATCCCGGCGTGCCGCGCTACGCGGTGGAATACATCGTTTACCATGAAATGTTGCATCTCAAGCACCCGGTGAGGCTGCGCGGAAGCCGGCGCTGCGTGCATTCCCGCGAGTTCCAGGCGGAAGAAAAACTCTTCCCGCAGTTGGCGGAGGCGAACGCCTTCCTGAAGCGATTATGAGCGTCCGGCGGCATAGCCCAGGTATCGGCTGCACTTCTCTCCGCATCCAACAACGTTGAGGGCAAGAATTCGCCCGCGCGAGGCCGTGGCACGCCATTCCCTGTGCTTTCATTGACGCTGCCCGCGAATGGGGCATATTCTTGAAAATGTTGGATTTGACCATGATTTGGTCGGTGGTTTCGTTCTCGCCGGTATCTTCCGGGGATTTTTCTTAAATGCTTCAGGCTTTCATCATTACATTGCGTGAAGGAGTGGAAGCGGCGCTGATCGTGGGGATCACGCTGGCCTATCTGCGCAAAATCGGGCGCGACGATTTGCGCAAAACGGTTTACGCGGCTCTCGCCTCGGCTTTTGTGGGTAGTATCGCGGTCGCGGTGGTACTCTCCCGGACCAACCTCAACGAAGACATCTTCGAAGGCTGGATCATGCTGGTTGCCGCCGTTTTTGTGATCACCATGATCGTCTTCATGATGAGGACGGGGCGCAAACTCAAAGGGGAGATCGAAGGCAAGGTGGGATCGCTGGCGGGCAAGAACGCCGGGTTCGGATTGTTCGCGTTCGTCTTCCTGATGGTCTTGCGCGAAGGTGCGGAGACAGTACTGATTCTCTCCGCCGTGACGCTCAACTCGACCGAGTTGATGAGCTTCCTGGGTACCTTGGCCGGGGTAATGGCAGCCATCGCTTTTGGAGTGATGTTCGTCAAAGGCAGCGTGCGGATTAATCTCCAGAAATTCTTTCGCGTGACGACTGCGATTTTATTTTTGGTCGCGGCGCAACTCGTCATCTCGGGCCTGCACGAACTTTCGGAAAACGGCATTCTGCCGTCGTCGAAGCGGGAGATGGCGATTGTCGGGCCGATCGTTCGCAACGAGTTGTTCTTTTTCGTGACCATCGTGGCGCTGGCCGCTTTGATGATTCTGTTCGACGCCAGACGACGCCAGGCGATTCCTGAAGGAAGTTCTCCGGCGGCGCAACGCAAAGCAGTGTGGAGCGCGCGCCGAGAGCGCCTATGGATGAGTTCGGTCTACGTCTCCTCCTTCATTTTTATCGCCATGGTCACCGCGGAGTTTGTGTATGCCAAGAGCAAGAGCGAGCTGCCCCCTTCGGCTGAAGTGACTTTCATCAATGGGCAAGTCTCGATTCCTCTGTCGCAGGTTTCCGACGGCGACTTGCACCGCTTTCAGGCCCGCGAGAACGGCACCGAGATCCGCTTCTGGCTTTATCAAAAACCGGATGGAACGATTGCGACGGTTTTCGACGCTTGCCAGATTTGCGGCGCCTCGGGCTTCTATAAGACCGCTAACGGCGTTGTATGCAAGAATTGTGGCGCCCCGATCAATCCGCAGTCGGTGGGCAATACCGGCGGTTGCAATCCGGTGCCTCTGAAGGCGACGCAAAGGGCCGGCGCGGTGATCATCGAGGAGGCGGACGTGGCGGCCCAGAACCGCCTGTTCGAACAGCAATAGGGAATGTTCGCGCGCCTGGTTTACGAATCCTTCCGGCGGCAAAAGCGGCGCAAGTTGTTGGCCGGAGCGGCCATCACGCTCGGCGTCACGGTGGCGACCGCCATGATCGCCGTGGCCACCGATATCGGCGACAAGATCAGCCGCGAATTGCGGACCATTGGCGCGAATCTGGTGGTCACGCCTCAGGATGAAGCGCTCGACGTAAACATCGGCGGCGTCCATCTCCAGCCTCCCAGCGACAGCGCGTATTTAAGCGAAGCGGACCTGCCGAAAATCAAAGGGATTTTCTGGCATAACAACATCACCGCTTTCGCGCCAATGCTGCCAGTAAACGTGACGGTTGATATTCCTGGAAGTAGTGGCGGCAAGAAAGAAGTGACCTTGCTGGGAACGTATTTTGCCAAGCAGGTTTCTTACGGGAAGCAGGGTTTCGTCACCGGTGTGCGCAAGACGCATTCATGGTGGAGGGTTTCGGGAGCTTGGCCTGCGGACCATTCTTCCGATCTGCTGATCGGCGAGCGGCTGGCTCGGACCTTGCCCTACAAAGTCGGGGATGAAATTGCGCTCTCGGGACATTCCGTGAAGATAGCAGGAATTCTTTCCACCGGCAGCGCAGAAGACGATCAGATCGTCGCGCCACTGGCTCTGGCGCAGGCCATTCTCGGCAAGCCCGGCGCGGTGCGGCGCATTTATGTCAGCGCGATCACTAAGCCCGAAGATGCGTTAGCCCGCCGCGATCCCCGGAGCCTGACCGGGCCGATGTACGATCGCTGGTATTGTTCGCCCTATCCGCAGTCGATTGCCTATCAATTGCAGGAAGCGATTCCGCACTCGCATGCCGAACAGATCCGACAGGTGGCGCAGAACGAAGGCGCGGTGCTGACCAAGATCGAGGGCTTATTTTTTCTGGTGACGCTGGCGGCGCTGTTGGCTTCCGCACTAGCAGTGTCCGCGGCCATGGCCACTGCGATTTTCGAGCGCCGTGGGGAAGTCGGGTTGATGAAAGCTTTGGGCGCGGGAAAGATGGCTGTGGCCTCGATCTTTTTTGCCGAGGCGACATTGCTCGCTTTAATCGGTGGCGTGGCTGGTTTCGCCGCGGGCAGCGTGCTGGCGCGCCAGATCGGCCGTACGATTTTCGACTCGCAAATTTCCGTGCAGCCCGTGTTGCTGCCGGTCGTGCTTGTGATTGCGGTTCTAGTAACGATCCTAGGGAGCGCTACATCGATTCGCGGCGCGGTGAGCCTCGATCCCGTCTATGCCTTGCGAGGCGAACTGTGAGGCCTGTTTCCCCCTTCGCACAGAAGCTCTCAGCCAGCCGCGCAACGGGTCCGCATAGTTCCATGTTTCTGCGCATGCTGGTTCGCGCCGCTGTGTTGCGCCGCGGACGGGCCGCCGCTGCTTTGTTCGCCATGGTTGTAGCTGCGGCCGTCGCGACTGCCGTGCTTAATCTTTATGCCGACGTGCAGGCGAAATTGCGCGGCGAATTCCGCAACTACGGAGCCAACATCATCGTCGCGAGCAAAGACGGCGCTTCCCTGCCCGCCGATGCACTCGCTCGCGTGGAATCTCTTCTCAACGGACGCGGCATTGCGGCTCCATTCGCGCTGGTCGTCGCGCGCGCCAGCAGCGGTCAGCCTGTGGTGGTTGCGGGCACAGACTTCGAGCGCGTGCGCCAACTGGACCACTGGTGGTCGGTCACGAACTGGCCCGCCGCATCGCATCAGGCTTTGATCGGAATGCGCGCGCGATCGGCCATCTCTCCGCAACAACAGCCGTTCGATCTGACTTTCTCTGGCCGCACCATAAATCTGACGCCAGCGGGAACCGTGCAAACCGGCGCTGCAGAAGACAATCGCATTTACATTTCGCTTCCCGATTTCACTGCTTGGACGGGCATTCTACCTTCCACGATTGAAGTAGCGGCCTCCGGCACACCAGAAGAAATCGCAACGACAATGCGCGAACTGACGCAAGCTCTGCCTTCCGCAGAAGTACGTCCGGTACGCCAAATCGTGGAGGGAGAGGCCCGCGTCCTGGGCAAAACGCGCGCAACATTATTTGCGGCCTCGGCATTGATCGTTCTTACCGCGGCCCTGTGCGTGCTTTCCACTCTGATGGGCTGGGTGTTTGACCGGCGCAAAGACTTCGCTATGATGAAAGCGCTGGGCGCTTCGGGCCGGTTGCTCAGCGGGTTTTTTGCCGCGGAAGCGGCATCTTTGGGAGCGGTGGGATCTCTGATTGGATACGTGGTGGGCATCGGGCTAGCCGCGTGGATCGGGCGAGTCAACTTTCATGCTTCCATCGCGCCTCGTTTCAGCGTGCTGCCGGTCGTGATGGTGGCCAGCATCGCCGTAACGTTGCTGGCGGCGATTATCCCGATCTCGTTGCTTCGGCGCGTGCAACCTGCGGTTATTCTGCGGGGAGAGTAAATGATTCAACTGAAGAATGTGACCAAGCTCTACCCGGCGAAGGCCGCCGACCGCGGCTCTGGAGCCAAAGACGTCAGCCGCATTCACGCGCTGGGTCACATCTCTCTGCACGTCGCCAAGGGTGAATGGCTTTCCATCATGGGGCCTTCGGGCTCGGGCAAGTCCACCTTGGTGAATCTGATTGGCTGCCTGGACCGTCCCACGGCCGGAGAAATTTGGCTTGACGGTCAAAATGTCGCGACGATTTCTGCGGCGGAACTGACGCGGGTGCGCGCGGACAAAATCGGCTTCATCTTTCAGCAGTTCCATCTCATTCCGTTTCTCACCGCGATTGAAAACGTCATGTTGGCGCAATACTTTCACAGCATGACCGACGAAAAAGAAGCTCAGGCCGCACTCGCCCGCGTAGGGCTTGCGGAGCGCGCTCATCATTTGCCGTCGCAGCTTTCCGGCGGCGAGCAGCAGCGTGTATGTATCGCCCGCGCGCTGATCAACGACCCCGGCATTATCTTGGCGGACGAGCCGACCGGCAATCTGGACGCGCAGAATGAAGAGATCGTCCTGCGTTTGCTGCGCGAATTCCATCGCCAGGGCCGCACGATTGTGATGGTCACGCACGACCTCGTTGTAGCCCGCCTAGCCGACCGTCGTATCGAACTGCATCACGGCGAAATTGCCGCGCAAGAAACCTTCGCCATGGCCGACGACGAGCAACTTGACGAGGTTCTGGAAGAACTCTGGGTGCTGGCGGAACATGGCGAGATCGCCGAAGTCGAGCGCATGCAGGTGCACGGCGCGCTGCCCGTGGATGTCGCGATCGAAAAAATGATCGAGATGGGCCTGGTGGTTGCAACGCCGCACCCTCCCATGTCGCACGGCCACAAGCCCTTTGTGAATCCCTGTCATGATGCGCTCAAACCGGTGTCCGCCTCTGTCGGAGACGGCACGATGATCGTCAAGCTGACCCCGCGCGGCCACGAGCGCGCCGCCGGAATTATCCGCCGTCATCGGCTGGCCGAGCGCCTTTTCACCGACAGCCTGGCCATGGACAGCGAGTCGGAAATTGAAGAACAGGCTTGCAAGTTCGAACACATCCTTTCACCAGAAGCCACCGATAAAATCTGCGCGTTCCTCGGCCATCCCAGAACCTGTCCGCATGGCGCGCCGATTCCGCCGGGGCCGTGCTGCGAACCTACGTTGTCCGAGAGCTTTGCGTTAGACTCATCTTCTACCCCGATCCGCTAGTTGTATGGCAGAAACGCGGCGCGAATTTCAACAACTCGCAAGAATAAGGCTGAAAGACGCTCGGGTTCTTTTGCATGCAGGAAATCGCGAAGGCGCATATTACCTGACCCGATTAGCGGTGGAATGCGCGGTGAAGGCATGCATCGCCAAGAACACGAGGCGGCACGATTTTCCGCCCAGCCAAAGCGCCGTACGGGACATTTATACTCATGACTTGAGTAAACTGATCAAGGCGGCAGGACTTCAGACGGCGCTGGATTCTGAGACTCTCAGGCGCGATTCTTTCAAAACAAGCTGGGAAGTGGTTAAGGCTTGGAACGTCGAAAGCCGCTATACGACCAAGGGACTAAACGCTGGCGAACTTTACAAGGCGGTTGCAGGTCGGGGAGGAGTAATGGAATGGCTACGGCAACGCTGGTGGATAGAAGCAATATCGATCTGGGCCGTAAGGTTATCGCGGCCCTTAGCGGGGCGGGCATTCCGGTTGCGGTAGGTCTCTGGGCTTTTACTTCTGAGGCCGAGGAGTGGCGGCTGACAATTGCCACCCCCCTGGTTGACGAGCTGGGTCCCTTGGCAGCCTATGGAAAAGTACGAAAGGCCTTGCAGAAAGCCGGCGTCGAGGAAGAATTTCCCCTGATGCGCGTTTTTCTGAGGAGCCCCGAGGACCGCGTCCTAAGAACGCTTCAGAAAGAGAGTCGCGCCCTGGGGAACCTGGGGCGTGAGGACTATCGCCTGGTCAATGCATCGATCGAAGGCAGCTTCATCGAAGATGCATATCTGTATACGGGATTTCTTGACATTCTTCGCGAGTCTCCGCCGGGAAGCGCGCGGGAGAAATACCTTGTCGTCTATACGCCGGGCACGGGCGGCGCGGCTCCCCTGGTTCGCGTGCGCGAATTGGATCAATTGCGGGAATTTCTGGAACGAAAAAAAGGCCGAGAAGTTACCAACAACGCTCTGCGCGAACTTGCGGAGAAGGGGGATGCCGTTATTCCAAACGTACAACTCAGGCCCGCGGAGCTAAAGCGGTTGGGGCTCGCCTAGGCGACTATGCGGCGTCCCACCATTGGTGTTTTCGACTCCGGCTTTGGCGGCCTCACGGTCCTCAAAGCCTTACTTGAAATTCTTCCCGCAGCCGACTATCTCTATTTCGGCGACACCGCCCGCTTGCCCTACGGCTCCAAGTCCGCCGAGACGGTTGCCCGCTACGCCGTCGAAGCGGCGCGTTTCCTGGAAGATCAGGGCGCGCAGATTCTGGTGATCGCCTGCAATACGGCGACAGCTCTGGCGTTGGAGCGAATCGTTCTGGCGGCGCATGTGCCGGTCATCGGAGTGGTTGAGCCGGGCGCGGAGGCTACTGCTTTGGCCAGCGCTAACAAGAAAGCGGTAGTTGTGGGCACGGAAGCGACGGTCGCCAGCCACGCTTATTACAAGGCTCTGCTCTCTCGCGGAGTAAACACACATGAAAAGGCCTGCCCCCTGCTCGTGCCTCTGGTTGAGGAGGGTTGGATTGAGCATCCGGTCACCGAAGAGGTCGCCCGTATTTATCTAAGCGAAGCTTTTTCCGAGGGCTTCGAAGACGCAGACGTTCTGCTCCTCGGATGCACGCACTACCCGCTGCTCAAGCCGTTGTTTCAAAAGACCGCGCCCGCGCACGTCAAGATTGTGGATTCGGCGGAATCGACGGCGCACATGGTTGCGGCCGCCTTCGAAGACTACAAGCCCGAGCCCATGACCGAATCTCTGGCGGAACGCCGCGGCCTGCCCCGGTTCAAGTTTTTCGCCACCGATTCGGTGGAGAAATTTAAGAAACTCGGCCCGCGTTTCCTCGGCCACGACATTTCCGACGTACAGCATGTCGATCTCAAAGAGTGAAGCGCCGCTTTTTTCTTTGCCCGCAAGAATCGGATAGCTCCGCCGACTCGCGAAAAATTATTGTGTCTCAAGGCGCAACTCCGCGCTCAAAGAAAAAGCATTGACAATCATGCATCCTCTCGACAACGTCATCTGGCAGGCGTTGACAACGCGGCAAATCCAGTTTTCGCAATCGGTTGCCGGGGCTTACAGGTTTGTGCCGGACGTTGGGCCCTTGGCCGCGTTTCTAACGGCTGACGACGAAGGTTATCAAGCGCTCACGGGACTGGCTCCTCCCAGGGGCTCAATCGCAGTTTTTCTTGATGCGCCTTATCAACCCCGGCGGGGTTGGAGCGTTGTCGCCGGCGCACCTCTGCTGCAAATGGTCTGGAAAAATGGCGGTCTCCGTGAGAAACCGCCGTCCTCATCCCTGCCAATAGTCGAACTGGGCACTCCCGATTCTCCAGAAATGATTGCGCTCGCCGCCCTCACCAAGCCGGGGCCATTCGGTCCACGTACGCATGAACTGGGAAACTTTTATGGCATTCGCCAGGAGGGCAAACTGGTGGCTATGTCAGGAGAGCGCATGAAAGTGCCGGGGCACACAGAAGTCAGCGCCGTTTGTACGCATCCCGAGCACACCGGCCATGGCTACGCTGCCGCGTTGATGACCCGAGTCATGCAGGGAATTCTGGATCGGGAAGAGGTTCCGTTCCTTCACGTGCGGGGAGATAATTCGCGGGCCATCGAACTCTACAAGAGACTGGGCTTCGCAGAACGAAAGTCAGGACACTTCGTGGTTCTTCGCAGAGAATGACCGGCAAGCGTGACCGCCAAGCAATGACCGGCGGGAAAATGGCGTGCGGAAAATGATGGAGAGCAGCGCGTCTCAGTACAGGTGGAAGTCCACTTCCAGAGCGATCTCCACCGCCACGGGATGCCCGTCTTTCATCGCGGGCTCGAATTTCCATTTCTTGGCTGCTTCGATAGCCTTTTCGTCCAATCCCATGCCTAGCGAATTGGCTACGCGGATGTTGGTAGGCCGCCCGTTGGAGTCCACGATGAGCATCAACGTGCAGGTTCCCTGATATTTGGCTTTGCGCGCTTCCTCGGAAAATTCGGGATCGACCTGGTAAACCACGCGCGGAGCGCTCACGCCGCCGCCGACGTGAAATATCCCGCCGCCGGTCCCTCCGCCCTCACCGGGACCAAAGCCCGGTCCCTTGCCAGAGCCAACTCCGCCGCCGGAACCCGATCCAATCCCGCTTCCCGAGCCAGTTCCGTTCGAAGGCAACACCGCATGCGACATGGGATCGCCTAGGTTCGGCATGTTGTTCTGCGCCAGTTTCACCTCAGGAGGAATCACAATGGTGGGGTCAACTGCCAGCTTGGGATGCTCGTTACGCACCACCACCACCGGAGGCGTAATCTGCGTCATCGAAAACTTGGGCAACTTGCCTTTTGTTGCCTGCAAAACATCGCGGTCTCCGCCTCCGCCACCTCCACCCACCTGCGTCTTCGAGGGTTTCAGGACGGGCAGATCGTCAGGGTTCACCAAGGTGACGGTTGCCTTGGGCTCTAAAGCTGCGGCCACGACATGGTGCCCGATCAGGTAGGTTGCCGCGATGATTGCCGCGTCGGGTATCGGGTAGCCGTAGATGCCGCAGCTGATCGCGGGAAAGGCAATCGAACGCACACCATTAACAATCGCAAGTTTGAGGCTTTCGGAATAGCAGCTCGCCAGCAACTCCGGCTCACCTCGCGTTCCGTCACGATAACGCGGCCCCACAGCGTGGATTACGAACTTCGCCGGCAGCCGGTAGCCGCGGGTAATCTTCACCTGCCCGGTCGGACAACCGCCCAGCGTGCGACATTCCTCCAACAGCTCCGGCCCGGCAGCGCGATGGATCGCGCCATCCACGCCGCCGCCACCCAGCAACGACTGGTTCGCCGCGTTCACGATCGCATCCACTGCAAGCTGCGTGATGTCCGCCTGCGAGACGACCATCCGCTCCATTGCAATCTCCGTCACAGCCAGTCGCGCAGCTTGAACCAGATCAGCGGCACCAGCGCCGAGATCGCGATCAGCACAAGTCCGTACGGATAGCCCCACGCCCAGTCCAATTCCGGCATTCCCTTGAAGTTCATCCCGTAGATACCGGCGATCAGCACCGGCGGAATGCCGACAACCGAGGCCACCGTCAGCACCTTCATCACGTTGTTCTGCGCGATGTTGATGAAGCCGAGCGTAGCGTCCAGCAGAAACTGGATCTTCTCGAACAGATGCGTGTCGAAGTCATTCAGCGACGCGATGTCCTGACGCAACGTATCAAGCCTCGGCTTCAGGTCGCTCGGCAGCCAGTCAGCCGCCGTGCTCAGCACATAGGGAACGATCCGTGCGGCGCCCACCTGGCTGTCGCGGATGAACGATATGAAATCTCCGGAGCGGCCGATCGCGGCCAGGGTTTCGCGCAGCATGCGATCCTCGTGCCTGCTGCCGCCGATGCGCACGGCGTCGCGAAAGATGCGGTGCGAGATCGCATCGAGATCATCACGGATCTGCTCCAGGGCGTCGGCGTGGCGATCGACGATCCCCTCCAGCAGTCCGACAAACAGATGCGCGCCGGTACGGTCAGGCGTGCCGGCCTGCATCTCACGCTCGGCGAAGCTGTCGAACACGGGGCTGGCAGCGAAGCGAATGGTGATCAAACTCTCCCGCGACAGCACGAAGCCGCCGGGCACCGGCTGCGGGTCGCCGTCCAGACGGCTGACCAGCGGCAGGCTGAGCGTGAGTACGCCGTTCGCCACCGAGAGCCGGCTGGAACTCTCGATCTCGCGCAGATCATCCTTGGTTGGCACCTGGAGGCCGGTCACCGTGGCGACGCGTCGCGTCTCGTCCTCGGTCGCGCTGAACAGGTCGATCCAGACCGCCTCGCGAAGCGCCGCGTCGGATGGCTCAGCGACGCGCTGCAGCACGGTCCCGTTGCAGGTATAGGCAATCAGCATGACAGATGGAAACTCACCGCACCGACGGAGAGTTTCCGCGGCATCAATTGCGGGACCTGTCCACCAGGGCGTTCTTGCCGATCCACGGCATCATCGCGCGCAACTTCTCGCCGACCTGCTCGATCGGATGCTCGGCCAGCCGCTGACGCATTGCTTTGAAACTCGTCTGGTTCACCTTGTTCTCCAGCATCCAGTCGCGCGCGAATTTTCCGGACTGGATGTCGGCCAGCACGCGCTTCATCTCGGTCTTCGTCGCGTCGTTGACGATGCGTGGGCCGGACACGTACTCGCCGTATTCCGCGGTGTTGCTGACCGAGTAGTTCATGTTGGCAATGCCGCCCTCGTAGACCAGATCCACGATCAGCTTCACCTCGTGCACGCACTCGAAATACGCCATCTCGGGCGCGTAGCCCGCCTCCACCAGCGTTTCGTAGCCGGCCTTCATCAGTTCCACGAGGCCGCCGCAGAGCACTGTCTGCTCGCCGAACAGGTCGGTCTCGCATTCCTCCTTGAAGGTCGTCTCGATGATGCCGGCACGTCCGCCGCCGATCGCGCTGGCATAGGACAGTGCGACCTCCATGGCATTGCCAGACGGGTT
>Ga0209006_10001867_pt1 | contig 19062 bp, 19 predicted proteins | sample JacPin_JW_Ref_O2_FD_188567 | JGI IMG/M metagenome (GOLD analysis project Ga0209006, IMG submission 188567) | Forest soil microbial communities from Algoma, Ontario, Canada - Jack Pine, Ontario site 1_JW_Ref_O2 (SPAdes) (version 2) | ecosystem: Environmental > Terrestrial > Soil > Boreal...
CGATCGCATTCCGATGATGGAACTTCTTGTGTCGCGCGGAGCCAACGTGAATGCGTTGTGGAGCGGATACTATCCCATCATCTTTGCGCCGTGTGAAACAGTCGAGCCATTAGCGCTGAAGTGGCTGCTGGAGCACAGCGCCAATCCCAATCCGCCAGGACAGCGGCAGAAGCATCCCGGCACAGCGCTGGATTTCGTGATCGGCACCTATGGACGTTCGGCCGAGCTCGGCACGTGCATGGAGATCCTGATTGAAGCTGGCTGTCCCACGAAATACAAGGTTTCTGCCGTCTTGGATTTATTGCGCAACCGGCTCGACCTTCTCGTGGGACACCTGGATGCGGATCCTATGCTGATGCATCGGCGGTTTCCCGAACTCACTTTCGGAAGCACCGCCGAACGTCGTCTGACCTTGCGAGGAGCAACACTTTTGCATGTGGCAGCGGAGTACGGCAATGTGGAAGCCGCAAACCTGCTTCTGGATCGTGGAGCAGACGTAAATGCCCGTGCAACGATAGATGACACCGGGGTCGGCGGGCAGACACCGATATTTCATGCTGTCAGTCAGTTCTACGACTGGGGACTAGCGGTGACTCGGCTGTTGCTGGACCGCGGAGCAGACCTCTCGGTGCGAGTAAATCTTCCGGGCCACTATGAGCGACCAGATGAAGTGGTCAAGTGCACACCTTTGGGATATGCCATGTTATTTCCTGCTACCCACGGCCCTCGCCCTAGCAAGAGCGCGATTCTATTGCATGAACGTGGGGCACCGGAGTGAAGCACTGACCGACCCCCATCGGTTCTGCAAAAGGTGCGAACCGTCAGTTGGCGACAAATCTATTTCACTCACCGCCCCGGAAAAAGCGAATCGACGGCACAAGCCTGTACCTGTGACTTGGTTAACCGCGCGTGCAGCTCCCGCTGTGATTGGGAATCCTCAGTCCGGCAATATATCGCGAACCAAACGAGACTGAAACGCCCATTCCAAGCAGCGATCCATCGTCGCGCCAGTCCGTTTCTTCACAGCTTGGGGCGCAAGCGCGCCGATACAAGTCGATTTTGTTTTGTCACAAAGGATCGGTTACGCCCCGCGTTACGCCCCGCGATCCGGCGGCTGGGGTGGAGTCTCGGACGGATCGTCTGCAACTCAGAATTAACAAGGCGGCTGCTTAGCTGGCGAAAAATCTATTACGCTCATCTTCCGATTCCGATCGTCCGGCCAGTTTCGAACGCTTCAAATGTGAAATCGGAGGAAGTCGAAATTTGCGCGAAATTGCCCTGATTTCAACAGCCAGCTTCCCCGTTCCTTGCCCCTTGCGTCAGCACCGGCGTAGAGTTTGGGAAACTCTGTTATTTGCAGGTGCCCCATCCGTAAGGAACCACTTGCTAAGGAATTCAGCTTATGATCACAAGCAACCGCTTCGCCCGTTTCATTCTTGTGACGTTGTTGTGCACCGCTGCGATCTCAGCGCAAGAGCCCAGCGTCGCGCCCCCGCCCGCCGCTGCCAGCAAGATCTACCTGAACGTCGTCGTCAGTCCTAAGTCCGGGCCGCGAGTTGCCGACTTGCAGCAACAGGACTTCACGCTCCTCGATAACAAGTCCCCGCGGGCCTTCACCTCATTCCAGGTATTCACCGGCCGCGACGCTCCCATCAAGGTGGTCCTGGTGATTGACGCGGTCAACGGCGGCGCCGAGCGCGTCGGCTACGAGCGCATACAGATAGACAAATTCCTCCGTGCTGAGGGAGGCCATCTCGCATATCCCGTCGCTCTCGCTGTCTTCACGGATAAAGGTATCTCGATTGCGGCGGAACTATCGAGCGACGGCAACGCGCTCAGCGACGCGTTGGATAAGCAAGACATCGCCATCCGCGCCATTGGCCGCTCGGCGGCCTTCTACGGCGCTGCCGAACGGCTGCAGTATTCGCTCGCCGCCCTGCATCAGCTGACGGCTAGCCTCGCTCCGCAGCCGGGACGCAAAATCGTTCTCTGGGTTTCGCCCGGCTGGCCTCTGCTATCCGGCCCGCGCGTGGAGCTTAGTTCCAAGCAGCAGCAACAGATCTTCTCCGACGTCGTGAGCTTCTCCACTCAGCTGGGCCAAGCGGGTATCACTCTCTACAGCGTAAATCCCGCCGGCAACACCGAGTCCGTGCTCCGCGCCTCGTACTACAAAGACTTCCTCAAAGGCGTCATCAAGCCGAACCAGGTCGCCGCCGGGAATCTCGCGCTTCCGGTGCTCGCCGTCCAGAGCGGTGGTCTCGCTCTCGAACTCAACAATGATCTCACTGCGCTGCTCCAGGAATGTATGTCCGATGTGGCGCCCTACTACGAGATCACCTTTGATGCGGCTCCAGCTGAGCGCCCCGATGAATACCACCAGCTCGAAGTCAAACTCGCCAAGCCCGGCCTCACCGCGCACACGCGGCAAGGCTATTACGCGCAGCTTTTACCAAAAAACTAGCCGTATCGTTGAACCGTTGAACGACGGAACGACGCGATGGAACAGGGCATGGCCTCGTCAACAATGCGCGTGCCTAGGTTAAGGGCAACATCGCAACTACGAGGATTCAACGGAGACCCCCGATGATCCATCAGTGGACTTCAACCCAGTGCCTTAAAGAGTGGCGGCTGGTCGCCGCATTCGCTCTGGTATTCATAAACTTAAGACAAGGGGTCGAGAGGATCATGGAACTAAATGCGATGGTCAGCTTGTGCGGTCGCTTCGGGATGACACCTTCTGACCGTTCCAAGATCGCCGTTGACGCCCCACCAAGTACCAAGCTCACCCGTTTTATTAACTCGCATTTTCCAATTTTCCAATGACACCCGCCAGCTAAGCCCGCAAGCGCGCGATTCTCCAGCGATGCTCGCGAAACATTCACTTCGGCGGTGAACTCAGCAAGCGGTTACCTTCGATTGTCAACAGCCCCTATCTATTCCCTTGCTGATGAATCGATGAATGAGAATGAACGGTAAGGGTAAAAGAACGGTGAAGCATGAGCACAGCGCCATTCCTGCTGCATCCGTTCCCCTGTCCGCTCAAACGATAACGATGCGATATGCTGCGATTTTCATGTTACTGACTGGTGTCTCGATGAGCCAGATTCCCGATGCTCCTTCAGTGGTTCATGATCCAATATTCGTTGGATTGTCTGCTGCTCACCTGATTGCGACAGGACTGGATGCATATGCGACCTCAAGGATTATGTCGTCTGGTGGTGTCGAATATAACCCACTAGATCGGCCTTTTGTATCACACGGCGACGCAGTGTTAGCAGCATCGTGGTCAGTTGAATCGACGTTGAGCATTCTTGCGAGCTATCAATTACAACGTCGTGGTCATAAGACAATGGGTCGTGTACTACAAGTTAGTGAAATCGCAGGTCACTCGGTGGGAGCGTGGTACAGTCTTTCTCATTACAGGAAGGCACGATGAACTGTGAAATCTGCACTGGACCGTAGCTGCCCGATCGCGTCAATGATGCGTTCAAACGTTCAACGTCCATTCTGTCTCAATCTCCGATATCGGGATGCCAATCGTCAAACTGAGCGGCAACTAGCGTGAAATCCCTCGCTTTGTGACAAGATAGACGGCAAAGCTCCCCAGCCAATGGCCGCCTTCATAGTGCTCGCCGGTCACGGCCGCCAAACCAGCTCGCCTGTGTGCCTCGGCGGCCGCCATGATCGACGGCAGCCGCCTGTCGTTCTTCGGTAAACCAGCAGCGATACCTTCCAGCATCCATGCTCGGCTGAGATTGAGTCCGTCCAAATGCGCCAACTTCGGGTCGCTGGGATCGGGCGATACCACGGGCTGTAGCCAAGAGCCACTCTTTGCATGGGAAGTTTGAGGCAGAAAAGCGTGGAGCCAGCGTGCAAACTCTTGGCTAGGCAGCACCCGGCGCATCACATCTGCTTCCCCAAGACAGGGAGAAAGAAAATCCTCCCCGGAAGGTTCATACGCCAGCGGGCAATCCTTGTCCCCGAGATAGAACTGTTTGGATTTCGAGACGACTAATTCGGCTAATTTCTGATCGCCATGGCTGTGCGCATAATCGAGCATCAAACCGAGCGCGAAAGCGGTCTGGTCATGCTCGCCGATGCGCACAGGATGGGAGAGCTTGGGAAGCCAGCCAATGAGACGTTCCAGCACCGCCTGCTCCAGCGGACCCAGATTCGCGGCCATCTCGCGAGCCTGAGGGTCATCCCAATCTCGCAGTTCCGCAACCAGTTGAAGCAGCCATGCCAGCCCATAGGGACGTTCAAAGCTGGCGCGTCCTTCAGCCCGGAAATATGTTGCTTCTTGGGCTATGTTCTCAGCAGCGAGGCTTTGCCGCAGGGCTTCGCGCGCGGACGGCGCGAAATCGGCATCGGGAAAGGTCCTGACCAACCGCACGAGCAGCCAATGTCCGTGCACCGAGGAATGCCAGTCGTAACAACCGTAGAAAGCGGGAGTCAGTTTTCGTGGCGGGGCTACATCCGCATCGCCGTTCAAGGCATGACTGATGTGATTTGGGTATTCTTTGTGGACACAGGCAAGGGCAAGGTTGGCGAACCGCTCCGCAGCGGAGATGTCAAAACTCGGGGGCATAGCGGTCGTCTGGGCATCCACCACGGTTGCCATTAGAAGGAGGAAAATAGCACAAAGTGTAGGCTTCATCGCGCTGCCACTCTAAATGAAATGTCGGCCGGATTGGTGAATGGACACGGCATTTGTGTTGCCGAATTGGGGATGCACCGAGTGAATCCCGAACACCTCGATCCTGAACCCTTTAGTGACTTGGCAACCACCGACTTTCTTTTCCGGGAAGAGCCTGACGAGGAGGAGGAAACGAGGACGACGGAAACAGGGGTGATGGCGATGCTGCTGAGGAAGGCGAGGGCTACTCGGAGTGAGGACAGAAGATGCCCCACGTTCACACTGTCAAGGACGGTCGAAAAGAACGAGATCGGCCGTGCCTGTGAGCCTCCAGATGCCCATAGTGTTTCCCACAGCGCGGTTTCCGACTCGAGCCCTGTGGATTTCAAACCGCACAATCCCATTTGACGAGAACGGTATTTTCGTGGCTCATTCACAACCGAGTGGCGAATGGGCATCGCTCGCCGCCGTGTCCGGACGCATCGTGTTCTTTCAGAAGTCCGATGGCAAAACGCTCAGCCCGAACAGCCGCGTCCTCGTCCGCCGAAGCAAGGGCAGCGTTGCTTGCAAGTCTTCGAATATCTGACAGGTGTTGCTCAAGTTCATCTTTGGTCCGGCAGTCCATTTGTTTCTCCGACGAAAGGGGGTGTGTACCACAACCGGACACACAGATGCGCGTCGTTCACCAGCACGAGAAGATTCTGCCATAATCTACCCGTGTGCGGACGTTATAAATTATCGAGGAGAAAGCGGATCGTCGAGGAGTACTTCGACACCGCGTCAGGAGAGGAAGACTGGAGCCCCCGCTACAACGTCGCGCCCACGCAACCTGTTCCGGTGGTCCGCCAGCATCCGCAGGAACCCGTCCGGGAATTGTCGCTGATGCGATGGGGATTGATTCCTTCCTGGTCGAAGGACTCGTCCGTTGCTGCCAGCATGATCAATGCACGGTCGGAAACGGCGGCCACGAAGCCTGCGTTCCGCGATGCGCTGAAATCCCGCCGATGCCTGATTCCTGCGGACGGCTTTTACGAGTGGAGGCGAACTGGGAAGACCGAGCAGCCGTACTGTTTCGAGGTCAATGAAGGGGAGTTATTCGCCTTCGCAGGGATTTGGGATCGCTGGAAAAACCCCAGTGGCAACTGGATGAAAACCTCTTCGATCCTGACCACGACGCCGAATGCCGTGACCTCGGCCTTCCCTAACCGGAGTCCCGCGTCACACCCGATGTCCTGCGGGACTTGCTTGGCAAAGCTCACAAGTTTGTGACAGCCGACGCGGCCCGCCGTTCGCCATCTCGGAACCGCCGCAAGCCTGTCTGGTTCTGCCTTCTGGAGAAGCGAAAGCCGAGTACGCAAAGCAGGAATCGCTGCTCGCGCTACCATATACGGATTGCGACGACGATAAGGAGGGCAACATGGTTCGAGAACGGACGTTGAAGGCTGTGTTGGTTGTGGTGGGATTGTTGTTTACGGCGGGAGTGGTTCCGCTGACCATGTTGTTCTCGCGCAGGAATACCGGAATGTGATCGAGCGCCGAGAACTCGCGGGAGTGGTTGTGTTCGCAATCGTCGGAGTTATGCTCGTCGCACTGGCTCCGGCAAAGCAGCCAGCCGAGCGGGCATCCTCCGCGGTTGTGTAGGCTCTGAAGATAGTTGAACATGCCAATCACAGCGTGGGTCCTCTCGCTTCTGGTGCTCGTGCTCGCTCCCACCCTTCTGATCAGGTTCCGCAAAAGGTGGGTTGCGGCTTTCAATCTCGCTGTCACGAACCGCATCACGAGCCGATTTGCCGCCCGATTGCCCGGCTTCGGCATCGTTACCCACGTCGGTCGAAAGTCAGGCAAGGTCTATCGGACGCCCGTAAATGTTTTTCGAGCGCCGGAGGGATTTCTCATTGCGCTCACCTACGGTCGGGAAAGCGAATGGGTCAGAAATGTACTGGCGGCTGGCGGATGCGAGCTTGAGACTCGCGGCGTGAGGTATCAACTTGTCGCACCCACCATCGTGCGTGATCCCACTCGGCGGCGGTTCCCCTTTCCTGTGCGGATCGTCCTGCGACTCATCGGCGCAAACGATTTCCTGCAGCTTTCAAGTTCCCGCGGACAAGGGTAGCCTTATCGCCATGCAGAATCCGGTCAAAGAACGTATCGTGAAATGCGAGAGGAAATGGCGCAAATCAGTGAGGCGAACCGCCAGTACTTGCATGGCGGCAACAAAAAAACCATCCGGCCCAGCGGAGCCGGAAGAATAGCCCTGTTTCCATCGGAGCCTGCCATGGGCGACGGCGGCGGGGGACGCAATGGCATCGCCGTCTTTGTCGGGCAACTTGGGTCTGCCCAAACGCACTACCAGATCGTCAATCAGCTTAGGAAGATGTCCGCTACGCTCGTCGTCGCCAGGACGAAGATGGTTGAGTTCCGGGGTCTTCTTTGTTGGTGCCAACCAATCTGCGATCAGAGAGGTCTTGCAGCGGGTCAGGATTGCGGGTCCCAAAGCTCCGACCCTTGGTCGTAGGTTTCCTTCAGAAGTTTGTGCAGCGTAACCCGGCGACAGTCGTTGCGATGGAGTCTCTGGATATTGCGGTTTGCCGTCTTTTTTTGGCCGTCGCCGTGCTGATTCAGGAGTAACCAAAATCAGCGAGAGTCGCATTATCGGGCCGCCCAAAGGCGGCCCGGTCGCTTCCTAGGTCACTCCTTGAGCGTGAACGACTCTACCCACTGACATTCTCTCCCCGCTCCTCGTCGGCCACCGCGGGCAATCTCAGCCAAGATTTCCTCAGTCCACCTAATCGCATCATCCATTGCGCTCACGGTGGGGTCGCGACGGAATAGCCGGAACGCCCTCTCTCTTGCCGTAGATTCCAGCAATCAGAGCCACTTCGCCACGCCCCCATGATGTGAGCATGTGCCCCGCCTGCTCTTGCTGAAACTGTAGGTTCCGTCGCCGCATTGGGCTGTTGCCCCCTGTGGTGTGGTCGTGCAATTCTCTGGACGCTTCACGGTTTGCCCCTTACTGTTCACGTAGCTGCCGTTGTCCGTACACTCGGGCTTCGCAGGGCTATGGTTCGGTGTGCCTGATGTTTGTGTTGCCGAGGAGCCTGAATTCGGTGCTCGCGCAGGAGTTTGGGTTAGGAGTTGCTGTGAGAGCAAGAAAGACAGCGCCAGCACAACGATCATTCTTCGCAAAGGCATAGATTGTCCGCCGGTGCTCCTGTTCGATGCTGCGTCAAAGTTCCCCTGCCTGCGTCCCGCGGAGCAGCGAATGCGGCCCACAGTCCACCAAAAGTTAAGAACCCAAGGGGACTTGGCCCCAGAACTCTCCGAGGGTTGGACTGGCGGCAGAACACAGGTGAACCTCAAGCGTTGTCACCGCTCTCTGAACTGCCCTGCCGCCAGCGGTTACAAGTTAAGACGCAGAGGCCCGTCGTGGTATGGCCCAAACGTGATGTCGCCCGGCACACCCGTGCCATTCACTCGGAGTAGGGACTGTTCTATTCTGTCGTTGAGCAGCACTTGGGGGAGGGCTGATCGACATACGCTCCTGACTCGAATCGAATCGAGTCGGGGGCGTTTTGTTTTGTGCCAACCCTGCCTCGAAAACTGTGCAATTCTGAACAGCGCGGTCATCTGCTTGTGATGTATGGTTCGGCTAAAGAGGTCGTCCGCTTACAGAAGAGCGGATCGTCCTTAGTGGGCGGGCATGGGTTAATGGCGACGTTCGACCCTAACGTCCGCCCTCATCATCGGAAGGCTGGTCGAACGCTAGACCTAAGGACAAAAATGAGCTGGAAATCTCAGGACTGGATCGAACATGCTTCATTCGGGCTTGGACGCGTGAGCGAGAGCCGGGGTGACAGGCTGGACATTGATTTCGTCAATTCCGGTGCGAAGACGATCCTAATGACCACCCTTCTCAAGCGCGCAAATCCCCCGAGCTCAGATTTCAAGTTCACTCGCGACAAACGCAAATCTGGCTCCCTAAAAGGTGCAGCCCGCCGACCAAAGTTGGTCGCAGGAACTTCGGACACTTCCACGGTCGTCACGCAGCCGAGCTGACTCAAACCCTCCACGCGATGAGTCCGCGGGTCTCAGCGACATCTTGACCCTGACGCCAGTCACAGGGCAGCCTAGAGCCCATCCGTTACAATCTGCTGTTGAGGGGGATCCCATGGGAAATTTGTCTGGAGTGGTTGAGGATTTGAAGAAGGAACTGAAGAGAGCCCAGCACGATGTCCAACGGTTTACCGCCGCACTCGCGGCGTTGGAAAACCTAAGTTCAAACAGGGGGCGTACTCTGTCGACTTCGGCTCGCAAAAAGATCAGCATGGCGCAGAAGAAGCGATGGGCGCAGACTCGAAACGGATCGCAAGCAGCGGCGAAAACGGCTGCTTCGGCACCCGTGAAGCGCACCATGTCAGCGTCAGCTCGCAGGAAGATCGCGGCGGCGCAGCGGAAAAGGTGGGCGCGGGTGAAGGCGGCTAAGAAGGCGGCGTAAAACACGAGGATAAAGCCCGCTACTTCGGTGGCGGGTTTTCTATTTGACGAAGAAATCACTGAGGCTTGGATGCCAGATGAGTAGGGCAATACCTGCTACCGTGCTCGGACGCTCTGTCACACTGTTTGCTTCCTGCGCCAAACTCGCAGCGCCATGCCTCACAAGCGCAGCGAAACCCTCCCGCCAAGCTCCTGTACCAATGGTGAAGATGCTTTCGATGCGACGTGATTGCTGTGGTCTTCACGACTTAGGCGGATTTCCTTGTCCGCGGGCAAAACTCGATCACCTTTGCACATTGCGGCTCCGAAGCACCCTTCAAAGGTTTGTGGAAGATCGCAGGCACATAAAACTCAATCACTTTCCCCATAGCCATCTCCTTATGTTTGCGAAGCTCTGTGGGCTGGCCGCGAAACAGCCTGCCCCATCTCATCCGCCCTTACAGCGTACTGGCTTGCACGACATTAGTCTGAGCAAAACTGCTCCACAGACGAGTTGACGTTTCCGAACAGCCTCGGCGCTCCCCCGTCCGCCCACGCTTATCTGTTTACTTTCCCAGACGGGGAAACGCAGTCGAAGAAGCCCTATTCATACAGACTTAATGCCCCCCATCGACGAATTACCAATTTGAACTTGCAGCATGTGGGGAGAGCAGATATGTTGGGGTGGTTCAGCGCGTCTCATCACACCACTTCCAAAGGAGGCGACCACCATGTCGGTCCAAGAAAACATTGAATTAATGCGGCGCTGGTTCAAAGAAGTTTGGAATGAAGGTCGAACTCAGACGGTTTACGATTTACTTGCTGCCGATGCCATCGCAATCGGCCAATTGGAGGATCGTACTCCGCTTCGTGGACCCGCTGAGTTCGCTTCATTTGTGGAGCGCACTCGCGGTGCCTTCCCCGATATCAAGGTTATGGTGGAGGATGTCTTCGGGGCAGATGATAAGGTCGTACTGCGCTGGTCGGCTACGATGACGCACAGCGGAGATCATCTGGGAATGCCCGGTACTGGCGAGCGTGTGCGATTGTCAGGGATAACCATTGCTCGCTTTGCCGACAAACGGATTATCGAGGGATGGGACCACTGGGATCAGTTAGGAATGCTGAAGCAGATCGGGGTCTACCGGAGTCCGGAAGCTAGTCTCTTGAAGAGCGCGTAGAAAAGAAAGAGTGGGCTACTGCCGAGAGGTGGGCGGAGTCGTATTGCAACCCCTACTTGCAAATGATGCTCGGTGGTCATCATCATTCCTCTGAGACAGTTCCTAGTTGGCCACAAAGGCTGCCTTGCACTTCGGAAAGGCAGGAGCCTCCTCCCAGCAGCCAAAATCGCGAAAAGATCAAACGATCGACATTCTGACGGATCGCCCAAACCCCGCCCCTCGGGGGAAACGTATCGTCAGACATGAATGGCTCAATCTGAGAATCCTGACCGTCAGGACCGGAAATCTCCGGGTCACCGAGAGACGTGGACAACTGCGCAGCATCGATGAAATCGTGCTAGTCTCGTTCGTTTAATGGGAGTCCTGCCATGTTCGGTTTTTTGCGCTCGGCCTTCGTCGCCGCTCTGTTGTTCCTCTTTTTGCCATTCGCGGTGCTTGGTGACGATACCAACGCTTCCGCTCTCCCTCCGGAACTCGCAGCGGCCGACCAATTCTATCGCGCGGGCAAGTTTGTGGAAGCGGAGGCTGCCTATCAGGGGGTTCTTAAGAATGACTCGAAGCTCGTGCCCGCGGAAGTGGTGCTTGCTCAAGTTGGACTGGTGCGGGCGATGTTGCGGCAGCAGAAAATTGATGAGGCATTGGACACCGTGAACGCTGCATTGGGGGTGCAGCCCAGTGCGGCGGCATTGCTGGCGGCGAAAGGTGATGTCCAGTTTCGTAACGGTGAAATGTCAGATGCCGAGGTTTCATATCTCGCAGCGAAGAAAGTCGATGCAAAGGAAGTGCACGCCTATCTTGGACTGGCGCGGTTGTATGGCTCCTACTCCCTGTACCGTAAAGCTTATGACCAGCTTCAGGGCGCTCACGAGTTTGCTCCGGACAATATCGAGGTACAGAGAGCATGGCTACGTATGCTTCCACGAAAAGAGAGGATGGCGGCATTGGAGGCCTACCTCAACGGGCCACATCCTGATGATGAAGACGAAACGAGGTGGATGACGGAGTATCTGGGTTTCCTGAAAGCCACAGCGGATAAGCCCGTGCATGCATGCAAGCTGGTCAGCAAAGTGGAGAGGACCGAAACTAAGTTGGAGACCATGTATGGGGCGGCGGACATACATCGCATGCGGGGCATCGGTCTGTCGGTTAAGCTCAATGACCGGAATGCCCGTTTGCTGCTCGATACCGGGGCGGGTGGAATCATGGTGAGCCACAAGGTTGCGGAGAAGGCGGGGCTGACGCTAATCTCTGCGGCGCACTTTGGAGGCATCGGCGATAAGGGGTTGCAAAGCGGCTACACAGCGGTAGCGGACCACATCCGAATCGGCGAGCTAGAGTTCCAAGACTGCGTTGTAGCCGTAAGCGACAAAGGCTCCGTGGCAGATGAAGACGGGTTGATCGGTGCTGACGTGCTTGGGGCTTATCTCATCGACATCGATCTTCCGGGCATGCAGCTCAAACTTTCTCCGCTGCCAAAGCGCCCCGAAGACATAGTTGCCCCAAAGTCGCTAAACAGCGAGGGAGAGGAACAAGCGAATGTGGAGCAGAAGGAAGAGAGCGTGAATGCGCCGACTCCGAAGGATCAGAACTCCCCACAGCCGACAGCGATACCGGCACGACGCCTGCCCAAAGATCGTTACATTGCGCCCGAGATGGCGGACTGGACGAAAGTTTTCCGATTTGGCCACAACATATTGGTACCCACTAGCGTGAACAATTCCAAATCCATGCTGTTCGGACTCGACACGGGTGCCTTCAGCAATCTCCTATCGGTGCGTGCTGGGCGGCAGGTCAGCAAGGTTAGTTCCGAAGACCGGGTGCAGGTTCATGGTGTGGGCGGCGCGGTGAATAAGGTTTACAGTTCTGACAAAGCGACCTTGCGTTTTGGACACTTTCAGCAGGCGAACTTAGGCATTATCACCCTAGACCTCTCCACCGTAAGCCGACACACGGGGACAGAGGTTTCCGGTTTTCTAGGATTTGCAATGCTGAGCCAGCTTGAGGTGGAATTGGACTACCGCGACGGGCTTGTTGATTTCAAGCACGATCCCAAGCGCGTGAACTCTTTCGGCAGGTAGCCAGTCCTGATGCTACCTTCGAAATGTCCGATCCCAACTGAACTCTTCCCGGCAGCCAAACTCCCGCAGAATCGGCTTCGTCACGGATCACCCCAGATCCCCCAAAGACTACCCCTCGGCGGGAGACGCATCTTCAGAGACGAGCGCTTCGATCCCAGAATAGAGTTCTTCCGCGAGGAAAATCTCCGGCGTCATCGATTCGCATCACCTTTCACAATGACGGCAGGTCCGGAAAAACGGACGCGAACTGGGCAAGTCGCTCAAGCCGCTTTTTGATCAGTTTGGTGGAAGCCGGGGTGGCCCAGTAACTCTTGTCTCAGTCGCTCCATTTGTGCTGCCGCTTCCCTTATTTTCTCGGCACATTCGTAGCCGTGACGTGGAAGAAATCCACCGTATTCCTCCAGCAGGAGACGGGTGTTCTCCTCAATGGCGGTCATCTTCGAACGCGCTTGATTCGAAAGGGCAGACGTTAGTTTTTCCAGCTGTGAATCTCGCACCGCGAGCGCCTGCCTGCTCTCAGCGGTTTCCTGTTCAAGCACACGCCCGTGGTAGCGAATAAATCCAAAAAGACATACCGTCAACACCAGCAAACATGAATTGAGAATGATGGTTTCGGAGAACGCCTTTCTTAGGCTTGCAGTCCTCTCCTTGTCGAATCTCGCGAAGCTGCTGCTCTCCGCCGAAGATAGGGAAGACACCAGCCGGCGAGCGCCATCCATGTAGTCGCGACCTTCATTCGTATCCACAAGCGTGAATGCGCGGTGGCGATACCCCTGCTGGCGCAAAGTGATGGTCCGCTCCATCTCGGCTTGTTTTGAACCAGCCAGAGACTCAAGCTGCGACTCCAGTAAACGTTCACGCTCCGTCCGGTTGGCGAGTCCTTCGCGAAGGCCGGCAAAATCGGTCCCGATCCTGTTCTTCCCTTCAGTATAGGGAAGCAAGTAAGCAGGGTCCTCGGTTAGCAAGTATCCTCGCTGACCCGTTTCCATTTCGGTCAAATCTTGCAACACAGCGGAAATCGTGGCGTGGATCGTAGAGCTTTCCAGCGTGAGGGCGTCAGAGTTCCGAATCAGTCTTAGGCGGCTAATCCCAAGATAGGCGTTCAATGCCGTCAAAGCGATTAGTGTGAAGGCGAATAATCGCAGTGCAATTTTTCGAATCATGTTGATGGCGCCACCCTTGCGCGTGGAAGACACTAAGATGATCGTAGCAGAGCGAGGTTCGTGTATTTTTGCTGCTCACGACGCAATTCTCCCCAAAATCGGGGGAACGATCCGTGTTCCTGCGGCTCCGGCAAGAAATACCAGCGGTGCTGCGGCGGGGCGGCGGGGAACTGACTCCCTTTGCGGTCTGTTTCGAGAGCCAGACAAAGACCAGGGATTGCGCTCTCGCCCTCAGCCTCGGCTCTGCCGCCCAAAATATTCCTCGATATGGGCCGGGTGGAACTTCAGGTTCCGTCCAGTCCTAAACGCAGATCCGCTATTATGACACCTTCGTGAAGCAAGACGGCGCATGGCGGTTTGCGGAGCGCCTGCTGTAGGTGGACTGGATTGAGGAGCGTCCTCGGTCATGACTGAAACTAGCAGCGCCGCGGGGCCGTCGATGAGTGATTGATTGCTCCCGATTCAGCAGGAGGATGCCTGCATCTTCTTGGTACGGCTTTCATCCAAAGCAGAGTGCATTTAAGCTATAGTCGCCGTTTAGCGGAAGCGAGGAGTTGGTGGATGTTTGAGAGCATTCTCTGCCAGGTAACGGAATATGATCCTGACGTCCTTGAGTCCCTGATTGGGCTCGCAGTCGAAATTGCTCGCGAGGGGCGGGAGGGAAGACGCGTAGGCACGCTTTTTACACTCGGGGATGAGAGTGCCGTGCTCGCGAGATCCAGACCGTTGATTTTGGACCCGTTATCGGGGCATCCTGAGTCTTCGCTCCATGTCACCAATCTCAATCTGCGCGGAACGATCAAGGAATTGGCGCAGTTGGATGGCGGGTTCGTGGTCAGTCGGGAAGGAATTGTCCTTTCCGCGTGCCGCTACCTGGATGCCGTGGCCGCACACGTGGAGGTGCCGCTGGGACTCGGCAGCCGGCACATCGCCGCCGCCAACATGAGCGCGGTTACCAAAGCCGTGGGAATTGTCGTCTCCGAGAGTTCGGTGGTGCGACTCTTTTGTCATGGACAACTGGTCGGCGAAATCATTCCCGAGGTTTGGATGATGGATCATGCCCGCCTGGGGGGTACCGCGAAGAGGGAACAAGTCGGCGAACTGACGGTTTTGACACCAAATCTGCGACCCACCTCGATCGCGAAAGTGAGCGGGACGAACCACTAATATTAAGGACTGAGCGCATGACAACGCTGCGGGAATTCAGGTGTGAAGTCTGTGGACTGGTGACCACAAGTCCCATGCACTGGTTCGTGATTCGGTGTGGAGATTCCGAGCTCACCGTGCAAAGATGGAATTCTGAAACCGCCGGTGCGGCCGGAGCCCGACACTACTGCGGTGAAGCTCACGCCGAAGTGTACATCAGTCGCTGGTTTGACTCGGTTTGCGCTCCGCCGAAACCAAAGTTTACCTAGCACCTCGCCCGTGAGTCCAATTTCGTCATGGCCTCAAAAAAAGACGAACAAAACTTACCGGCAGTGCTAGGCCGTTGACTTTTCCTGCCATGACGATCCGTGAGTTACAGCGCCGGGAGGCACCTCTAGGTACTTGCAATCACGGTTAGTATCGGCCCTGAAAACGCTGGCATTTGCGGTTCAACTCCGTACCAGTCGCCATGTTATCAATAACTTGCAAACAATTGTTGAACCTATTTATTGTCCGAAGAGCCGCACTACCGTGGACCGAAAACTCTCGGCAGTCCACAGCCGAATGCCGATCCTGTTGAATTTCTGAAAGTTATCGCCGGCGTAGTCGGCGAGAGCGCAGCCTTTGAGCGGATTTTGCGCTGTGAGTTTCGAAAAGGGCAGAAACTTCGTGCTAAAGCGGAAAAGTGAATGTACTCGGGTTTTGCAATGCGGGTCTACAATTGGCACTCTACGAATGCAACCGGCAAGTTGACTTTGAGGCGAGTGCAATCTGACGTCGGCCACACGGCAAGAGATCCAGTTCGCTACGATCCCGGAATCCCTTCGCAATCCCTAAGCATCCAGATTCGAGATGAAGCAGCCATGCGATGAAGTGGTGATCCGAGCGGGGGCGTTAGGCGCGCCCTGTGAGGAAGCATCACGCCCGTGGGTGCTTGCAGCCACGATTCTTGGTTCGAGCATGGCGTTCATCGATAGCACTGTGGTCAACGTGGCTTTGCCTGCTCTGCAATCGAGCCTTCACGCCACGGTGGTGGATGTGCAGTGGGTGATTGAATCGTACGGACTATTTCTTTCTGCCCTGATCCTGGTCGGAGGCGCTCTGGGAGACTCCCTCGGCCGTCGGAAGATGTTTTTGTTGGGCGTACTTGGCTTCGCAGTGGCATCCGCTGGCTGTGGTTTTTCTTCGAGCATCAACAGCTTGTTAGTTTGGCGCTCGGTTCAGGGGATCGCCGCCGCGTTCCTCGTGCCGGGCAGTCTTGCGATCATCAGCTCATTCTTTGACGAGAAGTCTCGTGGTAAAGCGATCGGAACATGGGCTGGATTCACGACCATCACTACTGCCTTCGGCCCAGTTCTGGGAGGCTGGTTGATCGAGCATGCTTCCTGGCATTGGATCTTCTTCCTTAATATCCCGCTCGCTGCTCTTGTTCTGATCATCTCGTTCTGGCACGTGCCCGAGTCCCGCAGTCCTGATCCCGGAAGTGTCGATTGGCTGGGCGCGTCGATCACGATTCTCGGTTTGGCGGCACTGGTGTATGGATTTCTTGAAACGTCAATCCTCGGGTGGAAGCATCCTCGCGTCATCGGGACTTTGATTTTCGGCCTGGGTTCGCTGATTCTCTTCATATTTGTTGAGAAGAGGGTAAAAACACCGATGGTCCCCCTGAAATTGTTTCAGTCCGCAAGCTTCAGTGGCGCAAATCTGATAACGCTATTTCTTTATGCTGCGTTGGGAATCTTCTTCTTTGTGTTTCCGTTGAACCTGATTCAGATCCAGAAATACTCTGCGACGGAGACCGGTGCGGCTGCACTCCCCATGATTCTGCTCATGTTCCTGCTATCACGCTGGTCGGGAGGACTCATAAGCCGCTACGGTCCAAAGATCCCGCTCATTGTGGGTCCTCTGATTGCCGCGGCGGCCTTCCTCCTATTTGCTGTCCCTGATGTGCGGGTTGCTTACTGGACCGCGTTCTTTCCGGCTTTTGTTGTCTTGGGGCTAGGCATGGCCATCAGTGTGGCGCCCTTGACAACTGTGGTGATGAACTCCGTCGAGCAGGAACGGGCGGGCACAGCGTCAGGGATCAACAACGCTGTGGCCCGAGTCGCAGGCGTATTAGCAGTGGCGGTGTTGGGCGCAGTCCTGGCAGCGGCCTTTGCTTACTCGTTGCGAAGGTCTCTTCCCGGGCTCAATTTGAACGTCGGCATCGTGCACCAACTGGAATCGAACGTTGCCAAGCTAGGCAGCCTCGATGCGCCGCCCGGCGTGGATTCCCAGACGGCAGCGGGAATTCGTACCGCCATCTCTGACGCCTTCATTTTTGGTTTCCGCCTGATTGTTCTGGTGTGCGCAGTTCTCGCCATAGCGAGCGCGGGTGTCGCATGGCGGAAGTTACCCGCCGAGAGTGCCGCGAGAGTTCCTGATCTCAGCGGTGTTGCGGGCGCCGACTAATCCGGGTTGGTAAACGGCTGCCATTCCTCCGAGTGAGTAAAAGAACAGGAGCACGCAAAAAGATTCAAAGACCGCAACCTCAAAGCGGCCGAAAGCAATCTATCTTGCTGTAGTGCAATGACTTAGAGTCTCCGCACGGGACTCAAAATTTCGGGGAACCTTAAACAGCAATCCCGAGCCAAGCCCGGCGAGACACCCGCCCTGAAGGTCTAGGACGGGATGAGCAGCGCTTAAGCCACCCCATTTATTATTTTTATTTTTCCTGTTGCTTTCAAGCCATCCAACACTGCGTCGCATACAGGACAAACTGCGTCGAAGAAGAAACGCATCGAATCATTACAATGAAACCGATTAAGCGTTTGCCGAATCCGCATGGTGCATTTGATTCCCCAACCCGCAGCTGGCTTGTTGGCGTAATTTCGCGAACCAGGAGTAGTATGCAGGAAACAATCAGGTATCGTCTGACCGCTCGCCCGTGTCGCGCCGTCAGGTTGATCGTTGCAAGTGTCGCGCTATCCTCAATTGGCGGAGTGGTTTCGTGGGCGCAACATTCGATGCCGCCCCAGCCGCTGAAAACTCCGGGACCGCAGAGTTCACAAACCTCGTCGAATACCTCGCCGCCGCTGCAACTCGATGGCGCTGCTGTGCTCAATCACCTGAACCAGGTCATCAGTTGGTACCGTCATTCCACCACCGGCGTTCAGTCTGTCGGATTGTCCAGCGACGCCATCTATCAGGACAATGCGCAAAGTCTCGAAGCTGAGGTCGTGCGGCTCGCATTTCAGTCCGCGAAGGCCGAGGCCGAGCTGATCAGGGCCCAGCAGAAAATCAGCGGTGCAGCCCAGCCGTCCGGCGACTCGACTCAGCAGCAGAAATTGGCCGAGATACAGGCGAAGACTTCTTCCCAGATCGATCAATTGCAATCGCAGATCGAAACTCTAGACACGCAGATTGCTAAAACAACCCCCACCCGGCGAGGCAACCTCATTTCACAGCGAGACGCCCTTCAGGGCCAATTAGAACTACAGAAGGCTCTCCTCGATGCCATTCAAAAAATGGCGGCGTTCGTGGAAACCAACGGCGAGATCGCCGGTGGGCTCGAAGGCAGCATCAATCAGCTGGCCCGATCGATCCCCGAGGTTCTGGTCGCGAGCACAAACCTTCAAAAGACGGTCAGTGCGCCGATGCCAACGAAGCCTACGCTTGCCAACTCCGGCGGTCTGATCAGCCAGGCCATGACGCTCTATGACTACATGAGCGCCGTGCACAGGATCGATGGAGCCATCAACGAAACCAACAACGCGCGCGCGGTGGCGGACCAGTTGCGGACCCCGCTGCGAAACGCGTTGCGGGCAACCATTCAGCAGAGTCAGAACCCGGCCAATCAGCCGCCAGCCACCGATCCGCAACAGCTTCAAACCGAGCGGCAAGACTTCCATGATCTCACCGAGCGCTTCAAACAGCTCTCCGGTGCGCTTCTCCCACTCAGCCAGGAAATCGTCGTGCTCGATGACAGCAAGACGAATTTTGACGAATGGCGCAAGTCGATCGCCGGCGAATCGAAGTACGTTCTTCGCTCCGTACTCTTCCGCGTGGGTGGAATTGTCCTGGCGCTGGCGGTGATTCTGGTTCTCTCGGAAATCTGGCGCCGTATCACGTTCCGGTATGTAAGTGAACCTCGTCGCCGAAGGCAGTTTCTGGTCCTGCGCCGTGTGGTAATCGGTTTCTTAATTATGATTGTCCTAACCGTGGGCTTCGTCAGCGAGTTCAGTTCTCTGGCCACATTTGCCGGATTCATCACCGCTGGCATCGCCGTTGGGTTGCAAGCCGTCCTTCTTTCCGTTGCCGCGTATTTCTTTATCATCGGCCGGTATGGCATCCGGGTCGGCGACCGAATCAGCGTTGCTGGCATCACCGGCGACGTTGTCGATATC
>Ga0209006_10001868_pt1 | contig 19049 bp, 12 predicted proteins | sample JacPin_JW_Ref_O2_FD_188567 | JGI IMG/M metagenome (GOLD analysis project Ga0209006, IMG submission 188567) | Forest soil microbial communities from Algoma, Ontario, Canada - Jack Pine, Ontario site 1_JW_Ref_O2 (SPAdes) (version 2) | ecosystem: Environmental > Terrestrial > Soil > Boreal...
CATGGCGTCCCATGCACTGACCACGCTTTCCACATGCCACGAGTGGGCCTCGGCGAGCGACCACAACGGACGAAGTACGGCCGACTCCCGACTGACGATCAGCAGGCGTGCGGTTTGGGTCATGGGCTCGGGCAAGCTAAGAGTTTCCTTTCGAAGCGAAAGCAGGACGAATTCTGCAGCGGGTCAGGTTGGCGGATCGACTCAGCGGGCCAGTGTGTGACAGCTTCGCCCTCTAAGTCACATTGCCGGTGACCCCAAGTGAACAGAGATAGGTATTGCCACGATCTCAGACGAAGAGATCCAGGGGGAATTCAAGTTGGAACGAATGCGGGGGGAGGTCGTTTTCTGCTAGGGTCTTCTAGTACGGCTCATCGCTAAGTTTGTTGTTTATTTGCAATCTCCCGCTTTCGTGGCAGGAAATTTGCAACCTTGCAGCCAGCCGCCGATTACAGTTCGGACGCTTCCGGGGCTGCATCTTGGATTTGATTCACAAGTAAAGTCATCGACATACTAGCAGCTGCCAAATGACTGTCAATGGCACCTTAGAGTAACTGGAACTGCCTTAGGGTAACCCGCTTAGGGGTCGACAACATCCGATTCATTTACCGGGGGAGGAGTGGGAGAACCGACACTGAGAATCGGAAGCTCAGCGACTGGTTCAGCTTAGGGGGGATTGCAGTCGGCTGCAAGAGGTACACGCTCTCAGCGTTGTATTTCTCTATTACATAGCGTACTTTTGGACCATCGACAGAGATTTTATGCCTAGAGTAATATATCTTTGAACCGCTCGCGAAATGGCAGAACTGATCGAAATCTATCTTCCGAAACTGGATCGCCGGATGGCTCAAATGATTGATTGCAATAGCTTTGCACACTCATTGATGGGAAAACGGGTCCAATCCGGCGGGGCTCGGAGGTGCCATTCTCCCAGCAAAGCACTATGCATGTCCTTGCAATGTATGTGCAGCCGAGTGCTGTCGCCGAAGACAAATTGCTTGCGTCGCCTACCCCTTCCCGCTATGATTCGTGCTGGAACAGTCCCTTCGCCGTGCTCCCCCACAATCTGGACTGCCACTCGATATTCGCTTTACTGTCGAAGTAGAGGGTGCAATGGACGCTAATCAGCCGGCGCCAGGGGAGAGCATTCGCGTTCTCGTGGCGGACAGTTCGCGCATTCATACCCGCTTGGTGGCCGATGCGTTGAAACTGGACCCACTCCTTGACGTGATCCCTTTTGAGGGAGCTTCCTCCGTTCTCGTAGCCGCCCTCCAATCCCATCGAATTGACGTTCTAATCATTAGCTCAACTCTGGAAGAACAGCCCTCGCGAGGGCTCGAGATATTGCTCGAACTGCGCGAGTTGCGGCTGCCTACCCGAGCCGTTTTGATTCCGGATTCTTCGAAAGACGAAGCTGTGTTGAAAGCTTTTCGTGCCGGCGCACGAGGAGTCTTCGGGAATAACGAACCGATCGGGCAGCTAAGCAAGTGCGTCCGCTGCGTGCATCAGGGCCAGATCTGGGCTGACAGCCAGGCATTGCGAGTTGCCGTAGAGGCGCTGGCTAGTTCTCCGACGGTGCGGGCGGTCAATGCGCACGGGATGAAGTTGCTTTCAGAGCGGGAGTTGCAGGTCGTTGCTTGCATCGCCGAAGGGTTGACCAATAAGGAGATCGCGGGGCGCCTGAAGCTCAGTCAACATACGATCAAGAACTATCTCTTCCGCATCTTCGATAAGGTCGGGGTTTCCAGCCGCGTCGAGCTGTTGTTCATGACCCTGAGCCAAACTGGAGCGGGGCAACCGCTGTTGGCGGCCGCCAAAAGAAGCCAGAATGATCCAGGCGACCGTGAGGAAGAATTGGCAGTGCTTACGAAAGCGGCCGAGGCCGGTTTGCCCGAGGCGCAACTCGCGTTGGCGCAACTCTATCTAGCTCGCCGCAGCACTCCACAGGATCTGGTGAACGCCTACACCTGGTATCTGGTGGCGACGGAACGCGCATTTCAAGCTCGGGGTTCGATCACGAAGATGCTGACGGCGATTCAGATTGAAGAAGCTAAACAGAAAGCCAGCATCTGGCTGTCGAAACTGCAACAGGCTTCGCCGACGTTTCCCGCGCGTGAACTGGATTCGGCCGCGCGGTTCGGCGAGCAAACGCGTGCGCGTCCAGCGACCGATTAGAGCGGAATTAAGAAGACATCGGAGCGCAGACGAACGGAACTTGGCTCGTTGAGCTTCCGCCAACAGCCGCCAGCAAACTGATTGTGGCGGTGCCCGCCCCACCGATCCCACTCCGGGTGGGACCTAGATTCTTACTCGTAATTCGGAACTAAGTGGAATTAACATAAGCAGTTACCTACTTGCGGTCACCATGTGGGCGGGCTCTCGTAGTCCAGGTCAGACAATATCATGATCGTGTCGGACCATATTTCAGACAATTATGTGAGACGCCCGTGTGTTTTCAGGAGCAGTTTGACAGGAAGGAGTTCACTCGTGAATCACAAATTTTGGAAACTGTGGTCTACGGACGAAGGTCAGGACATAGCGGAGTATGCAGTTATGTTGGCAGTTATCCTGGTGCTGGTGGTTGGCACAATCAGAATCATCGGCTCTAACGCCAACGCCGTCTTTTCCAACACTGCCAGTTCGATTCAATAGTCCTCGCACCACGACGTGCGATTTCAACTGTTGCAGTTTCGGACCCAAGGTGAGAGCATCACGCTCTTAACATCGTCTCACCTTCGGTGCGCGGATGTAGCTTCTTCGTAGTGGAACGCATGACGTCGTAGTGGAACACATGACGTCGATCCGCCTTGTGAAGGAAACTGAAAAGCAACAACATAAGCGGGAGGGGAGCCCGCGATCAATGGATCCATTCTTGGTGATGTTAGGCTGCCTGACCTGTACCATGACCGCGCTCATCTTCGTCGAGGTTCGCCGCATTCGGAAACGACTGGAACAACGCGCTCCAGAGGCGACAGTTGCCAAGACCGCAGCCTGAGGGCGGACTCAGCCGCCTTCGCATTTCACCCGAAAAAAGGGCGCGGGGACAGGACTCTGGGTGTCGTCGGCATGAGGGTGTCGGACTCAGCCTGCCTCAGGTAGACTTCTCATCGCAGAAGTCTTCGGCGAGCCTTTGGCGGTCTTTTTCTCGACCAGCGGCCGTTGACATTCAATCGCGATCGCATGCCCGTCCTCGTTCCGTAAGGCCTCGATCCTGACTACGACTCCTTTGGCCACGAGTGTTACCGGATGTTGAAACCAAGGTCCCTTCAATTCCATCGTCAGATTCACTGCCGTACCCGGCGGCACCCTGGCGTCGGTTTTCAGAAGTAGTCCTCTGATGCTCACGTTCTCGCTGACGGCATGGAGTTCCCGCACTTTGCCTTGAAATGGAAAACTGAGGGCCACGGGAAACTTCAGGTCGAATCGACTGTGCCGGCGCTGTTTCGGACGGAATGAAAAAGTGCGGTCGTTCGATTGCATACCTTCGATCGTAGCTTTCTGGTAACTTGGCCAGACAGGTGGCGTAAGTACATGTCTGGGAGAACACGGGCATCATGGCATCTGGCATTCTCCCGACCGACCAATTTCACAAGTCTTCGGGAATTCAGCGGAGCGTCTTTGGCTCGTGGTGTATTATCTTGCAACGTTTTTCCGCGTCGGAGGATGCAGGTAAGAATTGGAAGGTAGAGACCTCATTCCATTGACACTTACTAAGGGATTGCTGCCGAGTCTTCCCAAAGTGCTCTTGCACGAGCATTTGGATGGGGTGCTGCGCCCCCAAACCATCATCGAGTTGGCGCGCGACGCAAACTACACCGATCTGCCAACCGCCGTTCCGGAAGCGCTTTCCGAGTGGTTCTTTCGCGGCGCCAACCAGGGCAGCCTGGGAAAATACCTGGAGGGCTTCGCTCACACCATCGCAGTCATGCAGACCGAGGAAGCACTCCAGCGCGTTGCTTATGAGCAAGCCGAAGATTTGAGTCGCGATGGAGTGGTTTACTTCGAAACCCGCTTCGCCCCGGTTTTTCATACAAAGAAAGGATTAACCCACCAGCAAATTGTTTCCGCTGTCCTGAAAGGGATGGAGCGCGGACGAAAGGATTTTGGAATTGCTTCTGGACTGATCATTTGTGCGATGCGCAACATGAACACGTCGCTTGAAATGGCGGAACTCGCGGTAGACTTTCGCCCGCGTGGAGTGGTTGGCTTCGATCTGGCAGGCGAGGAGGGCGGCTATCCGCCGAAGAAACATGTGGACGCTTTTCATTACATCCAGCGCGAGAACTTCAACATCACGGTTCACGCCGGCGAAGGATACGGAAAGGAATCGATCTGGCAGGCGATTCAATATTGCGGAGCACACCGGATCGGCCACGGAACGCGGCTGATTGATGATATTGCAGTTGTGGACGGCAAGGCGGTGAAGCTGGGCGATCTGGCACAATACGTTCTCGACAAACGTATCCCGCTCGAGATCTGCCTGCTCAGCAATGTTCACACCGGGGCCACGCCCAGTCTGGCGGAGCATCCCTTCCGGATTCTTTATCAACAGAAGTTTCGTGTCACGCTGAACACGGACAACCGCCTGATGAGCCAGACCACCATGAGTAAGGAATTCGCAGCCGCGGCGGAGACTTTTGGCCTGACCATTGACGATTTTGAGAAGATCACGATCAACGCAATGAAGAGTGCATTCTTGCCGTACAACGAGCGCATCGATCTCATCTACTCGACCATCAAGCCCGGCTACGCCCGGATTCGCGAATCGATGGTCCACAAATCGATGATCCGCGAATCGTTGCAGTAAAAGCATCTCGATCGCCTTGCGTCGCTGGGAGACTTTATGCCCTGTTTTGCTAAGCCGATTACTCCGGCGATCGCCCTGTATGTGCTCAGTCTTGGCTCCCTCTTCTCGCAGGCCCCTGCGACCCCTGCGCCAATTCGGATCAAAGTAGTGGTAGTCACCATGTTCGAGCGCGGCGAAGATACCGGAGACGTGCCGGGAGAGTTTCAGCTTTGGGTGGAGCGTGAGCATCTCGACCAGATCCTTCCGCTGACCGCGGGCTATCACCACGTACGCTTGAATAGCGACGGGGTCCTCGGCATGGTCACGGGAGTCGGTACGGCCAAGGCCGCGGGGTCGGTGATGGCGTTGGGTCTCGACCCGCGTTTCGATCTTTCGAAAGCATATTGGATTGTGGCCGGCATTGGGGGAGGCGATCCAGCGGATGTGTCGGTGGGGTCGGCGGTTTGGGCGGATCATGTGGTCGACGGTGACCTGGCATTTGAAATCGATGCGCGGCAAATTCCTGCGAGTTGGCCGACCGGTTACGTTCCGCTGCGAAAGGGCACGCCCTACGAGCAGCCCGCCAGCGACATTTATGGCGAGGTCTACACGCTGAATCCGCAGCTTGTGGGTTGGGCATTTCGCCTGACGCGTGCGGTGGTGCTGCCGGACTCCGACGCACTTCGCAAATCGCGGGCGCGTTTCGTCGGATTCCAGAATGCATTGAAACCGCCCTTCGTGGCACGAGGCGACACCATGTCGGCGGGCACGTTCTGGCATGGTTCGATGATGGACGAATGGGCCAATGCCTGGACCCGTTACTACACCGGCGGCAAGGGAAACTACATGGTCGCGGCCATGGAGGATTCGGGAACGATGCAGGCGCTCACGTTTCTCAGCCAGGCAGGAAAGGCCGATTTACAGCGCGTGCTCGTTTTGCGCACCGTCAGCAACTATGATCGCGAAGCGCCGGGCGTGGCCGCGGCGGAAAGTTTGCAGGAAATGGTTTCGGGAAATTATTCGGCATACCTGCCTGCGCTCGAAGCGGCCCAGACTGTCGCAGATAAAGTCGTACGAGACATCGTTGAACACTGGGCCGAACGGGAATCCACGATTCCTCACGAACCGTAGTCGAACGCGGACGCCGAGAACATGTTCATGACAATTACGAGCCAGTGTAGAGCTGAAACGGAGCCCAGTAGAACGGCTTAGCGAAGGCGCTGCCGGAGCGTAGAAGTGAAAGTTTCGCGGCGCGCAGAGCAGTCTGAGGACTATCGCCTTTTTTTAGCCCGCTGTAGAGTTCGTCCATCAAGCGTGGCGTCGAGACATCGCTCACCTCCCACAAAGCTCCAATCACATTGTGTGCTCCCGCGCGAAGGAACGCCCACGAAAGTCCGACCAGTCCTTCGCCGGAATAGGCGCGGTTTCCGGCGCCGTAGCATGTAGAAATCGTGACCAGTTGCGCCCGCAAGGGGTGCCGAATAATGTTGCGCGCATAGAGTTTGAAGGAGTCATCTTCAGGGCCCGCCTTGGTCAGAACGATGGCCGAGTCGAGCGGGCTCACGCGGCTCGCGGTGCCGTGCGCTACGAAGTGGATGTAGCTGAACTGCTCTGGCTTACTACCCAGGTAAGCGGGCGGAGTCGCCTGCTCGCGGGTGAAGACCTTTTGCTGCGCCGTCGGGAAATGTTTTTGCACGATCTCCATTTCCTCTGCGGCCTTCCGCAGTTCGGGATAGTCAGGATTCGGCTTAATGGCGTTGCCGAAGAGAAGCAAACCACCGGTGTGCTGGTTCGTGGGACGCGACGCCGCCAGCAACCGGAGCGAGTTGGCATCCGTGATGGTGACGTCCTCAATCCAGTAACGGGGTGACGCACCGGGAACGAGCAAGGTTTCAAAGTTCAGGGTATTCAGTTCACCGTCGGGGACGATGAAAACTTTGGCGTCTCTTGGCAGCAGGGCCTGCGCCGGCGCTACCAGCATGCTGTATAGAGCTTGAGCGTCGTCACTGGCGCCGGGTAGAAATTCCTGCTGCTCGGAAAGAGTCTTCCGGTAGCGCTGAACTCTCGTTTCGATTTCGTTCTTAGCAGGAAGGGGAAACACATTCGTCTTCTGAGCAGTAATCGCCCAAAGATAGGATTGTTTCTCGCCGAGCCAATAGAAAAGAATCGTGCCGCCGGACTTCCTTGCGATCGCCTGCGCATGCGCGGGATCGGGTTTGAATGACGTCCCCTTCTTCAGGAAGCCCAGGCCCTCAGCCAACGTTTGCCCGCGGTCGTAGTCGGCAACCTGCAATGCCTCCGCGATCTTGCCTTGGCCGACGAGGAAATGAATGTAGTCGTCATAGATGCGCGAAGCGTTGGCGGGAAAAGGCAGTGACGATTCCTCGTGCTGCAGAGACGATCGCGCGATTTCGAACGTGGTTAGCGCGGCGCGGTATTCCTGGTCCGCGGACGCCGGCTTGTTTTCGTCTTCGTAAAGTTGAGCCAGGGAATGCTCCGCCTCCCACTTCAAGAAAACATGGCTCTTAGGGTCCCGTTCAATCTCGCGAAAAGTTTTCTCGGCTTGGGCCGTATCGAGCGTGCGGGCCGCGACGTGCCCCTTAACCAACATGGGATAGAGCACGTCGAGGCGATCTCCGTCGGCCGGCACGAGAGCGATCGTTTTGTCGGCGTAATTGCGAGCCTGCTCCAGGTTTCCCGTCCGCTCGGAGACAAGCGCGAGAGACATCAGCGCGTCGATGATGTCTTCCTTGCTCTGAATGCGCCGGGCTAGGTCGAGCGCGCTCTGGTAGGAGTGTTGCGCCTCGTCATATTGGTTGGCGTCAAGGTACACATAGCCCGCGGTAGTGAGCCATTTCACCTCGTCCGCCGTTGCGCCAATCTTGTGGGCCCGGTTCCTAGCCTCCAGGAATAAGCCAAAAGCTCTTTCGGGTTCGCCGAGTTTGTAATAAGCCCACCCCTCGTTGCCCAAGGCAGCTTGAGTCACAGAGCCTGCATCGATTGCGGTTGATGTCCGGTACGCGGCGTCGGCCCAGCCCAGGGCGTCATCGAAATGTTCCTGTTGAAGAGCCGCCCCGCTTAGACTTAGGAGGGCATTTGCCTCAAGGAAAAAGTTGCCGTTGGTGCGAGCCGCCGTCAACGTCTTGTTAAAGAGGAGTTCCGCTTCCGCAAAGTTTCCGAGGGCCTCCTCCAGCCAGCCCCGCGCCCTAAGGTCATCGCAAGCGGGATAGCTCAGGGCCGCGCAAAGTTGGTCTAATTCCTTTAGCCTTTGGCCCGCCTCAGAGAGGCGATGCAGAGACGTCAGGGCCGAGGCTTCCAGCCATCTCTGTTGAGCCTTGAGATTGTCAGATGGGGTCGACGACTCCGACGTCAGCAGTGTTAGGGCTTTATCGTTCATCCCTCTCCACGTCAGCGCATCTGCCTCCAAGAGTAGGAATTTCCACCCCCAATCACTCTCGGCGTCGCGAAATTTGGCATACCCTCGCTCCGCTTCTTCTGTTGCGTTCGCAAGATCGCCATGCTGGAATGTCTGTGTGGCATGGTCGAAAGCTACTGCTGGATCCTTGCGGCGTGAGCATGTTGGCAGAAATGTTAGAGCGAGAAGGAACAGGATGAGTTTTTGGGTCGTTCCGGGACCGAATCTCCAGAGTTCGCACTCTTTACCGAACTGAGTGTTAGACGCGGGCTGTGAGCGTCCCGTTAATGACCACCACCACTGCTGCCATTCACCACGGCAGTTCCCATGCCCACATTCCCGTCCGCGATGCAGCCCAGGTCCAGGCGGATCATGGTGAGGTTGAAGGAATTGTGATTCACCCTCAGCTCGGCCAGATAAATCGTTCCGAAGTCGGGGATGTGGATCACATGGCCGAACGACTTCGCCGGTGGCGGGATCTGGACGGCCTTGCCGTCCGCAGCCTTGACGCTGATGTCTTTGATCTCGACGTTCTCCACCAGTGAACACGTGATCCCGTCCCATGCGCCGCCAGAACTGTTGGCAGCGTCGGCCTGCGCCTTGATGCCAGCGTAATTCAGGTCGAGGCCATGATACTTCTTCGACAGGGCACTGTCAGAATTCGTCAGACCTATTTTCTTGCGCACGTCTTCACTCAGGCTCTGCAGACCGGACTTCAGGCTCTTGTATTGACCTTCGACCGCCTTCATGAAACTGGTGCCCTGGCTCACGTGCAGGGCTGTGGCATCGGCGGGTTTTTCGCCAACTAGATCGAGTTTGAGATAGGGCTCGGTGCGATGGCGAGCGATCCGAAGATTTTCGAAATGCGTCCCGAGAAAGGTGACCGAAGGCGCCTGCGCTCCCGGGAAGTGTGTCGTCGAAATCTGGGCCACCACGCGGTCGGCAGTCACCACATTCAGGACATTGAGATCGATCACCTCGGAAGTAGCCAGCGTGACCGAAGCTCCAGGGTGCTTCTTACTTACATGCCCCGACACCTGAGTATGCGCGGCCGCATAAGAGATGATGCTTTCCAGCCGGAAATTCTTGGCGTGCTGCGAAAAGTAGTTGCGCTGCGCCCGCTCTTCGTCGGACAAACCGTCCAACTGGCCCTCTAACTTGACGAAGGCCTGCTTTTTGATTTCTTCTTTGAAGGGGAGGACCAGTTGCCCAGCCAGGGCGTGCGCCTCGGCGTGAAAATAGTGGGAGTTTTGATTATCTGCCATTGCCACGTTCCGTTCGATTAGAACTCAGTTCTGAATTTGCAGGTCAATCGCGGTGCGGTCGATTTCCTGACTCTCGCCGGCAGGAGTGATGCCATGCACAACCAGAGTATAGGTGCCCGCCTGTCGATTGCTGGCGGGAATATGAATCTGGATACGCTCCGCGTCGTCCCTAGCGTTACCCGTAGAGACAGGGCCGGACCACTCCAGCTTCTGCGCGGGATTATACAAGTCCACGGTGTAGCGCGTGAAACTTTCCGGCGGTAGATTTAGCAGCAAGCTGAATCCTTCTCCCTGTTGCGGCCTAATCACAGTCGAGGACCCGCCCCGTGTACTGACATTCACCGAGGCCCAAGGACCTACCTGCGGCTGAGTCGCCGCCGCCATCAGGTGAGGGTAAGTAACGAAATTCTGATATGCCACCACTACCAAGAGTAGCGCCACCAGGGGAATCGCAAGTGCAGGACGAAACCACGCCAGCCAGCCATCCTTGGCGGGCGCAGGAACAGGAACTGTGGCGGCGGAAGCAGGCGTCTCCGCCAGAGCGATCTTGCTCTGTTCCACAAACATAGCTGCGGCGCGCACGTCGAGGGCGCAATCCTGACAGTCGAATAAATGCTCTTCGAACTGATCTTTCACCTCAGGATCGAGCTCGTCCAGAAGGTATCTTTCTGTGGCTTTCTGCCGGACGGCCTCATTGTGGTCCATGATCGATTTCCCTCATAACAGTAGTGCTGTGTGGCGGTCAAACGTTTCAGCCTTTTTCAGCTGTGACCACTCCAGGGGGACGAGCCTCCATGTTCCTCAAATATAAGGACTTGAACGCCTGCTTGGCCCGGTGCAAGAGAACCCGCAGATAGTCGCGATCGACTCCGAAGTCGCGGCAGACGTCATCTTTGTCACGTTCCTCCAGAAAAACCTCGCGCAGCAAGCGCCGATCGCGTTCGGGCATAACCTCCAGAATCTCGCGAATTTTCTCGTTCATTTGCTTGGCGGCGATGGCTCCGAGGACATCCACGGTGACCGCGGGGAAGTCTTTTTGCTCCTCATCTTCCAGCGGAGTGTCGCGCGACGCAGAGCGATAGTGCTCTAGCAGGACGTTGTTGCACATTGAGTTGACGAACGCGCCCAAACGATCCGGCTGCCGGATCTTGCCACTGCGGAGGGCGGCGAAAACCCGGGTAAAGGTCTCCTGCCGCACGTCCTCAATCGCTTGCGGCGAATGCAGGCGAGAGCGCAGCTTGAGCTGGATCAGTTCGCTGAAATAGGCAACGAAATGCTCCTGAGTCCGGAAGTCTCCTTCCCGGAGGCGGTCAACGTAGGATTCGTCAAAAGACTGGAGTTGCAAGAACTTCCCCGAGGGTACTGAAAGTGCCAGCTAGTTTAGCACCTCAAACGAATGAAAAAGCCAGCCGCTTCGAGGTGTGTAACGAAGTAGCCTCGAACGCCACTATTCTCTCCAGAAAGCGATGAGCCCGAAAGCTGTGCCAGGTCATGTTGTGATTCCGAGTCCTTCCCTTCAAACGCGAGAAGCTGATGAAAGCATGGAGCTACCCGGCGTTTTCCAGCGCACGCTTTTGCGAGCCCTCGAACTTCCCAGGACCTACCGCGAAGTGTTTCTGCTGAAAGAAATTCAGGGATGCACCATGGAGGAGATCGCTGGCATTCTCGGAATCAGCATCGACACCGCGCAGGTGCGTTTGAAGCGTGCGCGGCGCGAAATCGGCCAGATCGGTAATTAGAAGGTTGGCTTGAAAGGGTGCCGCGCCCTTTCAAAACAAAACCGAAGTTACAGTTTTTCCGCAGTGTACTCAGGCGTGGCGGCACAGCTAGGATCTGCAACCGGCTTTAAGTCACTGGCCCCCGGGGCCTTTATCGGCATCGCTCGGCTGCGGGGAACAGGTTTTGCCATGAAGATACCCGAAGATCGCCGGAGCCGCTTTCCCCATTGCGGTTCCGGCGATCTGAAGGACCCATTGCTTCCCCCCGGTCGCCAAGGGTCTTCCGTGTCGGGATCTCAGTGGACAACCCAGTCGACGTGCACCGCGACCTTTCCACTCATCCGAATAGTGCGGATTCGAGGCTGACCGTTTCAGGAAAAAAGTTGGGTTCGGATCTGGGCGTGAAGCGAACCTGCTGGATGAAGTTGATCCCGATGAACCATAAGATGCGATGCTAATTGCTGGGGACTATCTGAGGAGGGACGAAGACGCGACTGACACCAAGTGCGTAAACCGCATCCACCCTGCGGTCTACGCCTCTTCTAAGCTCGCATGCGCCGGAACCCCCGTTGCTCGGGTGCCCGTCACCCCTGGCTACCGCATCCTGGGCAGGGAGGGGGTTAGGATTTTGACTGGGACGCGGTGACTGTTGGCGACGTCGGTCCAGCCCGCCAGGGGGGCGCGTACGGGCGCTTCTTTAGCAGTCGTCCAGTCGTGACTGATGGGCCGCGCCAGGTTGGAGCGTGGGCCGTTCAGATTTGCGGACTGCGCACCGGTACCTTCAGCCACAGCGATTCCCCGCACGTGATCCCACGACGGCGTGCCCGGAACCATGTGCTGCCAGCCGCGCAGATTATTCTGGGCGATGCCGCCGGCCAGAATGATGTGGCGTGCGCCATTCACCCCGCCGGCTACGAAAATCGGCTTGCTGATCGGTGCGTTCACGCGATGCAGCGTGCCCTGCCCTGCGATCGGCTTGGCGACGTTCGACCTGGTAGACGTAGCCTTGGAAGACAGCAACTGGGAAATCCCCGACGTGGGTTTGGCGCTGGCCACCAACATCTCGGCCAGATTCGATCCGGCCGGGCTCGAGGTCGAGGCCGCACCCGAAGCTACCGTCAGCACAACACTAGTCGAGGTGTAGGACACGACGAAGTGCTCGGTGCCGCTAATCGCGATGGTCGAGTTGCTATACGTTCCCGAAACACTCTTCGCGGTCAGGAGGGTAAAGGTCTGTCCCACGGTCGGAGTGAAGCTGTTGACCAGAGCCGCGGTCAGCGTGCCGCCCAGACTGGCCGTGCCCGTGACTTTCAGTTGGCTATAGAGTGAGCCCACCGCGGTCCCGCCGATCGAGACGTTCATTGTGCCACTCGAAAGTTGCGTGTAGGTGCCGGTGATTGAGAGCAGGCCCGCCTTGCCGGCATCGCCGACATTGATGGTAGCGCCATTCGAAACATTCGCCGTCAGTGTGCCTGCACCCTGCAGCGTGCCACCCGTGACGCTGATGCCCTTCGTCCCATGGCCTACCAGCGTTCCATCCACCGTCGTGGTCCCGGCAGTCTGGTTGTAGGCACTGGTTGTGCCGCCCGCGGTGAGCACTGTTCCCTTCGAAACCGTGACCGTACCCGAGTTGCTGAAGTTGCCAGTCGTGGCCGTGGTCAGCGTGGCCCCGTTGGTCAGAGTCAGCGATCCCGTGTTGTTGTTGAAGCCAGCCAAAGCATTCGTGGTTCCGTCAAGAATTTTCGCCGTCTTGCCGGTCAAGGTAAGGTTGGCGGCGTTGGTGGTAATGCCGCCGTTCGCCGCGGTCAACTGCAGCGTTCCACCCACGGTGTAAGTTCCACCCGTCAGAGTGCCGCTGCTCAGATTGCTCAGCGTGCCCGCCACGCTGAACGTGCTGCCGCTATTGACCGTCAGCTTGCCGGAGTTGGTGAAGTTGCCGGCCGTGGTGAAGTTCGCGTCGACGCCCAGAGTGAGGCTGCCCGTGCTACCGATCGTGCTCAGGTTGGCCAGCGCGCTGGTGCCGGTAGTCGTGTTCTTCAACTCGCCTGTGCCGTTCAGCGTGATCGCAGCCGCGTCGGTCACGATGTTCAGGTTATCGGCCGAGAGCGTCCCCCCGACCACGAACGTGCCCCCGGTCAGGGTCTTGGTCGTCGTGCTGTAGTTGGTGAGATTGCCGTTGATGGCAAATGTGCTGCCGCTGTTCACGGTGAGCGCGCCGCCGTTGGTGAAGTTGCCTACCGTGGTGAAGTTCGCGCCACTCTGCAGCGTCAGCTTATCGGTATTCTTATTCAGATTCGCCAGAGCGTTCGTGCTGTTGGAGGAGTTGAAGATCGTTCCACCCTCCAACGTCAGCACGGCGGAGTTGGTGGTGATGTTCGCTGTGCCTGTAGTGAGGGCCAGATTGCCGCCGAGTACGAACGTGCCGCCCGACAAAGTCGTGCCGCTGATCTGCGCCAGCGTGCCCGAGTCAGTGAAGGTGCTGCCTGTGTTGACGGTGAGCGAGCCGGTATTGCTGAAGTTGCCTACCGTCGTGAAGTTCGCGTGATTAGCCAGCGTCAGGCTGCCAGCGTTGGTGGCCAGATTCTTCAAGGCATTGGTCGCGGTCGGCCCATCCTGAATGGTGCCGCCGGCCAGGGTGACACTCGCATCGTTGGTAGTAATGTTCTGCGCGGCTCCGGTCAGAATCAAATTCGAGTCAAGCACGTACGTTCCCGCCGTCAGCGTGGTACCGCTGATCTGGGCGAGCGACCGAACCTTGAAGGTGGTCGAGCCAAGAATCGTCAGCGAGCCGGCATTGCTGAACGCGCCCGCATCGGTGAAGTTGATGTTCGTGGTCAAAGCGCCAGTCGACGTAATGCTGGTCAGCCCGGTCAGCGCGTTGGTGCCCGACGTGGTATTAATCAGCTGCCCGCCGCCCTCTTCGACGACGTTGGCCGCGAGAGTCGTGATGCCAATCGAATTCCCCGCCGCAAAGGTGATGTTGCCCGGGTTCGCGATATAGGTCCCGCCCGTCAGAGTATGCGTCGTCCCGTTGTAGTTGGTGAAACCGGAACCATTCACGTTAATCGCGAGCGTCCCCCCAGACACGTTGGAATTCACCGTCCCGTTGTTGGTGAATCCCATCGACCCGTTGCCAATGTTCCCTGTCCCTTCAATGGTATTGTCGCTGGTCAGGATCGGAGTCGTCCCCGTCCCCACAATAAAGTTCGGTCCCCCGCTCCCCAGTACGACTGAGCCGGTGCCAGCCAGGGTTACAGCCCCGTTAATCCCCAACACGGTGTTGTTACCGCTAGAGTTGATCTGGATTTGGCCATTGTTAGTGATCGTCCCGGCCAGAATTGTCTCGGCATTGTTCTGGACCTGGTAAGTACCATTATTGGTAAGGCTGGTCAGATACGCATACTGGTTGGCGTTGTTGTAAATCACGCCTGTGCCGACAGTGGTTAATGTTCCGCCCGTGATGCTCGCGTTGTTGGCAACGTCAACTGCGGAACCATTCGCTGCGGTGATGGTTCCGGCTCCCGTTTGAGTCCACGAGCTGCCATTGAAGGTGAGGGTGCCGCCATTAGTGGCTTCGAGGGTCTTAGTGTTGATGGAGGCGAGGGCGGGTTCCAGAATGAGGTTACCGCCGCTGATATTCGAGTTGATGGTGCCGTTGTTGACGATCGTGATCCCGTTGCCGATCGTACCGGCGCCTTCAATGGTCTCCGCATTGGTCAGCGTGGTTCCGCTGGCGCCCGATATGAAATTCGGTCCCCCATTCCCCATCACGACGCTGCCTGTGCCATTCAGCGTGGCGTTCGCGCTGACATAGAGTGCGGTATTGTTTCCGGAGGAGTTGATCTGCATCTGGCCATTATTTGTGATGGTGCCGGAAATGTTGGTTTGGGCGTTGTTCTGGATCTGATAGGTTCCGTCGATGGTCAGATTGGCAAGGTTCGCGTACTGGTTGGCGTTGTTGTAAATTACGCCGGTGCCCGTGGAACTGAGCGTGCCGCCGGTGATGCTCACGCTGTTGGCAAGATCGACGCCCGAACCGGTTGCGGCTGTGATGATTCCACCAGTATTCGTCCAGGTTCCACTGTTGAACACCAGCGTGCCCCCGTTGGTCGCCTCTAAAGTCTTGGTGTTGATCGAAGCAGCTCCGGGCTGAAGAGTTAACGTTGCGCCGTTCACGTTTGCATTGATGGTAGCGTTGTTTACGACCGCAAGATTACCGTTGCCGATGTTGCCTACGCCCTCAATTGTTTCCGCGTTCGTTAGCGTGATACCGGCGTTGCCAGTAATGAAATTCGGACCGCCGTTGCCCATCACGACGCTTCCGGTACCGGTCAGTGTGCTGTTCGCCGTCACAAAGAGTTCCGTGTTGTTGCCGGCGGATAGCAGATTGATGGTTCCGTTGTTGGTGATGGTGCCGGAAATGACCGTTTCGGCATTGTTGAGGACGTTGTAGGTGCCGTTGTTGGTAACGTTGGTCAGGTACGCGTATTGGTTGGCGGCGTTGTCGATCACGCCCGCTCCACTGGTTGTCAGCGTCCCCCCTGTAATGCTCACGCTGTTACCGAGATAGACGGTCGAGGCGTTGCCCTTGGTGTCGGCTCCTACGGCCTTAATGATGCCGCCAGTATTGGTCACGGCCCCGCCGTCGAAGGACAAACTGCCGCCGTTCGTAGCCTCGAGGGTTCCGATGTTAGTCATCCCTCCCGTGCCTGGCTGGAGCGTAAGAGCGCCGGTAGAAACCGTAGGGCTGATGTTGGCGTTGATGGTACCGATGTTGGCCAGCGTGAGGTTACCCTCCCCAATGTTTCCAACCCCCGTGATGGTCTCTTTGTTAGTAAGCACGTCACCAGCAGTGCCGTTGATGAAGTTCGGTCCGCCGGTGCCCAGGACAACGCTGCCGGTACCGGCGAAGGTTGTGTTCGCGGTCAGATTGAGGTTGGTGTTGTTTCCGGCCGACTGCAAATTGATCGTGCCGTTATTCGTGATGGTGCCCGAAAGATAGGTCGTGGAATTGTTTTGTGCGTCGTAGGTGCCGGCAATGGTCAGATTAGACAAGGTTACGTTTTGATTGGCCCCGCTGGCGACGAAGCCCGTCCCGGTACTCGTGAGGATGCCGCCGGTGACCGATACGCCGTTTACCAGTACTACGTCCGATCCCGTTCCGGCCGAGATCTTGCCGGCGCCGCTCTGTGTCCAGCTTGAGGCGTTGAGCACTAACTGGCCGCCGCCAGTCGCCTCAAGGGTGCCGGTGTTGGTGGATGCACCGCCAGGAGATACGTATAAATTTGCTGCGCTGACATTGGCGTTGATCGTGCCCGTGTTAGCCAGAACAAGATTCCCGTTGCCGACGGTGTCGGAGGAGCCGCCACCGCCGCCGCTGATGGTGGAGGCATTAGTGAGAATCGTGCCGCTGGCGCCGGTGATGAAATTCGGTCCACCGGTGCCAAGAACAACAGATCCCGCGCCGCTTAAGGTCAGATTGGCGCCAATGTCGAGGGCTGTATTGTTGCCGCCGGAATTCAGGCTGATGGTACCCGCGTTGCTGATGTTGCCGCTCACGGTTAGCGTCGTATTGTTCGCCAGCCCCACGGAGTCGCCGGAGTGGCTGAGGGTGAGAGCAGTGATGCTGGCGTTATCGTCCTCCACCGTGGCCGCCGTGGTCAGGCCAATCACCACGGATTGTCCGCTCGGCGCGCCATTGCTCCAATTACTGTTGTCGCTCCAATTGTTGTTCGCACCACCACCGCCGTTCCAGTTGTCGACCGCCGGAGGCGGGACGCTCCCCTTTGCAGCCCGCGCTATCGCCGCGTGAGCTATGACTGGCTGCGCCTGCAACGCGTGCTGTGAAAGTTTCCTCTTGGCCTCCGTTTCAGATTGAGCTGAAACAAGGTTGGCAATAGCCAGGACGACAACGAGGATGAAAAAAACACGCACCCGCTTAACCGACGCAGACAATGAACGCATTGAGAGACTCCGAGTGAAGCATTAATTCAAGTCGAACTGCCAGAATTCTGGCATCGGAACATAAGCACGCGTAGACATACGAACCCGAACGGGTCCGTGGAGAGGGTGCAGGCATCATAGCGAAGTGTTCGTGCCTGTCAAGATGAAATTTCTTGCACTGCTGAAAAAGCTTGGTCGGAGGCGTTGCGAGTGTAAGCAGAAACTTCGTGGCGATAGTTTTCTGTGCGCCTTCGAACTTGAACGTCCAGGGAAATTGAAAGTCCCTGGGCTGGATTGTGTGACGCAATACTTTGTGATGCGATACTTGAGGTACATCCCGTCTCGGCTAGAATCGATGGCGTAGACCTTATCCTCCCCTGGAAAGACGAATTTGCGAATGATCATCCCATCTATGTGGAAAGCCCCTGCCTCGAATAAGGCCGCCAGCCTGACGGTCTTTCTTCTGGTCGTTCTGTTAGCGATCTTGCCGGCCTGCCGCACTTCCGCGCGGGCTCGAGAGCACGTGGAAAAGGGCAATCAATATCTGGGGCAGAAACAATCCGGCGAGGCGGCCCGCGAATATCAGCAAGCGATTGACATCGATCCCGATTTCGCGGAGGCGCACTACAGACTCGGGCTGCTGCAGTTGCAACAGGAACATCCCACGGCAGCGACCAAGTCATTAGCGCGCGCGGTGGAGCTTGATCCGAGAAACCTGAATGCGCGTCTGCGCCTGGGGAACTTGCAGGTTGCGGCAACGCAGTATGGGGACGCCCAACAGCAAGCCCAGGCCGTGCTTTCGGCGGACAGCAGAAATTCCGGCGCACACCGGCTGCTGGGTCAGATTGCTTTGCAGCAGATGCAATACGTGCCCGCGGAGAACGAATTAAAGCAGGCCATCGATCTGGCGCCGCAGGATCCGCAGGCATACGAAGACTTGGGTCTGGCCCAGTTGCTGGATGCGGAGTATGGTGCGGCAGAGAAAAGTTTTCAAACTGCCGTCGAAGTTCGGCCGGACGATGCCCAGACATACGTCAACCTGGCTAACTTCTATCGAGGCCAGAACGCTGCGGATCGAGCCGAACAGGTGTTGCGTCAAGGAATGGTAAAGATTCCGAATGCAGTCGAGTTGCCCGTGGCGCTGGCAGGCGCTTACATGGAACGAGGCCGATTGGCCGACGCTAGAGGCGTGCTGGATGGGGTGGAATCGGATTCCAACGACTATCCCGACGGTCGCAGCGCAGTTGCGGAGTTTTATTTGAACCATAGCGATGCGACTGGCGCTCTGCAACGCTTTCGCACACTGGCGGAGAAGGATAGCCACGATCAGGCTGCGGCGAAGAAAGTGGCCGAGTGCTATCTGCAGTTAGGGCGATGGCAGGAAGCGGACGATTGGATCGATCAGTACGATCGCAAAGACAAAAGCAATAAAGATGTTGACTTCCGGTTATTGCGGGCGCGCAGTGATTTGGGCGCGTTCCGGCTGAAAGACTCGATTGGCGAATTGCAGAGTCTGCTGAAGGATTCTTCGGATGTTCCCGCAGTGTATTACTACCTGGGGGAAGCCTATCTGCAGCAGGAGGAGACCGGAGCGGCGGCTCAAGCTTTTAACGATGCTCTGCACGCGCAGCCGGGATATCTTCCCGCAATTCTGGGCCTGGGAAACATCAGATTGCAGCAAGGCGACGGCAGCGTGGCATTGAACTACGCCAGCCAGGTTATCGCCACCAGCTTCTGGCTGGCCGATGCGCACATCCTGGCGGGGAGCGCGTATCTTCTGCTCGGAGATCCGGATCAGGCGCAGCGCGCTTTTGAGCTGGCCGCGGGTCTAAATCCGCGAAGTCCGGAAGCGCAGGAGCGACTGGGAAAGGTTCTGAGCCTGCGCGGAAATTACTTGGACGCGGAGAAGAGTTACGAAGCTGCGC
>Ga0209006_10001869_pt1 | contig 19046 bp, 8 predicted proteins | sample JacPin_JW_Ref_O2_FD_188567 | JGI IMG/M metagenome (GOLD analysis project Ga0209006, IMG submission 188567) | Forest soil microbial communities from Algoma, Ontario, Canada - Jack Pine, Ontario site 1_JW_Ref_O2 (SPAdes) (version 2) | ecosystem: Environmental > Terrestrial > Soil > Boreal...
CGAGGCATTTGCGAAGTTCAGACCGGATGTATCCCTGATCGACCTGCAGATGCCGGGCATGAATGGGGTCGACACCATCATTGCGATTCTTGAAAAGTGGCCCGGCGCGCGCTGCGTGGTGTTGACTACCTATGCCGGAGATGTCCAGGCGACCCGCGCTCTGAAAGCCGGCGCGAAAGGGTATCTGCTGAAGAGCATGCTGCGCAAAGACCTGGTCGACACCATTCGCACCGTGCACTCCGGCAAAAGCCGCATACCAGCCGAGATTGCTACGGAACTGGCCAGTCACCTGGGTTCAGATGCCCTATCGGCTCGCGAAATTGAAGTACTGCGCATGGTCGGAGAGGGCTGCTCCAACAAAATTATCGCCGATCATCTCAAAATTTCTGAGGACACCGTCAAGGGACACATGCGCAGCATCCTTTCCAAGCTGAACGCAAACGACCGCACGCATGCAGTGATGATCGCCGTAAAACGAGGCTTCATCGAGGGCTGAAATCTTTAAGCGATGATCGCTTCGCTTTCCATTTCCTGTGCCTTCTGTGCCGCGATATAACGATGTACGTACGACACTACGACTGATCCCTCTCCGACAGCGTTGGCGACGCGCTTCACCGAACCGGCCCGCACATCACCAACGGCATAAATGCCGGGGAGACTGGTCTGAAAGACACAGCTGTCCCCCTCATTAGGTGCAGTGATTACAAAGCCGTTCATATCCAGCTCCAGCCTGCCGTGCAGCCATTCGGTGTTGGGAAGCGCTCCGATCATGACAAACATGTTGCCTGTCTGGCAGCTCCGCGTTCTATGGGTGAGGCGGTTGCACCAGCTTACGCAGCGCAGATGAGTGTCTCCGTCGAGAGAAACGACTTCGCTGTTGGCATGAAGGGTAATGCGATTGGAGGACGCAATCCGTTGAATAAGGTAAGCGGACATGGTGGCCTTAAGACCGTCGCCCCGGATAAGCAGATGAACGTGGCTGGCGGATAGCGCAAGGTGGAGCGCAGCCTGGCCGGCCGAATTACCGCCGCCCACCACAACAACTTCCTTCCCGACGCATCTGGCTGCTTCCATGGCGGTGGCGGCATAGTGCACGCCCTGGTATTCGAACTTCCTGTAATTGGATACTTCCAGGCGCCTGTATCGAGCACCGGTGGCGATCACAATCGCGCGTGCAGAGATGGTCTTTCCCCCTTCCAGCGAAAGTGCGTACCCGGTCCCGGCCGGTTGAATATCGGTAACGTCGCGTGAGATGGCGAAGCGCGCGCCAAACTTCTGCGCTTGTACGGTGGCGTTCTGCGCTAACTCATGACCCGATACACCAGTAGGAAAGCCAAGATAGTTTTCGATCTTCGAACTTGTCCCCGCCTGTCCCCCGGGAGCTGTACCCTCAATCACCAGAGTAGTCAGGCCCTCGGAAGCACCGTAGACAGCAGCGGCCAGTCCAGCGGGGCCTCCCCCCACGACCGCCAGGTCATAGTCCGTATGCTCGCCCAAATCCTGGTCGAAACCCAGCTTATTGGCCAGCACTGTATTTTCAGGTTTACGGAGGGTCGTACCGTCAGAGAAAAATACCACTGGCAACTGGTCTGACTCCACATCCAAAGCCCGCAGCAGAACTTCTGCTTCGAGGTTTGAACTGGAGTCGATCAATTGGTGCGGGTGACCGTTACCAATCAGGAACCGTTCGATGCGCATGGTCTCAGCCGCGTTGCTGTCTCCCACAACAATGATGCCTCCCTGCCGATGATCCACCAGGCGCGCACGGCGAACAATCCATTCAGTAAGAATCAGCTCCGCAATGTCCAATTCCGTGCGCATCAACTTTCGAACGGACTCGCGAGAGATGCGCAGCACGCGGCTATTCTTGACCGCGCGGCAGTTGAGCAGCGTTGGCCGGTCATTTAACAAATCCAGTTCCCCGGTGAAGTGGAGCTGAGCCAGGGTTGAAGCCACCTCACATGAGGTTCGTCCTTTACGTTCGTAGAGCTCCAGTTCGCCCTCGAGGACAACAAAAAAATCCACCAGCCTCTCTCCCTGTTGGAAGAGATGGGCTCCCGGTTCGACGCGCTCAGGCGCACCGTATCCTCGCAAACGCCTCAACATGGCTGGGGTCACATTTGCAGACGTGCGCGAAGACTTCAAGCGCCATGCCTGGGAATGATTGGTTGCCATCTGAGAAACCCTCCGGATGGTCCGATATTGAGGCTTGACGACGAAGTTGCCTACATCATCTTGAGTCAAGTTTGGCTACTCCTTTCGAGGGGCAGACCAACCCACGTGAAGAGGCGAAATTCCGACTCTTGCGAGGAGCGCAAATAGCCTGCCTGCTTCCAGCGGAATTTCTGCGTCCAGGCGAGGCGCAACCCCTTCGAGAAAAGCCACCGAAGGGCCCCGAGATTCATCAGTGTCCGAGCGCGGCATTCCACAGACGCCGCCAGGCTGGCTCATCCACCACTCCACGATAGGCTTGCGATGCGGGAACGCTCAATTCGATTTCCGTTCCCGCATCGGGTCCACTGACGATGTCCAGTTGCGCGTCAATTCTCTCCGCGCGCTCGCGCATTGCGGCTAACCCAATATGTCCGGGCCGCCCGGATTGTAGAACGTGTGGGTCGATGCCGCGGCCATCATCGCGAACCCGCAGACGAAACGCCCTGGGTCCGTAATCGACTTCGACTTCAATACTGCGTCCCTTCGCATGGCGAAATGCATTCATCATCGCCTCCCGCCCGATGCAGTAGATTTCGTCCAAAGCCACGGGATCAAGCTTTTGCACGCGGCCTTCCACCGTCACACAGACCGCAACTTCACTTCCGCTGGCGAGGTCATCGCCGACGCGGGCCAGGGACTGCGCCAGGTCGCCCGATCTTTCAAACGAAGCATGTAAGTTAACTACCCGGTCGCGGCCTTCTGCCATGACTTCATCCGCGCGATCGAGGGCTGCTTCCATCCGCTGCCGCGCGGGCAAAGGTTCGGGGATCATCATCATCGCGTCGTGAAAGCGCAAAATAAGACCCTGGAAACCCTGCAACAGCGTGTCGTGCAGATCGCGAGCGATGCGTTCCCGTTCCGCCAGGCGCTCTTCCAATCGTGCGTTCAACCGTGCTGCAGCCTGCCGAAGCCGGACCTGGTACAAACCGGCGAGCAACAAGACTGCCGCCGTCACCGCCGCCAACCGAAACGTCGTGGTTTGATAGAAAAACGGTTTCTGGGTGACGTTGTAGACGATGCCCTCGCGGTCCCAGACGCCGTCGCCATTACTCGCACGGACGTGAAAAGAATGAAAGCCGGCAGGGATGTTGGTGTAGACTGCGGTGCGCGTCGCGTCGGCATCGAACCATGCCGCATCCACTCCGTCGAGCCGATACTGGATGTGGACGTTTTCCGGCGAGGCCAGATCGACTGCGGTAAAGTGCAACTCCACGTGGTCTTTGCCCGGTTCCAGGATCAATTCGCGGCCAGGATTTCTCTTTGTTCTCCCCACCTCGATCTCATCCATAAAGATCTGAGGCTTGCGATTCCTCTTCGGCTGCCGCCCGAGGTCCAGCATCGCCAGCCCTTTCAGGGTTCCGACCCAAAGCTTATTGTCCGGAGTGATCGCGATGTCGGGTTGACCAATGGTGCACTCCCTGGTGTTCAACCCGTCGGCCGGGCCGTAGGAGGTGTAATCGACCGGTGAATCAGGATCCAATTCGGCGTGTTTCAGGTCACCGGCGGCCACCCGGTAAATGCCGTCTCGTCCGCTAAACCAAAAACCATGATCCTGGGACTCGACCATGCCCGACGGTTGCAGCGCACCATTGACGTTGACCAGCCGGTTATTTTCGATGCGGCTGATACCGTTGATCGACGAAAACGCGTAGAGATTGCCGAAAGAGTCTTCTTTGAGTGGGCCGTAGGGGACCTCTCCCTCTTCCGGCGCTCCTTGAACCGGCACAAAGCGGTCTCCCACCAGGTGACTGACCCCTATATCGGTCGCGACCCAGATTCCTCCGCTCCGATCCTGGACAACCGTAATGATGCGATCGTCAGAAAGCCCGTCAGCCTTGGCGTAGTTGTGCAAATGCTCATTCTGCAAGTGGCTTAAGCCCTTGTCGGTGGCAATCCAGAGCGATCCGTCCTGCGCCGCCGCAAGGCTCAGCACGACGGTACTGGGTAGTCCTTGTGGAGTCGAATACTGCGTGAAGCGACCCTTGCGAAAACGGAAGAGCCCGCCACCCCAGGTGCCAATCCAAAGATCGCGGTTCGTATCTTCCGCCAGGCTCCATACACAGGAATTTTGCAACCCATCCTTCTCGCTATAGGTCTTGAAGCGTTCGCCGTCAAAACGCGAAAGGCCGCCGCAGTTGCTGCCCACCCAAAGCGTTCCGTCGTGTGCGGCCAGGACAGTCATAGGAATATTGGAGGAGGGTAGTCCATCGGCCGGCGTGTACATCTTGAAGGTGCGGTCTGTGAAGCGCAAAAGTCCCTGGCTGGCGGTTGCTACCCATAGATCGCCATCTCTATCCGAGTACATGTACCTCGCGTGCACGCCCAACGTCAGGGCATCAGTGCGCTTGTCGTTTGCTCGAAAGAGTCCTGACTCTTTGTTGGTCCACAAGTTCCCCTGCGGGTCCTCGTAAATCCGAAAGGCCGCCGTTCCCGCAAGATTGCCAAACGGTGCGAGCCTCTGAAACGAACCGTTCACCAGGCGTGCAACACCCGAGCTGGTGCAGAACCACCGAACCCGATTGCGATCTTCGTGCACTTGAAAGATTCCATCGCTCGTCACGCCAAGCTGCCGGGGAAATTCGGGATACCGTAGAAAGCGCGCACCATCCCATTCCACGAATCCATGTTCGGTGATGATGAGCAGATGGCCATCTGAGGTTTGGTCCATCGTGCTGATCGGCTCGTCTGGGATTACGGTCACGAAGTGGCCGCGCTCAAACCGATAAAGCCCGCGGGAGGTTCCCACCCACAGCATGCCGTCACGGATCAGCAGGCACGCGATCCGATCGCTCGGGCCCACGCCCGGGTGATACATGGTCACCAGCGAACGATCGAAGTGGTCCAGGGCTGCGCTTGGTATGTAGGCGAGCCCGGAATCGGTGCCCACCCAGAGCGCACCGTCCTCCGCCGTCAACAAAAAACTTATGGGAATTTCTTTTCGCTTCCCCGCGCGCAGACGAATCTGGGCGAAGTGCTCTCCATCAAACCTGGCCAGGCCGCCGTCCGTTCCCACCCATAGAAATCCATTCCGGGTTTGCGTGATGGCATTCACCTCGTTGTCGGGCAGGCCCTCTTCGACGGTGAAATCCCTGCGCAAATAGCTGCTTGCTTGCGGATCAAGCGCGAGCGCTTGACCCACCAGCCACATCTGCAGGATGAGCACACCGATCGTAGTTCTCCGAAACCTGGCCTTGCCGTTCACGCCCTACCCACTCCAAACGGGTAGGCCGACTTTAACGCAACCGGTTAGCGGGTGGATTGTCACATATTGCTTTGATGGGAGCGCCTTGCTTGACAGCCAATTTCTCACCGGCCTAGACTGGCATAGTTTAACTATGCCAGTAAACAGGGGGCAGACCCAGCATGAGCATGCCCGGCGAAATCCTGCGACGTCTGCACATGCTGCTGAACCGTGGCCGATTCCAGGCGGAGCTTGATGAGGAGATGCAACTCCACATCGAGCTTCGGCGGCAGCAGCAAGTCTCTGCAGGCTTGTCGCCGGACGCGGCCCGCTCCACCGCACAACGAAAATTTGGCAATGCGACGCACCTCAAGGAGACCAGCCATATGGCATGGGGATGGGATTGGCTCGAAAGCTTTGCCCAGGACATCGCATATGGAACCCGCTCTTTGCTTCGCCATCCGGGAATCACCATCGTTGCGCTCGCCTCGCTCGCGCTGGGCATTGGCGCTAACTCCGCCATCTTCAGCCTGCTGGATGCGGTCATGCTTCGCTCCCTGCCAGTCAAAGACCCTCAGCAACTGGTTCTTTTGGGCGAAGGGAAAGTGGCAGGGATCGGCGACGCTTTCGTCAACACTGATATCTACTCTTATCCTTTCTATCGCCAGTTGCAGCAGAAGAACGCGGTCTTCAGCGACACCGCCGCCATCCTCAGCCTGATGAATGAAGTTCACGGTTTCGTAGACAGCAGAACCGAGGCCGAGCCCATGAAGGTGCAGCTTGTCTCCGGCACCTATTTTCCAACCCTGGGCGTACAGGCCCAGATCGGCCGCATGCTGAGCGACCAGGATGACAACTCAGAAGGCGACCACCCGGTGGCGGTGGTGAGCGACTCCTGGTGGAAGCGCGCTCTGGCCCGCGACCCCGCCGTACTCGACCGCAAGCTCAAACTCGGCAGCACCATTTTCACCATCGTGGGCGTGACCCCGCCGGAGTTTTTCGGCACCATGGTCGGCGCCGCTCCTGACATCTGGGTGCCGATGTCCATGACGAAATCGGTGCCGCCGGGATGGGGAGACAACAAAGACAATTTCATTGAGTGTCTCCACCTGTTTGGCCGGCTTAAACCGGGCATATCGAATGCGAAGGCCACGGCAAACGTGAACCAGCTCTATCAGCAAATTATTCGCGGATTCCCCGACGCGCAGGTGAGTCTGAAGAACTTGAACGCGCTCGCCGCGGCTCACGTCAAGCTGACCCCCATGGCCACTGGCCTCTCCTCACTTCGCCGCGAATTTTCCGAGCCTTTGCAGATCCTGATGGGCATCGTGGTGCTGGTGTTGCTGATCGCCTGCGCCAACATTGCCAACCTCCTGCTCGCCCGCTCCACGGTGCGCGCCCGCGAGCTCGCCGTCCGCCAGGCGCTCGGAGCCCGTCGCGCCCGCCTCATCCGCCAGCTGCTGACGGAAAGCCTTTCGCTCGCTCTCGCCGGCGGGGCGCTCGGCGTCGGTCTGGCTGTGATTGCGACTCGCGTGCTGCTACGCATGGTCTCTGGTGGTCTGGAACCGATCCCGTTGAATATTGGATTGAATCAGCGCCTGCTGGCCTTCAACTTCATCGTCACTGTTCTCACCGCCATCATCTTCGGCACGATCCCCGCAGTCCGCGCCACTCGAATCCAGCTCACCGACGCCCTCAAAGATGGGCGCAGCCCCAGCAGCGCAAGAAACCCTCTGGCCAGAGCGCTGGTGATTGCGCAGGTTGCCCTCTCCCTGATTCTCCTGGTAGGGGCCGGCGTCTTCGTCCGCAGCCTGGTGAATCTCGATAACGTCGACCCCGGATTTGATCGCGAAAACGTGTTGCGCCTGCAGATCGACTCCGACTCCACTGGCTACAAAGACGAACGCTTAAACGCTCTGTTCCAGGAGATCGAGTCGCGCGTCAGCGCACTACCGGGTGTGAAAGCGGCCAGCTTCTCCTCGTTCACTTTTCATGAAGGCAGTTGGAGCGACAACATCGTCGTGCCGGGGATGAAGACGGACGAGAACCAGGCCATTATTCATCACAACATTGTCGGCAACGGCTACTTTGCCACGATGGGGATTCCGATCCTCGCCGGCCGGGGTTTTGGTCCCCAGGAGACTGCAACCTCACAGCATGTAGCCATCATCAGCGAACGGCTTGCGCGCACGATGTTCCCTCCGGGTAACCCCATCGGCCGCCACTTTAGAATCATCGACGATAGGCCGCGAACGCCCGCCCCGGACCTGGAAGTGATCGGCGTGGCGAAAGATGTAAAGTTTGGCAGTCTCGAAGAAAACAAGCAGTACATCAACTATCTTCCTTACACCCAGAGTCAATGGAACTTCGGCGACTTTGAAGTTCGCTATCACGGCGACTTCACCGCCATATCGAGCGAGGTCCAGCAGACCATCCACAGCGTAGATCGCACTCTACCCATCACCGGTATCACCACGCTTGACGAGCAGGTCGCGCGCACCATCACTAATCAACGCCTCGTCGCCCAGCTTTCGGCTTTCTTCGGGCTGCTTGCGGTCTTTCTTTCCTGCATTGGCATTTACGGCCTGATGTCGTATGTCGTCAGCCGGCGGACGAACGAAATCGGCATCCGCATGGCTTTGGGTGCTGCACGATTCAACGTGAGCTGGCTGGTGATGCGTGAGATTGTGGTGCTGGTCGTTGCGGGGCTAGCCATTGGAATTCCCATTACGCTCGCAGCAACCCGCCTGGTCGCAAACATGCTGTACGGGATTCACGGGATAGATTCGATCAGTATCGCGGGGGCGGTGTTGCTGTTGTTGCTGGTAGCAGTGTGCGCAGGCTACTTTCCAGCGCGCCGCGCCGCCAGGGTCGACCCAATGGTAGCGCTTCGCTACGAATGAACAACCAAGCCCCAGGACGCCCTCGAACCACTCGGACTGTCGCTTCACCACGAAAAGGGGTGGAGCGACAGTCCGAGGGCGCAGCGTTTTATATGGAACAACCGTTGCGCTTATTCCATGATCCACGCGTGAAGTCAGGAAACTTCACTGGCGCACTGCCCTGCGCCACTGAGGTTTTGCTCAGCGGAGCGGGCACCGACCAGGAGGCGCCGTCGTACACGTCCATATCCGGCGGCAGCCCTTCGCGCATGCACTGCAACAAACGGTAGATCATGATGAAGTCCATGCCGCCGTGTCCGCCAGAGGTGCTGGCCATGGCGCCCTCCTTGGCCCAAAGCGGACTCTCGTATTCCTTCTTGTAAGAGTCGAGAGTTCCCCACTCTTCCTTTCCCTCTTGTCCGTCGACATAGATACGCGGCGGATAATCGGCAAAGACACCCTTGGTGCCACCGATCATGTTGATGCGGCTATAGGGCTGTGGATTGGAGACATCATGCTTGAGCGTGATGGTTAGCCCATTAGCCGTCTTGATAAGGGAGGTATTCAAATCCCCGTCAATATACTTCTCTATCCATTTGGGGTCGCCCTTTGGAGTATTCGCCTCCCGGTAGGCGGCCAGACCGCGAGCTGGGGTGCTCATGGAAACCAGGTAATCGAAGCGGTCCCCGCGGTTGATGCTCATATAGTTTGCGACCGGCCCCAATCCATGCGTCGGGTAAAGGTTACCGTCACTGAGCGTATGGAAAGCGCGGCGCCACAGGCCTTCCCCCTTGGATGAGAACATCTCTTGCCGCAAGTCGTGCAGGTAAGCCGCCTCTCCATAAAGAATCTGGCCCAACACTCCTTTGCGCACCATGTTCAGAACCAGCGTCTCGGTGTAGCCATAGCAACACTCTTCGAGCATGATGCAATGGCGGCGCGTGGACTCCGATGTGTCCACCAGCTTCCACAAGTCTTCCAGCGTGTAGGCGAGGGGTACTTCCACTGCGGCGTGCTTACCGTTTTCCATCGCGGAAAGCGCCATCGGGGTGTGCCAGTCCCACGGCGTGGCGATGACCACCATATCGATATCGCTTCGTTTGGTAAGGGACTCGTAGTCGTGATCACCCTTGGTATAAAGTTCGGGCGCCTTCTGCCCCGCCTTGGTGACCAATTGTCCGGCGTGCTCCGCTTTTTCGGGGACAACGTCGCAGATCGCAACCACCTGCGCGTTCTGGGCCAAAAACCATTGCAGCAGGTTGGTGCCTCTTCCGCCTACACCGATGAAGCCGAAACGAGGATCCTTGGTCGCCGCAAAGGGAGTATCGATCATGGAACGCCCAGGCGTTGGATGAACCGCATCCGCAAGGGCGGAGTGATCGAGTTTCAACGCAGCAGTAGCCATCGCGCCAAGCTGCAGAAATTGCCGCCGGCTAGGAGTATCAGTCATGAGTTTGTCCTCTCAAATACGCAGGAAGATCTTGCGCCGGTACATCCAGTGAAGAAACAGCCAGTCGATCAGCAAAATAGTAGCGCCCAACAGCAGGGGCTGCAGGCCCTGACCAAAAATGAGGAACGGCGCGTTCCCCAGGTTGGTGAGGAGATTACGGTGAATAAAGTCTTCCCATAAGTGGGCAATGAGATACGCGGCAATGGAATTGGTGCCCACGACGATGAGAAAAAAGGCCCAGCGCCGATACTGCTTGACGTCAATAATCCAGCTGAACGCGGACAAGAAGAGGAAGCATATACCACCGCTGAACAACGTCCAGCTGGGAGTCCAGATGCGCTTCACGATCGGGCAAACGCCGGTGACATGAAAGAGGAGCCCGAGTGCGATGAGGATGACACCGGTGATGAGGAACTTGCGGATGGGCTGCCGCGGCGCCGCAGCTTGAAACCATTGTCCCGCAAACAGGCCCAGGATCATGGTGCCCAGCGTGGGGATAAAACTCAGCGTAAGATAGCCGCCGTCGTTGAACACGAATGGGTGTTCGCGCGGAAACAGGTTCAGGAACCAGACATCGAAGGCCTGGCCCAAGTTGCTGTTCTTATTCCAGTGGGAGCGAAAGCCGGTGTAGAGGTGATGCCAATCGGAGGGCACGCCGACTGCGGCGTAGTCAAAATTCGGGCCGGGAGCGGGATAGAGCGCCCAGGCCAGCCAGTATCCAAATAGCAAGGCGCCAAATGCAATCATTTGATCGCGAGTCGGCCGGAAGGCCAACAGGAAGAGAAAGGTATAGCCCAGGCCGATTTGCGTCAGCGTGTCTTCAAAGGTGAAGTTTGTCTGGCTGCTGTGGAGAGAACGAAGAAAGATGCCCAGTGCGATCAGCAGCAACGAGCGCCAGATGGTATGGCCGAGCATTCTGGGAAATGGAGTGCCCTTGCGCTGGCGGCTCCTGATGGAATAGGGGAGAGCTACGCCTACCAGGAAGGAAAAGGACGGCTGGATCATGTCGTGCAGGGAACAACCGAACCACTCCGTGTGCGATTGGTTGAAGGCAAGAACTTTCCAGAAAACACTATCGTGGAAGTACGCAGAAACTCTGGAGAACGACAGCACTTCGCCCATCATCAGCAGCATGACCAAGCCGCGATAGGCGTCTACCGCCAGGTTGCGCACGGTAGCAACATCTTTGGAAGGAAGGGCAGGCGGGGCGGCTATGGTTTCTACGCCCGCTGCTGCTGGTGGCGCCTCTGCCTGCAGTGTCTCGCGCATCATATGCTCCGCATTTTATGCCTGACGCAGTATTCTTGGCCGCATCGGGCTACCCACTCAATTATGAGCTATGATCGTATCGTTTAATTTCGACTTGTCAATCGATTCTTTCACTTGCGAGCTTTTCCCTTCGAATAAGATGAATAAGAGGCGCGGGAGGCAAAAGTCATGGCCATCGAATCCGCTTCCGCAAGGGCTCTGAGTTAGACTGTTTGGCGAACCGCAAGATAGCGAAAGAGAATGTGAATTGAACGCGCGCAAGGGCCGTCCCCTATTGAATGAGTCCGAGGCCGTTCCCCAGCCGGCCGAGGACGAGTCAGTCCTGCACCGCCCGCTCGACGGCATGATGGCCGAAGAGCGGCGGACCCAGATCCTGCAGATTGTGCGCAGTGAAGGCCGTGCCCGGGTCAATGAATTGGCCAACCGCTTCAGCAGTTCAGCGGTGACCATCCGCAACGATCTGAACGAGCTGCACCAGCGCGGCCTGGTCTTGCGTTCCCACGGCGGCGCCGTTCTTCCGGAAAAGATCCTGCGCGAATCCCCCGTCTATGAGCGGCTAAAAACGCACTCAGAGCAGAAGCGGCGGATCGGGGCAATGGCGGCCACCCTAATTCAGGACGGGGAAACCATCATCCTCGATTCAGGAACGACCACGCTCGAAATCGCGCGCCAGATCAAAACCAAGCAGGGACTGCAGGTCATCACCAACGGGGTAAACATTGCCGCGGAGTTGCTGGACGCGCGGGGGGTGCAAACCTTCATGGTCGGGGGCACCATCCGCGGCGACTCGGCGTCAATTGTTGGCCGCTCGGCAGAGGAGATGTTCGAGCAGTTCTCGGCCGACAAAGTGTTTCTGAGCGGCGCAGGCTGCGATCCTGATTTCGGGGTGAGCGGCGCGAACCTGGATGAAACCATGGTCAACCGGGCCATGCTGCGCATCGCGCGGGAAATCATCCTGGTGGCGGACGCCAGCAAATTCTCCAAGCGCAGCATGGTGCGCATCGCGCCCTTTACTGAAATCGACATCATCATCAGCGACACCGGGCTGCGCACCGAGATTCAGGACAAGGTGCGTGGATCAGGCTGCAATCTCATCCTGGCCTAGTCGGTCTTCGCCGCAACGGCACTCGCTGCGACCTGTACGGCATGTGCCAGCTCAGGCCGGGCGCTATTCGCGCCGGAGCTAGTCTGACGCGCCGCAGCGCCGTAAAATGCGCGCGCCTGGTCGGTAAGCCCTGCCTGCTCCGCCGCATTTCCCGCGCTCAGCAAGCCATTGAGACGGTTGGGGCTTAACTTCAGCGCCACCCGGTATTCTGCCAGCGCCTCTGCCGGCTGGTGCTCCAGCAGGAGAACGTCTCCGAGCATCTCGCGCGCAGGAATATCCACCTCATCCTGGCCCAGCTTGTCCTGCTGATCGGCAGCCCTGCGCAACGCTGTCACCGCGGCTTCTGGATGGTCGTCTGCGAGAGCTTGCCAGCCGAGTAGCTCATCGCGCTTGATGCCGAAACTGTTGACAAAATATGCCGCGTACGGCGAGTTTTTCATTGCGTCTCCATCGCGATCGAAACCGGCTAACGCGCTGGCCGCCAGCTTCGCATCGTGCAGATGGCCTGCTGCAATGCCCTGTCCCCAGTAGGTGTCGAAGCTCTCGCCAGGCGGAGAGCCGGCTGACGGCCGCAGGGCGGCGGCGCTCTTCCAGTCGTGCATCTCCACTGCATAAACAGCGTTGAGTTCGTTGGCAAATAATGGGCCGCCGTCCTTCATGTCGTCCATGCCCGGCATCGCCGCCATCTGCTGCCCGATCGCCGCCATCCTGGAAGTCAGCAATCGCGCCTTTTCATCCTCGCCGACCTGGAGATAGGCATAGATGAGGAACTCGTCCGCATGCATCTGGTGGGCTGCTCCCGGCTCTCCAGCAGCCTGTGCTTTCTCCGAGGCCTTCACCGAGGCCAGATTCGAATCGATGTCTTCCTGCCACATTCCCAACCGGGCAAAAATATGTCCTGGCATATGGAGCGCGTGCGGGGAAGAGGGTGCGATCCTCGCATACTCCCGCGCCGCAGCGAGGCCGTCGGGAGCCAGCGCCGGAGTGTCGCAAGTGTGGATGATGTAATGCGCCAACCCCGGATGGTCGGGATGCGATGCAAACAGCGGCACCAGGATTGCCAGCGCCTGGTGCTCATGCGACAACGACGCATCACCCGGCGGCACCGAGGCCAGCATGGAAAGAGCGTCAAAGGCCGCGCCCTCGACGTCATCCGGGAACATGGCGTGCAGCGCATTCATCTTGGCCTCATAGGCGTCCGCGCTTTGTTGGAACGACGTCTTCGCAGGATCGAAAAATGCGCTCAGCGCATCGATATAGGCCTGCTCGCGGGGAGTGATTTTGGCCGGGGGCGCAGCCAGGGCACGCGCTTTGGCCATCTCAGCCTCTCCCCGCTTCGATTGCGCCTCGTCCGGGTGCTGCCACAGTTCGGGGAATTGCGTCATGGCAATGCCCCAATGCGCCATTGCGCACCCCGGATCGTCCTTGGCAATCGCCTCAAACTGCATCTGCGCGATGGTGTAGCCGAAGGAGTGCAGCAGCGCCACTCCCCGCTCCATTGCCGCCTGCGAGCGGTTCGCACATGAAGTCGGGAAGGATACTTGCCCCAGCTTTTCGTCCGGGGCCGGCGCATCGTCGTGATGGTGGTGATGCTCAGGTCCCGGCGGCGTCGATTGGGCAGAGCATATGCCCGTCACCGCAAGCGCGCAGACAACGCAACAGGTAGACAGGAGTCGGATCATGGTGGACAAGGCTACTCCGCATATCGCGCGCTCAGCAAGGAAGAATCGCCCCTAAGAGGTGCAGACGCCCGGACCATCCATAGACGGCGCCGAATGGATCTTTACCCCCTGAACTACGCGGGTGATCACCCCGTCGGGGCTCGGATTATCCGGATTCAGCCCCTGCCGAAGGCTTAAGTGGTAGCCAAGCAGCTGAGGAATGAGGATTTCAAAAGGAGTGCGGAACTCATCCGGCGCCTGCGGAAGCACGGCCGGAATAACCTCTTCAAAAAGGCTGCCGTGCTCACCCGGGCCGGCGATCGCGACCGGATAACCGAGCCTCTTGGATCGAAGCTCCTCAATCAAGTCAACCTCATAAAGCCGGCGCACAGGATCACTCGAGAGCAAACAAAGAACCAATGTATCGGTTCGCAGGAACGACATGGGACCGTGACGAAGACCGAGATAGGTTTCGGTGACCACGGGAAAGCGTCCCGCAGTCATCTCCAGGATCTTCAGTCCGGCTTCCCGGCCCCAGCCCAGCAGGGGCGACGAGGAGAGCACAACGATGCGTTCCCCGGAGCGAGCGGCAATGCGCCGGCACTGTTGATCGATGGCAGCCAGAAGGGTGCTCGCCCGATCGCTCGCCAAAGAGGCGTGTGGGGCCACGGTGTCAGGTTGCGCCAGGGCAAGACCCGCTAACACCAGGTTCGAAAAGGAACCGGTCATCACCAGGCTGCGGTCGTTGGTGCGCGGATCGAGCACGATCAGACCTTCCAGCCCCGATTGCGCCAGAAGGTTGTCGTCGTTGCAGGTGATCGCCAGTTGGAAAATTTCAGGACATAGCGCGCGCACTCGCTCGACGACGGCGGCGCTCTCTGGACTATTGCCAGAGCGTGCGAGAGAAATGACTACGCTTACATCGCGCAGATAGCGCTCTGCATCGACCAGCAAATCGGTGGTAGGCACGGCAAGGGCGCCCGGCCACGCCACCGCCACGCTGGCCGCCGCATAGGCGGAACTGCCGGCGCCCGTAAGGAGCACCCGGCTCCCCTTCAACCGTCCGGAGAGGTTTAGCCGCTCTGCATCCGCGCGCACCCGCGTCAATGTGGTGGGCCAGAGAAGAGGCTGCTGAAAAATTTCCTGCCACGTATAGCGTGGCTCGTTGTGGCGCTCAACTCCCACGGTTCTTTGAGAAGATTCTGACATTCCTGAGAGACTCCGTTCCTCCGCGGTTTAACCAGCTATCAAACCGAGGCGCTGCGGAAGTATATCGTAAGGCTCCGTAAACGCCAATCCAACGATCGAGAACGATTCGAAGCTCTCCATGAAAAGCATCGGGTGGACCGGGAAACACACAACAACACCTTTTACCTCTAGGGTTTACCCTGATTGGGCACCGGCCTCGGCTACATAATCACGGTTTCGCTTCCTTACTTTGAACAGGAAATGAAAATCGCTTGACTTTCGTATCGATGTAGCCCAATACTTACGCCTAACAAACGTTCCGTTTCGTAACCACACGGCGACATCCGTAAGGCCCCGCACAGACCCTCGCGCATCAAGCGCGGGATACGCAGTTCAATGTTTTGCACAACGATCCATCCAGGGTTTCAGGAGAGCTCCATGGCTACGAAGAAGCTTCTCAGGCCCAGCAAAGCTGCAAGCGCTGTGTTATCGCAGATTAGCACTTCCCAGTAAGCGGCCCAGCGATCCAACCGGGGTTTTTCATCTTCATCTCCATCTTTGTCTCGCGCTTGCCTTCCTGGAGCGAGGCGGAAGCTTTCTGGCGAACGGGTTAGGGCCCTTGCATAGCGAAAGGAAGCAACATGGTCTCGATGCCACTCGGTTCGATCCACTGTAAAATTGCTCGTCTTCTTACCCTCCTCACGTTCAGTCTGTTTTTGCCCGCGATGGCTCTCGGCCAGGTGGATACGGGTTCGATATCCGGAACGGTGCGGGACACCAGTGGTTCCGTGATACCCGGCGTGAATGTGACCCTCACGAATCAAGGCACTGGACAATCGATTTCGACCACCAGCAAATCGGCTGGAGAGTACACCTTCTCACCGGTGAAGATCGGGCGTTACTCGGTGTCTGCGGAGATGACTGGCTTTGAAAAAATACAACAGAACAATGTCACCGTAGACGTGCAACAAAAGGTGCAAGTCGACCTCTTGCTGACCTTGGGAAAGACCAGCGAGACGGTGACGGTGGACGCTGCGCCCCCCGCACTGCAAACCCAGGATGCTTCGGTGGGGCAGGTAATTGGGCAGCAGGCGATCAACGACCTGCCATTGAATGGGCGGAATTACACCTTTCTGGCCCAACTCGCAGCCGGTGTGAACCAGGGCCAGCAAGACACGCGGGGCTTGGGCAGTAGCGGATCTTTCTCGGCCAACGGACTGCGTCCGGCGCAAAACAACTACTTGCTCGACGGGATCGACAACAATTCCAACCTGGTGGATTTTCTCAACGGGACGAATTATGCCATTAAGCCCCCGGTGGATGCGATTCAGGAATTCAAAGTCGCAACCAACGATTACAGTGCGGATACGGGCCGTTCCGCCGGCGCCGTTTTAAATGCCACCATCAAGTCAGGTACGAATCAATTTCATGGTGCGGCATGGGAGTTCTTTCGCAACGATGCCCTGGACGCTGCCAACTATTTCGAAAATGCGAATGGACTGGCGAAAGGCAGGTTTCAGCAGAACCAATTCGGGGCCACGCTGGGCGGCCCGATCATTCACAACAAGACTTTCTTCTTCGTAGATTACGAAGGCACGCGCGCCAACCAGGCGATCCCCTACACCAGCACCGTGCCTACCGCAACCGAGGTGAACAGTGGGTTCACAAATTTTTCCGAGTTGCTGGGCCAGGGTGGCACGGTAACGGACATACTGGGCCGGAGTTTTGCGCTGGGCCAGATCTTCGACCCTTCGACAACGCGCGCTGTCAACTGCGGGGTACAGGATCCGGTGACAGGAATCACTGCTCCCTGCCCTTCAGGTACGTCGACCGGATCGAACATAGGCTATGCACGCGAGATATTTGCCGGCAACATATTGCCCGCGAACCGGCTGGAAGCGAATTCAATCGCCCTGGCAAAACTCTATCCTGCGGCTAACAACCCGGGACTCTTTAATAACTACGGATCGAATCCGATTTCGACGAATACCGTCGATCAGATGGATGCTCGCGTGGATCACGCGTTCAGCACCAAAGACAATATTTTCGGGCGCTTCAGTTATGTGGACAATCCCGAATTCATTCCCGGTCCGTTCGGTGGGATTGCAGACGGAGGATCATTCTCCAGCGGAAACCAGCAAGCTACGACCTACAGTGCGGCACTCGGCGAGACGCATTTGTTTTCGCCGACTTTAGTGAATGAGGTTCGCCTGGGTTACAACCGGCTCAGCGTAACGCGGCTTCAACCGAACGCCAATACGCCCGGCATCCCCGCGAAGTTCGGCATACCGGGAGTGCCCGCAGGAGAATCAAACGGCGGCTTGGGCGCCATTTCCCTTACGGGGCTTAATACGCTTGGCAGCAATGGGTACTTGCCCTCGATCGAGCTGAGCACGAACACGCAAGTTTCAGACAACGTTACCAGGACGATGGGACGCGAAACCTTCAAGGTGGGATTCCAGTGGCAACGCCTGGGATTCGCGATTCTTCAACCTCCCAATGGTAGGGGAAGCTGGACCTTCAGCGGCCTCTACACCGAAGTGCCCACAACCACGGGAGGCAACACAGGATTGGCCCAGATGCTGCTTACGCCGATTGCGGGAACGGTGCCCGGCGCGGCCGACAATGTTGGAGGCGCCGACAGCATAAGTGTTTCGAATGTCGCAAATACATCCATGAAACATAACTACCTCGCGGGCTATTTCCAGGATGACGTTAAGGTCACTCAAAAGCTCACGTTGAATCTGGGAGTGAGATACGAATATTTCGGGCAGTTGATTGCAAAGTACGGGGCGCAGTCCAATTTTCTGCCGGGCGGAGGAGCGAACGGTTCATCTGAATTTCTGATCGCGCAGGCGGGTTGCAGCACACCGCTCTCTCCCGACTTTCGTGCGGCGGCAGCGACGGACAACATCAACATATCCTGCTCGAGTCAACCAGGGCTCGGGGTATCGCAAAAAGGTAATTTTGCGCCGCGTGTCGGATTTGCTTACCAAATCATGCCGAAATTGGTAGCTCGCGGCGGCTATGGAATTTTCTACGGCGGCTTCGAGAATTCCGTGGTCGAGACTTACGTGGACTTCCCGTTCCAATTCAACCTGAATTATCCGTACATGACGCCGAATGCGCCGATCACTTTCTCTAATGGGTCGATTGGCACACTCACGACGGGTTTGACCGCGATTCCGCTAAACTCAGCGCAAGTCGAGCCCGGAGGGGTTGGATTCCTCGGTGAGGACTACCACTTGAAGACCCCTAACACTCAAGGTTATAACCTGACGTTGCAATACCAACTCGCGAGCAATGACACCCTCCAGGTCGGCTATATAGGAAACTCAGTGCATCACCTCGGGAGCTACGTCAACCCGAACACACCGAGAGAGATTTTGCCTCCTGGATTGAATTCGTTAGCCTACTCGCCGTATCCCGATTTTTCGGGAATGACCTACACAAGTTTCGGCACCAACAGCCACTACAACGGGCTCCAGGCAAATTATGAGCACCGGTTCAATCAAGGGCTGTATGTCTTGGGTAATCTCACGTGGTCAAGCTGTATGACCGACGCCGTGGACGTTCTCAATACGACCTCGTTGACAGGATATCGTGCGGCATTTTTGCCCGGCTTCGGCAAGCATGGCGACTTCGGGCGATGCGAGTTCGACACCCAAAAGGTGCTGCACGTGAGTGGGACCTACGAGTTGCCTGTTGGCCGCAACAGGCGCTTCCTGAGCAACGGGGGTAAGGTGATGAACACCATTCTCGGAGGCTGGGGCACCAACGGGATTTTGACCCTCCAGGACGGACAACCCGGAACCGTCCCCTGTCCTATCACCACGACTTCAGGCTTTGGCTGTTATGCAGACAAAGTGCCTGGCCAGTATATTTATCAAGGTGCCCACAATGTCAATCAGTGGCTCAATCCGGCGGCTTACACCAACCCTCCGATAGCCACTACTATTGGTCAGTCAGATTACAGTCCGCTAGGCGGGTCGCCGAGCAATTTCCGCGGACCGGGATTCCATCGTTTCGACTTCTCGTTGTTCAAGCAGTTTGCTGTGACGGAGCGCGTGCGGATAGAGTTCCGCTCGGAATTCTT